>Ga0307510_10000379_pt1 | contig 42283 bp, 19 predicted proteins | sample 12_EM_MG_FD_207224 | JGI IMG/M metagenome (GOLD analysis project Ga0307510, IMG submission 207224) | Populus trichocarpa ectomycorrhiza microbial communities from riparian zone in the Pacific Northwest, United States - 12_EM | ecosystem: Host-associated > Plants > Roots > Unclassified | place... | reverse complement strand
TCTCTACTCCATCCCATCCCATCCCATTTCATTTTCTTTTGAAGATGAATTTAAAGAGAAAAGTAATGGCCACCTGCCTTCCCCTGTCAATGTAACTTCCAAGCATTAGCATTTCAATTTTTATTGTACGATATTTACCCTCCCCAATGGACTCACCTTCTTGAGCTTCCTCCCATCACCCTGAAAATTGCAAAAAAAATCATGAAAAAAGATGTCAAAATCCCCCATCTAAGCAAGATAAGTGAGCTTAATCAGCCATTTTTCTTTCCCTTCGTAGGCACATTAGCAAGATAAGTACATTTTGGGGTTTGTTCAAACTTCAATTAGTATATAAGAATAATAAATGATGCTTGAGTATGGTTACTTGAAGATATCATTTTTATATATAGTACTTTAAAAATCTTACAAGGTAATGTTATATATAGGGTTTACAAGACATTAAAATTAATTTTATGTAAAATAAATAGCGCTACTTTTCTCTTCCAAGACAACAAGATCTTGTTTTTCAAATAATACTTGATATTTGAAGATAAGATCTTGTTTATTTGCGGGAAAAAGAATTTTTTTTAAAATAAAAAAGAATTATTTTTTGATATTTTATTGTATTATAGAAAATAAATTAATAATCATCTTTTTATGTTTAGTACATGAAATTTTTTTTAGAAAATAACATCTTTGAACTATTAAGGTTTTGGAATTAGGAGAGCTTTTTTAGTTCTTAATTTTTTTTCAAGCATCGTTTATTAATTTAAAATAAACTTTAAGAAAATGAATTATTTTATTATATTTAGTTGTACTAAAATGAGTTGAAAAATATTTTCTAATATCTTTTATATGTACACTAAAAAATCAATTATAAAAATTAATAATGTTTTTCGCACCTCAAATGAGTCTTTGAATATAAATATTTCACAACTCAAATAAAGTATAACTTAATTAGTATTTATTTTATAATTAACATTGCAATTTAAATATTAAAGAATAAATTTGAGGGTGATGATCAGAAGTAGCTAGCATGGAATGGGAAAAAAAAAGCACATAATTTTTACTATACAAACATTGATAAACAATAATGATAACATGCAAAATGAAAAGTGTTTTTCCAAGTTCAAAAGAGAAAAAAAAAACACTTACTTTTCTTGGAGTCACCAAACAATAAAAAATAAAAGGGAGAAAGTGTTTTTTTTCTAAAAATACTTTCCTAAAAATAAAATAATTTTGAATTAATTAAAAAAAAATCACTAGTTTAATATGTTATTTCATTCAATATATTTTTCAAAAAAATCACATGAGATATCAATAATATTAGAATAAAAAAAAATCTAAATTGTATTTCATAGTATTATATTCACATGACATGTTAAGAACATCATCTAATACTAATAAAATTATTAGAAAATATTTTAAATTCATGAAATTAATCAAGATACATACGGCTGACCTGAATATCTATATTACTAAAAAAAATTCACTAAAAATATAACACAATACAAAGCTTTTGAATTGGTTGGTTGATTGTTTTAATCTCATTTTGCTCCATTTTTGTCATCTTCCCTAAAGTCCATAAAGAAAAATACAATAAATAGTCAAGGAACTTCGTTTTTGAAGGTAGAAATGATCTTTGTTCCATCCAACGGCTGAGATTGCAAAGACACAATTTATAACCATACACTAAGAAGCACAGAACAACATTCCTTACAGACGGTTAAAAGTAATAAAGTTTTTATTAAGAGGAAAAAGATCACATTCCACACACAATCATTTTCTTTTTTCCTGATTTTCCCCCAGAGAGAGAGAGAAGCCAAAACGACAGATCATCTTCAGTGCGTGAAGGGGGGGATTCCTGACATGGGCACTGATAGAACTGTCTCCGGTGGCTGTGGAGACGACGTTTGTTGTGGTCGTCGGAGTGGTGAAGGTGAAGTGGTGGTGGTGGGAGTGAAATTTGATGGACCAAGTAAAGAACTTTTGACATGGTCATTAATGAAAATGGCACAGCCTGGGGACCATGTCATTGCTGTTCATGTTCTTGATTCTGCAACTGGTAATGATGACAGTAATAAAGGTCGTGTTTCTCTTTAATGGGTTCTTTTTATTTTTGTCAAAGATTGATCTTTTTGTATGGTTTTTGGTGGATGTGGTGTACAGAATGTATGGCAGGGACTGCATCACTTCTGTCATTAGTGAAGACATTTGATTCATTGTTGGCTGTCTATGAAGGTTTCTGCAACTTAAAGCAGGTTGCTTTTTTTTTTTCACTCCTTTTTCCAAATCAGCAATTCTCTCTCAATTTTTAAGTGTTTGGAATGGGGTGTTTTTCTGCTTGATTTCTGAGAAAATTGAGGAAAACTATGTTTTTTTTATCAAATAATGAGGATAATTAGTCTAAGTATTAAAAATTTCAGTGGTATTTTCACCAAGGAAAGGGATGGTGATTTTCATATATTTTTATTGTTGGGATTGAGAGGATGAATATTGAATTGGGTGAGCTGTGTTTTCAGGTGGATTTGAAGCTAAAGGTGTGTAGAGGTGAATCAGTGAGGAAAATTCTGGTAAGGGAAGCAAAAGCAAATAGTGCTGCTAAGCTGATTGTGGGAACTTCCAAGAAACATCAGAAACTCTACTCTTCAACCTCAACAGCAAAGTATTGTGCTAAAAAATTGTCGAAAGGTTTCTCTGTCTACGCTGTTAGGAATGGCAAACTTGTGTTCCAGAGAGAAGCATCGGTTCCAAATATTGATACCTTACAAGGTTTTAGTTCTTTACTCTTCTGGGTTTCATGTTCTTAATTTGGTACGATAATGAGAATAATGCTCGCATGGATGGTTTTTATGGGTTTTCATTGATGTGCTTAGCTTTTTATTTCTTGTGCTTTAGTATAATTACGGTTCTTGTTTGCTTAGTTCGTGTCTCTTTGAGCAAGAAAAATAATAACTGATGCAACTTATTTTGTGGTGGCAGATAAATTAAACCAAGAAAGTCGAAATTGCTCACAAAAATCTCAGATTAAGAATTCTATAAATTGTACTCCACGCTTGCTATTGCTGGATGAATCTGGAGCACATGAATTGGAGGAGTCATGTAGGGATGGCAACGGGGATAACTCATTGGCTTTGGTACCAATTCAAACAAACAAGCCATTATCGAATTCAGATTCCGATGTGAGTGAAGGATTAGTGGAGTCAAAACAGGGTTGGTCATTTCTCCGTCGGGTATTTTTCCATAAGCAGCAGCACACAGAGAAAGCTCATATTAAAAAGATATCTGTGGTTAAATGGGTGTGTAGGTTACCTACTCGTAATTCTTCATCTGTGGTGTATCCAGATCAAAAACAGAATACGTCGCACGTGGATGAAGATCAAAACTCGAACTCAGAAAGAAAAAATTATGCAATAGTGCCAGTGGGGCCTGAGGTTGCTTGGACTCCCATTTCACCATGTCATGGCTTGAATGGCATTCCAGAAGAGTTGAAAGACCTGCATGAGAAATATTCATCATCCTGTAGATTATTCAGCTATGAGGAACTTGTGATGGCTACCTCTAACTTTATTCCTGGTTTGTTCTTTATCTGAATTTCATATCACTAGTTTTGACTTGTGCACATTTTGGTCTTTCCTCCTAATTTTGTTCTTGAATTGTTACTTCCAGAGAATATGGTAGGCAAGGGTGGTAGTAGTCATGTTTACAAAGGGTGCCTTCCTGATGGCAAGGAATTGGCAGTGAAAATTTTAAAGCCATCTGAGGATGTAATAAAAGAGTTCGTTGCAGAAATCGAGATCATTACAACTTTGCACCACAAGAACATAATCTCTCTATTTGGTTTCTGTTTCGAGCACAACAAATTACTCCTAGTTTATGACTTTTTATCAAGAGGAAGCCTAGAAGAGAATCTGCATGGTACATACTTTCTGTGCTTGGGATTGGATGAGATTATTTCATTTTCAGCATTGAAGTGATCCTTAACTCCTAATTGCTAATTCTTGACTAGGTAATAAGAAAGATTGGAACGCAGTTGGTTGGCAAGAGAGATACAAGGTGGCTGTGGGTGTAGCGGAGGCACTTGATTACTTACACAATTGCTGTGATCAGCCTGTGATCCATAAGGATGTAAAATCTTCGAACATACTTTTATCAGATGATTTTGAGCCACAGGTGCTGTATTCTAAAGCTTTCTGTGGATTTCTGTGGATTTATATGAAGATCTTATATTCTTGGCAGCTTTTGATGTCGATTATAATTTATTTGTTTCTCAGTTGTCAGATTTTGGATTGGCTAGCTGGGCTTCTACTTCATGCAATGCAACTTGCACCGATGTTGCAGGAACCTTTGGGTGAGTAGTTTGCTTTGCAATTCATGTTTTCTACCCATTTTCTTTAGTGTTTCAGAGTTTGAATATGCCATGTATTTTCTTTGTGGCAGTTACCTGGCCCCAGAGTATTTCATGCATGGCAAAGTAAGTGATAAAGTGGATGTATTTGCTTTCGGAGTTGTGCTCCTTGAGCTTCTCTCTGGAAGAATGCCTATTAACAGTGAACATCCGAAAGGCCAGGAGAGCCTTGTCATGTGGGTAGGTTTCCTCATATACTTATTAATTCAGACTGAAGAGTATCTTGTAAGGACATGCTTTTATTTTTCATAATATGAAAGAGGAGAAAAGGACTGCTCAAAAATCTATTGCAATACCAACAAGTTAGGACAATGTGAGCGCAAAGAAAATGCAAAGAAAATTGTGTTTTCAATATGGACCTTTTGCAGTTGAATAAGTCAGGAATTTTCAAGCTGATTGGGGTGTGAATTTATATTTTGTTCCTACAAGATACTTGATTCTGACTGGATAAACTGAATGCGTGATTTTGGATTTTTTGTTTTTTCTTATGAGGAAACCTCAGGATCTGTCGTTGTCCTTCTCTAAGAATTCTATTTCACAGTTTGTTAATATTTACTTCTTGATGTTATATTTTACAATTAATTACTGTATGATTCTGGCATCCAGGCAAAGCCAATTCTTGAGGGTGGTAAAGTGTCCCAATTGCTTGACCCGCATCTAGGTAGTGAATATGATGATGATCACATCGAAAGAATGGTATTAGCTGCAACCCTTTGCATCAGACGTTCTCCTAGATGTAGGCCACAAATGAGCCTCGTAAGTTAAATTTCACTGAATGCTTTGATTGTACGATGTTTTTTTTCCTCTCTTTTCTATGAATTGAATATTTGCTCATGATATTTTGGCTGGTTACAGATTTTGAAGCTCCTCCAAGGGGATGAGGAAGTAAAGAATTGGGCAAGGCACCAAGTTTGTGCATCAGAAGAACTCGACGCCGTGGACGGGGAAGCGTTTCCTACCAATATTCAATCCCATCTTAACCTCGCATTACTTGATCTAGAGGATGATTCTCTTTCTATTAGCAGCACCGAGCAAGGCGTGTCAGTAGAAGATTACTTGCAAGGGAGATGGAGCCGCACATCAAGCTTCGACTAACCATAGGCCAGTGGAATGCAATGTGCAAGTTGTGCAATCTTTTCAATGTACAGGGGGCTTGATTGGTTCATCTTTTCAAAAACTTTTCTGGGTTAAATCCACTGGTATGGTCTTGGAAGAGAGGTTTTCTGCAAGAGGCTTGCCTCCGCCTAGGCTTAAAAGTTGTATTAAAAAAAAAAAGGTTTCAAGGACTGGTTTTGTTTCCGATTTTTGGTCATTTGTGAATTTGCTTTAGAAATTGATTTGAGACATGTAGCAAAACTCCCTCCACCCGAATATTAGTGGTGAATGGCTTTCCCCCTCAATTACATGCTGTACTCGAAGACGAGTATCAGTGCTTGCTTTCTTGCATCAGATGGTGGTGATGTTAACTTGATAAACTGGACTTTATTTTTATACATGAAATTATAAATTTAGGATCCCTTTACCTTTTCTTTTCTGAAACACTTGTTTGAGCTGGCTGGCGTTGTGAATTGACAATGAAAAGCCAAGACCTTTATTCTTTGCTTTGTGGTACAAGATGTTACCTTCCTATTGTTCTAACATCATGTGTCTGATTTCTTGTATTCAAGGAGCCTCCCTATCCTCAAATCCCCCCCCACAGAACACAAAATGTTGGATATAAATGACCTTACTGTTCTGCACACTAAGAACCCATTTGGAATTGCTAGCAAAATGGCCTATTTTTAAGAAGAAAAAAATGTATTTTTAAGTGTGAAAATATTTGAAAAGTAACTATAACTAGAACCGGGATTTTGTAACATGATTTTCCTATGGAGACTCTTAACATTAAGAGAAGAAATAAGGAAAAAGAAGGCTCTTTTTTCTCCCCGCAAAAACGAAGATGAACGAAAATTCTGCACCATGTCACCACACCTGAGGCCTTAGCCATCAGCTAAATTAAAAAAAAAAAAAAAGGAAGATTATATTGGCCCAGCCAAATCCTATTACGCTCACTAGTTTCAATTTGTAAAAAAAATCTAGCTTCAATTAATGTGGTGGTCATATCCTAACAGTTGAAAAAGAAAAATCGCATTTAATGACTTGGAAGAATACGTGGGTTGTCTATAAATTTTGAAAATTGTGAATTAAACCAATCTCACAGCGTTACCAATTTATAGCTTGGATGTAAAAGTGGTAAAAATTGTGTTTTAAAATGTTATTTTATTTAGAAATATATTAAAATAATATATATTTTTTATTTTTTTAAATTTATTTTTAACATTTAAAATCAAACAACGGTAATTTAAGAGAAGAAAAAAAAACCCACAAAAATTATGAAAACCCACAAAAAAAAAACCCACGAATCCAACTTCACAATCAACAAAAACAAGAGGACTAATGATTTGAATGCAGCCATCCAGCATTCCCAAAAGCTCTTAGACTGCCAACAGGCAAAGACCATCCACCGAGTTCATGGAAACGAATCATTAGGCAGCTACTTGGATACTCGAAATAAGAGAATAAACATGCTCATCAATTTTCACATATACGGTGATGTTATTTTCAAATGGCATATGGCCTCAACACACAAATACAAAATTTGTGCAGGAACCTGACCAGCACTGAATTCTACTTAGCAGCGCGATCTTGCACCTCTTCTCAGCTTGTAAGACTGCAGTTACAGGCAGGCTCTTATCAGCAAAATTGGTCGATTCAATGACCCCTTCTAGTCTGCAAAATAGGAAGCTGAAAAACTCTTGGACTGGACCTTTACAAATAACCCCCATTCAAGCAAAAATAGCGATGGCAGTTCAGCATCAGTAGCAGCACATTACCTATAACACTTGCTTCCCAAGTCTTTGTCTAGAAGTCCAGAAACAAAGATGATTAGCTGTAATCCCAAAAACCCAGAAAGCGCATTAAATTCTGATGATTCTGATCATTTCCAAGGGTATTCACCATTCATCTCAGAATGAGTTCAGGTTGACCCAATTTACATTTCAGAAAGAAGCCTGCAATTTCAGGTTGCTAGAGCGATCAATGAAAATGAATGCATAAATTTGTAAGCATGAGCAACACGCAGCGTGCATTTGACATGCATGGCATTTGAATGCATGGACAACCCATCTGACTGGTGTGGTACCTTTAAATTTCATCATTCATCACTGTCACTGATATCAAAGATTGATCTCCTGACCACAAATGAAGCCCTGGAGGGAGCTCTGAATCTATAGAAAGAAAGCGCTGGTCTTTGTTTATTGGCAGAAATTTTGAGCTTATTTGCAGCTGTCATCATGCGTTTCCCAACTGCAGAAGTTGTTTTTAGCTTATTCCCTGAACTTCCAGGTCGAAGATCTGTTGGCAATGGAGAAGCCAGTGTTCTTGGGGGCCTTCTGATGTCAACCTGTGGTAAGGTATAAACTTGCATATTTGAGAAATCATTAATTTTAGCAAATATTACTTCTTGTGGGCTCTCTGTGGGAGTCTCCACCATTGGGCAGGAAAAGGTTGCAGGCTTAACTTGATTTATAGGTGTCAGTAAACCAGAGCACACTTTGGCAGCAAGATTTGGAGCTTTTTTTCTTCTATCAAATTCCTTATTGAGGCCAGCCATTCTCTTCTTGTCCTTGCTCTTTTTCTTGAAACAAGCGACAATTTTTGGAAGCGCTCCGGTTATTGTTGCATGCTCAACTTTGTTTCTAGGTGTCAACAAACCAGAAGACACTTTGTCAACAACATTTAGAGCTTTTTTACTTCTGTCAAGTTCTTTGTTGATGTCAGCCAGTCTCTTCTTTTCCTTGCTCGTTTTCTTGAAATAAGGAGCATTTTTTGAAAGTTCTTCTGTTGCAGGCTTAACTTCATTTCCAGGTGTCAGCAAACCAGAGCACTCTCTGGCAGCAAGTTTTGGGGATTTTTTACTTCTATCAAATTCCCTGTCGATTTCAGCCAGTCTCTTCTTTTCCTTACTTCTTTTATCAAAACAAGGGGCAGTTTTAGGAAGTTCTGCAGGTGATTTGATGCCAAGTAAACCTTCTATCCTCTTGTTATTACCATTTGGTGTCATGTCATTTTTTCTGGTGTTTGTAACGAGAGAGCCAATAGCATTGCTACCATCAGAAATATGGTCATCCTTTGCAGCTAGACACTGGGGTAAGTGTTGATTACGAAAGCTATTTGAAGACCTTATTTCCACATGAAGAAACCAATTTCCTTTGAGCCCCTGAAAAGCATACTTTATAGGCAGTGACTCCAGCAAGTGGTAGAAGCAATTATTTCTCCTTACCTGCTAAAGGACAGAGAAGTGTATGAAAAATTAACATGAAGGAATCCCCAAACAAAATCTAAAATAAAAGAAAGCAAAAGGATCATTTTAAAAATACCTTTAATTCACAAACTTTAATCTCTCCCAATTTCGGAAAACAATTGAAGTGCATTTTCTCCAGCTCTCCTACAGCATGAATATTGGCATGCATTACTTTTCTATGAAGTAGAGAAAGGGCAAACATAAAGAAAGGTCACAGACAGCTTTTTAAAAATCGAATGCAATGCAAGGAACTAATCATGCAAGAATGCTGGAGGAAAACTTGGACAAATATGAAACCCTAAAGCAGAAAACACAACCAAATGGAGCATGTATATAGTCTAGTTATATGATAAATAATCTCAATACAATAGATTAGCAAGTTCTCCACTTTTTAAACTTCATTGAATCAGTTGGTCTATTCTGGGATTAAAACTTTGTTACCGTACAGGGGAGCTGTTTAAGGTTATGCGAACTTTGAGAGTCCATTGCGTCCCTTCTCTAATGAGAATTAATAAAGAGTATCAATGAGACATCTTCTACAAAACAAAAATGAAAGAGGAGGGACAAAAGGCTAACTTATCCAACATTTTACTGGATGACTTCAGGCTATCTCCTCCAGTTTTTTTGGGGCCAGGTATTACTTACAGGATTTTCTGATTAAAATTATTTTCAAACTTCCTACGTTTGCCTGTAAAACACCCCATTTAAGTATACAAACGCTGAATACTGATGAGAACATCAGGTAGGATAAATCAATGACATAAATGCAAGCATTAAACCTCTATTCATGGTACAAAATGATTGAGCTTCAAAACTCTGAAGCCATCCAATTTATGTACAAACTTTCATGATTAAAGTATGGTGTCTCCACTTCACCTCCTAAAGGCTACCTCTTGCCTTGTAATCCACCACTACATATCTAACAAATTAATCTCTTTTGAATTGCCGACATGATTGTGTCATCAACAATTAGGCTGACCTCATAAAATAATCAATATCTAACAAAAGAAATGATCTTTATGCACCATAGAGTAAATGCATGGAGTTACTTACCGACACAGACATCACCACTTTGGGACCACTCATCACCACTCATCAGAGCTATAGATCCCTCAAATTATATTCCCTGCATCCAACTTTCAAATTCACTTGGCATTCCCTAAACTTCCTTGAATTAGTATGTTCAGCCACCTCTAGTATGCATTTCACCTCAACTAAATTATTATAAACTCCAAAAGCTTACTTCTTCAGTCGGCACATAATAACTCTTTTCACTTTCAGCATTAATGAAACAAAAAAGTTAATGAAATTGACTTCTATCAAACCCCATCTAGCCTCCAATACTCTATCACCTAACAAAACTGTTTCTTTGACAATGCATTATGTCTAATAAGAAAAAGCGGCAACCTTTTGCATAAAAAAAATATAAATAGAACAAGTGAATAGTCCCAATTCAATACAGCAAAATCACAGACACCAAAACAGTGTGCTTTAGAATCCAAAAGTGAAGAAAACCCAGAAGAGCAAATCAAGTGAAACGTCAAAACAAACAATCAGCTCCATAATAGAAACTATGATACAGATGAAACAAATAAAGGCAAGTAAAAAGAGGGATTGTTGAAAATCCAGAGAAGATGTTAATAATAAACAAAGATAGGCAAGAAAAGGATTATAGAAAGAAAGTTACTCTTGAAATCAGCAACAGTGATGTCAGGAGAGATGCCCATGGCAATGTGAGTGTCCATGTTTGTGTCTGTGAAAACAGCTACTTCACCATCACTAGGTGTTGATGCCATTGAGGAGGCGATGAAAGACAATTGTCTGCAACTAGCCTAAATGGATAGGCAGAGAGAATATGGCCGTGCTATTGATTGCAGTTCTGGTTGAACGATTTTCTGTCGCTTTAAAGTAGATGACCAAGGCCTGTCTAGCCTCCATTAACTACTGGGAAGGAACCTGGGCACAAGAATTTCGAATATAATGGTGTAATTTCTCGAGTAAATTATAAATCGGTCCCTTTTGTCTTACAAATTAAATAATTCATTTACTTTCAAAAACTAATTGTTTTTTTTTTCAAATTTATATCCCTTTTCTATTATTTTGTTTTTTTAAGGAAATATAAAAAGGAGGAGATGAAGTAAATAATATGACAAGATTCATGAGGGAAAAAAACAGTTTTTAGAGTAATATTATATTAAATTAAGCATGATCAATAATTAACTAAAGGACTACTTAATTAGTTTAACTATTCAATTCATTTTACAAAACAAGAGGAACTAATTTATAATTTACTTAATTATATAAAAAAAAAACCTTCGTATTTAATCATAGATCTCATCTAAATTGTAGTTTTTATAAGAAACCACATTATTTTGTAGGAAACTTAATCTTTTTTATTAAGAAATTCAAATAGAAGAACCTCAATTGAGAAATTTAAATTGTTTGGGGATAAAAATGATACAATATATCTACAGGGGTAAAATCGATACTATCCTAGTAGTTGGAGGATATACTTAAAGTTTGCCCAAAACAATGAAAAGGTTAAACCCTTCTCTTCAGCCCTCACAGCTGGTTATGGTTTAACGCATTCTAGTCTCTCTCTCTCTATCACACACAACACCACGAGCCCGTTTCTCAGTAACTAGGCTTCTTTTCATCAATCATTTCCAAATCCAGAGAAAGTACCAGGTATCATCTTCTTTTCTTACCCCTTACTCTCTCACACACATCACAACATTTCAATGGCTGTAGTTTCTGGGTTGTCTTTGCTTCTCCTTTAAATTCAACCATCCCTGTTTAGTATGATTATAGCCCAGGTCAAGTTGATATGTTATTTAGCTGAAATCCTTTACTGGGTGCATGAAAAATCTCTTATTATTGATTGATTGGTGTGGATAATGGGTTCTTGTTTGACTATTCCTGGATCTTCTTGATTAGCGATACCTGCAGTTTTCTTGCTTTAGCAATTAAATTTTTTTATGATATTCTTGTTTGTTGCTATTAGTTGGTATTTTAGAAATTTGGGTTTGGCTTCCTCTTTTCTATAGAAAAGCTGAATGACGGCTATGAGACCTTGCCTTTCAAAGCTTAGAATTAGCTTGACCAGCATGTAATGGAAAGGTGTGTGCTTTTGAGTATTTGTGCTATTGCCTGTGTGTGTGATCCTAAAAGCAAACTGGAAAACTGAAATCAATTGAAGATTTCAAGATAAATTTCCTTTTTCTTCATGGTTGAGTGAAGATCTGGAAATGCGAAAAGATAATATGCTGAATTAGTAACTGGGAATTTTGTAAGAGAGACAACTTCTTGAGATTTAAAGTGATGGAGGGTTTTTTAGAAATTCTTGCCCGTATTTCATTGACCTGTACTGATATGGATATGATTATGGTTAATCTCTTTGAGCTTGTTATTTGATTTGGTGGTAATAACTTTGCTTCTTTGATGGTACTTGCACATTTTATTTTTATTTCCTTCTATGGAACAAAATATACAATCACTTGGTGAACTTTGCATTGTTTTCAGTTTTTCAAGTTGGTGTGTAGTAGATAACAATCTAAAGAAATGGCTAGTCAGCAAAAAGAAGATCTGCCAAGCACCAGTCCTCGTGCTGCTGGTTTTGGGGAAATGGTAGTAGATCGATATCAAAAAATCAGAGAGCATGCAGAAACTTATCCCTACGTGTGGGCTTCGTATATTGTTGTATATGGCGGTTTAGGCCTCTGGGCTACCTATAGATGGAGAAAGCTTCGTAAGACCGAGGACAGAGTGCGAGTTCTTCAAGAGAGGCTACGCAAACTTGTTGAAACTGAAGAGGGTGCCAGCTCTACCAAGTCTGTTGAAAAGGCTCCATCATCCACTGAAAAAACACCCAGATAGCTATGTGCTATTTCCACCAAATCATTTCCTATAAATTGCTTGAGTTTTGAAACAGATGAGCTTGGCGTATATTTGCAAGAGTTGAGGAAAATCTCAAATGGAGAATAGTGCAATTTTTTTTTTGGATAAACAGAGCGAAGAAATGGTGCATTCATTACCCATGAAATTTCTAATAAAACTTGTCAATTTCTTAGAAGCAATGAAATCCACCGACTTATACAAATTTTTGTTTTACTGTGTTAATCCAGAGTCTGAATAGAGCTGGATGAAATGATACAAGTTCGGTTGTTCTGTTTAACATCTATGCATCATCTATTTACAATTCCCGTTGGGGTTTATTGTAACAATTATTATCAATTCTTATTATTTACTTTTTCTTTCGGAATAAATGTCAAATGGAATTTACTTTATGTTTTTCTTCTTCTTAAAGCAGGGTGTTTTCTAAGAAACATGCACTTTTTAGTGCTCTTGAAAACTGCATTGCAATATGTTCTGCATATGAGTGAATGATTTGAGGTGAAATGCTATCAAGTATGGCATACCCTTCCCCATCCGTTGGACCAAGGTCTGCTTATTCATATGACAGGGCTTGACTATACAATATGACTGTTACTATGATCGTGAAAATTCTTATCAACTTCTGAGAGGCAATGAAATTCACCAGCTTTCACAATTTCTTAAATCCATCAAAATTCTCCACAACGACAAGAAAAGAAGTCGAGCCATTATTTTTGGCATTTAATAAACTAGATTAAAATTTAAGAAAAGGACTGCTTTTGCAGGTTGCAAAATATGAATAAGGATATCGGTTCTGCTGTTTCCTTGTTTCATTAGCATGCACACTTGTTAGTAAAATGGCTACAACTCTTGGTGGAAAGCTCCAAATCACGCACCGTTTGAAACATTGGAAACTAGACAAAGATAGCTTTCTATGTGAAGCTAGGAGAGCAGATCAACACTTCCATTACAATACTCCCAGGACAGGACAGGTAATAACCCGTACGTTGTGTCAGTCATACATAGAATCAGAGGAGACGTTCTTACTGGAAATCTGCATGCTTTTGAGATTGTCAATGCTGCCTTGATTCATGAGAGCTCCATAAAGAGAGAGCCATGAGATACCTGATGTTGTGAAGAGTGTTGTGAGATACATTCTGAAATATGGGTTCCAGCTAGGTTTCGAGTTGCAAAATGGGCTGTTTGAACGGATGAACTATATGAAGCTAAGAGATGCAGGTCAACACTTCCATTACAATACTATCTGGACAGGTAATAACGAAGAAAAAAAATGCCCTCCTTCATTATTACTAATGTGGGTATAATCTGAATAATTTTTTTAATTTACTCCTTATTATACTTAATGTAATTCAGTTTTTATTTATTTTTATATTGTAAATAAGTGATTAAATATATTTATTATCAATCACAGTTTAACCTTGATTAAATCCTGGTACAACCTAAAACCTGTGACCCTTTGTCTTCACCAATTCGGTTTTGAAAAGCTTGGTTTTAGTTGAATGAGTTTGTGAACAGTTCATTCTCACGGGGACTTGACTTGTGACTGAGAATTTTAGGTGAGCAATAACAAATATCAAATATTAAGAATAATAAGAAGACGGAGGATTTTTTAATAGAATTAATAAATCTAACCAAGGAGATTAATTTTAAAAATTTTTATTAAAATTTGTATCTAACTTAAATTTTTAATTAAGTCGTATGCTTAAATTTATCAATTTTATAGTTCTAACTGTACCCTTAATGATCGATAAAAATATGATTTAGCTTTTAAGAAAACTTCGAGATGATAAATTTTTTAAAAAAATATTAAGACAATGACAGATTGAATCGACCTTACCTTCTCATGATCCGGATCATGAATTTTATTGGGTTTAATATTTTTTTATTTTTTTATATGATAAAAAACAGATGCTCACAAAATTGAGTACCAATTTAAAAATAAACACTTATTTGACACAATTATCCATAGAAAGCAAACAAAAATCAATAATATAGTCTATTTTCCAACCAATCCTAATATTAAATGATAAAATCAAAAATGAATAAATTAAAAACAATTAAAAGACCAAAAAAAAAAACATATCATATATGTAGGTAAACTTGTTAAACCTGTGAATCGGGTAAGCCGGGCTAATACCAAACCTGTAAATTGGGTTATGGACTCCATTGAGATTATAATTTGTTTTTTAATCTATTTTTTATTTAACTACATGATAACAAAAATAGATAATTGCGAAATCAAACATCAACCTAATACCAAGATGATTTTTTAGATCATGATAACTTTATAAAAAGTAAAACGAAACCAATTATAAAACTGAATTCTCAATTAACCCAATATCTAAGGATGAAAAAAAAACTAATTTTAAAAGTTAAACTTGTCAGATCCGCGGACGAAGTCAACCAACCAAACATGTGAATAAGTACATAGATTTTATAAAGTTTAAAAACATAACTTTTTCCTGAAACTATATTTTTTAATTATATGAGAAAAAACAGATGATAAAAAAGTCAAGTTCAATTAAAAAAATACACCCCACCAAAATTGTAAACCAGGGCAACCCGGGTTACCCTAGCAAACCCACAAACATGCTAACCTTTTATAAAGGTAAAATAAAAAGAAATAAATTATGAAGTCAAATTCTCAATCATTCCAATATTAAAAGATGAAATCGACAAAAACAAATTTAAAAAAAAAATCATGACAAAAATTCAAAAACATAAAGAAAAAAAAAGCAAAACATTGTGGGTTATTATTGTCATTCGCAATGCAATATGTGTGGGTAAACAATGGTTTCCTCATACCATTTAATATTTGTTACTTTATAAAATTTAATAACATGACTTTTCTCTAAAACTATTTTTTTAACTATATGAGAAAAAAATAGACTATAAAAAAAAGTTAAGTTCAATTAAAAAAAAAAACAACCCGCCAAACTCTTAAACCAGGGCAACCTAGATTATTTTAGCAAACTCGTAAACTATGCTAACCTCATATAAAGAAAAAATAAAAAGAAGCAAATTACGAAGATAAATTCTTAACAATCTTAATTTAAAAAAAAATCGATAAAAATAGATTTGAAAAAAAAATCATAACAAAAATTAAAAAAAAAATTAAAACAATGTAGATTACTATTGTAATGGGTTTGGGTGAACAATAGTTTCTCCCACTTCCTTTAAATTTTGTTACTTCATAAAGTTTAATAACATGATTTTTCTCTAAAATTATTTTTTTAACAATATGAGAAAAAAAAATAGACTATAAAAATAATCAAGTTTAATTAAAAAAAAACCACCAAATCCAAAAACTGAGATAACCTGGTTTACCTCGACGAACCCACAAATCATGCTAACCTTATAGAAAAATAAAATAAAAAGAAAAAAAAATTACAAAGCTAAATTCTCAACCATCTCAACATTAAAAAAATAAAATTGATAAAAACAATTTTAAAAAGAATCATAAAAAAAATAAAAAAAAACTGAGTAAAAAAATAAAAACAATGTGGGTAACACTATAATTATAATTATAATTATAATATGCCCGATTACGAATGAGTTGTTTTAGTAATTGACAGCAAGAAGTCAAAACTCAAATTTGAATCCTTAGTCATAGCTCTACTTGCATACCCTACGTATACATGTACTATATTTTACCTGCCTCCTGTAAATTTGGTTAATTTTAGGACAACTGCCTAAATTTGGTCGATAAAATCTCCTTTATTTTATTTTATTTTTTCCACTTTCCATCTTCCAGGTTTTGTTGTGCTGCATGAGAAACTTTTCTTGAAAATTTCCTTGGTTTCTCCCATAATTTCCTTCGATTTTGTTAGCAAAAGGGTCATTGCCAATATGCTTGACCATAGTGAAACTGATATAGTAGCTTATGTTGCTGGCTTTCTTCTCGAAAGGACACCCTCTAATGGCGTGAATGCATGCTACTACGAGACTGTAAATGTTGATTTGTCTGTTTGGAAGATTTCAAACCCCCTGCTTAATAATGTTCCATACTTTGCTGTCCAGTTAAGCATCACTATATTCATGATTCACTTGCTTTTCTTCATCTTTAACTTCACCCGTCAACCTAGATTTTTCGCAGAGTTAATTGTAAGTATGATACATTTTGCCGTGCTAATTAAATATTTGGTTGTGTGTTTAGAAGGCTTTTAACATTTCTGTTATCTTGGCTGCTCTGTTACTTTCTGATTATTAGTATTAATTTTGTGTTTTTCCAATTTATGTAGACAGCTTGCATGCTTGGTCCAATATTCTTTAGGTCTTCATTTTTCCTTAGATACGTACGTCCGATAAACAGCAATGTGGTGTTGCAGACCATGGCAAACTTAGGCCTTGTTTATTACATGTTTCTTGTGGGTTTGGAGATTGATCTAAACATGGTAAGGAGAGTGGGGAAGAAAGCTTTCACCAATGCCGTGGCTGGAATTCTGTTTTCTATGGGCATGGGTGCCAGTCTGTATTGCTTATTTACACGAGATAAATCCATATTTCCTTCTGCCAGTCCTGTTGGCGGATTGTTTTGGGGTGTTGCTCTGACTGTCACAAGCTTTCCTGATCTTGCTCAAGTTCTTTCCGACATTAATCTCATCAGCACAGATCTTGGACAAATAGCCTTGTCTTCAGCTTTTGTTAGTGATTTAGCATCTTGGACTATGCTTATTATGACAATAACCTGGCTCCATGGACGCAGTAAACTTTCCATCCTCCCAACTGTTGGCTTCATTATTCTTTGCTGGTTTGTGGTGCGTCCAGTCCTTAGCAAAATCAAAAGTTCCTCGAACAAAAGCAGTGGTAGAGACTTTTATGTATATGTTATTCTTGCTGGAGTGCTCATTTGCGGATTCATCACAGATGCTTGTGGCTCCACTTCTATGACTGGGGCATTTGTTTTGGGACTTGTCACATCAAATGAGTTTGAGACAAGAATTTTGGAACAAGTCAATAATTTTGTGGCAGGAATTTTGCTTCCTTCCTACGTCATGGTTGTTGGAGGTAAAATTGACATATTGTTTTTGATGTCCAAAACTAGTGTAGTCACGCTGCTGGTGATTGTTGTCTTGGCTTTCTCGGTCAAGGTTTTGAGCTCTTTCCTTGTCTGCAAGGCCTTCGGTATCTCTGCTCGTGATGGTATTGCCCTTGGGATTCTTATGAACACAAAAGGCCTTTTGGCTCTGGTTGTTATTAACATCGGTGTCGATGTACAGGTACACTGGATATTTTCATCAACTTAACTAAGTATTATAGAGACATATATGCTTGATCTATTTCTGACAAATCATTTTATGACATTGATGCAGGCTCTGGACTTTGCAACATTTCCTGCAATGGTGATTGTGTTTTTGGTGATGACAGCTCTTGTGAAACCTTTTCCTTATTGGGTCAGTAAGTCTTCCAAGAATCTCAAGCAATACAAGCAAAGGACTATGGAAACAAGCAAAGATGATTCTGAATTTCGAATCATTATGTGTGTTCATGAATCTCATCATCTATCAGGAATGAGCACCCTCTTGAAATTGTCTAATTCTACTAAACTATCACCAATCACTATTTTTGCTCTTCATCTAGTAGAACTCACAGGCCGTTCATCGGCAATGCTTATTGTTCATGATGCCTATAACGCCACTAACATCAGCCAACCCATTTTTGAAAGAGTTATATCAGACCACGTCTCATCTCAGAGTCTTAGAAGCTATGGAAGGAGGGGAACAGGCCATCCGATTTCCATCCAACCAGTAACCGTCGTGTCTCCTTACGCCACCATGCACAGAGAGATATGCTGCATTGCTGAGGACAAACATGTGACTTTAATTATTGTTCCATTTCACAAGGAAGGATGTGGAATTGACGTGGTGCAAGAGAATTCTTCTATCAGAACTGTCAACCACAACCTGCTTGCAAAAGCTCCATGTTCAGTCGGTATATTTGTTGACCGAGGGCTTCAATTAAGCATTCATGATATGGGTTTCAATCTATGGAAACAACAAATTAATGTTGCCATGCTCTTCACCGGTGGACCTGACGATCGCGAAGCCTTAGCCTACTCATGGAGAATGGCAGGCTCTCGCGAAGTGCGTTTAACAGTTGTGCACTTTCGTCCCGGAGAAAAGGCAAAAAATATAATGGAAGAGAGAAAAGAGAGTGAAAATTATAAACAGCTTGATGAAAAATACGTGAATGAACTCAGATTCAAGGCAAAGTTCAATGATTCCGTAATTTATTTAGAAAAGGTGGTAAATAACGGGGAAGAAATTTTAAGGACCACAAAGGAAATGTTTGATTATTATGATCTGTATATAGTGGGAAGGGGTCAAGGAGTGGCATCTCCTTTCACATCAGGGCTATCAGAGTGGAGTGACTGTAAAGATCTAGGAGTATTGGGAGAGGCATTATCTACATCTGAGTTTGCACGAAATGCATCCATTCTTGTAATCCAACAATATTATGTTGCAGACACAGCTGAATAAATTCAGTAGAAGTTTTGTTGAAGTTGCCTTTTATGACCATGCTAACAAATTTCCTAACATTTTTAAAGCGCAAAGGCCATCTGTTATGGAGTTCTTAATGATCTTGTTAACTAAACTATTAGCTTGTGTGTGGTCAAAACAACAACGAAATGCTGGTTTTAAGAGAGAAAACAAGTCAGCAATTTTCTGCAGAATATCATGAACAAGAGGAGGTATACAGTAAAAAAACTTATCACACTTTTCTTTCTTTTTCTTCTTCTTTTTTACTCTCATACATCTCCAGAACTTTCAGCCATAAATATATTAAAAAAAAAAAAAAAAAAACCAACACATCTTAACCTTACACTTCTTCATCTTAATCACCTTTTAATCTAGCTATAATTACTTTTTTTCTAACACAAGTTAACTAACTAAAATCAAGGTTAAATAGCTGTCACAACAACTTTACTAGTTACAACATACTAACCTTAGCATTCTCCATCTTAATATGCTGAACTTGAACTCCTCGTGCATTTCTCATCTTTTGACATTTATCTTTTGGCTATGCTTTTGTAGAGATATCAGCCACTTGCTTCTCTGATTTGCAGAAATCCATCAACCTCTCCTTCATCAGTTGCTTCACGAATGAAATGATGTTTAAGTGCAATATGTTTAGTTCAGCTATGAAAAATTGGATTCCTTACCATTGCTATACCTGATTTATCACCACAAAATAATGTTGTTGCTGTTGAGTAGCTAAACCAGCTGCAACATATTCAACTTCAACAAATGATTGAGCCACTCATTGTTGTTTCTTCGAACACCAAGCAAACACACCTGAACCATTAGAAAAAGCATAGCTTGAAATACTATTCATATCTTTAACACATCCACCCTAATCATTATCACAAAATCCAATCAATTTCATCTAAGAAATTCTGTCAAATCTACAAACATTACATCAGGCCTTGTGTTAAATACAATAGATTCCCAACCAAACTTCTATAAAAAGTAACATCCACCTTCTTTCCTTTATCATCTTTCATTAACTTTTCATTCACCACTAAAGGTACCTCAACAGGTTTGCGGGCAAACATTCTGGATTTTTTGAGAATTCTTTCAGCAAACTTCTTCTAACAAATGAAGACACCTCCATCATCTTGGTAAACCTTAATATTAAAAAAATTATGTAGCAGCCCCATATCATTCATCTCAAATGAACAAAGACACTTCACCACCAAGGCACACTTAGCCACGGTCGAACAAATCCCCTTCTCCTTCATCAACTTCAACTTATAAACCGTCAATTCAGGTTTGTTCTCCCGACTGTACACATGAAGAACAGTAGAAAAACTCGTGACATCCGGTTCAATCCCTGTCTCACGCATTTCATCAAACACATTCTCTGCCAGACTTGTCATCCTCTCAAACCTGCTCTCCGGATGCGAGCCTGCGCTCCTACAAATCCCATTTATTTAACATTAGCCTTAATCCCTCGCTCTCTCCCGTTTCCCTGAAAAAACTCTCTCAGCCATATCAATTCTAACAATCTTACACCGCCCATATATCAAAATGGTATACATTCTCACATTAGGAATAAACCTATGCTTCCTACTAAAAATCTCAACACCCACTTTCACACATCCATGCAGAAAACAAAAAATGGGACTCGATCGTAGGCTCGTTCAGACATAAAATTGTCAAGACTTTTGGTAATTTCTCTATAAATCTGAGACTGTTATGTGATTGGCAAGAGAAATTCATGCTGTCCAAAATTGGATTCTTAAACTATCATTATGCATATATCAAAGTTTCTCAAATGGGTGCTCTTCCATCTAAATTGTAGCAGACAACTACTCGTAATCATAAAGATGGCATTGAACATCTAAGTGTACGAGCCAGCTTGCACACACCTCGACTAATTCCCACGGGTCCTGAAATAACAAAACCCCAAACAAAATCTTGTACCTTGATGTTTGACATTGGATTAATTACACTTTGATAAAATATACAGTAGGCAGAGAGTACTTGCCCCAACCAAGAAATCATTGTATGTTGAAGATATATATATATCTTCTCAGTCTAGCCAATAAATAATATTCTTGCAACCTCCTTTTCGTTGCCTCCATTTGATTTAGTGGAAAAAAAAATCTATACATTCAATCCTCTTTCGAATTCCCCAGTTAAATCATCCAGACTGATGACTCCTTCTCTCTCTGTTGCTTTCTCCATCCTCAGCTCGATGAGCACTGAATTTAATTCACTAATCTGCTTCTGTAGTTTCGCTCCTTGGTCTGGTAACCTTAAAACGGTAACCTGTAAACAGAATACATTACAAAGCAAAACTGAGAAACAAGAAGCAATAGCACAGCCGGCTTGAAATGGTGCCCGAAGTAAAATAAAATTGAGATAGCATGGCAGGTTGAATCCATTTAACAAGAATAAATAATGCCTTCAACAGTTTGGGCTATTCATAGCATCATAAACAAATCTGGCTGCCTAAGCAAATAAAAGCACAACAAAAGGTCAAAACCAGTCTTCATATTTTATTTATGAATTTTCAATATGGTTTGGATGGCAACTCTCAACCCCTTTAATGTTTGTAACTCAAGCAGTTTTATCTACCTTCTCACTTGTCATTTAAATCATACCTTATTTCCAAGTAATTGTGACAGCCGATTGATTCTCTCTAAGATTTCAGATTCTGTCAGTTTGCCCACACTATCTGGAGAAGAGGTTTTCTTGTTCAGATTTACATCCTTGGGATTGAAAGCACGAGCAGCCCTGTCAAGTGTCAACTCTTCAGAAACTAAATAACATGCACTAAGTACCTCTAAAAAATATTATGATTATTTGTTAAAGATAAATAATCGAACTTAAGGACCATACCCGTCAACATTGCGTTCAAGTGAATAGCTTGACGATGAATTTCCCACCATTGTGGATACTTTCTTCCTAAACCCACAAATAGAGTACCAAATCACACCACATTCAAAAAATAAGGAACGAGGATAGTGAATCCATATGCTTTGCATAACTAAAGTTTTCAAATGCAAATATAAGCTTATACTCCATAGGATTGAATCCACAATTACAATCAAGGGTAAAAAAGAGTGAACAGTTGCTATATTTATTTGAAATAATGATTTGAAAAATTTTTATATAATCAATGGAACTGGGAACCAATAGTATAACAAAATAATGGCAGACCTATAATCACAATACAGAAACTCGCCGGTAGCTCCATAATTTGAACTACAAATTGTTTAGATTAGAATTAAGGGGGAATTCTGCAAACAACGAGGGGTTTTGAATTTTATGAAATGTTATTTTCATTTTATCTCAGCTCAAAATATGCAAGAACAGTACGCAAGAAGCAAAAAGAGAAAAATGAGGAACTACATATTTATAAGGAGCAAATAAACGAGCTACAATTGTGCTGTACCCAAAAGCAATAAAAGGGAATTCACCTTATCTCATCCTCTTCTTCCTGTGCAAGTTGTACAGTTTCTGTCTTTGAGAAGAGTAAGCTGTGGTGACTGACTCCTGCTATACCTTGACTCTCCAAGAATTTTATGTGGGATTCCAGATACTCATCCCTACAGCAACAATAGGATAAATTAAGAGTTAAGATGGCAATGAATTTGCATGGACAGTCATTGCAATTGCATAGATTCATAACCAAACAATTCCAAAAAACTTGCAATATTTTTGTATACATAGATGAACAATCATTATGGATGAAAGGTGATAAACAGCTAATTATCTTTAATACAGGCCTATGGCATTCCCTAACTTCTACTCTTCCAAAGATAAAGTAAACCCTAGTGCAAATACACATTTTAGGAATTTAAAAACACTACTAGTACTAATGGGTTTCTTGATGAGTGGAAAATCAATGATGAAACAACTCAAAAACTGGAGATCCTACTGAAGCAAAACATTGATAAACATAGTCCAACTTCACTAATTAGAAAGCGAAAAACAAATACACATAATTGTAGTTGCCACTAATAGGCTCTGTACATTTTGTGCTGGCTGTCATGCTCTTCATGTAATTGTTGCTGTGTGAGGGAAATATTGAACCCCTGCTTAGGGAGACTGAATAGCTCCCGCAGATCCTGAAAAAAAATCAATTGAACTTTTAAAGGCAACATTGCATGTTTCAAAATAGGTGCCAGGAATATATTCCATTAAATCAACAAATAGAAACATAATATATACATACCTGTTGGCTAAAGTATCGAATTTGTTCTTTGTTTTCAGTTGCTGTTCTAAATAACCCCCCCTTGAATATCTACACCAGAAATTTTTAGGAGTCAACTTATTGTACTAATGTTTCGATTTTAAACATTCATGATTCAACCCATGCATCTAAATAATGTCCAAAAGTAGATAGATTCTTATCATGTGTACAGACTGTACAGTTCAGATGACAAATTAGAAGGATCCCATGTAAAGATCTTTTCCACAAGTAAATTGGAATCTGAACTTCAATGAAACAACAGATCATTCAAATCACTTGCATGCAATATAGTTTTTCAACCACTTGCAGAAATGTATTGAAACCATGTGAACTGAGTCCCAGAAACACCTATTCATGTCTTGAAATACAGTATACCACATGAAAACACTAACAGCTACCAACAATCACTCCACTTTGCAAACCAGAATCAGATATCATATATCTAGTAAATAATACCACATGGCAACAATAAATAAGAAGTAAGGCAAGCATTGAACCTGCTTTCTATAAATTTTCTCTTCAACAGTTCCACAAGTCATTAATCTGTATACGACCACATCCTTCTTTTGCCCAATTCGATATGCACGATCAACACTTTGGTTATCCGTGCTGCAATGAGAAAGAGAGATGTATCAATTGACCCCATAATTACACCTAGAAAATTCCAAACTAAGGCCCATAGAGAAAAGTAGAAGCAAGTACCACTAAAGTGTTTTAGAAGTCATGCACATAACTCTAAAACTGAAGCATCAAGAAAGTGGCAGTCCTTAAATGGGAAATAATAGAAAAGTACGTGAAACATCCAAAATGTGTTGAAAGCAGAAAAGTTCTTTGCATAGTTTAGTGGCCAAAGTTTAGAATGTAGAAGTGCATCTGCCTTGCCATTTAAGGATGTTCCAAACATTTCCACTTATTTTTCAACATGCAATATCCACAAACTCCACAGGCTGCCAATAAAAACAACAGATAAAGAAAAAAAAATAAACGTAGTTTCACAAAGGTATGGAGGAGACATTTTATGTCAAATATAAACACAATTACTGATATTTATAAACTCCTGCAATATCTGAATCTTTTTGGCAAATCCATTTGAAGTCCTTAGCAAATTTACCAATCCTAGATCTTATGATGTAGTCCGTTCTTGTTCACTGAATCTGAGTGAAAGAAATAAGCTTAGGGAAGAACCTAGGATTCCAAGCAGGATCAACCACAATCACACGATCTGCTTTTGTAAGTGTAAGACCAAGACCGCCAACCTGAGATGTTAGCAAAAATATAGGAGCACCATTTCCTTCTTGGAAGTCCTGAAATGTTTTTTTTAGGGAAACAAAGAGTTTGAATAAATATTTCATTTATGAAAACTAAAATCTAATGGTTTTGACATTTTAGGAAACTTACATCAACAATTTTTGCTCTATCAGTAACTTTTGTCGTACCATCTATGCGTAAGAACTCATAACCATTGGACACCAGAGATTCCTATAACAGCAAAAAGATAGGTCATGTGTCACCTTCTGTAAAAGCCTAACACATTAAAGAAAAGTTACAAAAGAAACTTGCAAATTCTTGAATTTTACTACATAAATATTCTAGAAAACATAGTTTTGAGTAGGCCAGGTATTACTTTAAACATCAGCTATAAGGACAGTAAAGTATGTGTTCTTTATAAAATAAAATTAAAAAATAGATGATTTAACTAAAACATAACACAAAAAAAGCAGCATCAGTGAACATCTAAAGCAAACACAAATTATAAGTTCATATTTTTAAAAGATAATTTCATGCATAACTAATGATGCCAGAATATCTCAACTTTGAATTTGAATAGTCAGCTTTAATAAGATAGAACAGACATAAAAAAAATTATCAGCTTCCCCTACTGAATTGAAATATTTTGTCAGCTTCCATGTAACATAACATGTGCAACTTGAATTTATTGTCCATAATAGAAAATACTTCATTAAACACAATCCAAAGGTAACATGTAATATTACACACTGAAAGTGTCATCATAGTTTCCAAGTGATGGCACATAAACAATAAGACATGAGCAATTGACAGAAAAGAAGACAAGCCAAATTCATGTAGGTTAAACAAAGCGCCAAGGCTCTTCCTAAGTTTGGAGATTTGCTGATCTTCTAGAAGAAATAACATATGCTTGTGATGATGTTGTTACTAAATTTTATCCAATGCCAAGGACTTATCCCACTTATTTGCGCATTTAAACCTTTAAGTTTTCTAATCCTATCAGCAACATTTGTGAAAATTCAGAAAATTAACCAATGACATATTGCATTCAAAGCAACAAAAAGTTCGTGGTTTTAAACAAACCTCGATGAGATTAAGCATCTTACGAGTTTGAGAGAATATAAGAACATTATGTCCCTCTGGAATCAAATTATCCTGTGGAAAAAATAAGCATATGCATTTAGCATGAATTATTAAAAACTAAATCAAAATCATCAACAGTAATTCTGAGACATCACTAACCAGTAGTGACAACACAAAAGAGATCTTGCAGGAGATGCTGTCATGCTTCTCTTGAAAGTCAGTTCTTTCAGCAACATCAGCAACATGCATGGCCAATTTTTCAGCCACAGCAACATCTTCAGGATTTAGCATGGACTCCATTCCCTCTAACAAATCTTCAGCCGCTCTTTTTGTCAAGAGAAGCGGGTGATCACATATTTTCTTCAATATCTACTCCAGGGAAAATGGTGATTGATTATGTAAGTGCAACCTAAATATCAAAGTGATAGAGAGCAGTATAATTCTTCAACAATATTTGAACTGGAATTAAAACTTATTAATTAAAGCCCTACCAAAAATCTTCCAAATATGAACCAAGAACAGAGAACTAATGGAAAGACCCAAATGAATCAAATAAATAGTATTTAAGAAGTAAAATTCGGAGCTTCTAAGAATATAATAATTATAAGAATTCCCCTTTAAAGCAGTTTAAAATCAAAATTCTCTTTGGATAGAATTAGTCGAGCAGCAGCTCAACTCAACTACAAATCAAACAAAAAAACTAGAGTTGAAGAGTAAAGCACCGTTAGTGCAGCCAATGGCGAGCCATCAAAAGCTGAGAGAACAATCTCGCTCCGCAAAAAGGCTTCATAAAGTTGCCGCTGACACAACAAGGGACGCAGTTGCTTGATTAATTGAATTTATGATATATGAACTGAACCAAAGATATGCAACCACACCACACCTGGCAAGTAGTTAGTCTAAGCCACACAATGATCTCATTCTTTCGGGAAAGTTTAGCAGTTGTGGCATCATCTTCCTTGAATACTTCATTCTTCATGCGGCGCAAAAAGTAAGGTTGAATGCGTTCTCTTAGTTCCTGTAAAGTAAACAATACAGGGATATCATTAATTGACTTTTATATAATTATGAATTACATTCAACCACTTCAATGAGAAACAAGAACAAACAAGAGGCAGATACAAAAAGTCTAAATGCATGACATTATAAGGTTTAATTGAATATATAAACTGGGTCCAGAAAACAGTCAGCTGAATATTTCTGAATATTAGATAATCTGTAATCTTTAATAACTTTAGAATGAACAAAGTTTGTTGCAAAGTATGAAGTCCAACAGCCAGCCTTGCAACAAAAACAGAATAAATAAAATGTTAATACAAATTTATTTAGCTTGATATATTTTGATCAATTAAAAATTATGTCACCAGCTGCATATAAAGAACATTACAGCAATTCACGATTAAGAGAATTCTAAAAAAATTATCAGTGAAAAAATATTAGAGAAACAAGATTCAAATGGTTGCAGTCTCATCATTGATGAACCTTGGCCAAACCATATGCATTGCTTTTGGAGTCTTATAAAACCTATCATCAGACAACATAGGATGAAGGCAGCATTCAGAGATTTTTAGGTTCTTAAGGAATTATTTATAAGCAAGCATGGCTAACCTTTCAAAGCTAACTTTTCAGTCTCATGTGAATTTTACCACTGCCATATATTTTATTCCATGATAAAAAATAAGCAAACAATTAGTAGATTGCATCAAATTGTAATGCAGTCCAAGCTAGGGTGTAGCTGGAAGGAGAAAAATCCAAAGCCATTAAAGAAATGCTACCAATCATAAATAGAGGAGTTGAGAAGTTACCCTGTTAATAAACACGTCCTAAATACTAGAATGAGGGCAATGCCTAAGACACCAGTACAAAACAAGAACCTTTAGAGTTTAGACTAGAAAACATGGTTCCTGGAAAGCCTGACTGCACTGATTTCTATTGATTGATCGACAGAAACATATATCCAAACTTCTACATTTTTCAATTTCAGCTGTACAAGAAGAATATGCCAAAAACTGCACAGAAGAATAACCAAAACTATTTGTATTTAATGCCATGATCTCAAAGAAAAAAGAAAGAAAATAATCAACAATGGATGTACCAAGCGCAATCCAGCACATCCAAATGCATTACCATTGCAACTGTTGAACCAATACGCTTCTCCCTATCAGAAGCATTTTTTTCATTTCCACGAAGTATGGGATGCTCGTATGTTTGCTTAAACCTACAGAAATGCAAAATTTGATGTCATAGGTAAGCATGAACTTATTATTGAAGCAAGCTGAAGGATTAGAAGAACAATTACCACTTGTTGTCACCAAGAAGGTCAGGACAACAGAAGTTGAACAAAGCCCACAATTCCTGTTTCAAGTAACAGGAGTACAGCGTTGAATATCTAGAATTTCCTGCATGTTTTAATTTATGAAAAGAGCAAACAAAAGTATGAATTCTAAGGATGATACCTTAAGATTGTTTTGAATCGGAGTGCCACTAATGACAATACAATGAGCACTTGGTATCTCAATCAAACTTTTCGCTCTCTGAGTACTAGGATTTTTTATGAGATGTCCCTGGAGAAATATAACAAAAATTTAACACTCACTTTAAAGCAGAAACTTCAGAGAAAATAAAGATTTCTAGTATACAATTGATTCCTGCATGATTTCAATATGTAAAATGGGCAGGTGTAAGTTGTAACACAAACTAAATTTAGAGCTTCGAAATCTACCTCATCTAGAATCATATAGTCCCAAATATAACTATCCTCACTTTCCTCGTCAAGAAAGTAATGGTCCCCTCGTAAAGATTTTGAGTTGTTCCGCACAATATCATAAGTTGTGAGAAGAATTCCTTTGTCCTGAAACAAAAAGATGAATTAGCACGATAATCAACAATAATGAGAAAGATCGCCAAAACCCCATTACCATCTCCATGGAAAAGCAAGGTTATGCTATATGCAAATAAAAAAGTAATTAAGAAGGAAGATATGATTCAAACTTCCAAGAAACTAAACAAATCAGTTCAGCTCTAGAACTTCACAGAACTTACATCCACGATTGAATTAGTACCTTATTTCAACTAAACTTGGCAGAATTTAACTTGTTTCAAGTCCCTAGGTCAGATTAAATTTAAAACTTAGATGTGTTTCTCTCCTCTTATTTGGCTGCAGGTATCAAATATGAACTATCTGGACATTAAGAGCTGCGCACGGAAGAATAAGAGGTATAAACAATGAGAGCACATGTAAAACCTGAAGTATATATTGCAGCTCATAGTCCCGAGCTTTTAAAGAGGTCCCAAAGTATCTACACGGAAGTGCAACGGATAATTAGCACTTATTAACAGACCACTATCCTTCGATGGTAAGACAGAAACATTTGAACTTTCAAAAGACTTGAGTCAAACCGCCTCACTCTCTAGTCTTCCCAGAAAGCCCCACAACAGATAGTTCTTTAATCCAATGAGTGAGCAGTGTTTTAGGGGCCACAACCAATACCCTCTTAATCAATTTCGAATGGAAGAGACCTGCTAGAAAGCTACAAATCTGCAGAATAAAACAAATGAAATTTAATCCATATAACAGTGGAGTCCAACTTAATTATCATTATAAATTATTGCAGGCACTTCCTTACCTGCATCGTTTTTCCCAAGCCCATGTCATCTCCTAAGATTCCACCCTTACCCTTGCAATGCAAAGACCAGAGCCACCTTAAACCTTCACACTGATGTGGATACAGCATTTTTGCAATTTTACCAGGTAACTTGTAAGTAGATTTTAGTCCAGGCAAGATAATGGAACCATCATCCTCTGACTCTGCATGATTTTCCAACACAGCAGTCTCAGATTCACCAGATAATACATTATACTTGGCAATGGCACCGGGTCTCCCAACTTTCTTGACCACCTTTTTTCCGGTCAAAACCACACAATCATCTTCATCATCCTCTGATTCATCTCGAAGACTAAGCACCGAAGACCGTCCTACAGACCTCAATCTCTCATTGAACCCATCGGGTTCATTTTCCTTCACTCTTTGAGTAACGTTCTTAGTTTTCTCCACCCTAGTTACATATTCATCATGGTTAGACTCAATCTGCACATCACTTTCATCTTCTACAACATTGGACACAAAAGGTTTTCCCACAGGGACTAACTTTTCATCCACCCTTCCATATTCGTTCTTCTTTAGCCCTCTGCTAACCTCATCATCAAATGACTCACTCAATAAATCACCCTCCTCATACTCATCCACAGCACTCTCATCATCACCTCCACCATTTTTAATAACATCCAATGAGGAATCAGATGGACTAGACGACAAAGAAAACAAAGACTCAGCACTTGCATATTCAACCACATGAACTTTCTTGACCACATTATTATTTTCAGGAACTCTCTTTTTCTCAATTGACAAAAGGTCAAGCCTTGAGGTCAAATCACTAAGAATATCTTTTATCTCATTAACACCCTTATTATTACCACAATCACCAACACTTTTAGACGGAATGGGTGAATCAAAATCGGCAATATCATCAAAACTAGAATCATCTTTCACTTCTTCTCTACTTGCATCATCCCCATCATCTCCAGAAGATACTTTGCAAAGTCTCCGTCTTCCTTCAATCCTAACCTTCGTAGGCTTTTCTTCTTCTGAAAAAATAATTTCCCACGTCAAAACCCAAAAAACAAAATCAAAACTTTTTAGCTGTCTCATCTAGGGGTTTGTTAATCAATTTAAATAGGATGAATATGGCAGTCAAATTAGGGATTTTACCAGGTGAAGAATCAAAATCAGTGATTCCACAGAATTTAGGGATATTATCATCCTCTGGTTCTGCTTTGCAAATACGACGTCGTCCGTCGAACTTCACGTTGAATACGCTCTCTTCTTCTTCCTCTGTACACCAAACAAATCGATTCAAAATTTCAACACCCTAGAAACCATAACTCATAAAATTAAAACAAAAAAAAGGAGTTGGGGAGAGAGGGAGAGACCGAAGGACGTTACTGGCGGCGGAGGCGGTGGTTGTTTGGGAGGAGCAGAGACGTCTTGAAGGAGGCGATAATGGCGATCGTTCAGACTAATTGGTTTTCTGTGTGTGCTTTGTGAAAGAGCCGCCATTTTTATTTTTTGGAGAGAGAGAGAGAGAGAGATTGCAAAGGGAGAAATGTGGCGTTTTAATATAATGTAAAAAGAAAGAATCCGTTGGGTTTATTATAATTGAATTTGAATTGAATGGGTTTTCCCGCTTGCTTCTGTTTTTTTATATTTTTTAAAAGTGTATTTATTTTAAAAAATTAATATTTTTATGATTATGATATAATGATGTTAAAAATAAAAAAAATATTTTAATATATTTTTAAATAAAAAATATTATGCATTATAATATCAAACATTTAGTTTACTTATTAGATAGGTGGTCTGCATTACGTTACAAACCAACCTATTTTTTTCAACAAAAAAAATGTCAACACGATATAAATATTCTTAAAAAAAGAAAAACAATATGAGATTCTAATCATTAACTCGATTGGGTGTAATAAACTCAGTTAATTTAATAATATAATTAGAAAAAAAAAAGATATCGATAACAAATGAAGCAAAAAAAATCACCAATAATTCATTACAAAATATGAATGTTTGTCAATATTGTGAAAATATATTTTTATAATATTCTTAAAAGGTCATAATGATCTAATTTGTTATCAAAGTGAAAATTAAATGAAAACATGATAATTACATAAAAAGAAAAATCAAAAAATAAATCTCAATTTCCAGTAAATAAAATATTGAATGAAAAAACTGAAAAGAAAATAATTTTAAAAAACAAACAAGAAATTGACTTGAGTCTATTTGAGCCAGCATGCCAAATCTATAACTTAGTCATGAGAGCGAGATGACCCCGTGGAAAGTAAATCAAATAAAATTGTGAAGTTCAATTCTCAAACCAACCTAATATTAAAGGATAAAATTAAAAAAAAACAACAAAAAAGATCCAAGTCAACCCTAGCGAACCTGCCGAATTCATGATAACACGAGATCAGAATAACCTTATAGAAAAGAAAGTTATAAAAATAATAAATGTCAGTCTCCAACTAACTCAATGTTGAGAGATGAAATAAAAAAAAAAACATAAAAAGACAAAACTAACTCGGCCTAAACTTCAAACCCCATGAAAGGATCATGAAGCTAGATTACACCATAAAAAAACAAAACTGAAAAAATAACAATGTCAAATTCATAACCAACTAAAATAATTAGGAAAAATTAAAAAAAATAAATTCAATAAAAAATATCAAAAAGAACAAAAATAGATTTAAAAATACCAAAATAACTTTTTTATGCACTAGATTGTATTTATAATACATGAGTACTAGAGCATATGGGATTCAAAATCCCAAATAAATTTATTCTTTTTTTAAAATTTAAATTTAATTAGAATTTAAAAACAAATTTGAAAATGAATAACTAAAATTATCATGATAATCTATTTTCAAACTAAATATTAGGAGAGATGGACAAAAATATATTATAATCCATAGTTTTCACTGCTTGATAAATCACTTTTTCAATCAAAATTAGTTACTGATCTTTTAATTTCAAAATTTAACCCTCTTAAAAAATTAAATTAAATTAAAAATAAATGGATTCAAATTAGGTTATAACAATTAAAAAAACAAAAACACCCTTGAATGTAAGCCTTATAAATTTTTTAATCCGAGGGTATAAGAGTCTATTCACTGTACATTATAAAATAAAAAGATGTTATTTTCCCTTTAAATTTTAAAATGCTAAATGAACCATTATAAAATTATTGAATTACTTCAATAGAATGGTTTTTCTTCTTCAAGGGAAAAATAGGTGTTTCACTTTGAAGTTTGAAAATGTCTCCCATTCCCTCTACCCTTTTTACTTTGATTTCTTGTTTTTCAATCTCATCATTCCCTAATAAATTAGCCTAAATTGATTTATAATTTAGTCCAATAAATGCTAAATTAAAATATAAAAATGATAAATAATAATAAAAGAAAACATTATTTAATTACAATGTGTTCATAATATTTTATGACTAAATGTATATTGCATTGTGTATTGCGAATCCCTACACCTTTTAAATTTAATTATAATAAGCTCTAGATAAGTATTTTATTAGTGATGCATGCTTGACTTTATAATCAATTATGAGTTCATTTAGCATTGCGATAACAATTGGTTTTTAATATAATTTTTATATGAAAATATATTAAAATAATATATATTTTTTATTTTTTAAAATTTATTTTTGATATTAGCATATCAAAACAATCTAAAAACAAAAAAAATAATTTAAAATAAAAACAAAATTCATTTTTTTTAAATACTCTTACACCATAGAAACAAACAATGCCATATATGTATCTCATAAAAAAGAGCCCATACATTACATAAACACTTGAATATTTTGAACGGCAGTAGAATGCTAATCCAGTGGCTTGCTATCTTATTGTCATTAACATTGATGTTGTTTTGAAATTATTTTATTTTTATATTTGAATTGAAATAATATATATCTAATTAATATTTTAAATTACACACGTATAACATACTTAGAAGCTGGAATTTATCATTTCAATAATAATAAAAAAAACCAAACAGGATTTACAACCTTGGTTAAGAACAAAAACAATTTTTTATATTAAAAAAGTTACAACAAGATCAGAACTATTTTTATTAAAAAAATAAAAATTATAATTTACAGTAGTATTTTGATATTTTGATATTTTATATTCATAATAATCTAATTGTATAATTTTAATTTTTTTTCATTCAAATTAAAAAAATTATCATGGAAAATTTGTTAACTAAAAATAATAATTTATATTAGATTTATAAATTGAATATAAGAAAACGAATTATACCTTTTACGTTGTTCAAAGGAAGAAAATTTTTGCATTATTCATTTCTTTTCTTCATTTGAAAAAATAGTGGAAAATTTATAAAAGATAATTATGAAGAACCTCTAGAATGTGTTTTACAAACTCACTATAAATTTTAAAAATTACCTATGGAGAAATATTAAATTTCAACAAGAAATTTCAGTTTTTCTTTTTTGAACTTTAATTTTCTAGAAAAATCAAATATTAAGAACTCCAAACAGTTATATATATATATATATTGTTTTGATATCTTCATGAACAAACGATGAGCTCATTAGCCTTATTATCCAGAAGAAGAAGAAGAAGAAGAAGAAGAAGAGCTTATTAATTATTATTATTATAAATAATTGGACAATTAAAGATGGCATCATCTTCGGATCAAACTAAAATGACCATCCCTTTGCACTTCAGGTCTATATGCTTAGATGATGATGATCGTTCTGCTGGATTTGTATCGATCCAACCAAGGAGTGGTGATGGTAGATGCAGGGCGAATTTGGGATTTGCTTTGATTCCTGAGTATTGGAACCAAGGTGTTACAACTAGAGCTATTACTGAAGGATGGAAGTTGTTTCCTGAAGTGGCTAAGCTTGAAGCTATGGCTGATGTAGATAACAATGGCTGCCATAGGGTTATGGAGAAACTTGGGTTCCATAAGGAGGGTGTCCTGAGGAAACACACGGTCATCAACGATAAGGTTAGGGATGTAGTCTTTTATTTACTGATTATATGCCTTGAAATCAACTGTTTTCTTTAATTTTCAGCCTATCTTGAGCTTGAATCCTGTCCTATAATCACCAATAAAAGGCCTAATTAATTCTCTTTGTAAGCATTTCTTTGTGCTCGTAATAAAAATGGGTACTCTGGTTTTTATGCTTTATTAGAATTGTGATTTGTGCTCTCTGAGGCTTTTAGACATGGTTTAGTTGCCTAGACTAGATATGCTTCTGGGCAAAGTTATTATTGATCTAGAAAATCTCATTTGAATTAAAAAAAATATGATCAAACCCGGTTGAAATGTGACCCGGTTTACCTTGCCAAACATGGTTTAAACTCGGCTAAATCAAGATTTTTTAAATAAAACAATGTTATTTTAATAAAAAAAAAAACAAATTTACTAAGGTTAACCCGACAACCTCGATCATCCAAACTGGAGAAAGTGTCATTGAACATGTACAGTCAACGAGATGTTTGGTGATCTTTAATAAAAGACCAACTAGCTAGAGCAAAAATAGGACTGTCAGGAACTTCGAGATAGCAACTACTGGAAACAATAATCAAACAGAGGATTAACAAGGACAAAGAGAACATATTAAGCTTTACATTGTATATGCATTGATTGAAGATTGCATTAACAATACTTAATTATCCACAATTTAAATACAAGAACATAAAAGAACAGAAACCAGGAAGTCTGTCTTGTATTCGAAATTTTCTGACAGGAAATCTATGAATGGAGTGAACAAGAGAAAAAATGCCTATACCTAAGAAATCTGTGAAAGGAAAAAGAAAAAAAATAATGCCTAGTAAATCTGGGAAGGAGAACAAACATTCTTGAAACAATCTCAAGATCATTGTAATGACAGATACATAAATCATTTTTTTCTGTATTCCATCCATGATCAGTGTAGTTTTATGCAATTTTGTGTGATGTTATGACCAGACATGTATGTGTGTAGCTATTGGATTGTAGCAAGGACATGAACGGCTTCCCTGGGGAAAACAGATCAAGGATTGGATTGAGGAAGCTCCTCTCTTCATTCAAATCATCACCACCTTAGCTCAATGAATCAATCAACATGCCATGGATGAGGTCAATGGCAATTCACTCTCATGTGACCTAAAAGACATGTTGATTGAATTGCTTGCTGATAAATTCCTCTTAATTGCAGTTTTTCCATTGCCACCACCACTATCATTTCTCTCTACCATCACCATGGGCCCTTCAAAATCATCCTGACTTCCATCTCCTCCCGGATTTTCGATGTTACCAGACTCGTTATCAGTTGCTGCATTTCCTGTCGTGTTAAAAACATTTGGATGACCACCTCCTGCATCACCACCACCATTAATAGAACCAACAGCAATCCGAAATCCAAAGATTCGAGAAAGAATTCGATAGAAGCATGTGAGTACCCAAAATAGCCAAGGCAGGCAAACCAGGGCTATACCTGCAACAGGAAACCAAGCCCTAGATGGGTCTGCAGGGAGGACAACGTACATAAGCAGCAAGCTGCCTCCAGCAGCTATAGTAATAAACAAGAAGAAAGAGACGAGCCATATAAATAAGCGCCCGGAAGTGGGGTCTTCTACAGGCATTTGTGTATTGAGACTTGACGGACAAGAAGATCAGATGATTATTATTTCCTCTTTATCCTCATCCATTTTTGTTCATTGAGGAATTGGTGTATGTGTGATCAATGAGAGAATATTACTTTGATTTTTCTGGGATAAGGAAGAATTCATGAGAGATGACGATGAAGATGAACGCTGCTGTTCCTTCTTGTTAATTGCATGCATAATGAGGATGCCTCATCAGATTTTTCACAGGGTGGACATATTCAAATCTGTCTTACGTAAAACATGGTTAGTTTTCGAACCAAGACACATCAAAGACAGAGACAAGGGAGTGGAAATCGGGTAGGATTTGCTGTTATAACAGATCAGGCTATTAATTTCCAAAATTTGTGCACCCTACATGGCTCGTTTCTTAATTTTTATACCTCAGGGCATATCTATTTTTAGCTATACACTATTTTTTGAGGCGATAAGGACAACAGCTTGAACCTAAGATCTCCATCCCTCTTGCCTGTTCCATGAAATGAAGCATGATTAACAACCATTGGAGGCAATCCAAAATCTCAATCTCAACCACCATGTTCACTTGCTTCCACCAACATTATGCTCCACCACCTAATTATTATTCCCAGCATTCCCTCTCCTGCAAAATAACCTCAGTTAACATGTACAGCTCATTGTTCATTGCCTCATCAATTTGTATGAAATTTTTGTAAGAATTTATTTGTTTGTAAATCATTTTCCAAGTTTAAGGCAATCTAAATTTCGACCTGTACCAAATACAGAAAAGCATCACTGATAATAGCCACTAGCCTAGCCATGGGATTCATTTCTCCGTCAGACATTAACCTGCTTATCATGCACTGAAACGACTCAAAAAATGCCCTGAAATAACAAACATTTAACACCTAAGGACTTCTCTTCACCTCTATTTCTAGCAATACCGGGTATAACTGACTAGTTGTGATTTACATAATCCACTTTTCAAAATTGCCGAGTGTGCCGAATGACCCAAAAGGGCCGCTGCAATCCACTCAGATGCTTGCTTTCTCTCCTCGGTGTCAATGGTTCAGTAACCAAATTCATAGGAAAAAGGTTCATGAGAGAGAGCACCCAATACAGAGGAGCCTCGATAAAATAAAGAATAAATGCAGACTAATTACATGGGGTGTGATTAATTCAGAACAAAATAAATCTAGCTTGCTAAGATGACGAAACTATGAATAAGGGAACTTAAATGACGAATATTCTGTTAGAAAGTAGAGAAAATGCCTGAAATTATTTTGCATGCAAAGCTTATGAGGGTGGATCATAAAAACATACTTCTTTACAAGGCTGCACATTCTGTAGCAGCCAATGGATGCGGGACAACTATCACCAGGTTTAGCAACAGCAGCGAAGGGGAGAAGCAAGGAGTTTCATAGGTCCTGCCACCGAACAAATTTATCAAAATTGCCACCCCATCATTTTGTAAGGCTTTAATTGTTGAAAGTTAGACCCATTCTTCAGTCAAGTGATAGTGAACTACTATGAAAAACTGATAAATGGACATAGCTCCAAATCTGAGCAGCAGATGATATAAGCATTGAATCTCTGACCCATTGGAAACATTTCACAAGCTCAATGTTTTTGACGAAGGGACACTGGACTCATGATCAGTTTCTAAATTATGACAGAAGTCTGCATCTGGTGTCTCCTCTGTTCCTGAGCTTTTCAGCGGTTGGCATAATGAGAAGAACCGTAATGTCAGCAGGGCTCACCCCACACTCTCTGCTTGCTTGACCAATGGTTTGTGGCCTGCCTTGAACAGTATAATTTACCAGAACCATATTTTGTAAGAACACTCGATGTCAGAGTCACGGCATGGGGGCTCGGAAAAATAACAAGAATTGGTGTCGTGGTGATGCTTTCTCAAAAAATTATGTCCAGTGGTAGGAATATAGAGGATAATTTCAAACAAGAGCATCTTCTCAATTCTCACTTGCTCAGAAACAGCCAAAAGGATATCATCTTCTCAATTCTCACTTGCTCTTAATTTGAACTCGGCATTGAAATGGCAAGTTGTACAGTATACCAGATGCACAGAAAAAAGTAAAAACAAGCATGAAGGATGATAAAAAATAACTTCCCTACACCATAACTTGTATCAGACAATAACATTGAAAACAGGAAAAAGGAGTTTAATCCAGAAAATTGTCAGAAGCACAGGAAGACTTGGAGAGCTTCTCTAGTGCTTCAAGGGACAAAGTTGTCATTGCATAGTAATCCAAGTCCCCTGGAAGTGGTCTATATTGTTGATGGGCTATCTACAAGTAGTTTATATGACAAGATAAAGAAATCTATGGAGATAAATCAACTAATCGACACCAGACTATATAGACATGCTAAATAATTTGAAGCGAGTAAAATTTCGAAACCCTTTTTAATCCTAGAGGAGAACAGTGATTTCTTACCGGTTGGAGTTAAATTTGCAGGCGCATAATGAAGCCCTCGTACCTGACATCAATCTCTACACACTCCTCCTTTCTGGATAATTGTCCATTCCCAAAACCAAGCTTATCAAAAACTTCATATTGCACACGTGGTTTCTTTTGAAGACTCCAGTGTTGAAGAGTCCCTCCGGAAACACGACTAACATCAGCAGCCAAATCTCCTCCTGAAAGTATTTGGAAACAGCAGTCAACTTGGATCCTTGTACATATGTTCCAAAACTTAACCCTATGTCTCCTCTCTCTGTCTCTGCTTGGTCTTGATTGACCAAATTTGAACAAGAGAACGAAAGTAGTCAGCTTGGATCCTTGTACATATGTTCCAAAACTTAACCCTGTGTCTCCTCTCTCTGTCTCTGCTTGGTCTTGGTTGACCAAATTTGAACGAGAGAACGAAAGTAATCCAAAAATCCCTCTGACATGGATAACCTATGTTGACCTGAGATCATAATTCATTGTTCTTGACATGGTAATTCACCTTATTGAACGAAAGTAAATTTACTATGCACAAAAAAATGCAATCACTAACATAACCTTATACAAATTGTTAAAGACCGGTGGAAAAATCATCTTGCTCCTAATATTTTGTGTAAAGGTTTTTTTTTAGATCAGGGGCAATTTTATCGAACTGTGGTAGATCAATAAATTTACTGTACACAAAAAATGAAATTACTAAACCAACTCTGCACAAATTATGAAAGATAATTTTATCACAATGAAAATAAAAAGACGACTTTACCTCTCATATCTAGTGAATAATAATAATAATTTGTTTTGGAGCTAGAGTAACTTGTCGCTCTCTCTCTCTCTCTCTTTTTGTTAATACTGCTTTGTCTTTTTTTAATGCAAGTCACCTTTCCCCACTATTTATTAGCAGCACAAGAAGGTGCTCTGTCTACTAATCTGTGTCCAAAATATAATAGCTTAATTGAGAAATGGCAGGACTGTTTGACAAGCAAGCTGATCTATACTTGGATGGAAGGCCGACTTATCCAGCCCAATGGTATTCAATGCTAGCCGATCACACCCTTCACCACTCTTTGGCTTGGGATGTTGGCACTGGCAATGGCCAAGCTGCTCTTGGTGTTAGTTCTCTCTTTCCTTTTCTTTTCTCTAACTAATATATTTATTCCTCAAGTTTCTTGCTTTCTTTTTCTCTCATAATGATCAGATGATTGTGCTGTGTTATTCAGTGGGTCCAAATCATCCTCTCATGGTTAACTGCCATCTTATTATCAGATGGAACTCCTTGATTTAGTCTAAGATCAGTTATATTGATTCTGCACCTGCTCTTTATGATTTTGACCAAGAATAAGGTTATTTGATTCAATCAAGAAAACTAAGTTTCTTGTTTTAGGCTAAAGATTTCATGTGTCTATATATCCACATGAATTCAATTTCGAATTCTTGATTTTATTTCCCTTTTGATTTTGTATCTCTACTGATATATATTTTCCTCAACTGGGGATAAAGGTTTGATTATTAGCTTTAGATTGGTATTCTTTCTCAAAAAACAAAAGGGAAAGAGTGAATATATGTTTCTAAATAAGAAAATGATCAGATGGGCCAGCAGATTTCTCTTTGCATCTCTAGGTTTAGAAGGATAAGTCGTGTGTCTTTGCTACTTGATTGCTGTGATGGTGTTTTAGTTGCTAATACTTGATCTCACATAAAGTATTGCTTCCCAATTTTATTGTTTCAATTTTGATAAGCAACTGGAAGATTTCACTTCATATAATTCACGTTGCTAGAAAAAAATGAACCATTCATCTAAACCTCTTACCCCAATAGTAGAATTGAATGAATTTTCTTGGCTTTGTTTGGTTGAAAAGCGGTTGTTTTCTGGTCTAAACCTCAGGCTGTTGTAGATTTTCTCATTAAACGGCTGCCTTGTGTAACATGCTGCATAGACTTTTTTGCATACAAGTGTTCTGCTTACATTGGTGGAACACTCTCTCTTAAAGTTAGATGAAGTTCAGGCTCTAGTTGCTTTCTGCCATTTCATCTTATATGCATTGTGGTGAGTGAAATGGAACAGTTACAAGAATCTTCCAACTTTGTTTTTCTGAGAGAACAAAGTAACTGAAAGGTGATTGCCAACTTTCTATAGCTGCAAGTGAAAAAAATGCAGATTATTCAACTCATTTTCAACCTCAGTATTCAGTAGTTTAGCCTGCATAAGTCCATGGATTTATCAAGATTACTGGATCATTGTGTTTAGTTTTTCTTGGTAGGTTGCTGAGCACTATGAGCAAGTAATTGGAACTGATGTGAGTGAAGCTCAATTAAAACGTTCAATGACACATCCACGGGTTCGATACTTCCACACCCCATTATCCATGTCTGATGATGAGATAATAAGCTTAATTGGGGGTGAAGATTCAGTTGATTTGGTGACTGTAGCACAGGCTGTGCATTGGTTTGATCTACCAAAATTTTATTCCCTCGTTGCACGCCTTCTAAGAAAGCCTGGAGGTCTACTTGCTGTTTGGTGCTACAATGATGCTGTAGTGAGTCCTGCATTTGATTCAGCATTTAAGCGGTTTCATGACTCAACTCTTCCTTTTTGGCACCCGAATGCCTTTCTCGCAATCGAAGGTTATAAGAGACTTCCATTTCCTTTTGAGAGTATTGGTTTGGGTTCTGAAGAGAAACCACTAGAACTTGACATCCCAAAGGAGATGTCATTTGAGGGGTTTTTGAAGATGATCAGTTCATGGTCAGCAGTCGTTACAGCCAAGGACCAAGGTGTTGAGTTGCTGTCTCAGACCGTTGTTAAAGAGTTGGAGACTGTTTGGGGTGGATCTAAACTGGTCAGGTCTGTCATCTACAAGGCTTTTATGCTTGCTGGAAAAGTCAGGCTGTGAGATTTTCTTTTCAAGCTTCAATGAGGAGAAAAGTTTATTGAAATAAAGAATTCCAGCTTATTTGCCTTCTCCTATTATATGACTTGTCTTCTTGCTCTTCCAATAACATGTTTGTATACTTTTCATAACTTTAGCAACAGCTTCATGCATGAATATTAAAAGTACCGTTACGGTTATTTTTGAAAATAATTTTTATTTAGAAATATATTACAATAATCTTTTTTTAAAAAAATTATTTTTGATATTAGTGTAGCAAAATGATCTAAAAACATAAAAAAATATTAATTTGAAACAAAAAAAAATAAAAAATTTTCAATTTTTTTCAAAAGTGTTTTTGAAATGCAAAAAAAAAAACCAGGGTCTAATATTGACCGAGAATGTTTTTTGCTAGCCAATGGATAAATACTTAAACATCTCAACCCATCTTATTGTTTATTTCATGTTCCCAATCTAACTATTTTAGAGTTATCTTGACATGATACAATTAACTTAATAAGTTTAAAAACAAATTAGATTTATGTCCGAAACAACACATTACCTGTTTTACTTAGATCCCAGCGATGTAGGTTATTGAAAAGTTGGTTCAAAAGTGTTTTACACCCAAAAATTCATTTTCAACAATATTTTGAATAAAAAACCCCTAAAAAAGCAATATATGGATCTAAATAAACTCAATTTTGTTTTCAAATAACCCAAAAAAACTATCTAAAAATAAAATAAAAATAAACTCAAATTCAAAAAAACACTATCTATTTTTTTAGACAATTTAAAAATAAAAAACACCATAATGAAACTCTCTTATTAAAAGAAACCCAATAATATGAAATCAACTATTTTAATGATTAAAATCATTATTTATTGAAGACTGTCATCCACCCTATAAAAAAATATCAAAGTTTAGATGCGTGGGTTCAAGTTGGCAATTCAAGTATTTTTTTTTTAAATATTCATTGGTTTTTTAAATATATTGGCGGTGTCTATTTTTTTTTTAATCTAAAAACTGACCCGCAACGTATGCAGGCCATTGATTTGATCTAGATGCTGAATAAATTGGGGCCA
>Ga0307510_10000378_pt1 | contig 42306 bp, 14 predicted proteins | sample 12_EM_MG_FD_207224 | JGI IMG/M metagenome (GOLD analysis project Ga0307510, IMG submission 207224) | Populus trichocarpa ectomycorrhiza microbial communities from riparian zone in the Pacific Northwest, United States - 12_EM | ecosystem: Host-associated > Plants > Roots > Unclassified | place... | reverse complement strand
TATATATATATATATATATATTAGTTGGGATGACGAAAGTGAGAGAAATGATAAATGAAAATAAGGATTTAAATGGTTTTTTATAAGTGAAAATATAACCATTAAAAATATAACCATTAAAATATAATCGATATTTAAAATATAATCATTAAGAAAATGATGGTTAAAATATTGTTATTGTAGTATTTGAATATTAAAAATAATAATTATTAATCAATTAAAACATTTAAAAAATATTCATGACTTTTTATTTTAAAAATATAAATATAATAATGTTTTTTAACTGGCTAACTATTTTAGCTAAAATTTAACAAAAATATATAGAGTAAAGGTGTGGATGCTCTGAAAAGAACTCTTCCACTTGCGGTCCTCATAAAAAGTGGTAGAAAAAAAGAGCACGTAAGCATCTTAATTTTGAGAATTAAGTAAATAGATTAGATTGGGGAGGAGGATCCACGTAAGCATTTAATAGGTGTGGGGTCCATTGTTATATGGATTGGCTAATGACACTCTACTGGTTACTTGGCTATCTTGTTTTCTGTAACTTCTTAAAGCATAGATGGAGGTTTGCCTTTCCTTTTATTTATTAACTAGAAAACTAAATATCACGAGTGTTTTACAAAATTTCACTTTACAGTAAAATATGTTTTTAGCTATAGCAAAATTATTTTTATGTCATTTGATAATAAAAAAATAGCTTTTTAGGTGGGGGTGTTGATTTTTTTTTTTTTTACATTAAAAATAATATTTTACTCCCAAAATCAACAAAATATAGAATTGTTGACTAATGGCTTTATTGACTTCGCATAAGTTTTTTAATAGTAAAAATACAAATTTTCTCTAGAGTCAAAAAATTATTGTGTTGATAAATAAGAGTATTTTAGAGTTTAAGTTTTCAGGTTTTATACAATCTTGTTGTTCTGCATTAGTTTTTTTTAATATTGGTTTTGTGATTATCTTTAAGTTTTTTTTATGAGTTTATCCATGTCTCATGATATAGGTCATGATTTTTGCATATCTTTTTTTTAATATAAGTTTTTTTAGTTGTTTTGTTTCTATTTAATTTTTCAAGGTATTATTATAATTCATCTATAATTCTTTTATACAAATGAAGTTTATTTTTTTAAATAAAAAATATGAGTCTTTAAATTATATTGTTGATGTGTTTGGTCTTGTGTAATATTTTTTATGACATGAGTTTATTTAGTCAGTTTCACTTGTGTTTATTTTTTAAGTCATGAGTTTTTTAGGGTACGAATTTATTTTTTTTTTATTTAAATAAATAAGTTTAGTAAACACAATTGGACGCATGTCTCATTTTATGTTACGAAATAACTTGATTTTGCATGCATGGACTTTTCAATTTACACTTTGAAAAATATCAATTGTCTCAGGGGGCATCTCGTCAAACTAAGGGTAAAAATAGATAAAAAAATCGCTACTTAGTTTTATGATAACTAGAAATCATAATTGATTTTCAGAGTTCAAGATGAGGAGTTAGTTATACTAAAAAAAAGATGAACATCATCTTAAAACATCATGAGACAAGTTATATTGTGTTTATTTTTAATGATAAAAATGCTTTAATGAAGAACTACTAAAACCATATAACATTGATTTGGGATCCATGATAGTAAAACTCAATCCTTATTTTTAGAATATGAGCATTGGACCCGAGAGGATGATGAATAATAAATTAGGCTATAAACCCATTTTTTAAATTATATTCAAAATAAGTCAGAAAGCTTTCATTTACATTTTGAAAAAAAATATATTCATATATATAGCTTCTAAAAACATATCATTTTTTTTTTCAAGATTTGAAGAATAGGATCGTTTAATGATCATAAAAAATTGAAAATATTCTTTAATTTTATTATGAGAAAATAAACTTTATATATATATGTAAAATATTCCTACCACTTTCTTTAAAAAAATCATTGAAAATTCTTAGTGTTCCAAAAAAAATCCACATTTAAATGCATCCATACATGATAATATGATAAAGCACATGATCATTCACACATGCAAATCAAAAATATTGACATAAAATTAATATGATCATGCTACAAATTATACAAAGCAAATAATAATTTAATTTGAATCCAAGAATGACTTTCTAGAACTGCCAAAGATGAACGTAATACATAGGAACGAGTCAAGACAATCCTTATTTTTTGGGCCAGAAATGGCTCCACCACGCCGCGGCTTCTAAGCTCTTTTTTAAAACTTTTTTTCTTAAACAATTCTTAAAATTCATTTCAGTAAAATAAATAAAATTATTTTTCAAAAGATTATTCCATTAAATACCTTTCATTTCTATATATTTTTTTAAATGAGATAATAAACTTCTTCTTTTTTTTATATTAGCAGACGTTTTTTTATACAACTTTTCATGATTGTTTGTTTTCTTTAAATTTAATTTAAGTTAATTATAATTAAATAAATAAAATTATATTTGAGATATTTTTTCATTAGAAATCAATCAATTTGAATGAGATTGTTGCCTTTAAATCAAAACGATATCGTTTTAGTAAAAAAAACAAAAGTCAATAGGTTGCAACCGAGTTTTTGACCGGGTCAGGGTCAACCGGGTCACACCGGGTTTTTTCTACTCCTATTTTTTCTTCAACCCGACCCGATTCCAGACCCGGGTCGCCCGTTAGGTTGGATTTCAAAACTATGGCTCCAATATACATCCTTGTCTTATTTTACAACTTAATAATTGTTTAGCATCATAAACAATCTTAACACTTATAAATAAATATATTTTTTTATTTTTTATAGTGTAAAACATTTTGCGAATACCTACAAATTGTTTTGAGCATTGATAAAAAAAACAAACAAAATTGAGCCCCACGCACCGCATAGCACGGGCAAGCTACTTGTGGGGGTCTTTGAAAGGACATTAGACGACTACTCAAACGTAGATCTCTTCAACTGGTTTCCTTTTTCTACAATTCTAGATGTAAACATTGAACCTAGACAGGTTATTCTTTTATTAAAAAAATAAAATACAATCATTTTAATAAAAAACAACGTCACCTCACAGGAGAGCCGTACGCCCATATTCTTGACCTTCCGAGCAGGAGGATTTATTTAATATCAAGAAAGAAAGAAGTGAATTTCAAGAAAAATATTATTTTTAACATCGTGATATTATAAAAATAATAATTAAAAATTAAAAATATTTTAATTTTAATGAAAAAGATGGTGAAATTCACGCGGTGACTCAGACTGTTCATGCCCCATTATCTCTACGGTTAATTTATCAGCTTTGAACCATCTAAGTGGTGGCCCAATGGTAAGAGTTTGGGACTAAGAGGTTTGCTCCCCCTGTGGTCTTAGGTTCGAGCCCTGTGGTTGCTCATATGATTGCCACTGGAAGCTTACATGGTCGTTAACTTCAGGGCCCGTGAGATTAGTCGATGTGCGTGCAAGCTGCTCCGGATACCCACATTAAACTAAAAAAAAAATTTCAGCTTGGACTTGAATAATATATGAAAGCATGAAGTGCAATCGGTTTACATGCGGATCGAATTTGATGTGGGTATGGTATGACATTGACAAAATCAAGGCTCGTGAAATCGAAATCTTAGATGCCTCTCTACATTTGTTCTCATCTCACCCATCTCTATCAGCTTATCTTAGAAAAGACGAGTGATTCTTCAAACCTCGTGCCTCCACAGTCAAAATGTTCCACGTTTGCTTTTTGTCATGTAATAATAATAAAATTCTTGGTCAAAAGATATAAAAATAAATTTATTTTTGGTATAAATTTTGAATGGATTTGACATGTCTACATAAATAATAATTTTTATTTTTAAAATATTTTTATAAAACACATACTATTCTAAAATTATTCAATTAACTAACACATGTAAAAATAAAAATAATAATTATTAAAATTTTAAAATTCAATCTGAGAATCGATATGGGATAAAGCTCAAGTCATTGGTCAAGGCCCAAGTCACAGGTTAGGTTAATCAATATTAACCCGAGTCAGCGTAAAAATAAAAATAATTATTAACATTAATTTAAAACATGGTTTGACAATCAACTCAAGTAAAGCTCGAGTCAAAAATGAAATCAATCATTGAATCGAATCATAAAAATAACTATTATCATAATTTTAAAACCTGACTTGAGAGTTTACCAGGATTAAGACTAGAGTCACGTGTCAAGAGAGTCAACTCAGGTTAACCCAGGTTAATATAAAATAAAAATAGATATTATTATAATTTTAAAACATAATTCAAGAGTGAACCCGAGATTAATCTAGCTGACCCAATTTTTTTTAAAATAATCAAAAGAACCTAATTTTGACCAATTTTTTTCTTGAAAAAAAATCAAGTTTTTCACTCGTGTTTAATCCCGGGTTCACCTGGGTTTTTAACTGATTCAGATCGCATCCGTCAAATCAATCTTAGTTTCATAGCTAAGGTATATAAATTAAAATGAAAAAAAATCTAATTATTTTTTAAATATGTAAGTTTGACATCAATACATATTAAAAATAAAATAGATTTTTTTATATTTTATTATATCTTGTCTATCATAATTAAATAAAATATAAAAATATCCATTTTATCTTTTATATCATTACCAAACACAATTAAATTTCTTTCTCTCATTTATTCCGGGACATTAACCAAACGCTGCATAAATCTCATTCCACCCATCTATATCTTGGGGTTTTAATCCCTTGCCTCCAACCTTATTCCCTCCCTGGAGTAACTAGACTGATTATCCTCAATCATATAGCACTGCAATACCCTTCCCATAGCAGTAACTTCATTTCGTAGAGAAAACCAACATCATAGCCATATGAAAATCTGCTAGCAGTTCAAAAACCCACTTGCAGGTATGCAGATACATATGTTGCTGTGCATATAATCTCTATTATTCAACCCACAACTCTCACAACAGTAATGACCAGTCCTGAACCTTTACACACACCACGCTCTTGTTTGCAATAAACATCACCCAATACAAAGAGGGATTTTAAGATAAAGCAATACGTATTTTTGCATGTATAAGGTGTAAAATGTTGGTAAAAAAATACAACTAGATTTCATTACAGGAACTTGAAATGCTTACATGGAATAAGCATATTTCAGAAAGCTTTTGACATTTATGCTTTCGGCACATAGCTGGAGGCCATTGCTACTGGGCAACTATTCCTTGTTCTATTTCTATTAACCTAACACATCTCATGAACAGCAGGGAAAAAGAAGAAGAATCAAAGTGTAAATAATAGATGGCGGACTGCCTTGGGGCCTTGCTTGAGGGCACTTACTATAGGGAAAAACTGGAACGACTTGAAAGTCAGGTTCGTAGACGCTCGAACTACCTTACGTGGGGAGAAAACAGGGAAGAGGGTGGAGGGACATTAGCTTGCTAAACTAACCCATTAGAAAACAGAACCACTAAGCAAGCTCGGAGATTCGTCATCAAGCCCAAAACACTTTCGTCTTTTATTTTGGCTACCTTATCAGAGTGAAACAGGGCTCATCATGATCATTCAAAAACCTTAAATTCTTGAGAAATTAAAAAACATGCACTTCCATTCGATTTAACCTAACAAATCGGCACCCCCCATGAGATTCTGCCTCCTTTCAAACCAATCACATAAATACGCAGATCGAACACAACCAAAAACATAGCTGACAAAACCCACAGGGCAAAAAACACAAACAGATAGTTAACCATTAATTAAACTCCAAGTTACCAATACCAAGAAAACATAACTATTATGTCCAACATCAAACATGTTCTAAATAGAGAAATTGGCCAAAATCCTTCTTCGATACTTTAAAACGAAAAAAGAAGCTAAAGAACCCTTCGAGTAAGCTTAATCACCACCAGCCTTCTGGTAAACATAGGTAAGCCCACACTTACCACAGTAGTGCCTATCAAAATGATTAGCCATGAAAGTTCCAGCACCGCACTCAGCATTAGGGCACTCCTTCCTCAATCTCTGGACTTTGCCGCTATCATCAACCTTGTAGAACTGAAGGACAGCAAGCTTGACCTTCTTCTTCTTGTGCTTGATCTTCTTGGGCTTGGTGTAGGTCTTCTTCTTTCTCTTCTTGGCACCACCCCTCAACCGAAGAACCAAGTGGAGAGTGGACTCCTTCTGGATGTTGTAGTCAGCGAGCGTGCGGCCATCCTCGAGCTGTTTTCCAGCGAAAATGAGACGCTGTTGGTCTGGTGGGATGCCCTCCTTGTCTTGAATCTTGGCTTTGACATTGTCGATCGTGTCTGAGGACTCAACCTCGAGGGTTATTGTCTTACCCGTCAAGGTTTTCACGAAGATCTGCATCTTCGCTTGTAGATGCAAAGCAGAATGGGAAGAGATTGTTTCGGCCGGTGGCGTGTATGAGGGAGGGGTATTTGAGGAGGATGGTACCGATACTAGGGTTTTTTGGGTTTGAGGGCGTGAAAGTACGGTTTTGTCCATAGAGCTATTTGTTATTTGCAGGGACGTGGATTTTAGCTTTTTTATCCTAACCCAATAATTGTTTTTTAAAATATTTTTTATTCAAAAATATATTAAAATAATATTTTTATTATTTTAAAATTTTATTTTTAATATTAATATATAAAAAATAAAAATATTTAATTTTAAATAAAATAATAAATATAAAAATTTCAAAATTTTCAAAAATATAATTAAACCATAAAAACAAACATACCTAATTATAAATACAACTTTGCAAACTCACAACTATTTTTAGAATGGAAGGTGTTGCCCTTGCTAATTCCCATACCTTATTATTATTTTTATTTATTATAACCATAAATATTGATTATTTTAAATGACTTATATAATTATTAAAACTTGGAAGTTAAAAAAAACCTCTTATAGAGGATAAACTATTAAAGAACCTCTTAATTCCCATAACTTATTATTCTTTAAATTCTTTATACGAACGGGGAATTTTTCTTTATTTGCTCTTATATATTAAAACTTGGACAAATAATGCAAGTTGCCTCTCATCTCAATTTTTTTAATTTTTTTAATTCCTTTTAACTTTGTCATCATTTGGAGACAGCCATTCTCATAATTTGGAGATATTCCCTATGGCTTTGTAAAATTGCCCTTCATGTTTCTTTGTAAGCCAAACGTTCTTCAATTCCTCTCCTTTTTTTTTTATATATATATATCTCCATATACTTAATTTTTATAATTAGGACAATATCCTAATTGATTAAATTATACGTTTATAATAAATAATCTCATGAGATAAAAATATTTTACAAAAAAAATTATAAAATTATTATAATTATAAGATCCGTAAAATGTTCTTAGTCGATATTTTCTTAAATATTAGACATTCATTAGAGCTATAAAACTGATACATATTATGTTCTTTTTTTTTATGAAAAGAAACAATTGTTCTTATAAGCTGAGGTATAATAAATACCTAGAACTAATATGTAGATGCTTGTCATAAAACATGTGCACTGAACTGACTCACATGAGAATTTCATATGGAGATATCACTTGTGTCTATGGAAAGGCTTACATGACAGTTATGTAAATAATTCTTAGACTTTGGATCACCAAGTTATTTTATATATAGAGTGTTATGTTTTGATCTTGTTACACGTTATCTTAGTAGATGTAACAAATGAGCAGACATTGGATATAACATAAACTATATTAAGGTTTGAATGATCAAGAGAGGATTCGTCACCTTAGATGAATTAGAAAAAATATCTCACATGCTCTCAAATAGTATTGATTATTAAATCCTTGTGTAAGGTGAAATGAAATTTAAAAAGAGTTTCAAACCGTATTCAAATGATCAATGATTATAATGTTACGAACAAATATAATTTGACATGACAGACACACTCCATGCTAAAATGTTTAAATCAGAATATTATTAATGAAATGATAATAACTACAATGAGATACCGGTCACTGAAAAGTTAAGTCAAACAACTTTATAACTTTATTAATATTTGAAGATCATGACACGTTGCTAGATGGTGCATTTAATTTTCAAATATAAATTAATCAATTATTGAATTAATATTAAATTAAATTGTTTAATTTATTTAATTCTATTTATTTAGAATTATAATTTATATTTGAGTCAACATATTAGGAACCTAATGAGTTATACATATTAAGAACCATTAATCAAAAATAATTTTAGAAAATAAGTGTGACTTAATTGAAAATAATTTTAGAAATTAAGCACTAAAATATATTTAATTGAAGGAGTATAATTCTAGTTATGGAATAATCAAGTAGAGATTTTATTGATTAAATTTCTAAAATTATCCTTAAATAGGCAAATAATATTGTTATTTATAGAGTTTTTAAAATTACTTATAAATATAAAACTATGCCTCATATTTTTTATAGAGTTATCTATTAGATGGAAAAACTACAAAATAAAAATCTAGCACTGCATAGCAATCCCTCCTAAATAAAAATTTAGAAAATTTCTTATTTGTGGTTCGTGTGGATTATAGTTAGAAGCTGGACAACCCATTTTTTAAAGAATTATTCAAAACCAGAAAAGATCAAATCTTTAGATAATAAATCTCTGACCAACTCTAAATTTGTCCATCAGAATCCTATGAACTCCTGAATCCTGAATGTTACTTGAAATTTATGATTTTCATTATGGGTATGAATTTCAGAACCCATCAATCTGAAAGGTCTGTTTCTGGGGCAAAAGCTTGGGAAATCTTAGCTTTTTTTTCTTTCCATATTGTAGTTCATTTACAGAGTTACCAGTAGGGAATTCCTTCAAGTAAAAAGAAGAGAAATAGAGACTTGCGAACGGTGGCAGGTAGAGTTTCATTTCAGGACAATACTCATTCATCCAACTGTAAATTGTCCACAAAACACAATTTTTTGAGGGAATGGACGAGTGTTCCCTCTTCAAATAAATAAACGTACAACCAAAATTGAGATCACCTTTAACAGCAGTTGGGTGTCAAAAAACAAGAAACTAGTTTGATCTCACAAAAGCACGAGGGAACAATCGGGGAAAAATCGTATTTTTTGCTTTAAAAATCAGTGCATATATTCCATAACAAGGAATGTGAATTACAGCCATCGCAAAATACCTGTAGGATGTGTAAAATCATTAGTTTTTTTAATTAAATGTGATAAAATTCAAAGTCTAAATAAAACAGATAGTGAGATGAACAATATACCATAAAGGAGCCCAAGGTGTGTTAAGCTCGAGGAATGGATATGGCCACCTAAGAAAGATGCACAAAAATGTTACTAATACTTGAACCAGAATAAAAAAGAAGAGAAAGCATGTCTTCTTTATCTAGTGACTGGAAAAGAAAAGAAAAGAAACGAAAAACATTATGCTTACCACGTAAAACCACAAGCGTGAATAACCCACTGGAAAATGACATAGAGGCAGCTCCACTGCACAAAATATGCAAGGCGGAACCATGGAAATGGCTGAAAGAAAAACCAAGACATAGGGTTAATCGCCACGGAGGAGATCCGAAGACGTCTACTTTACAGCAAAAGATAAACGTATGGGGTGACAAAGGCACAGAGCCATTAAGTCATTACCCTCTCCTTTCTATCGAAGCAGTTATTTTTCACTTGCAAAAATTAGGAATTTCACGTGAAGGCTGTTAAGGATTGCATATTGTTCCCTAGTCAATAAATTTACACGAACAAGTTTGGTGGAGGCTCCTCTCTGTCAAATATGCCACAAGGAATAAGAGTCTCTTGTAATCACACCTGGTTCTCTAGTAATCTCAGGTACAGCCTAAACAGAATTGGTTTCACTAGTTTCAAAAACTGATGGTGGAAGATTCATAGCAATCTAAGTGCTGGACATACAAAGGGATTCATTGCTCCCATGAGTCATTTCTGCTCAGACAAACAGCTTGGCTCTTGAAGGAAAAGCCGATTAATCTCCAAGGTCAGCAGATGGATGCAGAGGAATTTGTTCAAACTTAGAGCACTTTTGTTCACAGAAAACTGTACGCTCCTCCAAGACAGATTCCTCCGTGCTTTAAGGTTTCAAATTGAACTGTGTTGTTTCCTTTCTAGGGAATTCAGGGATTGGGATAATTAGTAGGTTTTCCTATGAATTGTGAGCTATGCGAGTGTTTACGAGGGTCTCTGCAGTTCTATTATGCTGAAGAAGGTTTTAGCAATCAAATAAGCAGTGAAATTATCTCATAGATATCTTTTGACAAAGAATCAGACTCCTCACAAGCTGTCAATGCAGTCTCAAATATCAATATCATTCCAGATTGGGAAGTTTGCTTCAATTGTGGATGATATCAGGCAAATGGTTCCAGGCTTTCTAACTGTGTTTTAGGTTCATTAGTAGAAATGCTAACGGAGTTGTAGACTGGTTTGCTAACAATGCCATGCTCTCTTTTAAGTTCTCTTTATTGAATTCATTGTTCTCCAAGGGAACTGTGTTATCTATTGTATCTAGATATTCATAGACTATTATGAAATTTCTTCCAATGTAAAAGAAAAAACAGTGATGACTTTGATGCAAATTGATGCCATAGAATCCATGTAAAGTCTCACTAAAGGACTTCCACTTCTAGCAGTGCAATACTTACAAGGCTATTGAGAGCGGTATCTAGCAATAGAAAAACAGCATTCAGAGAATGCATGCAACCCATCAACTGCAAAGCACGAGAACATCAAAAAGTAAGTAAGAATTCCACCAGAGAATTGAAGCAGGTAATGATTTTGCTCCATGCATTTCCAAGAGATTGTATGATCGGACCAGTACGAACAATGTACAGAGACAGTTCATAGATCTTGGAAAACTGTAAGCTTAACATATAGAGAATTAAACCCAACAACACCCCAATAAATTAAAGATTTCAAGCACCAAAATGAGCTAAAACCAGTTCATTAGAGGATTCTCACCGCATTGAGGCCAAGGTGCGTATTTGATAAAAAAGGGACTATAATGCACCAAAATATAATGTCCGTTAGGATGACAGCACCTGCACAAGTCTGTTAAAATAGAAGAGAAATATAAATAAGCTCACTTCAACCAGAAGAAAGGCATTTCTAAATCGATGAAGCACTACTGAAAGGCCTGTAAACCCATGATGTGCACACATTTTGGCTTCATTATTGTATATTCAAGAGGGTTTACAGAACTATGAGCAACTGCAAGCATTTTTTTTTTTTTTGTGAATTTTGCAGCACAACGCCGCCTGTAGAAACTTGTTTGGGTGTAAATAAAGGCATTAAGTGCTGAGGAATTATTACAAGGAAAGAAAGCCGAAATACCTACATGTATATATACATGACATACACACATAAGAAGCAAGCAAATCTTGATGACTAACCTGGTATATAATTTGCATAAGGTATCCCCAAAATCCAGCTCTTTCTCGAATTGCCTCCTCAGCACAGTGACTTCGTAACTTGATGGTACCCCCACTTTTTTTCTCCTTATAAGTTATAGAGGTTGCAGTTCCATCCTCTTCCACATCCCTTTTCAAGAAAACAGAATTTTCGCCATGTTCAGACACAGCTGGTTGCTTTAAGGACACCCAACATCCATATGCAGATATCACAGTGCCCAGCTACAAAAGAAAATGGTTGCCGAGCGAATGAACAAGTATTAGTCCTTACTCGAAACAGTTAATAAAATGGAGACAATTGTGCTACAATGTTTGACATACCGCGAAATATATCATAATCAACATAAATGTCCATCTGCGCAGATAAATTAGAAACTAAAATCAGGAACTAGTTCATATTGACATTACTGTACAGTAATTTCAGAATCAAGAACTGTAGAGGAGGAAAAGTTTTGGCAAAGCTTTTGGGGTATTGATCTTACTGAGTGTAGAAATAGAAGGCAAAAGCACCATCTAAGTAGACTATCCGATAAAGCATGGGAGACAAGCAAAGAAAAGCGAAAAATCTATAACAGAGAAGCCAAAGAGGATTAAGACATCTCCAGCGTGGCTTCCAAAGATCATGGATGTACAGCGGCTCTGTCTTTGCTTTCTTGATTATATAAAAGGAAAGAAGAGATGGGCAGATGATAGCTAAAGCACAAACTGGGACTTGCCATCGGAGCCAGTACCCAAGTCCTTCTGAAGTATTAGACATGGATGGATACGGGATCCAAACCAAAGTGGTTCTTGTCTTGAGAGTTGACCACTTGAGATGAGAAATGAGAAGACAAGGCTACATAAACAGAATATTTTGTATGTCAAAGTTGCCCACTTTTGCTGGTAAGGGCCCTTCAGGCCCTTTTCTTGTTATTCTAGTCCTCGAGACATTTAATTATACTTGTTTGTGTTCAGACCATTTTATTTTTTTATATAAAAAATCAAACAATTCTGTTATTTTTACCCGATTTAGTATCATGCTTACAGTTATTTTTTAAGTATTTTTTATTTAAAATAATTTATTTTTATTTTTTAAGATTAGTACATTAAAACAATATAAAAACACAAAAAATTAATTTAAAATAAAAAAAATTAAACTATTCGAATTCACTCTAACCTCTATTTTTTTTCAAAAAAAAAAAAAACAGATAATGATGCTAAAGCATTTTTTTTTCCTTTCTTCGAAAAAAAAAAGAATTATATTTATAAAATTGTGAAGAGTAGCTTCCCACAGTGTAGCGTTTCTAATATTAAAATCTGTTGCTCGATAATTTAAACACAAATGATTAACTAAAAACTCGAGTAAAACGAATTTTTCGATAGACTTGATAATCTGTGAAATGTGTATTGCAATATTGCTTGTAATCACATGAATCAACGTAGTAAAACCAATATTTTTTTTCTATATCATGAACAGTTGGGACTCTCAAGTGACAAGTTTTGGATTCATACCAATAATTCCCCCTTCTCTTTCAGTTTACTTCATTGAGGCTTGTTTCGATCGATGAAATCAACTGGTACATGGAGTTATAAAAAAAAAAAATTTAAATCAAGAACAACTTACTCTGTGTAGTAAACGAATATGGTGGCGTCCCAGTCCACGATATCCCTCCACAAGAGTCCAGCCATGACCAGGAAGGAGATGAAACGAGTAGCCAGGAGCCACCCTGGGTGCACCCCTTTCCAGCAACTAGTCCACAGCTGGGAAGAACCAACATGGTTCCTTGGCATTGCAAGCACGGTCCGATCATTATTATCCGGTCGAGCCACGAGGAGGCTCTGATATAAGAAGTTATCGTCACATTTTGAGGCGAGGTCCCTCCTCCATAGAACCCACAGGGACACAACAAAAGACGCAGCAACAATGCCAAAACATACGATATCATACCAATATATGACTAGTGCCATAGACACACCCACTTGGATCTTTCCTACAATGTAGACCTTAGAAATCGAAATGTTTGAAGTGAAAGCTGAATATCACCACCATTGATTGCATCTGAGAACTTGTTTAGATGGAACAGAAAAGTTGGAAGGTTTGATGAGGGAGTGTTAGGTTTGACTGTTCGGTTTGAAAATTTTGTACAGCATGCTTTGTAATATACTGGTTAAAAAAGAAGATGAAGGTAACTGATGTGACTAATTATCAGGATTTTAAGAAAATTGTGAGAGGTAAAGACAACTGATGCGATGGGACAGGCCCAAGAGGTCCAATGTAGAATATCGTTCTTAGCTCGCATCTTTCTTATTGCTTACAATGGTCCAACAATTATCACCCTCAAGGCCTGGCCACCCGCAATGTATTGAGTGCTTCAGTTAAATTTGAGCCCGAGGCTGACATGGTGGAGGGAGACTGCAGACTGGAGACCCCAGACTGGTGAGCTCCAAGCGCTAACAGCAGCCGACGCAACAGATCAGCCGTGGTTTTACCTTAAGTTTAGTCTTCGTGATTCGTTGAGCGTCAAACTAAATTTATTTAAATATAAAATAAAATATTAAAAGCATGAAAAATTTGTTGATATTATTATTAAACTGGCAAAGGAAGTCAATCTGAAAGTCTGTTAACCTAGCTTCTTAGTTAAAGTTTCCAATTAAATTATGTGTGAATTGATTCAACGTGAATTAATCGATTTCATGATTTCAAAAACAATTTTGATGACAAGTAAAACATGAATTAACTTTTAAAAAAAATTTATGATAATAATTTTTTTTAATATTGAGACGATGTTAGATTGGATCGATCCTGGTCACCCCGTGGTTCGGGTCATGAACTCCACAGGATTTAATAACTTTGTTTTTTAAAAATTACTTTTATTTAATTATATGATAAAAAAATAGATACTCGAAAAATCAAGTACTAACCATAAAATAAATATTTGTTTGAGATCGTGATAACTTTGTAGAAAGCAAATAAAAATAAATCATAAATGATCAAATAAAAAAATCAATTAAATAAATTGAGGACCAAAATCTTAAAAAAAAAACATATCAGGTTCGGTGGGAATCATGTCAAACCCGTGAATCGAGTACTAACCCTAAAATAGATATTTGTTTGAAACCGTGATAACTTTGTAAAAAGCAAATAAAAATAAATCATAAAGGATCAAATAAAAAAAATCAATTAAATAAATTGAGGATCAAAATTAAAAAAAAAAACATATCAGGTTCGGTGGGAATCATGCCAAACCCGTGAATCGAGTAACCTGAGTCAATATATCAAACCTGTGAAACGAGTTTGGACTCCATAGGGATTAATAAAAAAAATTCAATTTTTTTTTATTTAACAATATGATAACAAAAATAAAAGATCACAAAATTGAGCATTAATCCTTATGTATATGTGGCATGAGATATTAAATCTTTATACATAAAAATTAGTTTAAAAATAATATTACTATCAACCATTTAATGGAAAACTAAAATAAACTTTTCCTTATTGATAATTATCAGGTCACATATTCCCTTCTGAATATTAGATAGAGTGTGAGGTTGTGACTCTTCATATTAATGTTTTTTTGTTTTGTATTGAAGGCTTTTATAGTCTTGGACTGAATGCTGATATTTTTTTTCTTACTCTACTACACTTCTCCCCCCTATCTCTCCACACACACACACACACACCCTTGGTTTTATTGTAAATATCATATAGGTCTGGCAATTATGCCAGGTTGCTAGACCTAGGCACTTGGGCCTGGTATGGTTTACTTGGGTCTGACAACCATGTCATACCCAAGACGCGTGGGTCTGGCATGCCATATTGCTAAATCCAAGCGCCTTGAGTCTGACGTGATTGCTAGACTCAGGCGCTTGGGTTTGGCATGCTAGGTTGTCAGACCCAGTCGCAGGTCTGACATGCAAGTTAAACTCAGGCTACTTGAGTCCAACATCTTTGGGTATGACAAACATGTCTGACCCATGTTTACTTGGGTCTGCCAAATATGTCATACCCACGTTAATTAGGTCAAGGAATCATTCCGAACCCAAGAGTCGTGAGTCTATCAATAATGTCAAACTTAGGCACGGGTCTGGCATGGTTGCCAGACCCAAACGTCTTGGATCTAGCAATCATGCCAGCAAGTAACTTGGGTCTAGATGTTTGCCAGACCCAAGTAAATACGGGTTTGGCAAGTAATGTGAGCCTGATATGATTGCCAGACTCAAGACGTATGGACTTGGCGGTTAGCCAAGTCCACAATAACATAGGTTTGACATGTTTGTCAAACCTAAAATGCCTAGACCTTATGGGCTGCCAAGTCTAACTTGAATATTAAAACGTTTACAAATCTAACTTCTAGTTGTAATTATAATAATCATTTATATTATTTACAAATCAACCCATAACATATAAAAATGGACATTTAGACTCGCATCTTTTTAATCAAATTCCATGAGACCTTGGTTATGACTTAGTTTCCTTTTAAAAATAGAAATTTTATTTCAATTTCTTATAACACCTCAAAATCACACTATGATAAATTAGTGCAACCAATCTCATATGCCCCTGCCAAATGTTATTCTAAGTTATTTTAAAAATTAATATATGTGGTTAAAAATATAAAATATGAAAACAACTAGTCTTATATGCTCTACCAAATATCTTATTTCTCTAAATTGTTATTAAAAATTAATATATGTTATTAAAAATATAGAATGAGAAAAATATGTTTACCCTACTCATAGTAAATTAGCAGTTACATTTTGCCTCTATAGTTTTAAAAATTATAATGTATATCCTATGTAAACACAATTTTAAAATTTAAATAAAAATATGAATTTATCCTCAATATATAATAAACTAAAACACCCACAAATGATAGGTTAATTCAACAAAATTCTTTCTTTTCAGATACAATTTCTATCTTTTCTCATGACAAACACAGTTTGTGAACCCAAATCAAAACCTAATACCCTTTGCCTTTTTGCTTATTAAATTGAGTAAAAATCTCTGCAACTTGTAAAGTAGTAGTCTTGATGCTTAAAAGATAAAACTTTTCTTCAATTTCTATTATCTTAAGTATCACTAAAAAAAGGGGAAACAATGCTCCTTTTAATAAATAGGTCCTATAAACCTCTTTTTGGCTCTCCTTTTATTTAGCATAATGTATTTGGTGATTTTGGCCATTGAGAGCGACATCTTGTCGTTGATCTTATGGACTCACTAAAAGATTTACGAGAGGATTTTTAATCATTGATATTTTTTTCTGCATCCACTACTACTATTTTTCACTTGTTAAATAGGAAATAAATCAAAATCATCTATTAATCAAAATCAAAAGATTTGTGTGGTGGTTGAGGAGGAGATGGAAAAGAGAGAGTCATGTGAGAGAGAAGTTGTTAGCCAAAGTTGGTGTTTTTGGCGACTAGTATGGTGGAGGCTGGTGGATTGTGTGGTGGTTGTGGAGAAAATAAAAGAGAGGGAAGCAGATAAGATGGAAGTTATTGTCCCAAGTTGGGATTTTTTACGGCGAGTGAAGCAAAGGTTGGAGGATTGCATGGTAGTTGTGAATGTGATGGAAGAAAGGGGCATATGAAAGGAAGTTATTAGCCTGAAGTTGGTGTTTTTGGCAGCGAGTATGGTGAATGCAGGTGGTTATGGTTTTATGTTTGGTAAAATAGAGGGAGTTGTTTTCAGTAGTTTTTTTTTTTCTTTTTTTCTTTTTCAAGGCAAGTAAGTTGAGTGACAATTTCATTATTTTAATGCAATATATGCTTTGGTCATTATTTGGAATATAATGGCAATCATGTAAATAATTTAAATATTTTTTAACTTTTTATAGCATATGTCATTCAGGATATAAATTATTACACAAATTATAAACTGTAAGATATAAACTACAATTCAGAAAATTATAGAGGCAAACCATAATGATAACTAATCTATGGAGGACCAAGTTAATTTTTCCATATAAAATTAATCATGTCATTAAGAATATTGGTGATCTACAGCGAGCAATAGATCATTAGTGATTAGTATGGTTGTATATATATAAATCATTCAATATTTCTTTTGTATTTAGAAATCACTAGTTAGTTGGTCGCACATTATAACGAGAAATGTTTTGGCAATGTTATTAAATTTGATATGAGGGTTAACTTGGAAACCTCTCCACCTAGACCAGCCTACGCTTAAAATTAAATCGGGTGGGAGTTGACTTGATGTGAGTTGATCAGCCTAGCAGGCTAACCACCGACTCGGTTAACCCGATCAAAACCTAGTTTGACTTAAAAAAAAACAATTCTAAAAGACATCATTTTAACTTTTATTTAAAAAAATATTAAAATGATGATATTTTAAATTGACTTACCGAACCTGTGACCTAGATCATAGGCCCAACCGAGTTTAATAACTTTGCTTTTTAGAATATATTTTTTATTTGATTATACGATAATAAAAATAGACATTCGCAAGAAAGATAATGAATAAAATTATAGATGAAAAATGTTATTTTCTTCTTTAACCTGTTTGTTATAATTAATGTAATTATGGTTTACAACAAAATGGTTTTTTATTAGTAGCATAGTTCATTTAATAGAATGCAACAATAATAAGAAAAAAATATTCCAAAACCTTGGCTAGTAGGTCATTGAAAGTGCATAATTACTGAAAAAAATCTCATTTCATCAAAAGTTATGATTTTCACACGAGCATACAAAAACATGTCTGGAGGTTCTAAAAGAAAACAAATGTAGTTTTATGCATTGACGACAAATGAAAAAGAAAAAAATGGGTTATGGTTTTTTTCTGTGTTAAATTTGGTCCCTATTATTTTATTTTTTTAATTGATAAAATAAAATTTTATTTTACAAAATTGAGCATCAATTTAACATCGAGGCTTTTTTTTACTTCGCGAATACAATGTAGCAAACGATTTGAAGCAAATTATTAGGTTTAAAATCATGTGAACATAATAAGAGAGGATAAAATTGAATAAAAAAAGTTTTATGACCTAAACAAATAATTTTTTATAGACCAAAAGAAACTGTTTTTTTCCTTTTTCATTTAGTTTATTTTGTAATGTATGTATGGTTGAATTATATGTTACGTGAACTTATATCATATATTTTAAAAGAATACAATGACACCTTATGTTACATCATATACGACTCAATACTTGACTAGCCCATTGGTCTACGCTACGCCACGAGTTGGAGTAAAAGTTTTCTTCAATTAAAAAAACATAGGTATTTCTAATGTGTCTTTTAAAAAAGAAAAAAGATGTTAACCATGAATTTAAAATCAATTACATATCTGACAATATTTTTATCTAACATTGAGAAAGAAACACATTATATCAACCTAGGTCATTCCAGGTTAACACGCGAAAATTACAGGGATAATCTTTAAAGAAACAAGTTGAGAAGTTAAATCTCAAATTAATTCAATGTTAAAAGACAAAATTGACAAAAAAAAAACCCAATTTTGTTTTAAAAAAAAACAAGTGAACTTGAGTCAAACTCTCGATGCAAGTTATGCATGCCATCGGATTTAATAAATTTCTTATTCTTAGATTATTTTTTATTTAATATATTTATATGATAATAAAGCTCATGTGATTTTTTTTTTGTTTGAAATATTTTTTTAAAATAATAAGAAAATAACAAGTGTGTGGGATTGGGATAACAAAAGCAAATCGTTGGTAACAAAGGGTGAAACTGTATATTTTTTTAATTTTAAGTTAAATAAAAAGATCATCGATAACAAATGATGAAATTGTATTTTTTTTTAAATTGAGGAAAGGAAAAAACATTAAACAAAAATATAGACTATATGTTGTGGCTTAACTTGTCAAACTTGCGATCCGAGTCATGGAATCAACCAGGTTATTTCTTTTCCCATAAAACTGTATCTAAACAAAAGGACTAGAAAGAGCCTAGCACACTAGGTCTTTGGAAGGAACAACATGTAAGCCTTTAAGCCTAGGGTCGCACGCCTAAGCTTATTTTTTTCTTATTTAAAGGAGCAAGCAACATGTCGTCTATTCTTTTTTATTGTTTTTTTTTAAATAGTAATACGATGCATTGTCTGTCAAGGTAAACGACACGTTGTCTTCCAATCTAGATTCTGGCTACCACTATGGTGATCGAAAAATCAAGGCTATAGTTTTTTAATCTGGCAAAACCATTTTTCAATCCATTTAAAGCCAAAAACACCAAAAAACAAAAAGGGTCCTATAACATGTAGAAACCAAATTAGCAATAAAAAAAAACAACTCAAATCAAATAAATTTTCTTAGGCAAGATAAAGGCTCAAAATAACCAATATAAGACTCCCCTCACCGAATGGGCCCATTGACACCAATCTCAACCATTTTAGTGGTCGAAACAAGAGTAAAATATAACTTTCTCTCTATAAATAAGAATCTATCAGTCCTCTTTCTTTCCTCTAACGAAAAAAGATTGAAAAATAAGAGAAATAAACTTTGGTATCAAAATTAAAATTCTAAAAACTAAAATGATGGTCATCGATAAACTGAAAAAGATAGGAGACCAAAATAATTTTTTTTTTTACCAAGATTCGAAGCCACCACCTATTTTACCTATAATTTTAACTTTGATCCTTTGACTTTTAATTCAACCCTTCCTTCAAAAAATGTATGCAATTGGATGCTAATTTGAGCTTGAAATGACTCAATTAAGGAGAAAAAAAAAGGTTTGAGAACCAGATTGAAAATTAGAAAACATTAACTATTCTAATCCACAATGATTTGTGAGAGAGTGCATAGTAAAAACGCTATAATGAAAATGCCACATGGCTTAGTGTTTTATATAATATAAAATTATTATATAATGCTAAGTTACACTAACATACTAGTTTCATATATTCTTCATTAATCATCCTTTCATAAATATAAATTAACACATCAATTATAAAGTTAGAAACTTAAATTGATTTTTATAATATTTGCAATATAATATTGTAATGATAACAATTATATAAATTTTAAAAAATCAAATAAATAATTTTTATTATTTATTAAGTAAAATTTAGCTAAGTTGGATAATTATTTTTTTTTATAGGTTTTATAAAAATACATTAGATGAACCCTCCACCCATATTTGATTCGAGTAAAACTAGGTTGAACCTTTACCTGATTGTTTTGATTATAGTGAAATCAGATAAAAAATTGATCTAAACAAACTGTGTGATATTGATCATTCCTTATTTGTCTATATTAAGCTAGGCAACGTCTAAGTGTTAACATGATATTTGGAATCAATTTTTTATTTCAATTATTTAATTTGAATTCAATTAATAAACAAGTTGAATTCATATGTTTGGAAGATATAGAATTCAATTCATTCTGCTTTTATATTACCCTCATCATCTTCATTTTTTTCCTTTAAAGGTCTCTCAAAAAAATAGATGGGTATTTTTGGGAAGTTAATTTTAACATTAATTTATCCTTTTTAGTATAGTAAATTAGAGGGGTTGATTTTTAATTTAATTTTATACTATTTTTAAAGATTGAACTTTATTTGGAATAATTAACACTAAAAATGATTTCAAACATGAGATCTCATTAAAATCTCTTAATTAAATTTAATTCAAAAGGTTTCAAATATGTTGTAAAAGTTAGTTTCGTCTAAAATGAATGATGTTAAAATTCTCCTTCAGTTTATAGGTACCCCTACAAAAAAAGAGGAAATTAGATTCATGTATCCTAGTTGCACAAAATTCAAATTATAAAAAAAAATTTAAAGCTTACCGCAACCTAAAGTACTTGCAAATATTGCTTTTGTCATAGTCTATATATTTTAAGCATGTAAATAAGAAGAAGATTGATGTAGTAGTTGGATGTCTTTATTTCATCTTAATGTGCATACATGAATGTAAATTGAAGATTTGAATGCCATGTACTAAAAAACCTATTTTCCCATATTCTTTATTGTTTATATGAATAGTGAAGAAGTTATTTTCTTTTTTATTTTTATTTTTGCAATTATATCCTTCTCTAACCTAATTAGATAGGATTAGACATGAAATTATGAAAACAAATATGAAATTGAAAGATAGAGAACTGAAAAGTAAATCATAAAAAAATACATTTCTCACAACAAATTCATAAAAAAATTTATTTTAATCCAAAAATTTATTATATTTATTTTTCAGTTTTTAAGCTTGAAAAAGAGAAAGAAATTCACGTAAAAATAACGAGAAGAGAGAAATCATTAATTGGGCCACTTTATAACAGCAACACTCATTGTTCTTAGTGTCAACAAATCTCATTCAATGAGGAGAGTTTGATTGTGATTTTTTAAACCTTCATCTTGCCTAGAAAAACATATCGGGTCAAAAGAAAAAACTTTTTCTTTGTTTTATTTTGTGTTTTTGAGGTGTTTTTTTTTTTTGGCGTTGGCTTGATAATTTTTCTAGGATTATAAGGATATTTATCAAGTGTTTTGGGGCCAAAATTGGTGAAAAAAATATTTTGAGCTTTCGGGGGTACATGTGTTTCACACCGACCACTATTAGAAGTTTTCTTTGATGCTTGTGAATTCTTCTCGTTAAGCTTTTTTCAATGATCATGGGATGTCTTCATTAGAGTTTCAATATAACTTCAAGATGTAGTTCTTTCTTTATTTTTTTATATTTTCTCTCTCCTCTCTCCTCTATTTTTTAAAATTTTCAAACTCTCAAAATCTTGTTTTTCACTCATGCTATCTCTTTAAAACTTTCTAACAAGTGTTATAAAGGAAAAACACCCTTGCTAACTCTAGGGATGACAATTTCATTCAAACTTAAATGGATGCTAGCCAGAATATATGAGTATTTTTTGGATAGTTACCGTACTCGATAGTTAATAGATAGGGTATAAATATTGTCAAACCCAACCCAAAACCAACCCAAAATATATATATTTATATTACATAGATATATTTTCAAAACATTTATATTTTTTTTCAATATGATATGATATATACATATCTTAATATTGACACACACACACACACACACGTACACCCATATATTAACTATTTTATTTTTTATTGAATAATAAGTAATAGTTATGAATATCTATATCCAAAATTGAATAGTTTATAAATATCTAATTTTTTTACTTGATAAATAATAAACAAAATATAAATATCAATAAAATTAACCCTGTTATACCATGTCCTTCCTAGCTAACTCTTGTGATGTTACTGTAAGATAGATTGGTTTTGTCAATTTATTTAAATTTTAAAGGTGTTTTTGAGTGTGGTTATTATTGTTTTTTAAAGTGTTTTTTACTTAAAAATATATTAAAATAATATATATTTTTTATTTTTTAAAATTATTTTTTATATCAATAAATAAAAATAATCTAAAAACATAAAAAAAATTATTTTTTTTTAAAAATCAAATTTTATCCACCCTTAATTAATTTTTGCTCGTACATCAATGCTACCTGGGCCAACAGTTGAAGGCTTCCTCTAACTTTGTGCATTGTGATCGGATGACAACACATTCACAGGCTGGCCCATGATCTATCGGTCTCCAAGAAAAACAGCCGTGGCAGAATATCTTCAGGCCGAGAAATCTAACAAATATGATATATTATTAATTGCTCTTTAGTCCCTGATTCATGAACGTTATTTTATATTACCATTTCATGTTTGAAAATAATTGGATTTACAAAACAATACCCATGTCTGTTATTAAAGCTACTGTCAGAATAGCAAGAATCAAGGGATGACGTGATGAGGTTTATAAAATGAAGGACTACATTATAATTAAGGTCAACATCTAGGGACTAAAGAACAATTCACCCTATAATAAACTCTGTGGATATGGTGTTCGGACAGGCAAGTGCACTTCTTCTATCCTTCAGAATCTGTTTTCTGGTAATAATAAAAACAGCAGCAAAAAAAAAAAGAAAAAAGAATTAACTAAATAAATTCAGCTGATCAGCCAATGACCATGTCTGCTGCTGCCGCAACGGCCATTACACATTTTTCAACCCCAACTTCTCTCGGCCACAGCCAATTCTCAACCACTAAAAACAAGAGCGCGGCAATCTTATCAAACTCCATACCCACTTGCAAAATCACATCACCATCATCATCTATCAGTAAAGTCCAATATGGATATGGTTACTCGAAGAGAAACTCGGTTCTTACTGGGTTCAAGCCCTTTTCTTCTCCAGTCATGGAGTGGCAAGATTGCAAGTAATATACCAACAGTATTTCATTGTACTTTGCTTTTAACTAATTGTTTCCAATTTTGTTGGGCTGTGAAACTGTAGGAATAATTGGGAACTGGAGTATGTTGTTGCTGAAACTTGAAAGTGGTTCTTCAATGATTATTGTGAACACACTGTAGTTTAAATGCAGGGTTAAGATGGAGATTGACGTGCCTGTTGGGGTGGCTTATAATCTTTATTCAGATCGTGAATCAATTCCTCGTTGGATGCCCTTCATTTCATCTGTGCAGGTGTGCAACAATTTTGATGCTTCATTATTTCATCTTGAATCAATAATTTTCATTTTATTGTATAATGATCTAGATAAAATCTTGATCTGTCTTGAACGTGTTATAGCCATAAATGTGTGCATTAAGGATAAGTTGGTGTTTGATTCTATTTAATAGGTACTCAAAGACAAACCCGACCTATCACGGTGGTCACTGAAGTATGAAGCACTTGGTCAGAATATTGAATACTCTTGGCTTGCTAGAAATATGCAGGTAATGATCCTTTGTATTGTATGGAAACATTTTCACTAATTGTTCATGGACGCATGATGCTTTCGCTACGTTATCAGAGGTGAAATCGAGGTCTCCTTGCTATGTTCCCTTTCATTATTATTCTCTGTTCAACTTGTTGCAGCCAACTCCGAATCAGAAAATTCATTGGAGATCTCTGGAAGGTCTTCCTAACAGGTAACTGCAAAGAGCAGGTAACAAAAGTTCACGATTACCTCGTTATCTCGAAAATCAAGAACACACCTTCTAGCCATTGTATGATTAGTTAATGGGAATACGAGATTTCCTTTGCTAAATTTTCAGCTCAAGATGTCCAAGAATTTATTCCACAGAAATATAGTACCATCACAAGATTATGGAAAAGCTCTCGCCTGTTGTATTTGCTGCCTGTGGTTAAAGTAATCTTGTTGATACACTAATATGACTTGAAATTGAATAACTTGCAGTAAATAGCTAATTATCAAGTGTGTGTGTGTGTGTGTGTGTGTGTGTGTGTGTGTTTCATGAAAAGATAAAAATTCATCTGGGACTAAATTATTGGATGAAAACAATATATAGAATCTGCATTGGCGCCATTAATCTTTGTAAATGTCTAGTAGATGCTTAGTGATGCTGAAGCAAGCACTTTTTTTGGGGCTTTCTATTAGGAAACTCTCCCTAAATATATTAAAGAGAGGGAATGGTGACCAGTTGGACTGTTATGGACATAGATTAGTAGATCTAATTCATTGAAGTCGGTTCATCATATCAATTTGCTTTCTCTATTACCTGCTCAGGTCATATATTTTTTCTGGGGATTTGATTGTATCCGTCTTTCAAATTCTCATTGCTACATGTTGATGATTTTTAGTGCTGTACCTGATGCTGTTAGAAAACACCAATTTCGGTGGGTTTTTCACGAATTTAGCTGGGAAGAATATCTCATGTGCATTGACTATTTGAGTGTCAGTTTGCTTGTAAGGAATGTGTGTGATTGTTGACACTGTTGAACTAATCCATGCCCATATAACTTAGGATTCATGTCATGAAAGAGTTATCATACTGTTTTGTTCATATTTGAGTGCCTTGCAAAATGCAATGTCATTTCATTTTCCTTAGCATGATAGCAGAATGTTAATTAACATTTTTCTTACTTCGCAGAGGCATCGTTCGATTTTTTCCTAAAGGTCCTTCATCATGTCTAGTAGAAGTGAGCTCCCATATACAGCATTCAGTTCAATAACTTCAATCTTCATGAATACACCATTCACGGTTATTAATTATCAACTATTATAATCACAGTTCATTACCCTCAGTTTAGTGGATCAATTGGATTGTTAATTTGCTTAAGAGATCTACTAGATAATTCTGATAAGATTGCCATTTCTGCATGGTTTCTAAAACTTGCCAGAGTAGGCTTATGTAATTTCACTTCTAAGTAGAACCTTAGAATGAGAAAGAAAAATAAATCTGATAAGATTTCCTCCTTCTAGTCTCTGACAATTCATATGTTCTCATGCTTGGGATAGTAATATGTGGCTCTGTGAGTCTATGACAAGGAAAAGAACATGATGTTTCATTTTTCTTGCAATTAAAACTTAGCTCAGTCCCTTATAATTGTATTTTTCCTTTTCAGCTAACGGTTTCATATGAAGTTCCCGAGCTTTTGGTTCCTGTGGCAACGGTAAGCATTCTTCCTTCCATTTAGATGCTATTTTATTACTCTGAAAGGAGCACTACATACTTAGCCTGCAAAAAAGTATACAATGAACGGTAACATGCATTTTAAGTGGGTGTGCGGTTGCATGCTTGTGCGTCCGTGCTGCTTGTTTTCAGCCGAGAAGAAGATGGAAAATTGTCTTATTTAAGGACATGTCCTTACACTTGCAATGCAGTGAGGGATTAGTCTGTTTTACTTTATTGTGATTTTTGCAGGCACTGCAACCTTTGCTTGAGAGCTTACTCAGAGGAGGTTTGGGAAGGTTTGCGAAACTTGCAAAAAACACTTTGGCTGACTGAAACCTTTGCTCCCAATGGGGTAACTGGAACTCATGTTTAATGATCATCGACAATTTTTTCAGATGGAATATTTTCAGAAACAATATGATTCTCTTTCACTGGCAGCATAGTTCCCTGTAGAAGGGAAAAGTTCTCTTATTAATTTGCCATTGATTGTATTCACAACCTTACTTTGGATGATTGATCAGTTCCACAAATAATGAAAAGTTCGTGTTATAAGCATGAGTTTTCCTTCCGTTGGCAGCACTCCCTAATTTCAATAAGAGCAGGTTATTTAAATAACACTTCTGTTTCTTGCTCTCTTCTTACCCATGTTGCTGAACTGCTAAATTTACCACTCTACGTATGTAAGAACAAAAGAAAAGACAACTTGTTGTCCCATTTTTCATTCTGTACGTTTTCAAAAATAGTTTTAACACACCTGCATTAGGGTTCATTGTAGGGGATCATGGAAAGGTGGCTAACTTAAGACTAACCCTACAGGAACTTTTCATATGATGCTTCTGTTGATTTTGATAGCATCAACAAAAAACTGAATTGGTCAGTTTAATTGCTCTCCCTTGTTTCTTATGCAGCTCTTATCTCCATTATAGCCCTTATATTGCTCTAACCAAAATTCCGAAATTCTTATCTCCATCAGCACTGGCAGCTTTCCATGTTTATGAACCACTTCCATTTTGATTTAGCTGTTGGCTCTGGGAAAAAGTTGTTGATATGAATATAGTGACAGTGACAACTCTGCTGTGGTTGGAACTTGGAATTCTCGCGGTGATCTTCAGTGTTTCTCGCTCAAACGAGGAAAAAAAAAGAGCAAAGTCATTCTGATTTCCTGTTTGAGAGTTTCGAGTCAGGTTATGTCAACGAACGTGTTAATCATCTGAATACTCTCAAGTCTTATCGCTGAAGGATCTGAATACTCTCAAGTCTTATCGCTGAAGGATGTCGTTTGAGAGCCCACAGATTATATCAGCCTTTTTAAGTTTTAACTCGCTTTACTGTGTACGTCTTTCTTTGAAAGCGCCCTTATATTCTATAATTGTATTTTAAAGTATTTTAAAACAACATTTATATCAAGAAATCAAAACGAGCAAATCGGTGGTAAGAGATTGAAATTAAAAAAATTATTTTTTCTATGGTTTTAGATTTGAACCTTATGATCGTTAACGCAAGCTGACCCGAACACCTACATTAATAAAAAAATATATATATTAATATTTGCTGAAAATTTATACTCACCAGTCAAAGCTCCTTGGGGGTAGGTTGGCATATTAAAATTACAAAGCAAGTTGAATTGAGTATGCTAGCCACTTCATGAATCAAGGGTTCGTAAAAGTGAAACATGGAATTAATGTTTCATTCTAAAATACAAAACAGTTTTTAAACCTATGCATTGGGTACATGTTTAAACAGGGGTCTCATAGGGAATGCAGAGCACATATAGTAGCTGAAAAGGAGAGAGAAAGTATAGACCATAATAAGAAAATTTTATTCGAACTGTACAGATACATATCAAGATTAAAAATGGAATATATCAGATTTGGCAGCTAGGCCAAAACCAATCCATCCATCAAGAACGTATTTTTAATAGAGCACACATCTGAATCGATCTCTACACCACCAGCATCCACCCCCCCAGTATGTACATCAACCCATCAACACATACTCAATGCTTGCTGTTTGAAAATCATCATCTGCAAAACTGCAAGCTGCTTTTTCTATCATGAAACTGAAGAAGCCAAAAACAGCTTGTTTAATCAGCAAGAGAAATTAGAAAATTATTCTATAACATTCAGCGGTTGGCACTGCGTTCCAAATGGTTCCTCAAGCTACACAATGCCTCTGCAGAGAGGCTACACCCTTGTTTCTGTTTAGGTGCAAGTGGTGAAGAGAAGCACACAATAAGTGCAGTGAGATTGTCCAATGCTTTACAATCCAAGGCTTCCATGACAAGGTCCTTAGCACACTTCTCAGGGTCATCATGCTGCCGCAGCCCACGGCGGACAAGGCTGACCGCATGCTGACTTGAAATGAATTCCCAAATCCCATCACAGCCAATTATGAGAAATTCATCTTCCTCTGTTAGAACAAGGTGCTGGAATTCTGGTTCAGAAATGAGAGGTGAAGGAGAACCCCAAGAGTGTTTATTGTACCAGTCACCAAGTGCTCGGGAAACTGACAGTTCACCATTTAGAAATCCATAATTATCAACATACCCACCCAATTCTTCAACCCGCCTTCGCTCTGATGGATAAATAGGCCTATGGTCTTGGGACATGTCGATTGCCTTTCCTTTACGACATAGAACTGCTCGGCAATCACCAGCATTAGCAACCATTAATAGCCTGGAATATGAAAGCATGATCATGATGCTTGCGATGAAAAAAAATCATTTCCAGGAAATACTGAAAAACTATCAACGTGAAGCACAAAAAAAAAGGCACTTAGAAGTTTCTATTTTTTTGAAGTCAACTAGAGTAATGCACTTAAAAGATGATGTAGGAAGGCTGGTATTGAGCCATCTTAACCATTAATGGTAACATGCAATGTGGAGCCAGCGCATTGGACATCAAAAGTTAACTCACACGTTTGCAGGTTCAGGTAAAACATCATGTGCGAGGACAAAAACAAGACAACCATAGTTAGCATAACATCATAGACTAGATGTGAAGATTGATATAGAATAGTGGATTTCATAAAACATTTATAATAGATAAACTGAGTGGTGATTGACCAACATCACATCCACAAATATACCTAAATACATAACTCCGGCGAGGTAAAACAAAGCATTCACATACACATGGTTATATTATCATGTTCAAGAGCACGGATATACCTTCCAAATACGAAAGCAGTAAGTGCAGTTGTCCCTGAAAAAGTGCTCACACTGCAGTCATTTTCCAAAGCCAGATCAGCCTGGTGAAATGCTTTCCGGAGGGAGTTCTCAACCTCCTTCAAGAATATATTGTCAACTTCAGATGTTTGAGGGAAATTTACATCTTCAAAAAAGATTCTCATTGCATTTCTTCTGATATAAGCTGCTGCTTCCGGTCCTTCATGACCATCGAAAACCTGCAAATAAATTCAATCTCAGTCAGTTATAAATTCCTTCAACCTATCAAATAAATAAATAAATATTCAACAACCATAGGTTTGATCAACAATTACCCCATAGAAAGCACTGGGCTTTGGAAACTTAAAGGCCGAGCCCAATTCAGCGGATAGATCATCTATGCGTATATGCTCATCTTCCATGTATCTTCGATTCCCAATGTCAGCAAAGCTACCAGAACGAATACTAGGAACAAACTCCAGGATGGCGGACTCAATAGTTTCCGCATCTGAAACTTTTTCTGAACATGTAATATCCTGCAAAAAGAGTTGATTTTCCATTAAGTTTTTCACCTACAGCACAACTAATCAAAATCTAAAAATCTTTCAATCATCATTGACAAAATCTATTTTTACAGTTCTCGCCATCAAATGCATAATTAAAATTATTCTTTCAATTAAAATTGCTATATAGCATTGGAAACACCCAGAAGTGAATTTCTATAATTTTTCTATTAATTTTTCTGTACCCTACAAATAAATTAAAAAAAGGCAGAAAAATTCATTCAGATTCAGCTGGACTACAAACAAGACTAAACAACCCCTTATGAATATTAAAAAAAAAAACAGTAATTCAACACACAACCAGTGGAAAATACTCAATTTTAACTAATAAATATTCAAGATTCTCAAACGAAGCAAACCCTAGCAAAAAAGAAAAGGATGATGAAGAAAACTGACCAATTGGGAGGCGGATAGCTCGGCGGAGATCAAATCGGAGACTCGAACTTGACTTAACCTTCTAGGGGAAGAAGAAACAGCAACAACATCTTCAATCTCATGAGCAGGGCTCTTTCCTTCAGCAGCAAAATATTGAACATCCAACACCGGCACGCTTACTGCCTCTGATTCAACTACCATATTTTCAACTACCATATTTCATTCACCGAAAAAATAATGATAATAAAATCAATTAATTTTCTGTTTTCCGAAGATTCCAACTTCAAATCCCTTTCTCTCCTCTTCTCTTTCGCTGGTAATAATGATTTTAATTTTTTATTTTCTGAGTGGTCAAATTTTGAAACTTAACTGGCTTCAGCAATAGGCGTATATATATGTATAACTGATTCAGGACTTCTTTATTTTCAAGAGAGCGATGACCGGTGGCTACAGGTTACTTAAGTTCGGTAATTGGACACGTGTGCGTTTTTAAACCATGGGATCTTAAGGGACCGTTGTTTTCACACGCTAATCGAGTAGCTTCATTAACACGTGACTGTTATTAGGTTGACGCGTGTCATTTCCATGACTGTATCGTCCTTCTACGGGGGGAGGGGGGTGTAGCGTGCTGAGCGGTCACTGGGGAAAAGAAGTTTTTCTGACTGATTGTTTGACATTTAGGTTAAAAAATAGGTTGTAAAAAATATTTTAATTATAATTTTAAAAAATATATTTTTTATTAAAATTATTATAAGATAAAGGATATGAGTCAAGTTATTAAGTCAACTCAATTATATAATATATTTAAAATGATGTAGAATATTAAATTTAAACAAGTTTCAATTTCAACACAACTACTGGCCTCAATTTTAATATATCTTTTAATTAATAAAAAAGTTTGAAAAAATTGAATTTTGAATTAAAAAGTATGATTTAAATATCTAAAATACAAATTAAACCTAAAGTTTTTAATTATCCAGATTATAACAACCACAATTCATGGTTAAAAAAACACAAACCTCCGTTATTACATGTTTAAGGGAGGCTTTTGATTTATAGCTGATCCGATTGAATTTAAGCTAGGTTTAGTTTAATTATTCAAATTACTAAAAAATAAGTTTTGTCGAATTAAAATCTTAATCGGATTAATTAGCAGTCCGATAGAGTCATACTTGGAAATCTAATAGATTTCAAATAAAAGGGTAAATTTTAGACGCGGGCGTCCCTGAAATGACAGTGGGAGACGCTTTGGCGCGGCGAGGGGAACACGCGGCAACAGTTTCGTCGCCGTTGACAGGAATAGGGATCCACAAGATAATTCTGGACGGCTAAGATGCATCTGGACTCTTCTGGGGATTGCTAAACGTCATGTGACTTGCCTAAATAATTTTTCTTCTACTTTTCTAATGCTGGCTCCACGGAAGCTCTCTCTTTTTTTTTTAATTTTTAATTAATATATTCTTTTTTATTTTTAAAATTTAATTTTTTAATAATAATAATAATTAATCCTTTAAATTATTTTTGTAATCTCATAATACTTCTATTATAATTTATGCTTTAAGAATTTTTTATTTTATATAGATAAATTGTATTTAAATAATACATTTATAAAAATAAAAATTATTAATACATAACAATAAAAATTAACCTTTAATATAAATAAAAAAATTTGTAAAATAAAAAATAACCGATGTAGAATATTTATATTTGTATCTAGCTTCTGTTTTTTATAAGAAATATTTGCTTCCTATTTTAGTTTTTAATTAGCATTAATAATTATTATTTTATTTATCAATTCATATATTTTTTAATTTATTTTGTTAAGTGCAGACACCATCATCTCATTTTTCATTACAAAAATTACAATACTGAAAAACATTTTATAACATTCACGCCTTCTGGTTTTATGTCAAAAATTAACTTAAAATCATACTCGCAATAAGTGCAATAGCTAGTGAATTTCCATGGCGATCTGAAAAATAACAATAATACCAAGAAAACAATAGGATAATTATAAGACCCGGTTTAGCTCAGCAGATCAATCTGATGACCCATTAACTCGAGGCTTGGTAGTCTGGTTAGTAAAACTTTATTTTATCAAAACAATATTTTCTTTTTCTTGTCAAATTCAAATATTATATTAATCTGAATCAATTCAAAATCAAATCATCAACTCATAATCCGAGTTTTGTACCAAGTTAATCTTTGGTCTGGATAATATGAATAGTATTGGAGCACTACAATTTTGTTTTTCTAGCTACTTTTCTTATGCTGGCCCGAAGGAACCTTTATTCTTTCTTTTTCATAAAAGAATTTGTCTGCTTTCCTTTCCCTGAAAACAAAGGTAAATGGCTTCCGGGTAAAAAGCTCCTTTCATTTTCATGGTTGAAATGGAGAAAGTTGCGTGGGGTATGGCAGCTGCTGCTACGATCCATAATTAATTATCATTGAAACATTATCATCAAGGTTTCAATTTGTATCATACCATGTACGTTCATCAACATAAAAAAATTTGTTATCTAATGGGATTTTTAATTAAATATTTAATTTCATAAGTAGTGTAACAGGGGATCATTAGTAATCTTGATTTTACGAAGGAAAAGGTTTTGAAAGCACAAAGAAAACAAACAAACTTGACAAGGAATGGCCTTTATAACGTTTAAAAACTTGATGAAAAGGGATTTTTTTTAAATTTATTTTTTAAAATTTTTAGTGTTTAATTACCATTAGATTTTTGAGTGAATGAAAAATATTTTTTAATAAAAAAAATTGATTTGATTTTAAGAAAAGTATTTTTTTTATTTTGAATAGAAATATTTTTCAGAATTTATAAAAAATTCAAAATATCTTATGATTTATTAATTATCATAAATCTGATCTTTAATTTTTTGATTGTTATATATTTTATTTTGAATTATTTTTTTTAATTTTTTCCTTAAAATTTGATTTTTATATCAACTTTAGTTTTTATTATTTTGATTGTTATTTGTTTTTTTAATTATCTATTAGTTTTAATCATATTTTTTTATTATTTATTTTATTTGAAATAATTTATAAAAAATAAAAAAATTTAAAAAAAAAAATATTAAATTTTTAATTGTACGCAGTATCACGCTCATACGTGTAGCTTTGTCTGCCCTCCAAAAACACCTAGATGTTCACTTCACAGCACAGCCCACGGCTTCCCATAATAGAAAAAAAAAGGTTGGCGTAAGTGTGTTTATTGCTCCAACTAGCCAAACCACTTCTAAACTCTCTTGATTGGTCAACTAAATTGACCTCTTGATGCCAGGTGTCTGATATATGAACTGCAAATTCCATCTCTGTCTCGGACTTGCATCGAGTAATAAAAAATATCTCAGGAGTCATATCAGAAGGGTAGGTCACCCCTGTCAAGGCAAAGATTAACAAGTTTTTTTGTCAAAATTTCACTCGTGAACATCCTGGGCAAAAACCACGATAGCGACAACTTGTTTGTGGTTGTTTTCCGTGGTGCTCACGGCCTGATTAGGGTTTCCACCATTGATCATGAGAAAGCTATTTTCGTTCTTTATTAATGTCTTTAATCAACAATCTTTTAGGGTTTTGTTTTGTCTGTGACCTGCTGGTCTTCTTTACCTAGAAAGCTTTCCATGTCAGACATGGCGGCCATCATCCATCTTAAATTATATTTAATATTTACTCGTGAGAAATGATGCTAATGAAATATTTTACTTGCCATGTGTAGCATTCATGTGAAAACGTGAAAGAAAAAACCCATTCTCGTCAAATGATGCTCGAATAATTGTACATGGGATATCAGTATTCACCAGATCATGCATCAATTAGGTCATCTCTGAATCAGTCCAGATTAGTAAGCATCCACTGATTTCTTACTGGATATTGATTGCTTCACGTTAGCCTTATAGATCCCAAAACTCACGTTAGCCCGATGTTTGAAAAAAACGACAGAGATGCTGATCAATGGCTAAAGTAGGCGTGATAATGGAATCATCTTAAGAGATGTGTATAAAAAATTGAGGTGCTCGTTAGGTGAGAAAGAAACAGCTGACTTATTACCGCAGCATGCTTGGAATAGTTTAAGGGTAAATCGTGCAGGGAGAATCTTTAATCTTTAATTACGCTACCTTTAACATTATTATTATCTTTAATCTTTTAAGACAGTGATAATTTGATAGAGAATAATATATTAAATTATATTTAAAAATTTAAGTTTTTGGATTAAATTGATTCTTTGACATGATATTAGAATTTTGATGATCAAACAGTTACAAATCTGAATCTCATCATTTTCATTTATTTGATAAAAATAATAACAAATTAGTATGGGTCCGTCCAAGTTTCAAGTTCAAAAAGCTTTATTTAAAAGGATGTGTAAAAGAGTAATATAAATCATGCATTGGAACCTCATCTAGAAACTTAAACTTTTGGGTTGAATTGATTTTTTTTACATAACCGTTGTTTTTAAAGTGTTTTTTCCTTAAAAATACATTAAAATAATATTTTTTTTATTTTTAAAAATTTATTTTTAACATCAACACATCAAACTAATTTAAAAATATCCAAAAACAATTATTTAAAAACAAAACTCCAATTAAAACACCCCCGCACACTACCCTAATCTCTTTCCATGAAATCTTTCCACAACAGATAAAAAAAACGCACTATAAGAGCAAAAGACAAATTTGAAAGTTGAAAAGACTCAAGGGAAGGAGTGCTAGGAGGGATTTGCGCCAATCAAAACAACAGGAAGAAGAACGGCAGACGCAAGGCCAAGTTTCTCATGTAACACGGAAGGAATGTGCATCAATATGGCGACGATTGTGACTTCAATGGAAAATAAATTTGGAGAAATTTCGATTAATGAGTGATTTAATTAATTTAAGGTACGAGTGATGTTCTTTTATTTAAAATAATGATGTAATGTTAAAATTGTGGGTTTTAATTTTCGAGGTGAAGAGCTTGGAATTAAGTGCCGATTGAAATAATGGTTGCGATTGCAAAGAGGTTTTTTTTAATATTTTTTATGATCTATTAATTTCAAGTAAATATCTAAGGAATTTCAGTTTCTTCATTTTAATATGTTTGTGCTTGTGATACACACACACACACGAGGGAAATGTTATTTCATGGGAGGAATTTAATTTTATGCGATGTAAATGCACCACACCAATGAAGTGTAATGTATTAAAAAAAATTAAATTGACCGCAAGGAGTTAAATACGTGAAATAGAAATAAACTATGGGAATTTAATTAAATTGACTGCAATAGCGGAGTTTAGTACATAAAATTTGATTCGGTTACAATAATGGCTTTAGACAGGAGAAATATCTAAAATGAAAGAGAATATTTTACAATGTCTAAATAGGCCACTGTAATAATTGTGAATGATTAATATGTTTATGACCATAAATGGGTCATGGAATAATTATGAATAAAAAAATTTACATGGGCCAGAAATAGGCCAATGGAATAATTCCGAATGAATATATATATATATATATATATATATGAAGGGGTCAGTAGCATAATTATGAATAAAAAATATATAGATAGGTCATAAATTGGCCAAATAAATATAGTGTATGAAGAATATATAAATGTGTTATAAATGAGCAAAATAATATTTGAATATTAAAATATATAGATGAATCATGAAATAGCATGATGAGTAATTTAGGGTAAAAATTAAATAAATGAGCCATAAATAGGCATGAGTAATAGTAGAAAACAAAGAATAATATGGATGAACTTTGATTGAGATATTTTATCTGGGAGATAAAAAGTGATATTGACAGCTATAAGTAAGATGATGGATATCAAAATAAATAAATAAATGTAAATGGGTTGGAAATAACACTATGTGTGATTAAATGAATGTAAAAAATCGGTTAATTAGAAAATAATTTATTGACATTAAAATTAATAAGTGAAGCAAAGAATGAATCAAGGTAGTGACCTCAAATGTTAGTGGTTATAATAGACTGATGAGATTAATTGTTAAGCTAAAATATTATCACAAGTAGATAAGAGGAACATGAAATTCTAAATTATTTTGGATTATAAACTAAAAGTATTGGTAATGATTTTATAGAAGTGGTTGAATAAAAATATAAATGATAATTGTAATGAAAATCATGGGATCGATAGGAAATTTAATGAAAAAAAATACTAGGTTAATATTATTCCTATGATAAGTGAGCAATTGAAATATATATTTGTATACTAAAAATATTATTTTTGTTCCTATGTGTTCTACACGTGTTTTTCTATTCTTCTAGGTACCTTGAGATCATGTACAAACCTTTAAAAATTAATTTATTTTGGGGAAAAGTTTGTAAAATGAGTTAAAATTATACAATAAATTATTGTGTATCTATTAAGCCAACAATGATGTATAAATTACAAATATAATAAAAAAAAATAAATACTTGTTATGGAAATCATGTGTTTAAGAAGATATCGTAAATTTATTATCTTGGATTTAGTATTGTGTATCTTTATTATGTGATGATGAAAGTAAAAATTAGCAACCTCGAGGCTACCTTATATTAAAAAAAAAATCCATATATGTCACGCACATGACAATTAGAAAGGTGAGAATTGCATTTAAAAGTTTAGGACATTATAGAGGTAGCGTGATAAATATATAACTTAGATAATAAGAGATAACCTAACAAGAATTAACCCGTAAAACTTATGGTCTAAGTCATGAGATTGGGATAACCTGATAGAAAAGAAATTGAAGAAAACCACAAAGCCAAATGTTTTTTTTAAAATAAATAATGTTGATCAATGAAATCAAAACAAGAAATAAGCTAAAAAAAGATGTTGACTCGCATTAACTTTTTAAATTTGCGACCTGAGTTGTTAGACCGGAAGTACTATACATGAAAAAACAACGAAGATGAAAAAAAAATCAATTTCTCAAAAGGATCTAAAATAAAAATGACAATTAAAACAATAAGGGTGAAAATCAAAATAAAAAATAAATTAGAGAGCAACCCAAAACTTTTGATTTGAGGGTTAAATTGAAAAACACATATCTTTAATTAAAGATAAAAATCAAAAGAATAAGGACCAAATTGAAAAAAAAAACAATATACCATAAACCTAGATTAAATGATGAAATTGAAAACTAATAAAAAAATTTCAAAAGGGTCAAGGAAAAAAATTACAAATCAAAAGAATAAGGATCAAATTAGATAAAATAATATATGACAAATTGGATTTGAAAGACTAAATTGAAAATAAATAAAACTTTGATAAAAGAACTAAGAATAAAAATTAAAAATTAAAAGAATAAAAATTAAAATTGAAATACTAAAAACAAAAAGAACCAACATGTAATTATTTTGAGGGGGGAGAAAATATAAAAAGAAAAAGAAAGGCCTATCACTAACAGCTTTTTGAATTTTTATATTAATTAATCAACATAAAACTTAGTGAAAAGATAAAAAAAAAACCTACTTGCATGGTTTAAGTTTTTTTATTCCAAGGATTAATTTGTCTTTTCATTGTATTGTTTTTGAAAAAGATTTAAATACCTTCAGTTTAAAAAGGTTTGATATGAACAACAATGAAGTTATTTTATTGTTCATTAAAAATTAAAAAGTCATATATATCTCTGGACAAGTAATTAATAACTAAAAAATCATGGGAAAAAAGATCAATCTATCCCAACTTATAGGCCTCTCATTTGTTTTTTTAAAAAGCACAAAAGTAATTGCACTGTAACAATGGATAGTAAATTTAATAGTATGTTAGAGAGTATAGTTGCGATTGTTTTTTAAAGTGTTTTTCATGTCAAAATGTATTAAAATAATATTTTTTATTTTTTAATTATTTTTGAGATCAGCGTATCAAAATGATTGAAAACATAAAAAAATTTAAATTTTAAAAAAAATTAAATCTTTTTAGAAATACGGATATAACCGCGTTACTAAACAATCACTTAAAGAATTTGTTAATTATTAATCATTAAAGTGTGTCAAATGATTGCTACAAGGATTTTGCTGGAGAATTTAGAGTTTTTATTAATTATTAATATGTCTCATTTTACTAATTAATAGATGAGACCTAACATAATGAGTAGTTGAGAAAATAATGAAAATTCAAACCGGTTTTATAACAACTTTTTAGTTAATGAATTAATTTAGACTTGATGCGAAATTAAAGGAAATCATGTATGATCTAGTCTTAATTTATTATGCAATAAATAAAAAATTATACATATTAAACTGTCTATTGAATTTAGTCTACCACTAGTTAGATGACCCGCGCGATGCCGCGGGTTAATTTTTTTTTGCATAAAAAAATCACAAAAAGCTAAGATTTAAAAGTGTTAGGTCTTTCTGCAAAACTATACCCAAGAGTCTTGGGTTTGGCTGCAACGTCTGACCCAAGAGTAATATTTATAATATTAATAATAACATTAAACTTGCATGACCCAAGTTTAAATGGGTTTGACTGCAATACCAGACCTAATAACCTTGGATGTGAATCTGGCTGCAAGGTCGTATCATAAAAGTTTGATAATTAAATAAATTAAGTAAAAGGAAAAAAACATAGAAAAAAAACCAACATGAAGAAAATAACTAATGAAGAAAAAGAAAAAAAAACATGAATTAACTGCGTTAACTCTTCAAACCAGGTCCATCTGTCAAACATTGGATTTGTGTCGTAAAAGTTGGTAACTAAATAGAAAAAAAAAATTGACGGGTTACCCCAGAATTAACTGGGCTAACCCGTCAAACCCGAGATCCGTATCATAAAAGTCTGATAATTAAATAGAAAAAATTTAATATTAAGAAAGTAAATGAAATAAAATAATTAAAAAACAAAAAAAAAAGCCAGAAAAAAACTAAAGGCATCAGCTTTTTCACTGTTGACTGCACTGTGAAGTCCACAATAAAATGCTTAAAAAGGAAAAGAAAAGGGAAAAAAACAAAGACATACTCACGGGTTAATTTTTTTTCTTGCATAAAAAATATAAAAAAGGCTAAGATCTAAGAGTGTTAGGTCTTTCTGCAAAGATATACCCAAAAACCTTGGGTCTAACTGCAACGCTTGACCAAAGAGTAATAATTATAATATTAATAATAATATTAAACTTACATGACTCAAGTTTAAGTGAGTCTGATTGCAATACCAGATCCAAGAGCCTCGGATGTGGGTCTGGCTGCAAGATCGTGTCATAAAAGTATGATAATTAAATAGATTAATTAAAAAAAAAAAACAAAGAAAAAAAATCAACATGAAGAAAAAAATTAATGAAGAAAAAGAAAAAAAATCTGAATTAACTGGGTTAACTCATCAAACCAGGGATTCATGTCATGAAAGTTTGATAACTAAATAAATAAAAAAAAAATTGATGGGTTAACCAAGAATTAATTCCATTAACCCGTGAAACCAGGTTAGCCAGTCAAACCCGGGATATGTGTCATGAAAGTCTGATAATTAAATAAAAAGAAATTTAACATTAACAAACTAAATTAAACAAAAAAAATTAATTAAAAAGAAAAAAAACTTCGGGTTACCTTGTCGAACCAGGTTAACCCGTTAAACCCGGGATCCATGTCATAAAAGTCTGATAACTAAATAAAAAAAATTATAATTAACAAAAGAAAAAAACAAATAAAAATGGACGGGTTAACCCAGAATTAACTGGGTTAACCCGTGAAACCAAGTTAACCCGTGAAACCTGAGATATGTGTCATGAAAGTCTGATAATTAAATAGAAAGAAATTTAACATTAACAAACTAAAGTAAACAAAAAAAATTAATTAAAAAGAAAAAAAAATCCGGGTTAACTCTTGAAACCAAGTTAACCTGTTAAACCCGGGATCAATGTCATAAAAGTCTGATAACTAAATTAAAAAATTATTAACATTAACAAACTAAATTAAACAAAACAAATTTATTAAAAGAAAAAAAACAAAGAAAAAAAAAAAGCTAAAGGCATCAAAAAAGAAAAAACTAAAAAAAATAGCTTAAACTAAATTAAACAAAACAAAATTTATTAAAAGAAAAATAACAAAAAAAGAAAAAAAAAAGCTAAAGGCATCAAAAAAAGAAAAAAAACAGTTTAAAAAACAAAAAAAAAAAAGAAACAGCTTAGCCTTTCATTGTGAATAGCTACAGTGAAAAGCAATCTACAGTGAAAAGCTAAACAATTTTAGTATATTTCTTATTTTATTTATAAATTGAATCATTAAAAAAGTTCATATAGATAAAGTAATGCATCATTACGTAAAAGCTATTATATTTTATTATAAAAAAAATTAAGTGTGCTAAGTGATTCATTGGAGAGACAGACCAATTGCACTTTGAATTGCCACAGTATAATAATAATTTTGCCTTTCATAACACAAGTTAATGAAGCACAAGATAGGGGCAAAAGTTTTTATTTATTTATTGTTATTTTAAAAAAAATTAGATAATTGAGAATTTTGCATCGTGATTACTTTTTATGGGACAATCTGATCTCTTGACTTGGAACATGAGTTTTAAAGATTAGTCTGATTTGATTTTAATTATTTTTAGATTTTTTTTAATTTCATCGTTTAATATTATATTTTTGGGCATTCAACTCGTGAGTTTTGCTGTTTTCTTTTATATAAGATTATTTTGATCTTATATCCCAGGTTACGAATTAGTCGAGTTAACCCAAAAAGATTTGAGTTTTTTTTTTACCTTTAATTATTTTGTTTATCTAGAAGTTAATTTCTTTTTTTATAGTATTATCTTGCCTTCATAAGTTGGTGGTGTGTTTGACATACTGATTTGAGTTAATTTTTTTTGTTTTAGTTCATCTTTTAATGTTTGCTTTTGTTGGAGATTGAGTTTCATTTTTTTTTTATAATTTTTTTTATTACCATTTAATTTTTACTTTGTTATAAAATAAAATCTTTGAGATCTTTTTAAAATAGTTATTGAGTGTCTTTTCATGATATTAACAAACACTTTTTTTTATTGATAGTTGTCATTGTTTTTTTATTTTTTAATTATATTATTATTAAATTAATCAAGTTCATTTAACTAAACAAATTAATAATCTAAATTAATAATTAATAATCTACATTAAAAAATTTTAAACTTTTTTTAAAGATATTATTATCATCTAAATATTTTTGCATTAAAAAATTGACCCTCCTCGGACTCGGAGATGAATTATTATCACAATTTTATAAGCCTCTTACTCTGAGTAAAGTGGGCCTATTTGCACCACCCAGCAATTACACACGTCAAAGTCCTGCCACTAACTGCATTTAATCTTTAAAGCTAACTAAATTGATTGTGCTAAATAAATTTCATTTAAATTCTAGAAAAATAAAATAAAAATAAAATTACTTTAATAAATAAAGATAGAAAAAGAAAAAAGTAGGAGAGAGTGGAGGCTCCAACGCCATCACCTCCATCTCCACCTCCACCAGCAGGACCGATATGGTCTCTTCAATTTTCAATTGTTTGCCATCTGACGCGAAGCAGACTCTCACAAGTGGTTTCTGACGGGAAAGGAAACCTCCACGGCAGCCCTTGATCTAAGTTATTGTATGGCGTTGGGCTTGATAAAGCCCAGTATGGATCCAGCCTAATAAACTAGTGCTGGGCGTGGGTTTTGCTTTTGGAGTCCCACCGCAGAATACCTCTCCAAGTCAAGCCACGTTTAAACTCTGCTTATTACTATTTTGCTATGATTACATTACAAATCTTTTCTTGTAATCAACAAGAAAATCTTGAATGAAAGTTTTATATAATATATCTGTTCTTAATCATATTTTTTATAAAATAAGAGATTGGATCATAAACTTTTATTTAAGATGAATATTGTGTACTTTTATTGAACACAAAATACAAAAAATATCTTTGATAACACATAAATCCATTTCATGGCCCTTGGAGTTATTTAAAAATTCATTTTAATATAAAAAATAAATTATGATTCATCTACACTCTTATTATTTCTCAATTAAGTCATTTTTAAATAAAAAACCAAATCATGTGATATAACTTATATTTATTTTTTCAAAAAATAAAATACCTTAAGAATTTCAAAAAATAAAAAACCAAATCATGGGCAATCAAATTTGAAGGGTTTGGTTTAATGGCTAATGTTTAGAAGGATATTTATTAATCATCAAAATTCAAATTTCATGTCTATTGAAAGAGATGAAGCTTTCATGATTTTTGTTATAAATGCAAAGGAATCAAGATAATTGATTTAATATAATGAAAACTGACTTAAAGATATTTTATATAGTAAAAACTAATAGTATTTATTATACTGGTAGAGGAAAAATATCCTAAGATAATGAAAGAAAAATACTCTTGAAAGATAGAGAAAATCCAATAACATGTATATTGCTTCATTAAATTATGGGATTTATTCCATCTCCACTCTTCTGCGTAGTAATGGTTCATGATTCACTTTCAAAAACAGAGTTTTCAAGGTGAAATATAT
>Ga0307510_10000377_pt1 | contig 42307 bp, 21 predicted proteins | sample 12_EM_MG_FD_207224 | JGI IMG/M metagenome (GOLD analysis project Ga0307510, IMG submission 207224) | Populus trichocarpa ectomycorrhiza microbial communities from riparian zone in the Pacific Northwest, United States - 12_EM | ecosystem: Host-associated > Plants > Roots > Unclassified | place... | reverse complement strand
AATAATTGTGCAAGTGGATTGGTGTAGCATACACATAGATCCATGTCTAGAACGATTCTAGCTTAAACTTTCCTCTCATTTGTTTTGATACTTTCTCATGATCAAATGTTGGTGTTAATAATTTGCATCCCTGCCATCAAAACATAATTTACATCTTTAATCGAGCTTAACTCCAACGTGATGCCAATGTTTACACGTGTCAAAGAGCGTGAATTGCTTGGAGAGCTTGCTTCACTGAGTAATACTAGTATCAGTCGATCACGAACTCGGCCCAAAACTCAGCCTGACAGTAAGCAATTGTTCGCTATTGGTAGATGATATCGTGTTTGATATAATTGTGATTTGCCTAATTTGTGTTTTTTTTTTTTTTTTTCTGAAAGTAATGAACAAAATAACATATTCCATGGTAAGATTTTGACTATCCGAAACATACATCAACATAATGACCTGTGCTGCTTCATATTTCCCAGGAGCCATTCTCTCTTAAAATCTGGGCTCAATGTCCCCTGCTTCTTGTGACCAGAGGCGGAGTAAGAAAAAAAATTTAGGAGGCCAAGAAAAAATTTCTGATATTTTTATTAAATATTTATAAAGGAGGGGCATTTCCTTGGAGGGACTTCGGTTCCTGCCAGCCCCACTCCCTCCGCCACTGCTTGTGACCCATTTCATTTCTCAAGGATTCTCCCCAAAATGACCTATGCTGCTTGCAACTCTTGACTAGATTATGCAAGCATCCATGCTTAAGAAGATCTGCCCTTTTCTCAATATTTGAGCGAATTCCCATCACCAGGCTTCATATTTCCTTTTGTATTTATCTCGGCAGTTCTTCATGGAATAATTGAATGACTTTTGAAACAGTAATCATATATTTAAATTGAATTTTATTTTTAAGAGCTAAAAAACTAAAAGTAAAGAAGAAAAGAAGAAGAGGGCCAAGGTGGCTAGGCTTCTCTAGACCTTGGTTATTGGGCTGCACGCTTGGCCTATATAAAAAGACCAGATGCGCTCGCAAGTTTTTTTTTTTTTTTTTTAAGACGGTAGAGATACATGTATTTGTGTGAAGCCCGCCTCCTACAACTGGGTGTATTTATTTTAGTTTTTGTGGTTGAGGTTGTGGTAGGGTATAATTCATTTATACACAAAACTCAATTATAAAAATTAATTTTTTTTGTTTTTTATGGCTTTTTTAGTGGATATTACACCCAACCTCAATCTCCACCTCAAATACAAACACACACTAAAGCTGGGTGGGTGGATTGATCGACTCAGGGCTTAGATGCAAAGAACAAACATGGGCATAAATCCCGTGAAAGGCATTAATGCTCAAAATTCCATGCATTAATTTCTCTTCTCTCCCCTTTCTCGTGAACCCCATAATTAGCCTTTTCACTCCACGCACCAACCTGTCTTTTCCGTCCTCCTCTATATATATATATATATCTCTTGCCCATGTCCTTGAATCTTTAAATCCCTCTTCCTACCGCCACCGCCCTCTTTAAGCCTTCATAAACTACAATCTCCTAGCAAAATGCTAACCTTTTTGTATCCACGAGCACAGACACTAACACTACTTCTTATGTCTCTTCTATTACCACTCGCCAAGCCTTTCACGGTCATCGTGTCGGATTCTAGCAACCAATCCGCCCTCGTGGACGGGCCGCAATCTGGGTTCACGATGAACAAGAATGGAGCTCGGACCGATGCTCGTGAGCAAGAAGCGGTCTATGACATCATGCGAGCCACTGGCAACGACTGGGCAACCGATATCCCTGATGTTTGTCGTGGCCGGTGGCACGGTATCGAGTGCATGCCGGACAAGGACAATGTGTACCATGTTGTTTCATTGTCCTTCGGCACCTTGTCCGATGACACTGCTTTCCCCACATGCGACCCGGCAAGGTCCTACATCTCAGAGTCTATCATGAAGCTTCCCCACCTCAAAACTTTGTTTTTTTACCGTTGTTTTAGCGACAACCCACAGCCTATCCCTTCATTTTTGGGGCAACTGAGCCCAACTTTGCAAACCTTGGTGCTCAGGGAAAACGGGCATGTAGGCCTTGTTCCTGCTGAATTAGGAAATCTTACACGTCTGAAAGTTCTTGATCTCCACAAAAACAATCTTAACGGTTCAATTCCTGTTTCATTGGGCCGGCTGGCCGGCCTAAAATCGTTGGATTTGAGTGGGAATAAACTGACCGGTTCAATTTTCAGTTTAAGTTTCCCGGTTTTAAATGTTTTGGACCTGAGCCAGAATATGCTCACGGGTTCAATTCCATCCTCCCTTGGTTTTTGTCACTCTCTAATCAAAATTGATTTTAGTCGAAATCGTCTAAGTGGTTCCATTCCAGAGTCAATTGGTAGCCTCAAAGAGCTTATTCTAATGGATTTGAGCTATAATCGGCTATCAAAGCCGCTTCCAACATCCATTAGAAGCTTGAATTCTCTCCAAGCATTGATTCTCAAAGGAAATCCAATGGGGTCTACAACCCTTGCTAGTAAGGAGTTTGATGGTATGAAGAGTCTAATGGTTTTAATTCTATCAAACACAAATTTGCACGGTCCAATCCCTGAGTCACTAGGCCGGTTAACAAACCTTCGGGTCATCCATCTTGATGGGAACCACTTAAATGGTTCAATTCCTATAAACTTCAAGGACTTGAAAAACCTTGGTGAATTGAGACTCAATGACAATCAACTTACTGGGCCGGTTCCATTTGGAAGAGAAATGGTGTGGAAGATGAGAAGGAAGCTTAAACTTTACAATAACACAGGATTGTGTTATGATGCTAATAGTGGTTTTGAAGATGGTCTGGATTCTACATTCGATTCGGGTATTGGTTTATGCAACACACCTGAACCCGGTTCAGCAAGGACAGTGCAACATCTTTCTGCAATTGACGGGGAGACTATGCCAAGTACAACTAATAAATCCTCAGCAGCACTTCATAAAGCTTCAGTTTTTGTTAGGTTGCTTCAACAAACAATAGCTATTGTGTCTACTTTAATTTTCATTTCAACGTGAGAAAAAGAAGGCATGTAAGAAATAGTGTCATACTACATTGTTTTCATTTGTATCATACAATGGTTAGGTTGTAGTGTACTACTATTGGTGTTAGAAGAAATATCTTCAGGTTGCAGCCCTCTAATATCATACTGGAGTAAACTTTAGCTATATTTGGATGCTTTGTCCATTCCAAATAATCACTACTGTGTCTTACCTCAATTTTAAGGATGCCGTTCTTCTGCTACAAGGTAACTAACGTCCTGCCATGAAATATTTCCAGGCCTTTACTTGATCATCAAAACTAGGTACTGAAAAATATGAAGCGTGCAGCTTTGAAATAGATCATGTAACAGGGGGGGGTTCTGCAGATTGGAGCTGAAAGATTGTTTACCTTCAGTAACCAGTAATGTATCACCAATAGGATTTCGGGTGCTTGGAAGAATGATCATCACAACTTTTCGTCGTAACTTCACTGACAGACAACTCGCTTTAGATATGAAGATTCTGAAAAACGATAACTAGAGCGCACATTGTTCTCTTGAATGATCGATCGTCACACAGCTTAAATGGGCCCCATTGTTGTTCAATAAATGAAGACTTGCATTCTCTTCAACGAAATTTGCATTTAACTTTCTTGTTGCTTCTACCTCGCACTGATTTGATGAGCCAATCTTGGATGATTACAAGTAAGTTCTGAAATTTACTAGTCGCAGTACAACAACGTGGCTGGTTTATGTTCCCGGTAAGAAGGTAATCCATGAAGTTAAGGAGGTCTCCATCAAGCAAGTTCTAAAGTTGTTTCTCAAGGCATATTGAACAAGTAGAATTAACTATACACTGACCACTGCTGCATCGTATATGATTACCACAACTGAAGCTAAAATACCAGATAAAGAATCAAAGCTTATTTCAAAGTTCAAACAGGTGCTAGCTGGGCAAAACTCACCTCAACCCATGAACTCAAGTTTTAATCATATATAGCATAACTTCCATGGATTTAATCCCATTAAGTCAGAATTGTTTCTTAAGCCATAACAGACTGCTAAGAACAAGAAAGACTTTGGTGTGATTACTAGAACTCCTCTAGAATGCTTAACTGGTTGACTTAAAGTTGGTAGTTCGTTTATCGTGCTGATGAAATTGGAATATCTCAGTATAGTTTTGGAAATTGAATCTCCAAACTCATTAAACATTGACCCTATTCACTCTGCTCATTCATTGAAGTAAAAATACTTTTTATAATACACAGGCAAACGAGGGGTCAGGGACACTAGGCAATCTCCGATGGAAAGACTACATGGAAATTAGACCAACAATGACTTTATTCCACCTCAGAAGAAAAGGGCAAGTGTCATGACATACCTTAGAGCAACTGATATCTTTGGGTGGTTACTATTTTCCGATTTGTTCTTGAGGATTGTGGTTGCTCCCTTTGCAAGAATGTTGCAGTTGCAAATTCATGTTTATAGACATAGATTACTATCTGGAAAAATGGATCGAAGTACATTTCTTTTACCAACAGGGTACTCAAGAAAGTGTGGTTCATCACTCTTGATAACTTAGCTTGATCAAGAGCACAACGGCTACAACGACAGGAGTTGATATCATAATCAGCGCCTGTAAGATGTTTGGTCTTGTTATCTCAGGAAAAAGGATGCTTCCATACTTTATTACAGCTGCACCAGCAAGAGAACCAGCCCCTAGTTTCAATAAATAGTTCCAATCCTCCTGTTTGTAAAATTAAACAAGAGCTCAGCATTAAAAAGGGGTTTGTGTAGTATTTGAACTTAAAGGCATGTGCATCCACTCTTTTCGTGACGGGTGCTGTAAATGACTGATATCTAAGCTCAGTGAACTGTTGTAGAGACTGCATTTACAACACACTAATACGATCATCTCCTACTAAGATCATCTAAAATCATACCAAGCAATTGGCAATTTATCTTCAAATCAATAGTAACTAACTACTTTGTCGGTGATTGCTGGGAAAGGACTTGCATTACACAAAGTTTTGTTATTACCCATCCATTAACCAATCAGTTGGTATAGAATTTAGTGCAGGATACTTTCAGTAATGAACATAGCCATATTAGACATGTTGCTCTAAATGGGATTTGTGTTATATGTATGGGGTTGCAAACTTGAGTAGAGTAAGAGTTAAGCCCTAATCTCTGCCTGACTGGTACACGATGGCTCAAAAATCTAATTGGATTGGATGTGTATTGACACAGCTTCAAAATCACCTGCCCAATATTTACATTTGTTTTGGATTGATGATAGAATAATAGACCTGATGAAAGGTAATGAAATGAATGGCCTTTTCTCTAATCTTGTCTCCAAGTATATGGTACCATGAAATGAAACTAAACCAAAATCTCCACTGTTACTGTATGGAGGAAGACTCCAAGTCTAAAATAATAAGGAACTCGATAAAAGCAAGCACTTGTTTAAAATCGAGAAAGAGAGAGAGAGAGTGATGAATGGACCTGAGAGGTACCACTGGTGGTGCCATTTAAACTGGGGGTTTCTTCCCCTTCTCCTCCTCCTCCTCCTCCTCCTCCTCCTCCTTGAGAATTGGAGGCCTGTGCAGGGACAAACTTTTGTAGCTTGGCAATATTTGATGAGAGCAGAAAACATGGGTTGTTGAGGAAGCTGGAACCCATTATTGTAAGCTTATTTCTTGTTGGGTTATATGAGGAACAAGAGCTGAGGTTAGGAGGACCTCTGGTTGCTGCTCTACTTGTCATCATTGCCATTATCTTCTTTTTGCTCCACCAGCTAAACTATCCCAAGAGAAGTGAAAGTTCCACTTTTTTAATAACAAGGGCAAACTTCCTTTTTGTTCCTATAAATTCATCAATATTTCCAATTATGTCCCTATATTTTGAAATTACCCATACTAATTTATTAGCGGCTGTCCCTTTCCAAAATATTCTAATATTAACATTAACCATTAACAAAGTAAAAATAAATAAATAAATGTTTTTTCACTATATTCCAAAACATTATTCACACATTCACAAAACACTATAATTTAATATTCATTTACACCGTTCAGAAGATGTGTTTTTTTTACACTTTGGTCAAGGTTTACATTTCAAACACAATATTTCATTTTTATCACATTGTGGTCCCTAACAATTGAGAGAGAGGAGAGAGAGGCAACAAAGAGGGAGAAAAGATAGCTTTTGATTTGATTTTATTTTGAGTTTTTAGAATAATTAAATTATGTTTTTGAATTGAAAATGAATTTATGAAGATTTCTAAGATGTTGTTTTGGGTTTTTTTTTTAAAAAAAAATCTAAGTTAAAATTTAAGTTTCAGAGCCTAAAATATACGAATCTATATTTTTTATTTTATCATAAATGGTGGGCAAAATTTTGTTACAAGGTATGAAAGGTCATCTTCTCAAGCAAATAATGTGTCATTTACTCTCTTTTTTCTAAAACTTCAAGCATCCGAGCCTGACCTTATAATCCTAGATGCAACAAGCCCATTGTTTCAAGTCAAGGCATGCTTGGCTAGTTCTTTAAGTTCAAGTGTGCCTGAGCTTATTTCTCTTGAATTTTTATTTTTATTTTATTTTATTTTTTTATATTTTAAAATAAAATTCTCTTTAAATAAAATAGATACAAAGTTATTTTAAAAATCATTTGATAATACCATATTTTCAAATAAAATTAGAGTATTTTATGGTAATATTAGTAATTACTTTGCAAATAATTATATATGAGCCTAATATGCAAACATTTATTAAGAAATTACTCATGAATATTCAATGAGAATAAAATATTTATTTTGTTATTTTTTTAAGAAATTTTTTTATATAATTTTCTCAAATTAATTATTATTATTTTGCATATGGTCACATAAAAATTATCAAAACATGATTTTTGGTTTTCAAATATTTTGATAAAGATTTTTTTTTTTTTTGCTTTATAAGCGTGTTTGACCAATACACTCTTAGATCTATTTTGATAATTTTGATTAAAGAAAAAATTTTGATTTTTTTTCCAAACAAAACCTTATTATAAAAAAATATAATTTTTTAGCATATGGCCAAAAATTCTAAAAATTATTTGAGCATTTATTAAAAATATAAAATACTTTAGCATGTTTTAAAAAAAATATTGCATGAATTTTACAATGAGTTTATAAAATTTCAAAGGATTATGGCCTATATTTCTAAAATATATAAAAGAAACTTATTTTTGGCAAGAAAATATACTATCCACTTTTAATATAAGGATAAAAAACCTAAAAAATGGTTAATATCCAAAATATTATTAGGGATAATAATTTATTACTCACTTTAATATAAGGATAAAAACCTGTATAAGGAGTTAATTTCCAAAATATTTTTGGGAGTAATATAACTCATTCATTTATAATATAAGAATAAAAACTACAATGAATTTTATCTGAAATATTATTTGAAATGACACGATAACAAAAAATTATAAGTTTGTCTCAAAAGAATCCTCAATGATAATTGAGAACATTTCAAACTTTTAGCCTAAGTTATTGACCTAAGAAATAAGGGTTTGTTCATCGTAACAAATCTGCCATTATAGACTGACAGAAATAGAAACACCATCTGACCATAGCAAACAAAGAAAAACAATGTAGCTTACCTCAGGTAATGCATATTAAGGGTGCTAATACATTTTTTTTATACAACCAGTCTCTTCTCTAGAATCTCTAAAAGACCAGTTAAGGTTCATAATAATCATAATACTAGGTGATGACTCTTTATTTAACCAAAGACCTCTTATCCTACCCCATAAGGGTCACAACGACGTCGCGCTCTCACAAGGGGTACGATAGGATGATGACTCCACTGGGGACCCTTGGAATAAGATTTGTTTTGTTTGTTTATGCTACATGAAGATTGATGTTTGTTTATTTTTCAGCTATGAATGATTTACATTGTTTAAGAGCTTTGGCATGCATTCTCTTTATATCCTATCATGTATAATATATTAGATATGGATGAAAAAAATTCATGCATCACTAATATTATTTATGAGGGCACACATTATAAAGCTTTAGGTTAAGTGGGGGACTAGCAGCTTACCTTATGACTTGAGTAAAGTTTAAGTTTGTGTAAACCCTAATTTTTTACGAAGTGCTTAAACTAGTAATGATTGGTACATATACTATCTCATTGCCTACTAGGCCCTCATATTACCTTCACGAGAGTGATCGTTGGGACAACAAAAGACCCTTTTAGAGATGTAGTAAACCTACCCTTTGTCTTATATTAAAAAATAGAACTAGAACATATCCTTAGATTGTATGCTCCCTACATATATTTTGCATCAAGATAAGCCTTTCATATAGCATCTTGAGTTCAGGACTTGCGGATGACATAATGATCTAAGAAATTCTCGTTATAAAGTTTGGACAAGAATAAAAATTATTGCAAGAGTAATGACTATGTATCACCACTTAAAAAATGATTTTTTCATATGAATACATGCTCATACATTTAGCATGCATGTTCATAGGTTGAAATATAGGTCCTCCAAGTTTGGTTTTCCCCTAAAGATTTAAGTTGTCAAAAGTCTGACAGTGTTAAGGAGGATTTGTTTAACTTCCAATCCAGAAGCATCACTGTGGTTTTCTTTAAGCCAACAACAAAAACATTTGTTTTTACCATGAACTCAACTTATGACACATATGTCTAGACATAATCTATGAAGTTTTAACGCATCTATTAATGGAGACTATGGGGAAATGTAGGCTTCTTTCTAAGGAGTGTAACAAGTTCACTTATGAGTCCACTTTCACGAAGCTATATGGCTAAAAAACCAATATTGTCTTTAGTTTCTTTATACAAAGCATGATGAAAAATGAATATTATGTTTCATTTGTTTCAATTGACACTCAGAAGCCCCATCCTGAAATGTCTTTTTATTTCCTACCTGACCATGTAAAGATTGTGATATCAACAAATCAAGAAGCATTACTCTGCCACACATATAATGGACCATGTTATTATATATGCAACCCTACTACCAAACGATTGTAGAAGATCCCAAATCCAAAGACACGATATGATATTATGGAATTTGGCATGATAGTTGAAAGATCAAAGCTTTTACACTATAAGATCATGAGATTCTTGAAGCCCAACCCAAGTTTCATCCGCATGATAAAGAATTCTATATGTATTACTGTATTAAAGCTGAGTTGTTTGAATCATAAACGTAGAGATGGAAGTTGTTAGGTGAAGTGAAGCTGCCACAAGAGGAGTGCCTTTATCATATGAAAAACATTTCTGTGAATGGTTCACTTCATTGGCTTACTTGGAAGAGAAACATATTTGCATTTGAAGTGAAAAGGGAGAGCTATTGCTTGTTTTCATTTCCTCTACCAGTCTTCGAGGACGATGATAACAAAGATATTGGGCTCATCAAAAACAAATAAAAACTTGTCATAACCTGCATTGATAGGGAAAGTGATTTCATGGAAGTATGGGTCATGGAGGATAATAATGGAAAACAATAGAATAAAAACCAATTGATAAATATAAGGGTTTAAAAAAGGAAAAAACCTCATGTAACTCCTTTGGCCTTCTACAATGCTGATGGGAGAATATTTTCCTAACATGACATTTTCAACTTCAAGACCATAAGCATTGATGTGCTGCTATTAGGGAAGGGTTTACTCCATGTATGCTTCCCATTTCGATTCACCTTTATTGCCGAGGAAAAAGCACAATTAGGCACAACATTGGAATTTCCATGCCTTCTATTATAACCCAATATTTGACATTTACTTTTCAATCTAATTTTAAGGGGTTAAAATTTGAAATTAAAAGATCAGGGGCTTGAATGTAAAATTTGGAAACTTCAAGGACCAAATTGAGAAATGGTCATTCCCAATCCAAAATGGCACCGTTTCAAACATGCACGGTTCTTCTTCCTCTGATGCTGCAAATTCGCCTACAAAAAAGGGAAAGAAATTGAAATGCTAGCATCCTAGTCCTACCAAAACACAAAAATCAATCCCTATCTTCATGAAGATCACAATCCTGGGGAGATAAGGATCGAATCTCGCGTCTGAGTCCTAGGAGGAAACCAACTCCCCAAGCCATGCTTATTAGAAGGAGAGATGTAGGTTAAGGTAGAGAAGGAAGATCTCAATAAATACCAAACAAATCAACAATCAAAAGGGGAGGAGGAAAATCCATAAAAACCAAAAACCCAAAAACAGAGGGAGGATCCAGAATACTAAGGAAAAAAGCAGAGAGACATACAGAGGAAAGAAAAAACCAAAAAAAAAAACCAAAAAAAAAACAAGAGACAGAGGGAGGAGATACTGAAAGGAGGGGGGAGAAAAGGACATTCTCTAGCCGGTGTGAGGACCATTACCCTCGTCTTTTTTTCCGTCTTCGCTCAGGTAAGCTTTCTACCTCCTGCCCTCTTAATCCATTTCTAAAGTTTGCAAAACAGTGCGAAGGTAATTATAAATACCTTCGCACTGTGCAAAGCACGCGTGACTTGGTTCACGCGTGCTTGCTGCCTAGGTCGGTTACTAGTTTGAACCAGTAACCGGGCCGGGTCAACTGGGTCCAGCTCGCACTACCAAGCTAGACCCAACCCCAAAAACAAAAAAAAGTTGGTCGGGTTTGGGCTTTAGGCCCAACCAACCCAAATTGTGTTTTCTAAGGGTGTGTTTGGCAAAGCACACCCTTATGTCTTGGACATAATTTTTATGCTCATTCCAGTTTGATACTTAGCCAAACAAGCCCCTTTTTGATATCAGAAATGTAAACCCTCAAATAAAATAATCTCATCTTGATTTAGTAAAATAAAATAAAATAAAATACAAAGGATATGGAGAAATGATTAAATTGAACAAATTAATTGGATTAAAAGAGAAGTTATTTAATGAGAGGGGTGAAATTGAAAAAATAATAAAGGAGTAAGGAGTTAGTAAAGAGAAAGAAGTAGTGGGGGTCAATGGATTGATAAAAGGAATGGTGGGGTCAATGTGAAAATAGAAGTAAATATGGGGGGCAAGATACAAATAAGGAAAGAATATAATTATAAATAACAAGAAATCTCTAGAAATCCCTAGAGTCATGGTCGGCCAGGGAGAGGAAGAAAGAGGAGAAAATAAAAATTGAGAGGAAACCTTGTAAATTCATCCTTTGAATCCAAAGGAAAGTGAGAGTAAGTAAACTGAGAGTGCTTCAAGTAAGATTTAGGAAGAAAACTTAGAAAAAATTTAATAGTGGGAAGGGAAGGGTTAGAAGAAGAAAGGAAAAAGAAGAGGAAAAGGGGTTGTTCTCAATCTCTTGACTCATTGTTTTGTAATAAAAGGTGAAATTGTGGAAAATAGACGGTAGTAGGGGACGACTAGCAGAGCACAATTTTCAGGTAGGTGTCTGACACTTCGATTTCTAATTTAAAGTCTTGTGTAATTCTTTAACTTAGTCCCTGAAAAGATGTAGTTCAAATTTTGTATTTATATGTAGTGTTTGAATGATGAATGGACCAGTGTCCTGGTTTGGAACTGGTGCCCTGTGAATGGGCTGATGGTTAGACCAGTGTCCTGGATTGGAACTGGTGCCTTGTGAATGGGCTGATGGTTGGACTAGTGTTCTGGTTTGAAACTGGTACCATGTGAAAGGGCTCAATAGAATTAGTTATTCTTGGATAAGATGGGTGTGCTGGCAGGTGGAAAACTATAGAAATTGATGAATAAAAGAATTAAAAAGCAAATTGTTAGTGTAATGAAAAATATACTAGATCACCTTAATTAATTTAATTATGTTTATGCAAATTACTATGTAGGTTCATCTCAGCAGCATAACCTTTAATTGATGCTTGGATATTCCCTCTGTATAGTCACTTAAGTTAATAGGAAGATGAAATTCCCTTTGGGTTGTATATAACAATACTCCTATATTGTATGTATAAAGTTATGTAGTGTTATTTTTGTTAAAACTGTAAGTAATAAATTTAAATTTAAATTTTTTATTATGCTAACGTATGAAAGCAATTATGATGGTTAATTAATGGTTACCTCTTAAATCCTAGGATTCTTCTAATTTTTATAACTTGATAATTGTGTGAATTTTATCTTAAAAGCTTATAGTTTGAGACTTGGAATGATTGGATTGTGTATGATCAATGAATACAGGATGTATACAAATGATTTGTCGATAACTTGAGACCTCCCGGCATAGGGGAAACTCTACCGAAATTTCAATAGAAATTTCAATAAACTATGTATGAGATAAATAAAGAAAAAAAAATTATCATGTTTTGTTTTTTAAGGTTGATGCATTGGTTTCGGTACGGGGGACGTTACAAGAAAATTTCAAAAATATTTGTGGATCTTCATTGATTTATTTGTAGGCTCCTTGCGCTTTGTTTTTTTTTCTTTATGTTTTGAATTTTTTTCTATTATGTACTCAATTTGTGAACTAGTACTGTTAAACACAAAATATGTTGTGCAATGTCTTTGTTATTTCCGTCTAATAAGGGAATATGATAATAAAAGGTAAACAAGAAGAAAATGGCCTAGAAAATTCTTCTTCAAATTCATTTTTTGTGAAATTATTCACTAACGCCAGAGTCAGGAATATCGTAATTTTTTGGGTTGTGCGATATTTTCCAATACCAAAGTTGGAAATATTTGTAGGAATTGTTTACTAATGCTAGAGTGAAGAACATGATAGGAAGAATAAAAAAGGAAAGGGAGAACAAATTCTTAGCAATTTCAGACAAAACCAGCAATGTAGTCTGCCTCAGGTAGGACGCTTAAGGGGTGATAGCATCTTCCCTTTCGCTTAACCATTTCCATACCATAGAATCTCTGTTGAATAGTTAGTATTCCTAGTGACCATAATACTAGGTGGCGACTCCTTGAACAAGACATCCCCCCCTCCAAAAAAAAAACAAGATGCCAAATATCTTTTCCAATTAAGAAAAATTTTAACGAGTTGTCATGATGTCCGGGTGTGACACCTTCAAGAACAATTACCCCCAAAGCACCATTCCCTATGTGGTATAGTCCAAATGAGAAGTGCAAATATCATGATGGGATCTTCATCCACTCAATCAAAAATTACAAAATTTCAAGTGTCAAGTCCGGAAGCTTGTGACCGATAAACAAGGTTAGTTTATGAAGGATAATGGTACCTATTACATTATTACCAGATCATCCTCAGCATAACAAGTGATTGAAGATGTTGGCGAGACATAGATATTCTCGGAGAAGCTGATCTAAGAAGGGTGTTTCATTGTCAATCATTTTTGTTATAAAGCTTTGCTTGTTTTGTTTTTCATGTTTGTCGAGATCATATCCTATTTGTTAATTAAATATGGATTTTCTTCATATCTTTATTGATATAAAATCAAGAGATGTTTGATGTTTTTTTATTGACTACGAAAGAAAAAAGAAAAAGAAAATGATCGAACCCTAAGGTGTGCCATTCAAGATGCTAAAAGGCAATCCTTACTTTTTTAAAACTTATAAAATTGACTTTCATAACTGATCTCATGGCTCTATTCAAAATATTTTGACCTCATGAGTTTTGTAAAGAACCTCTTGGCCAAGATAATCTTGAAAAATTGATTTTTTTTTATTTCAGAAATAATTTGATGTTTTTTAAAAAACAATGTTTAAACACCTTTTTGTAAAGCAACAAACAAATCATTCAAGCAATTCTCATTTTAAAGTGACCAAACAATTTTGAATCAAGACATGAAAAATTAAAAACTCATGCCTCATGTCTATTAGGTCATATTTTAGTTGTATGCATAATTGCATGTAGTTCGATTTGTTAGTCATTGATTCATTAGAACATAATTGTTATGCAAACGTTCCAAACCATTACACTAAATGAAGACAAAATTTATTAGTTCTAACCACTTATGCTTGAAATGATGAAAGACTATCTTTGTTATCCCTTCACATTCTAAAAATATATCACTTGTGGTCCCCATTTAAGATTGAATAAGTTTTTCTTCGTAAAAACCCTGACTAGGATCATACTCCACATTGAGGGCAAATAGAAATTTCAAAGATCAAAAGTTAATTCTATTATGATCACACCTCATACTAGGGTCAAGCATAAGATCACATATCAAAGACTGAGGAGATGTAGTGAAAAACTCAAAAAGCCTAAGAAATCAAAAATGTCAGGGGGAATGCCTAAATAGAAATATTAAATGTGACCAAGTCAAGGCCAAAACAAAATAAAGATGCCCCATCAAAACAAACAAAAAGGGCAAATCAAACAAACACGATGAAAGAAAAGAAAGATATTATGATAGTGATCTTAAGTCTTTAGAACTTTAAAAGACTCTATGAGCCTACATATCCATTTCTTTCATAGCCAAAAGGCATAACCTACATTACATGCCTTTAACAGTCCCTTCTAATCAAGCAAGCAAACAACTTATACCAATAAATGGTGTTCTGAAAATTTAAAAGAACTTTTTTACAAGAATCATGACATTACGAATAAAGCTACTTGTTATTATTCATGCGGATAAAAGAAGTGCTAAAGATGAAGCAATTTTTTTCTCTCAAACAAAACCTCAAGTTTTTACTCGAGCCTCTTGCTTTTAAACCCATAAAAACAAAAGGTCACCTCATCATATACCTTTATCAATTTCAATCTTGCATGAATAAAGGATCAAATTATCCATTTCCTAAAAGAAAGATTGAACCCATTGGGAATTGTGAGAATTTTAAAACAAAATTGATTTAAGCTTACATTAGTTAAATTTTTGCTTTCAAAATGCAAGAAAATCTTTTGATCCATGGATAACCCAACTTTGAGCTAAAAATTTATTCTAATCTTTACCTTGTCAATTCTCAACAAAAAAATACATAAAAGTTGCATCTTAGTGTTGAATGACATGCCTTGGGGTTACGATCAAATAAACACTTTTAAAATGACATCTCTTGATTTCTTTGCAACAATTAGACTTAAATGAACATGATCCTTGAAATTTATGAGTTGATTCCAAAACAAGAGAGCAATTTTTAAACAAAATTAATCAATTGATTTTGCAAAGTCTTAAACAGAGATGAGTCATCCTTGAGAAGTTAAGCAGCAGAGGAGCAATGTAGTGGATCTTGAAAAGGACAATATATAATATCCAAATCAGTTGGGGGACAAAGAAGCTCATTGATTCAAGGTGCATTTCATCACATGGATGTGGGTGATAAAAGGAGAATCATTGATAATGATAATGAATTTCTTTCCATGATCAAGTCTAGATGATTACAAAGCCTTGAAATAAAAGAGAATCTATGAAGATAGATTTGGTCTAAAAGGATGAACCTATCCATATTTGTTAAAAGGATGTTAAGGATCATTAATAAATGATGTCATATTAGAGAAGCGTGGCCTAATTAGGGACAACTTCATGGCTACATAAGTAACTGTAATGGTTGTTAGATATGTGCAGTTAGATCAACAATAATTGTTCGATAAGATTAGATGGGCTAAGAGCAATTTACTATGAATAACATTAAGCATATATTGATGAGCCTTTATTGTAAACTATGACTAGAAAGGATGCACTCATGAAAATGACAATGCATGTCTAGATGATTTAAAAGTTCCATAGAGGTTGATGATAACATATGCTTGAAGAGTACGGTTCAACTAAAGGTAACTTCATAGTTGATTAATAATCTAAAATGAGGTCGACATTAGAAAACCTTTTGATAGTTTTGGAAGGATACACACATGTAATCAGGGAGTGGTTTTTTAAATAATCCAAGAAGTTGAATGATTTGTTAAACTTCTTTATAATAAAGCAAACAACACCGCACTTGAGGGCATGGTCAGGCTTAATAATCAATGAGAGATGTAATCATCGTGGACAACGTAAGATGGGCAATTACATTCAAGTGGAGGATTGACATATGGTAAACTCAAATGAGTCGATGAATAAAAAGACTAAGAAGGCTTTGTATAGCAAGCAAAGACACCCTATGACAATGGAGCATCAAAGAGGGGGGGCTATATTTCAAATCAGGTAAGAATGTTTGCATGTCATCTAACCCCAAAGCATTGCATAAATATTTTTGAAATTTTATAGGAAAAATACTCAATGAAATCCAATAAGATCTTGATGAATCTAAGTTGAAAAAACTAATCCTTGAGTTATGATAGCATGGAATCTCAATCTTAACCATAGTTATTAAACTTGGACTAGCCTAACAGGTCGACCCAGTGGCTGGACTGGTATGGGTAAGGCAAAAGACCAGGATGAGCAAAAACCCGATTAACCTGCTGGGTTGAGCCATGACCCGGACGATCTGGCAAAACCCGATTGAGACCTGTTTTTTTTTCAAATGTGTTTTTTCTCCTTACCAAAGAACTTATATATATATATTAGTTGGTTATTAACCCTTTCCAAAGTTCAAAGAATGTTTTATTTTTTCAATATGGGATTTGAAACCCTTTAGTATATATACTCTATGTTCACAAGAAATTAGTTATGTTTTTTCAATCTGGGATAAAAACCTTTTTGGTTTAAATACTTCAACTTAAAAGGATAACATACTAACATAATATCTTTTCAATGTGGGATAAAAAAAATTTCAAATAATCTTTTAAACTTCATTATTTATAACATGTATAGCATATATTCATATGGATTGTTTCTTATTTTCTTCATATGTAATATTAAAACTTCAAATATTTTTTTTTCCGGGTTGATTCGGGTTGACTTGGGTTGACCCGTATAACCCGGGACCCTGCTCCTTAGCCAGGTCAACCCCCAGGTTGGGTCTAATAACTATGGTCTTAATCATGTCATCAAAACAGTTAAGATGCCTTTGGATAGTTCTAGTTGAAGGAAATTGCTGAGATACAGGATTTTAGGTCAACTGAGCTAGAAAAACAATGCCAAGAGAATAGCTGTGAGAATACAATTCTCTTGGTAGCTGTGAAAATCCAGTTCTAGTTGAAGGGAATTGCTATGATGCAGGATTTTAAGTCAACTAAGCTATAGAAAAAAAAAAAGTTGTTAAGAATATATAGTTTTTGCCACACTAGAAGCAGATTCGTGAATCGACACGAAAGAAAAGTGAGAAAACCCTATTACTAGGAAATTCCTAAGAAAAAAAAAGATCAACCCTGTCATCAAGAAGATTCTTCAGGTTAACCATGCTGTCAGGAAAGGAAAGTTCAAACCCTATCATCAGGAGGAACAAGAAAAACCTTAGATCAAGAAATCCGAGTTTTGTGAACCCTGCCATATGAAATCTTAGTTTTCAACTCTACAATCAAAATATTTTGAATTCAATCAAAACAATTAAGACACCTTTGGATAGTTCTAGATGAAGGGAATTGATGAGATGCAGGATTTCAAGTCAACTAAACTACAATACAAGAGTCGTTAAGATTACAGGACTTTATCAAAATATAGCTACACAGGAGAATAGTTGTGAGAATACAGTTCTCTTAATAACTATAAAATCAAGGTTCCAATTGAAGGGGTTGTTGAGATGCAGGATTTTAGGTCAATTGAAAAAACTTGTAAATTCCTGGCAAAAAAATTATAAATAAATTTAACCTAGAAATAAAATGGGTTAAATTAAGATTTAAGAAAATTTATGTTAAGAGTGAAATTGAAAAATAAAATATACGGGACGAGACACTTGTTAAGAAGAGAGAAAATTAACTAGAAAATTTGGGGGAAATTAGGATTATATATAAAGGAGGGGTTAAAATGTAAATTATAAAGAAAACACATATAAAAGCAATCCCTCTCTCTCCAAGGCCGGTAGTAACTAGAACAAAAGAGAGGAGATATATTGGGTTTTTCTTCAAAAACTCTTGTATGAAACACTTGAGAATTCAGGAAATTAAGGGGGGTGATTGAGAGAAACACTTGCCACCACACCTTTAAGCATATAAACAAGAAAGAAAAGTTAAGGAAATCAAGGGAAAAACAAGGCATAGTTGTTGTGATGTACACATCGTCGAATGACGGAGTTGCCTCCTAGAATTAAAGGGGTTTTAGGTTTAATCATAAAGTTATGATTAGAGGGTTCAGGAGTCGCTACCTAGTATTATGGTCACTAGAAAACCTAATGGTTTGCGAGAGTTTACGTAAAGGGACTAGTTGTGTAAGGGCAATATGCATCACTCCCAGTGCACACTAATTTAGATAAGTTGCATTGTTGATTGATTGTTAAAATAAGACATGTTTTTATTTGTTGGCCTCATCTAAGGTTCAAGGCAGATCTTTTTTTTTTTTTAGAAAGTCTCTACCTTATCGGGTTAAATCCTAAGCATTCTAGGACCCAAATTAGCATCACAATTATTTTCTAGATACAACTAATTCCTAGCATTTATTTCTATTAATTTATTTAATTGAATACCATAAGTATGCATTACGTTGTAAAAACTACACCTCAAATATTAATTAAACAAATTAATTTTTATGATATTTTTTTAAATTTTGGCCAAATTCTAAGGGATGATCATAAATTGGTTACGATATAATAAATCTTTTTATGTTTTCCCTTTCTTTACCATCTATTTAATGCGAAATAAAAAGTAATAAAAAGAAAATACAACACACGCACACATACTTTTTATTATATTTTACTCACACATCTCGCAATTACATGTCTATAAACCATAAAATTTAACAATAATTTAAAACACACTAAAAAATAAAAAATCTGCAAAATAGTCTTTCTAAAAGTTGGAAATAGGTTGGAGAGATTGTTGGGAACTCAGGAAGCACATTGGAAGATTTTGGGAACAGTGGCGAAATGTGGGTTTCATGGACCGCCGCCAGTATATGAGCCCACGCACCATCGTCGATGAAGCGAAAAGAAGGTAGATCTAGAACATCTTCTTCTTCTCCTTCTTTCTCTTCCTACACTGGTGATGGCTTTCACCAAGAGCTGCAAGAAAAGGAAATCACATAAGAAGTTTGTTTGTCCCTTTTTTTTTTAGATCTATTCCTTTCTCTTCCGCTTTGTGTTCAAAATCTGCCTCTCTTTATTAGTTTCTTTACAATCCACAATGGCAAGAGACATTAAGGAGCTGCTAGTTTTTAAAGATAAGGGAGAGTTGGTTGTTAGTCCCCAATTAGGCTGGACAGGAAGAGAAAGGTTGGTGTTAGTTTTAGTTTTTTAGAGAAAATAGTGTTGTGAGGAGAGGCTTCAACTGGACTTGGTTTGTTCTTGGCCAAGAGAAAGAAAGAGAATAGTTTGGTTTGTTCTTGGTGTGGTGGTCGGTGTGGATCAGTGGAGAGATGAGAGGAGGAAACCGTGAGGGGGAGAGGAAGTTGTAGGTGTCTTTTTTTTTATATGGTGGTTGACAGGAGGTTGAAGATGGATGCTAGTTGGTGATGATTTTGGGGTTGTTTCAAGGCTGACATTATTAAAGAGAGATTGTTACCAAGTGAGGGGGCTGCTGGGACCATAGAGTAGATGGGTTGATGTATTAGAGTCTCTTTCTGTTTTGGGTTCAATTTGGTGCTGGCAGCTGGCTTAAGAATAACAGGTATAGGGTATTTTTTATGTGTGGAGAGAGAATGCGAGAAAGATGGTTTTTTAGTCTTTTTTATTTATTTATTTTTGTCCCCCATTTTCCTTGTGTAAGATAATAGCATCTTCCTCATCCATCTTGGATGATGGTTGGCAACGTCAACTTGATAAAAAAAATCAATTATTTTAAAAATAGTATGTTAAAAGCTTAATGTGCTCAAAAGCTCAAAAGAAATTTGAATTCTTTTAAGACAACATTGAAAATGCTAAAAATAATGCAAATATATTAAAAATATATTTTTATTTTTTTAATTTAAAAAAGGGTAAAATATTAGGTTATGACTGTTGTCCTCCTCTTTACAATGGTTATGATAGAAAGTCTTGTGAGTGACTTTAGATAGCAAGCTTGTAAAGAAGAAAAGATAAAAGGTTGTGGATTTACCATATCAAGAAATGACCAATCCTTCCAAAAATTCTAAGATATTCATAAATATCTCAAAGATTGATGGATCTTAATGAAAGTTTTAGAAGAGAGGGCTCCAAAACACACTCAAAAGAAAATAGATAAGGCTCGCTGGTGCACTATCTGGTTGTAAGGGCTAATAAGTGCACTTAGAAAGGAAATGATAGGGCTTGCAAGTGCACTATTTGGTAGATGATGGTTCAAAAGTGCACTCAAAAGAAAAGAGATAGAGCTTAAAGGCACACTATCTAGTTATGAGGGCTAAAAAGCGCACTAAAAAAGGAAAATAGATACAGCCAGAAAGTCCATTGTCCAATGTTTGAGGGCTAGAAAACTCACTCAAAAGAAAATAGATAAGATTAAAAAGCACACTATCTAATAAACGAGGGCTAGAAAGTGCACTCAAAGATATAGAGCTAGAAAACACACTATCTTAAAGACGAGAGCTCAAACACGCACTAAAAAAAAGATAAGGCTCAAAGGTGCATTATCTAGGAGATGGGGGCTCAAAGATGCACTCGAAAAGAAAAATAGTTATGAATCAAATTAGCACTATTTAGGAGATGAGGGCTCAAAGACGCACTCAAAAGAAAAAAGATAGGGCTCAAAAGTGCACTATCTGAGAGATAAGGGTTCAAAGGCAAACTCATTAGGAAAAGAGATAGGATTTGTAAAGAAAAATATGATATTTGTTAAAAATTGAAAGATTTTTCAAAATGGTATAGTAGTACCAGACGATTTACGTATTAGTATGAAAACGAGTTTAGTCTTGCATGTTTGTTGAACAACTAATCAAAAAGGAGGAGGAATGCATGATTTCGGGTTTCTTAGAGTAGGGGGGCATTTTTCTCCTCTTGGTTGGCTGCCCCCGTTCTCTTCTCTCATTCTTTTTATATCCTAGGAAACCCTAGTCTTTATTTTACAAAATAGTCCTCCCTTAAATAAACAATTTACATTTAACTACTTCAATAACTATTTTCCTAAAAAAAGAGAAATAGCCTTGCATGAAATCTTCAAGCTTTGACTTAGAGGAGCTAAATTGCTGAAATAAAAACTTTGATATCGGTTTAGATGCTTCGAAATGTAATTTAGACTCGTTTCTTCACGAAACCTCTTTGCTGGCAGAATTCAGTTGTCATTTTTGAAAAATCATATCTCCTTCATATGACATCGTTTTGGGCTGAATGTTGGAGCATTGATAGGTCTTTGAGTCAGAATCCAAAAACATTGAGTTTGCATAAATTAGACTTCTGTAGTTCCAGATACTCAAGTTGGAATGGACGAAGGTCAACATTAGCAGATTGCGAGATTTGACTTTAAAGGTTGCGATTTCCATGCTCTTTCTTATTTTATTTTCTTGCATTAGATGTCCAGAAAGGTATGGATGTTAGCTTTTTAATTCCACTATAATCACTTCATTTTGACCTCTAGAGTCACGCTCTGCACAAAACATCGACTGAAGGTCAAATCTGTCAATTACCTCCAATTTACTTCTTTTTACATCTTTCATCCAAAAGTGCCTTCAAAACATAAAACAAAGAATATCAAGGCATTTTATATATAAAACATAGGCAAAACACTAGTTAAATGTGGGTGAAACTATCGAATAATATGGTTGTATCACTTGTTGGACTCTTTCTTGCTTAACCTTGTTGGGCAATGAAATTTTGTTGGATTCCTTCGTTATTAAACCCTTGCTCGTTACTAAACTTGGTCAATGACCTTTTTGTTTGAATATATTTCTTGTTTTGGAATCAAGTCACAAATTTCAAGAATTATATCCATTCAAGTCTAATTGTTGAAATAAAATCAGAAAGACATAAATTGTGAAAGTATTCTTGAAGTTTAAACTTTTTTGGTCGAAGACCCAAAACACCCCATTCAACACTAATAAATATTTTATTGATGATTGACAAGGTATAGGTCGAGAAAAAAATGCTAGTTCAAAGTTGGGGTTATCTTTGGCTCAAATGAATTTTTACTTTTTGATTGCTTTAGTAGGGCATCCTTATTTTATTTTGACCTTGACTTTGTCATTTTTCTTTTCTATTTGCGAATACCCCTTAACATTTGAGGGCTTTTTAGATTTTTCACAACATCTCCTCGATTTTTTATCGTTGAAGTTTTCCTTGCCCTCCAGTATGGAGTGTGATCCTAGTTAGGATCGAACTTTGACTTTGAATTTCTATTTGCCTCTAGTGTGAGGTATGATCCTAGTCAGGGTTCTTACAAAAAAAACTTATTCAGGCTCAAATAGGGACCACGAGAGATATATTTTAGAATGTGAATGGATAGCAAAGATAGTCTTTCATCATTTCAAGCACAAGCGATTATAACCGATAAATTTTGTCCTTATTCACTATACTTGTTTGGTACTTTTTGCATAAAGACTTATGTTTTCATGAATCGATGACTACCAGATCTAACTAAACCGATTATGCATGTAACTAAAACATGGCCCAAGAGACATAAGGTGTGAGCTTTTTATGTATTTTTCATTTTTTATGTCATGGTTCAAAATTGTTCGGTCACTTTAAAATAGGAATTGCATGAATGATTCGTTCGCCACCTTAGAAAAGGTATCTAAATACTGTTTTAAGCAAACATCTAATTATTTCATAAATCCAAAAGCAAGTTTATTTTTCAAGATTTTTGACAAAATAGTTTTTACAAAATTGATGTGGCCAAAATGCTTTGAATAGAGCCATAAAGTTAGTTATGAAAGTTAGTTTTATGAGATTAAAAATGGTAAGGATTGCCTCTTAGCATCTTGCATAACACATCTTAGGGTTCGATCATTTTTGCCATTATATTTATCTAATTATGGACAACAATATAATGTCAAATTATTAATTCACAAAAACATCTTTTGATTTTAAAACAACAAAGAGATTGAAAAATCATGTTTCATTAAAAAATATGATGCAATCCCAAAACCAAAACACAGAATAGTAAAGTTTGGCACATATCACACTCTTCGTTGGGTCAAATTCCTTGGCGACTTCTGTGCTTGTTAGTGTTTATCAACCACTTGTTGTGCTCATGATGATCTAGTGACAATATGGTAGATGACATTATCCTTCACAAGCTCAACTTACCCCTTTCTCACCAACTTTTATAATTGATACCTGAAATTCTTACAACTTTTGATTGAATGGTTGAGGATCCCATCATGATGTTCACACTTCTCATTTGGATTGTACCACATAGGGAATAATGGTTTTATAGGATCTGATGAAGCTGGGGTAATATGTTTGATGTTCAGGAGATGTTAATAAATACCTTTGAGTGGTAAAGGTATGTCGATATTTGACAGTGGCGTTTGAGCAACCGATAATATAATGAGAACTGATCGTACAAGATTCCCAATCTAAAAGCCATTCTCTGACTTAGGTTCCATCATGACTTTAGAGTTCACAATTCCTACTTTGATAGCTTATTCAATCCTTTCAACCACAATCATTAGGTCAATAAAGTATTGGGCTGCACTTCCAATCAGGAACTCAAAGTGGAGCATCTTAAAGAAGTTTTCCATCTTAAACAAGTTCCACTTGAGTAGCTACCCCAAACCACCTCTAGGCATATTCATGGATAGATTCCTTATCACCTATTTCCATACATTATAGGCTAAATCTGCTGGGAACAACATCCATGTTGTACATATACTACTTTATGAAAGCATCTACAAGGTCTTTCCACTTTTAGATTTTCATGTTGTCTAGCCTCATGTATTAGCCTAATATTAACCCACACAAACTTTCTTAAAAGAAATGCATCAATAATTTTTCATCATACACTACTTCTGCCATCTTGTTGCAATAAGACTTGAGGTAAGAGACAGGACACTAAGTTATAGTATACTTTATAACCTCGAGCACATAAAACTTCTTTGGTACAACTATATTCAGGACTAGACACATCTTGATGGCTTGAACAAGATCATACAAGACCACTTTTTTGATAGCCTGCTGATATTTTATCATGATCAATGTCCTTAAAGGATTTTTTCTTGTGGGACTCATTGGTGAATGCATCCATAACTACTGAGGTTGATGCATTTATTGTTGATTGCACAAATATTGTATTACACTAAGGTTCTTAACTTTGTCCACCCATCATTTCTTCAGGCTAAATTGTTGCAAAAGTCACAGGCCGATTGGATAGGCCTCCACTAAAAAGGTGTTTTAATGACTCCTCATGCAAGGTAGTGATGTGGACCATGTTAACCTTCAGGGAATCTTGCTCTTTTTGGAAGTGGGCATCATAATGAGTGTGTTCTTCATCTTCCATGTTTCTTTGTCGGAGTCGGGTGTTGTAAACTCTATGGATTTAAGTTTTTCAGGGACCTATATTCCAACCTGCCATATGCTCACATGACATTTATACCCAAAGCATGAATGTATGTATGCTTATGGATGCAAGTGCATGTACTCGTACATTGAATATGGATTAACCTGATCAAAGGGCAAATCTATCACTTCTTTGTGGAGTACATGTGGAATCTGAAGTTTGATTAATCTGAAAAGATATTTTCTAAATTTTTATCTCAGTTAAGTCTCATACATATTGGAGAGTACAAAACAAAAGGTAGGTCTAAGCCCCTTTCATTTAAAAAGACAAAATGGTTTTTATGTTTGGTGATTTCTTGGCCTTGGTCCTTAAACAATCCTCCCAGCTAATTACATCATCTCATATTTTTACCTGTATTTAGAGAAAATCATGGTCTTAACTAAAAAAATCATGCAGAGTTCAGGATTATTAATCAGGTCTGTCTAGATACAAAATGAATTATTTGGGAGTCCATATCCCAAGGGCAAGTTCTAAGCCACTACATGAGGAGAAGGCTTACTACCTAGTCTCAAATGGATCTATGATCTGCCTAGTGACCACCTTTCATAAAGGCAGTATAGGAATTTACAAGAAATAGTTGAGGCCTAGTGTGACCACCATTACCAAGTAAACGCTCAACTCATAGTTGGATGTCTCATGAATCTGAACCTCAACTGAAAGTTATAAGACAGACCGTTACTCTCCACCTAACCTAGAATTGAATTTATTCTCAAAATTAAAATGCATAAAGGCATTAATCCATACCCGATGTACTTATGAATGAGTAGTATGTAAAAAAATACATACTAAAATTAAATTACACAAACAAACAAAAATAAACAAGCAAACAATCAAATAGACAAAGCTCAATCCGACCTGACAAGTTCCTAGTGAATTTGTCATCCGGTTGTGACGTGCATGACGTCGAATGGCAGAGCTGCCTCCTGAAATTAAAGGGGTTTTAGGTTTAATCGTAAAGTTATGATTAGAGAGTTCATGAGTCGTCACCTAGTATTATAGTCACTAGGAGACCTAATAGTCTATAAGAGTCTAGGTAAGGGAACTAGTTATGCAAGAGGAAGAAGCATCACCCTCAGTGCTCCCTACCTAATATAAGTTATTTTATTGATTGATTATTAATCTAAGACATGTTTCTATTTGTCAGTCTCATCTAAGGTTCAATGGAGATCTTCTTTCGTGAGGAAGTCTTTATCTTATTGGGTTAAATTTTAACTATTCTAGGGCTAAAATAGCATCGAAATTATTCCCTAGTTACAACTAATTCCTAGCATTTCTTACTATTAATTTATATAATTTAATACCGTAAGTATGCATGGCATTGCAAAAATCATACCTTGAATATTAATTAAACAAATTAATTTTTGTGGTATTTTTGAAATTTTGACCAAATTCTAATGGATGATCATAAACTGGATATCCAATTTGTATTTAAAAAAAAACATGAAAAAAATACAATTGTTTTTAGAAAATGTGCTTGAAAATTTTAGAATTTGGCTATATGAAATCAAAACATTTTGTTAATTATAACTTTTTATCTTCTTCCATTTTTTTACCATATATTTAATGCAAAATAAAAAGTAATAAAAAGGAAATACAACACACACACATTCTTTTTTTTTAGTATATTTTACACACACACCCAATAAATTACATGTTTACAGATCATAAAAATTCAAAATTTAACAATAATTTAAAACACACAATAAAATTTCAAAACTTTGCAAATTAATCATTCCAAAGGTTGGAAACAAGTTGAAGAGATTGTTGGAAACTCAAGAAGTATAATTAAAGATTCTAGGACCGCCGAAATAGTGGCAAAGCATGGGTTTCACTTGATAATTTTGATTGAACTTGTATTAAATGCTTCTTTTGTACTATAATGGGTTGTGTATTTAAATATTAATTGTCTCGAAGACTATGGAATTTAAACTCGACTTAATTATGTAAACATATGATGTCGTATTAGTTTCTTTTATTTTGTCATTGATAGTTAGTGTGTGATTATGCCTTTTATTTTGTTTTGAATATTTTATATTAATAAATATATGTATGTAGTGAACCATAATGAAATGTTATGGATGTGATGTGTTGAGTTGTGATGTGATGAGTCTAGAATGATTGGACAATAAATGGAATATGAATTGTTTGAATATTAAAGTGTATCGGGTTTATAGTCGATAACTTGGGATCCCAATTGTAGGGGAGATTGTCAAAATTTCGGTAGATTTTCAAATTTAAGATTTTATATTTCAAAAAAATCACTCTAAAAATATAACACTCATGAGAAACTAAGTAGTGATTACTTGTAATTATGTTGGATGTTATAGTTGGTATCACAACCCTGGCATAGGTTTAGGAATTATCATGCAAATTGATACGTGTGTAATTATTTCAGGATGGTTCGTATAAGATATGGTATGAGAACATACACATCTCTGGCACAGAGGGTGATCCAAAATGTGGATCCTAAGGAGAGCCATGGGAGGATCCTTTAGCATATATTACATTTTATATGCCATCGGATGTTATTCAGTCAAGACATGAGGAGTCATATGGATTATAAAATGATGCCACCTTTAGGTAGACTAGAGTGTCGCAACCAAAAAAGGTAGATCATCAGGGATAGGTAGTTGTGCCTCCACTAGTGACAGCTACGGGAGCCCCTACTCCGTATATAGACCCTTCTTTCATTGTATAGATAGTGAGGACAATGGTTGAGACTATGAATATATTAGCCCCTACAACACTAGTAGCTTAAACAATACCACCAGCTCCAGTGGTTACAACACCTACAGACAATATAGTTACCTTGGTACGAGTAGTGAAGAGTATGAGAGAGATAGGATGAGAGCCTTTCCTTGGGGATTAAGATGCAGAAATTTCTGGTAGATAGATTAGAAAGGTAGAGAAGACCATGTTTCAGATAAAAGTGTCAAATAAGATGAGGGTAGATTGTGCCACCTAGCTATCGTCAGATGAAGCGCAATATTATTAGGAGATTGTGCAGTTGAGGAGGGACATAGGGCTATGGACGTGGGGTTATTTAAAGTTGAGTTTAAAAATCAATTTTACTCTCGATATCACCGCAAAATGAAGGAACAAGAGTTTCTAACATTAAGGCAAGGTGATAAGTCAGTATTGGAGTATGAGAGGAGGTTCCATGACCTCTCTATGTTTTCCCCACATCATGTTCCTACAGAGCAACACATGATAAAGAGATTTTAAGATGGACTAAGACAAGAATTGAAACAAGGGTTAATAGCCTTGCAATTCAGGATGATGAGAGATTTGACAGAGGCAGCTCAGGCTTTAGAGGCTTGTATAGTTGAGGACCAGCAAGGCCAATCTGTTGTTGGCAAGAGAAAAGAGGTTGTCTACTCCTTGGGTAAACCCCCTAAGCCTTTTTGTTTTAAGAAGGGAAAAGGAAGACAGTACAATTAGTTTAAGAAAAGAAAAGAAGATACCAGTGAGAGCAGATCAGCTGCTAGGTCTTATCAAAATGCATGTGGAGGGCCGGTTGGAAGATAGCTGGACGTTAAAGGTAGTTATGTTGGTGGGACTTTAGAGTAGAAGACCATTACCTACCATTATTGTGTCAGATGTGAGCAGTGACATCCTGGAGATTGCTCTGCATCGCTAGGGCGATGCTATATATACAAGCAGGATAGACATAGATGGCAGGACTGCTCCTATTTAGGTTGGGGATGTTACTACTATAGTGGGTAGGGATATTTTAAAAAGACTATCCTAGAAGAACCGAGTATGTTTAGGGACATAGGTAGTAGACATAGAGTTATTGGTAGTCAATCACTGTAGATAAACTTGCTAGATTAGTGTAGTATGGGACTAGTGGAAATCGAGGCCAACCTAAAGGTTGGGGGCAGAGGACCCAATTAAGTTTAAAAAAAATGGTTATTAATTAGCACACCATTCAGGGATGTAGTATATGTAGAACATGCACATATAAGGGAGTTAAAATTACTATTAGGAGATATGATATGGAAGTAAATATAATGTCATTAGAATTACATGATTTTGACTTAATTCTAGGAATGGATTGTTTAAGTAACCATAAAGCTCAAATGCATTAAATATAATGTCATTAGAATTACATAATTTTGACTTAATTCTAGGAATGGATTGTTTAAGTAACCATAGAGCTTAAATGAATTGTTTTTTTCAAAAATAATGACTCTTTAAGGAATAGATAGGAAAAGAGTGACTTTTTAGTGGGGAGTGAAATGTCATACCGAATTGTGTGATTTCGACTATGATAGCTAATAAGCTTATGAAGAAGGGGTGTGTGGCCTATCTAGCTTATGTAATAGATTCTAAAAAGGGAAGGATATAGTTGGATAATCTTCCTATCGTGAGAGAGTTTTTGAATGTATTTCTAAAAGAATTTTCAAGGCTACCCCCGGAAAGGGAATTAGAAGTTTCGATTGATGTATCGTCTAGTATCTCTCTTATAACTCAGGCTCCATATCGAATGTCACCAGCAGAACTGGCTGAGTTGAAGGTTAAGCTACAAAAATTAATATAAAAGGGTTCATATGCACAAGTACTTCACCATGGGGAGCTTCAATTATATTTGTGAAAAAGAACAATGGGACCTTTAGGCTCTACATGGATTATAGATAGTCGAATAGAGTAACAATGAAGAACAAGTATCCGCTTCCACAAATATATGACTTTTTTTACTAGTTATAAGGGGTTGGGGTAGTTCAAAAATAGATCTAAGATCGGGGTATTGTCAGTTAAGGATCATTATGGGGACTACGAGTTCATGATAATGCCTTTTGGCTTGACTAATGCATCAGCAGTGTTTATGGATTTGATGAATTTGGTCTTCTAATCTTATTTAGATAAGTTTATGGTAGTGTTTATAGATGATATTTTGGTCTATTCTAGCTTATATTTGGAGCTTGAATAACATTTAAAACAAGTATTACAAACCTTGAGAGATCACCAATTACATCTTAAACCGAGTAAATGTGAATTTTGGCTGAAAGATGTGGTTTTTTAGGACATGTTATATTTGTAGAGGGAATATTTGTATATCCAAGAAATGTTAAAGCAATACTGAAATGGAAAAAGCCTACAAATATATTAGAAATCCATAGTTTTCTAGGGTTGGTAGGGTATTATTGAAGGTTTATTGTGACATTTTTAACTATAGCAACTCCATTAACTCGATTGACTAAAATGGAGATAAAATGAGGGTGGTCTCGGGAGTGCGAAAAAATCTTTCAGGAGTTGAAGAGAAGTTTAACTACCGCCCCAGTATTGACACTTCCTTTTGAAATCGAGGGATTTGTGGTCTATAGTGATACATCCAAAAAGAGACTTAGTTGTTTTTTAATGCAACATGGAAAGGTCATTACTTATGCCTCAAGGCAATTGAAGTCTCACGAAGTTAATTACGGGTATAGAGACATTACTTATATAGGTCTCATGTATAGATCTTTACAAATCACAAGAGTCTGAGGTATTTGATGACACATAAGGAATTCAATATGCAGCTGAAGAGGGATATAAAATTAATTAAGGATTTTGATTGTGTAATATATTATCACCTAGGAAAGGAAAATGTCGTTGTTGATGCCCTTACATAAGAATAAGGCGGTAATGGAGACATTGGAGGACGGGGATGAAAAAGAGTTGATGGAATTGAAAAAGATTGATGCCAAGATTGAAGTAGGACTCGAGGACTCTTTATTGTCTCAATTAAGAGTATGATTTGTACTTCGAGATAAAGTCTTAGAAGTTCAACGAAGAGACGTTGAAGTGGATAAAATGAGGAATAAGGTAGAATTAGGGGTTGATACACCTTTTTTATTTCGAAGGATGGGATGGTAATAATGGATAGACAAATATATTTGCTTGAAGATAAAACTTTGAAAGAAGAAGCACTAAGAGAAGCTAGTGAATCAAGATTTGTGGTGCACCTAGAAAGTACTAAGATGTACAAATACTTAAAGGAATTTTATTAGTGGATGATTATGAAGAAAGAAATCGCTGAGTTTGTGGCCAAGTATGGAGTTCGCTAACAAGTAAAGGTGGAACTATTAGTTTATTATGTCATGTAGCCAATCAACTAGTTACATGTGACATTATTATATTCATGTAAATGCATATTTATTATTAATAAAGGCTTAATTTATCTTTAGTATTCATATAATATTAGATTAATGAATCTAGAGTAAAGACAAAATACATGAGACAAAAAAGTTTTGCAAATAAAATTATAAAATTGTTATAATTATGGGATTCGTATTGCATCAAAGCATTGTTCTTAAAATGTTTTTTGTTGATGCCCTCTTAAATACTAGACATTCATTAGAGCCATAAAGACTGTTACATATTATGTTCTTTCCTTTATGAAATGAAACAATTGTTCTTATAAGCTGAGGTATAAAGGATACTTAGAACTAATATAAAGGTGATTGTCATAAGACATGTACACTGAACTAACCCGCATGAGAATTATATATGAAAAGGCTCACGTGACAGTTGTGTAAGTGATCCTTAGACTTGAGATCATTAAGTCATCTTATATAGAGAATGTTATACTTTGATATTGTTACATATTATCTTAATCGGGGAAACGAAATGACAAACATTTAGTATAACATGAATTATATGAAGGTACTTGAGTGATCAAGAGAGGATTCATCACCCTAGGTGAATTAGAGAAAATGTTTCATCTGTCTCAAATAGTATTGACTGAGAAATCCTTGGTTAATGTGGAATTTGAAAAGTGTTTCGAATCTTATTCAAACGATCAATGACTATTATGTAGAAAACAAACATGATTGAACATGGCAAACATACCCCATGCTTTAATGTTAAATCGAAATATTATTGATGAAATGATATTAATTACATTGATAAATGAGTTACTAAAAGGTTAAGTCAAACCACCAATGACTTTTCTGATATTTGGGGGATCATGACACGTTGCTAAATGATGCATTTGATCTTCAAATATAAATTAATCAATTGTTGAATTAATATATAATTTATAGTTGGATCAACTTATTAGGAACCTAATGGGTCACACACATTAAGAACCATTAGCCAGAAATTAAACTAGGATAATTTAATTAAGTATAACTTGATTAAAATATATTTTAGAAATTAAGATCTATATTATAATTAATACAAGGATTATATTTCTAGACCTAGAAAAATTAAGTACTTGATTAAGTTAATTTCTAAAATTATCCTAAATTAATATATGAACATTATTCATGGGGTAAATTGATATTTTGCTAATTTATAGGGTTTTTCAGATTTTCCTATAAATAGTAAGTTATGCGTCTTATTTTTTTAAAGTGGGAGTGATTGTTTGTTAAACAGAAACACTATATAAACACAATATTAGAGCTAGTACTCGAGGCATAACAATTCATCTCTCCTAAATAGGGATTTAGGAGATTTCACATGGATGGTTCGTGTCAATTATTGTTGGAGACTGAACAATTGGACAACGACAACCGAGCCTTTAAAGAATTATTCAAATCCAAAAAAGATCAAATCTTCATATAATAAATCCCTAAACAACCTTAAATCTATCTAATAAGATCCTAAAGACTCTCGAATAATTATGTTTCATAGTTTTAGCTGCGTGTATGATATTCGAAAACGTAACAGGAACATCAGAAGCTAGTTGAACCTCTTCAACCACTATTGATACTTGAGTGAAAATGAGAAGAAATCACTATGAACTTTGTATCAAGTTTGCCTAGAGAGAAGAAGAGTAGTGATGCAATTTGGGTTATAGTAGATCATTCAACTAAATCAGCACTTTTCTTACTTATAAAATGAGAAACTCCATGGATAAGTTGGTTGAATTATATGTGAGTGAAGTGGTGAGAGTACATAGGGTACCAATATCAATTGTTTCTAATCAAAACCCTAGAATCACCTCATAGTTATGATCAAGTATTCAACGTGCTCTAGGAAAAAAGGTAAATTTGAGCACATTGTTTCATCCACAGTCAAATGAGAAATTAGAGAGAACAATCCAGACTCTATAAGATTTATTGAGAGCCTGCATATTGGATTTTGGTAGAAATTGGGAATAATACTTGTCATTGGTAGAATTCACTTATAACAACAGTTATCAGTCTACAATAGGGATGGCCCCCTATGAAGGTGTCGAACCCCTGTTTGTTGGGAAAAAATAGAAACAAAGTTGATGGGATCAGAATTTGTATAGATCATTTCAGAAAAGGTGAAAATTATAAGAGATAAAATGAAAGTTACTAAAGACTGAAACAAAAGTTATGGAAATGTCAGAAGAAGGCCTCTTAAGTTTAATGTTGGAGATATGATGTATTTGAAGGTGCTCCTTGAAAGCATATGTTGTGGTTCGGTATGATGGGAAAATTGGCACTAGGGTATATTGGATCCTTTGAAGTGGTGAAGAGAATTAGATTGTGGCATATAAACTAACTTTACCTTTAATTTTAGCCAAGATACACGGTGTATTCCATGTTTTATTATTATAAAAAGCTGATGTATACCCTTCTAGGGTGCTACCTCAAGTTCCATGGGAAATTAAAGAGGACTTTAATAAAGAGGTAAAACCAATAAGGATTTTAGATCAAAGTGAAGGAGAATTGAGAAATAGAAAGATTCCTATGGTGAAAGTACTGTGGAAAAGTTCTCAAATCGAGAAATAAACTTGGAAAAGAGAATCAGAGATGAAAAAGAAATACCCAAAATTGCTTAAGAAAGCAGGTATGAAAATTCAAAATTTTATGGATGAAATTTTCTTAAAAGAGGAGAATGTAAACCCCGGACCAAGAAAAATATAAATAAATTTAACTTGAAAATAAAATGGGTTAAATTAAGATTTAAGAAAATTTAAAATTTATGCTAAGAATGAAATTGAAAAATAAAATAAAAGTGATGAGACACTTGTTAAGATGAAAGAAAAATAACTAGAAACTTAGGATTATATGTAAATGAGGGGTTAAATTGTAAATAATTAAGAAAACGCATACCTCCCTCCCTCCCTCCCTCCTTTCAAGGCTAATAGCAATTGGAACTAAAAAAAAGGGAGAAATATTGGGTTTTCCTTAAAAACTCTTAGAGAAAACACTGGAGAATTAATGAAATTAAGGGGGGTTGAGAGAAATATTCACCACCACACCTTTAAGCACATAAATAATAAAGAAAAGTGAAGGAAATCAAGGGAAAAAACAGGCACAATCACAGCAGCAGGGGTTTTAAGGGGGGTTCAGAAATTATTGACTAGTTGGATTTGAACATAGATTATCGTTCGGTAAAGAGTTCTAAACCTAATCTATCAATTTCATACAAAATGAATAACAATTAAGTTTGAAATCATGAAATTAATGTTAGGGTTTACGAGGGAGTTTTTGGAAAAATATAAATTGACTATAAATTGATTAAATTAGGTTACATTATATTGTGTTAGGTGTTAATTTAGGTAGAAATGATGAAGAAAACCATGAGGTTCTTAAAGGCTCAATGGCCGACCAAATTAAATTGCATGAAGTAGATTTATGTATAGTTAGGTGAAATTGTGGTGAACCAATGTATAATTGTGTGAGAAAAGTGATTTTCGAAGAATGTAGTTACAATTTAAAGTGTGATTGAAATATGATAATGTTGAGAATTTAGAATTTAGGGAGAATTGGTGCTTTGAAATGTAAAGAAATATTGAGTAATAGTTGACTTTAAATGTAAGGAGAATTTATTAAAATGTCAATAATGAATTAAAATAAAAAAGAGGTGGTAGTGTCGGTCAAAGAAGAAATAATTGAATGAGAAATACGATGATGATTGCGGTAGATGAAATATAGTGTAATTGTGAATGTCATTAATTCATATGCCTTCCATGAAGTACTTTTGATTATTTTAAATGAAACGAAAGTAGGATTGATGGACCTTAAAAGGATGAAATTGGAGATATTGTAATATATATACGAGAAACATTCTTGCTTGAATAATGAGAAGGTGAACAGTATATTTTGTTGCTTGTGTAATTCATAGACAAAAAACAAAATTGGACATCTTCGTCGAGTTGCGATATCGAGTAAATTGGGTGTGTTAAAATCTAAATTAAGTCTTCTTTCCTTCAATAAAAATGTAGGTTGGTTGTTGGAAAAGATAAGTTACAATTGAAACTATATTTTTATGATTATAATTATGATTTAAATGAGAGACGGTATTCTTAAATGAATAGTCTAAATTAACTGAAATTGGCTAGTTTCTACCTTGTTTGAAAAGTTGTTTTAATGTGAGACTTGATCTGGTGTGGTAGCGATTATAAGAAAGAAATTTGAATGCGCAAATGTGAGTGGGTGAGTTATAAAATTTTCTCTTATTGATAAAACTAAAGAAAATGAATAGAATAGGAAAAAAGAAATTAGTAAAATGAGAATTTAATTGAAAATGAAGGTTAAATTGATGAAAGTAAACTTAGAATGATATTATGTGGAATGAGCATGCAATAGAAAAATAATGTAGTACACTTGTTGATACAAAAAAAGCCACGAGAACTATGTAGCAGCAGGGAGGTACTATTTGAGCCTCGATAATAGGTAGGTATTATAAACCTCAGCATTTCTTACTTAGTTTATCATAACAGCTTATTGAAAATGTAATATTATATCATGTTAAAATTGAGATTAAGGGTGAAGGAATTAGTTTCCCGGTAATGGGACTAATGCCCGATAATAGGCATAAGGGGTGGTTTTTTTGGGTATTGAAACTAACACCCAATATTGAGCAATGAATCTGGATTCCTGAAAGTGGGAATAATACCTAGTAATGGGGGAATGAATTTAGATTTATGGAAGCGAGAATAATGTTTGGACATAGGAGAAGAAGGGAATTACCCGATGTTAGGGTATTACTTGGAAAGATTGGGTATTTAGAGAATAAATGTCAAGAAGGGAACGATTTATTAAGTTAATGACAAACAAGAAATTTCAATATGGTGAATGAATACGTAGATTAATAGATGGATTGTGTTGATTAATAATTGGAGAATTATTGGCAATGATGAGTTACATTTTAAATGCATTATTATATAAATTTTGTTTGTTTAAGTATTTGCATGTTGTAGAATTAATTGTTATTTATAAATTAATTACAAGTGTCTCACAACCACAAGCTAAATGATAAATATTTAGGATAACTTTTTGATAATTTTTATTGAACTTGTATTAAATTTCATTTTTGTATTGTAATAGGTTATGTATTTAAATATTAATTATCCTTAAGACTATGTAATTTGAACTTGACTCAATTATGTAAACCTATGATGTCTTATTAATTTCTTTCATTGTTTCATAGATAATTAGTTTGTGATTATGCCTCTTTATTTTGTTATGAAAATTTAAACATTTTATATTAATAAATATATGTATGCAGTGAACCATAATGAAATGTGATGGATGTGATGTGATGAGTCTAGGATGATTGGACAATGAATGTAATGTGAATCAATTGAATATTGAAATATATTAGGTTTATAGTCAATAACTTGGGACCCCTCAGTATTTTCTCATCGCGACGTCATCAGCGACGGCAGAGGTTTTTGTCGTGCCTCATGATGAGATATTGTATTGGAAAGGTTTTTGGATTTAATCATAAAATTATGCTTAATGTTCAAGAATCGCCACCTAGTATTACGATCACAAGAAACCTATGGTTTGTGAGAATCTGGGTAAGGGACTGGTTGTGCAAGGAAAAGACGTATCACCCCCAGTACACCCTACCTAAGGTAAGTTGCATTGTTGTTTGATTGTTTTTTTTCTGAGTTGGGTTTCTATTTGTTGATCTTTTCTAAGGTTCAAGGTAGATTTCTCTTCATGAGAAAGTTTCTACCTTATCGAGTTAAATCCTAACCGTTCTAAAGTCTCAATGAATGCATTGCGAATCGATTGAATAATAAAATGTATCAAGTTTATAATCGATAACTTGGGACCCCCCAATATTGTCGTGGGTCACGACATCATCGGCGACGGCAAAGGCTTTTGTTGTGCCTCCTGATGAGGTGTTGTGTTGGAAAGGTTTTTGGATTTAATCATAAAATTATGATTAATGTTCAGGAGTCGCCACCTAGTATTATGGTCACTAGAAACCTATGGTTTGCAAGAGTCTGAGTAAGGAACTGGTTGTGAAAGGGAAAGACGCATCACCACTAGTGCACCTTACCTAAGGTAAGTTGCATTGTTGTTTGATTGTTTTTTTCTAAGTCGGATTTCTATTTGTTGGTCTTTTATAAGTTTCAAGGTAGATCTCTCTTCATGAGAAAGTCTCTACCTTATTGAGTTAAATCTTAGCCGCTCTAAAGTCTGAATTTTAGCATCGTATTTTTACACCTTGTATCTTTAATACCTTTATCGTGTAATTTTACACCCCACATATATTAAAGTCTACTTCTGGAAGTTAAAAAAAACATTGGAAAAAGGTTTTTGATATTTTTGTCAAACCCTAATTGATGATCATAAACTGGTTATGATATCCAGTTTTTTGGATTTTCAAAACATGAGAAAGATGCAATTTTTTTTATGAAAATATACTTGGAAAATTTTTAGAATTTAGTTGTATGCATGAAAATAAAATTTCTTTTTTTGTTTTCAAAAAGGGAAATTAATTTAAAAGCTTTTGATTTTTTTTTACATTTATTTTATTTTTATTTTAGAAAACGTTTCGGAAAAAACCGGATATTTTAATACCGGATTTGCATCTTACAATGTAAATATACAAACTCGATATTATGCAAAGGATTTTTTTTTTTAATAAATATAATATTATAATATATATTATATTATATAATATTAAATATATGGGCTAGGCCGGCCCAGCAAACTAGGTCGAGCCCATCCGGGTTGGGCCGAAATCCGCCCAACAAAACTAACTCTTTTAGGGGGCATTTGGGCTGGGCTGGAACAGGTCTAACCCACCCCAAAGTTAATTATTTACAGAACGTGAACATTTAAATAGAGGTTGACGGAGGAGCGGCTCACTTGACGAAGGATTCTCGGCCATGATCAGGAGGTTGAGCTGATGGTTTGGGCAGCATCGCTGGGAGGAACGGTGGCCGGAGTCGATCACGGGGGAAAAGAAGAAGGATTTTGTAGAGAAGAAACGGTGATTGTTTCAGGTATAATGGAGGTTGGCTGGTGGTCTTCATGACGCGTGGTGGAGCTGGTGACGAAGAAGCTGAAGGAGAGGCGGTTGGCGGCTGACAAGGCAGCGGTGAGAGAGAAAAAAAAGAGAGCCGCAGAAGGCTGACAGGGAGAGAGGAAATTTGGAAACAGGGGGATGGCTGGTTTTTTGCAATTTTTAGACTCGAATTTCTTCCTCCTCGGGGCACGAAATCCACCCTTATTTATAGGGATTGGAATAGGGTAATCTTGTCTACACATGGGGGAAATTTTGTCCTTTGATTCAATTGGGATCCTTCCCAATTGTTGGTTCAAAGTATGCATCGTGAGCTGTCAAATTTGCAGGAGAAGGCTGCCTGAGTTGGCTTTTTTAGGCAGGTGCCACATCCGTTGTGTTGTCAGTGAGCCGGTGAGAACCATACATAGATATAGAGGGATGTCTGGTGATTAGTTTCGTGCAAGTTTTTCCAAATTTAATGAAGGTTAAATACATTAAATGTACCTGCAAAGTAGGTAATTGGACCAGCTTTTCGAAAAAAATGAAGAAGATAATAAACAGTACCGAACGACGCATCAATTGGTTCCTTCTTCTTTTTTTAACAAAACAACACCATTTTAGGTTTGAATTAGAGATTTTGCTGAAGTTCAATGTAGTCCTCAAGCTTTTAATTTTGTTTAATTGCACCCCTAATTGACCCTAAACTTTAATTTAGTGCAATTTAGCCCTTGCAGAACTTTGATAAGTCTAGGATGATTGGATAATGAATGTAATGTGAATCGATTAAATATTGAAATGTATCAGGTTTATAGTCGATAACATGAGACCCCCTAGTATAAGGGAGACTCTGCCAAAATATTAGTAGATTTCCACATTTAAGATTTTATATTTTAAAAAAATCACAATAAAAATTGTAATTTCCATGAGAAACTAAGTATTGATTGCTCATAATTATAAAGGATGTTACACAACTACATAGGAGAATAGATGTGAGAATACGGTTCTCCTAATAGTTGTAAAACCAAGGCTCTAGTTGAAGGGATTTGCTGAGATGCAAGATTTCATGTCAACTGAGCTACAAAACAAGAGTAATTGAGATGATTGGACTCTACTAGAAAATAGTTACATAGAAGAATAGTTATGAGAATACAATTCTCTTAATAGGTGTAAAATCCAGGATTTAGTTGAAGGGGGTTCTTGAGATGTAGGATTTCAGGTCAACTAAGCTATAAAACAATAGTCACTAAGATGATAGAACTATGCAAGAAAATAGGTGAACAAGAAAATAGCTATGAGAATATGGTTCTTATAATAGCTGTAAAACCATAGGTTCTAGTTGAAGGGAATCACTAAGAAGCAGGATTTTAGGTCAACTGAGCTACAAAACATATGATGCGCTGAGATGATTAGACTCTACCAGAAAAAAACTGCATATGAGAATACTTGTGAGAATACGGTTCTCCTAATAACTGTAAATCCAAGGTTCTAGTTGAAGGGAATCGCTGAGATACAGGATTTCAAGTCAACTAAGCTGAGAACAAAATTTTCCAAGATGATAGAATTCATCTCCCTACAGAAACATTGATTCATAGTTCTAGTTGAAGGGGATTGTTGCGAAGAAAGAGTTCCTGGTCAAACAAACTAAAGTTTTGAAAGAGTCAGGTTTGAAGAATAGTATGTTTGTCCTTGCAAACTTTCTACGTAAAGCCCTTTACAAGTCTTTCCTCTATAAATATTGTAAAGAGGAGACATCTGTTATTATCTATTTTGAGGCCCCACATAAATAAAAAAACAAATCATAAAATGAGAGAAACAAAAAGAAGGAAATACAAAATACAAAAAATTGAAAAAGTTGCAAATATATATATATATATATATATATATAAGAACATGAAGAATGTATAAATAATTTCCAAAGACTGGTTGGGGAGGTTCAAATTATCCAAAGTTCAAAAATTGATAGTTAATCTTGACTGATGAAGGCTTTATTGACAAGAATAATTCAATTTGGGAAGAAAATTTTAAAATTTGATATTTAAGAACTCAATTGGAATTTTTCAAAAAGTAATTGAATTTATTGAGGGCTTAATTACAAGGACAATTGGTTTTTGAATTCAGTTTGGGCTTTAATTTGAATGAATTAAAGTTTGGAAATTGAATTGCAATTTGAAAAAGCTAATTTGATCAAACCAGGGGCTTAATTATATAAATATTGAAGTTTTATAGGCAATTAGGGACTTGATGAAAGAAATTCAAAACCATGGACCAAACTGTAAAAAGCATAAGACTTTAGGGATTGAAATTAGCAAAATCAGGAGCCAAATTGAATAAAATTGAAAGTTTAATGGTCAATTGAGGGTTCATTTGCATAAATCAGGAAGCAAAGACCAAATTAGAAAGGTTACTGAACTTTGAGGCTGAAAATTGAGTTTGGCAGGGGTAAAATCGCATGAAATTGAAAGTTAAAAGGAAATTACATACGCAATTAAAAAAAATCAAAATATCAAGGACCAAATTAAAATTGACTAAATCCCTAATCTTTAGGGTTAAGAATAGATGGCGCGTCGTTCAGTTTTAATGAAGAAATTGAGTGACGCGTTGTTCGACCATTATTCGAGTAAGCATTTTCAGGCGAATGAATGTGACAATTCTGACCACCATAAGGGCTCTAACCACCACCACTTGACTAAGAAACACCTCATCTACAAAGCTCAGTTACTTCCATCAAACATTTACATCTCATTTTCTTCAACAAACTCAACAACATGTTGTTCTTGATCAGCCATCACTATATTGGCAAATTCTAGGCTGATCGAGTTGACACCTTCAAATGAATGAATGTAAAGCTACAAACCTCTAAATCAAGTAAGGTTAGATCCAAATGAAAGGTATGCACCCCCTCTACCAATTTCAGTTGGTCTCCAATGACAATGACGTTTGAGTCTCCCTGGCGGGCCTTTGAAAGTGATCAACTCAGTTAGCCATGATTGTGATATCTATTATGCAAAAACCACCCATTTTTCTGTGTGTTCACACTTCAAAGCTTCTCAATAAGTTCTTATCAAGGGCTTAAAACCTTTCTCTCAAGATCAAAAGGCTAGAAATAGCTACTTGCCCTCCAAGTTTAGCAAAACCACCAAGAATCCCCAAAACCAAAACTATCATTGCAAAACCAGCCTAATACAAAGCTTTCAGCTATTAAAATTTGTCCAAAACCCTCCTAATTTGATTAGAGTGTCAAGCATTGATCAATCATTGATTGAATCCATCAGAAAAACTCTAGTAAAACCCTATAAATACCTCCTGAAAAATCAGAGTTTAAAGGGGGAGGGAAAAGGGGGAAGCAAGAGGAGAGAAAATATTACAAAATAAAAAAACACCCTAATTGTGAAGGTTCACGAGCCTAGCATAAGGGTTTCTTAGCTTTGAAATAGCAGCAAATTTGTAGAAGTAAAACTTTACAAAGAAAAGCAAAGAGGATATTAGTTGTTCTAGGGGTTTGAAGGTATATTTCTTAATCTAAAAGTAGAGTCCATGTGGTTTGTTTGAGGTGTTTTTCATGGTCATCTGGTCTACATTTATGTTCACAAACATGTTGATAAGGTTTGGAATGCTTAAAAAATAGGGTCATGTTTGTCTCTTTTGCTATAGTGATTTTTTATTCTATGGTTTGATGTTCTTTTCCTAAGCATTTTTAGGATGTGTTTGATTTTTCTTATGTAATAATAGCTTTCTAGTCAAGTTGGTTTTGATAAAACAGTGTTTGTTTTTTTAGTTTTATTAGTCTGATTAATGCATTGAGATGCAATATTTTCAATCCTAGGTTTATAAGGCTTGTTCATTACCAAAAATATGTTTAGAAAATCAATTTTGAATCCGAATTACATGGATATGTTTGTTGTTTCAATTTGGCAATTTTGAAGAATGGAACTTCATGCATGATTTTGATAAATTTTTTTTTTTTTTTTGTTATTTGTTTTGATTCAAATATGTGTAACTATGGCAACGTGGTTTGTATGAACCAAAAGGGTTTGTTTAGAGGTCTAAGAGGCCAAATCCCAAGAAAATTTCTTTAGCTGCATGATTTTAACTTGTTATGCTTCATTCTTTACATTTACATCCTCGCATGACATCGTTAGACAATAATCTAGGGTTCTTTTGTATCAATAATATGTATTTCAGTGTTTTAATCTTAGAGTTTTAGTATTGAACTGAAACCTTTTCTAACCAAATTGTGATGATTCATTGATAATCGAAGTGAATGGATTCTAGATTATTGATACTTGAATAATTTTCAATCTCTCTACACCTCTAAATTTGTTAAATATGATCTTGTTTTCAATGCATGCTTCTAGGATGAAGAACATTCTTCATGCTCTTTGTTTTTTATGTGTTTATTCTGTTTTTTATCAAAATATTTTGTTTTTTTTCAGTTTAATGTTTTGTTTTTTAGTTTCGAGACACACCAAAGATTTTTGGTTCGGTTCATGGTTAAATCGATGATTTTGGGTCAACCCGATCAATTTGGTTTTAGGTCAATTGAGTTAGGCCATGTTTGGTTTTCAGCTATTTTGATGAAGGTTTTTTTTTTTTTTTTGCTTAAGAGCGTGTTTAGCGAAGGCGCCCTTTGGCCTATTTTGGTAGTTTTGGTTAAAGGAAAAAATGAGTTTTTGTCAAACAAAGCCTTAAAAAATTATAAAAATATAAAAGGTTTTTTTTTTAACATATGGCCAAAAATTCTAAAAATTCTTTGAGCATTTTTTAAAAATCTAAAATACTTTGGCATGTTTTTAAAAATATTGTTTAGGTTTTACAGCAAGTTTTTTAAAAGGATTTTG
>Ga0307510_10000376_pt1 | contig 42350 bp, 45 predicted proteins | sample 12_EM_MG_FD_207224 | JGI IMG/M metagenome (GOLD analysis project Ga0307510, IMG submission 207224) | Populus trichocarpa ectomycorrhiza microbial communities from riparian zone in the Pacific Northwest, United States - 12_EM | ecosystem: Host-associated > Plants > Roots > Unclassified | place... | reverse complement strand
CACTACCCAGACCTTCGTATCTGTGTCACCAGTCGTCCCGAAGTCGACATCCAAATGGTTCTTGAGCCCTTGACATCTCACCGTGTCTCCCTTCACGACGAGGGAGGCCAAAGGGAGGACATTATCAATTACATCAAGTATGTCGTTGAGTCAGACGCGAACATGCGCAAATGGAGAGTGGAAGACAGGCAACTGGTGATCGATTCTCTTTCAGAAAATGCGGATGGGATGTAAGGCATACCCAGTGAAATTCCTTACTGCATGGGCTAACGATATCATTACGCAGGTTTAGATGGGTCGATTGTCAACTGGACTCACTACGTCGTTGTTTTCCGGCAAGCATTCGGCGTGTCCTCAACGAACTCCCAATGACACTGGACGAAACATACGAGCGGATACTATTGGGGATCGATAGGGAGAAACGTGAACACGCCATTCGTCTTCTCCAGTGCCTGACAGTCGCTCGTCGGCCGTTACAGGCCAAGGAACTTGCGGAGGTTCTTGCAATCCAATTTGACGCAGATGAAATCCCGGAGTTGAATGTAGACTGGCGCCTAGGGGACGCAAGTGAAGCGGTGCTCTCGGCGTGTTCCACATTGGTCACCACTGTCGATTCCAGGAATCACAATTACGACGAGGACGAGGACGACGAGTACCACATCAACTGCGCCGGCTCCCCTGATTCCGACATCAGCCATGACACCCGAATCGTACAGTTTTCGCATTACTCTGTGAAGGAGTTCCTGACTTCGGAACGCCTCATCAAATCAGAAAAAGGAGAACTCTCGCAGTATCACATCTCACTGGAACCTGCCCACACAATTCTCGCGAAAAGTTGCATCGGAACCCTCGTCAAACTCAAACATCGGAAATATCGGTTTGAAAATCTCGACGTCAGCTTGCCCCTTGCCCCTTATGCCGCTCAAAATTGGTTCCATCATGCCAAATGGGAAGGTGTGGCACCCCACATACAAGACGGGATGGAGCGCCTCTTTGACCCGGACCGAAACCATTTTGACACGTGGGTCGAAATATCCCGATTAGAGTGTGGCCCCAGCAGGAGGGGGGGCCTGCATTTTGGTTTCAGATCGCGAGAACCTCTGGAACGAGAATATTCCCCTCTCTATGTTGCTGCCCTTTGTGGTATTGGTTACGCCGTGGAGTACCTCGTCACCACACACCGACATAACCCGAATGAAAGTCACGGTCTGCGTGGTACGCCATTGCATATCGCAGTAGAATTGGGACATACCGTGATTGTGCAATTTTTACTGGAGCACTCTGCGGACGTGAACTCGAGGTGCCATGACAACGGCGAAACTCCATTACATTATGCTTCAATGAGTGGAAATATCGACGTGATGCAACTACTGCTCGGCTATGGCGCGGATATAAATGACCTTCCCCTTTCTAGTAGCCACGAGCCCTCAGGTTCTCCCTTGTGTTCCGCATCGGAGCGGGGAAATATCGACGCCGTGAAGTTCCTAGTCAAATCTGGTGCAGATGTGAATATTGGGGAAGGCCAGAGGATACCACTCCACGAAGCTTCAAGAAGTGGAGATATTTGCATCATGAAATTCCTGCTCAGCAAAGGTTCTAATGTAAATGGCCATGACCACTGGAGCGATACCCCATTACATAACGCATCGCTATCCGGAACACCCAGTGCTGTGGAGCTCCTAATCAAACACGGTGCCGATATAAATGCTCGTAACAACTACGGTTCGACACCACTTCATGGAGCTTCGAAATGTGGGCAACTGGATATTGTACAATTACTGGTTGCTCATGGGGCCAGTGTAAATGTCCTTGATGAGGGGAAGGACACTCCATTGCACACTGCAGTACGATCCTCAATATTCGGGGTTGTGGAACTCCTAGTCAAGTGCGGGGCGGACGTGAACGTACAGAACGAGCTGAACCGGACACCACTTCATGAAGCTTCACCTCGTGGGAAACTCGATGTCGTACAATTGCTACTTGCCCATGGGGCCAGTGTAAATGTCCTTGATAAGAGGAGAGACACCCCATTGCACAAATCAATACAATCATCAATATTCGAGGTTGTGGAACTCCTAGTCAAGTGCGGGGCGGACGTGAACATACAGAACGAGCTGAACTGGACACCACTTCATGAAGCTTCACATCGTGGGAAACTCGATGTCGTACAATTGCTACTTGCCCACGGGGCGGACGTCAACTCCCAGAACAAAGATAACTCGTCGCCACTTCATCAAGTCTCAGGAAATGGAAACCTCAACACCGTACAATTTTTACTTGCCCATGGCGCCAGTGTGAACGTCCATGATGATAAGGGAGACACCCCATTGCACATGGCACTAAAATCACAAATATTCGACATTGTGGAGCTCCTGATCAAGCGTGGGGCGAATGTGAATGCAATAAACAAGTCAAGCTCAACACCACTTCATACAGCTTCAGAAATTAGAAGAATCGACATCGTGCAATTGCTACTTGCCCATAGCGCCAGTGTAAACGTCCCTGATGACGAGGGAGACACCCCATTACACAGGGCACTAAAATCCCCAGCGTTCGATGTTGTAGAGCTCCTGGTCAACTATGGGGCGGATGTGAATGCACAGAACAAGTCGAGCTCGATACCACTTCATAAAGCTTCAGAAAGTGGAAGTCTCGATATCGTGCGATTGCTACTTTCTCATGGCGCGAGTGTAAACGCCCCTGATGAGAAAGGAGACACCCCGTTGCACAAGGCGGCACGATCTCGAAATACTCGAATATGCGATGTTGTGGAGGTTCTAGTCAAGTGGGGTGCGGACGTAACATCTCGGAACAAGGACAACTTGACACCACTTCATCAAGCATCAGAAATAGGAAATCTTAACACCATCCAATCTCTACTCACGCATGGTGCCGATGTGAATGCCTCTGATGACCAAGGAGACACCCCATTGCACAACGCACCAAGAGCCGGAACAACATCAACATCTGACGTCGTGGAACTCCTACTAAAGTGCGGTGCGAGCGTGAATGCTCGGAACGAAGACAACTCGACACCACTTCATCGAGCTTCGGATTTAGATCCTGAAAACCTCGAAATCGTGCAATTACTACTCAACTACGGTGCAGACGTTGATGCCCCTGACGTCCAGGGAGATGTCCCATTGCACAAGGCGTCACGATGGGGATCAGTTAGCGTTATGGAGCTGTTAGTTAAGTCCGGTGCGGGGGTGAATGCTCGGAACAAAAGTAACTCGACACCACTTCATCAAGCCTCACGAAGTGGAGGTCCCGACGCCATCCAGCTGCTACTCAACTATAATGCGGATGTAAACGCCCTCGATCGCCGGGGAGATCCTCCATTGTCTACTACGCTCGGTAGTGATTTCATTCTTCGCCAACGTGACGCTGCGATGCTATTACTCAAGCACGGTGCAAATGTGAACATCCAGGACCATAGAGGTTCAACGCCACTTAACAAACTCGTAGGAGGGCGACACTTTGGTCTCGGACTTGTACAATTCCTACTGGATCACGGCGCAGATCCAAGTACCCGCGACAGCAAGGGAGCATCTCCGTTGCAGAAAGCAGTAGATCGTCCGAGGGCCGACTTTGTGCAGCTATTACTCAGATATGGGGCAAATGTGGACATCAGGGACAGGCGCAACTCGACTCCTCTTCAGAACGCTTTAGAATACGGATATCTCGACATTGCACAGTTGCTGCTTGAAGGTGGTGCAGCCGTGGATATCCGTGACGACCAACACCATACACCACTCCACCGCGCGTCACAACTGGGAAATGTTAGAGTGTCGAAATTCTTAATTAAGAATGGCGCGGATGTAAATGCACGAGAATGGCACCAGAAGACTCCGTTGCACCTGGCATCGTTCCAGGGATCCCTCGATATCTCCCGGTCCTTAATTGAGCATGGGGCGGTTGTCGATGCCGAGGATGATGAGCATCAGACCCCGTTTTCCATTGCGCTATCGAGGGGGCATCGCAAACTTGCACGATTCTTGTCCAATGACAGCCTTGAGGAGCGTTGTGAGGAGTAACAACTGTACATGAAAACGCCACAGGTACGCCCAACTATCGGTCTGGAGTAAGAAAATCTGATACTCAGGCTATTCACGGTAGCACAGACTGGAACCTATTGCGTTGTGCAGCTCGGTCAGAATAGGTTGCGTGGGCTGCATAGATATTCTCATACCATGACTAGGAATTGAAATGTCGACGAGGGTTGGAAGTAGGCCTACGGATATGAGGCGTAGTTGCGTCGTGGTACTAGTACTATTATGACGATATCATTTGATTGATGGATAGCGCGTGCACGAAGGTGAAAATGGGAGGGCACACGGGGGACAGGAGTCGGGACACCCACTCGCTTACTGGCTCTGGCATTGTATCATAGTCTATCGTATATATGTGGGGAAAGTACTCCTAGGTGATGTGCTATTGCTTCCTCGCTGAGTGCCGCACCTGCTTCCCGTGAGTGGGGTACACATTGTTGCAGTATGATACCAGAGTTAGTGAGTCTTGAAACGATGTTCGGCTTCGTTCATGGACAGAAAACCCAGGTGCTGCAGCGAAAGATTTGGAGTCCCACTCAGACCCGTCGGCCTCGCAGGGGTTTACCAACATGTAAGTCCATTTCGTCTGGATAGTAATGCAGGGTGTTTGGTCGGGGTGGCCTAGCAGTGAGTCCGGAAGTAGTTCTTGGGGAGAAGGGGTCGCGGTCTCGAATGTGCGGGAACGCGTGAGAGAAGATGTTGGGCGTTGTAAGGCGAAGGCGATGCGAGGGGTACGAGAGGAGCGAGGCGAAAGTAAGTAGTCTTGAGGCGACGGGGAGGCGTGAAGGCGGTCGACGACGGCAAAGCACAGAGGTCGGTGGTGTCGAAGCGTAGAACGGTTGATGATGGCAAGGCGTAAGGCGGTCGGCTAAGGCAAACGAGGATCGGCGAGGGAAACCACGAAAAAGAGCAAGACCTGGAGGAACGGCTGACGGCTTGGCGGCTCGTCAAACGGTCGGGCAAGAGCAAAAGCACGCAAGACAAAAGAAGAGGGGGAAAGTGGGCCGCGGACGCCTGCCTTTGACGAGGCCAGGCTAGAGGGCTTTTATATGCGAGTCGGGAAAAAACAGACAAGTATCCTACAAGTTAGGCGGGTAGAGAAGGAAAGAGAGCAATAGCGAATGAGATGCTTGCCGGCGACAGACCCGCAAGGCGATGTGGACGATGAGTAGCGGGCTCGGAAATGTAGAAAAATTCCTGAATCGTTGTGAAGTGTGCGACAGCGAGCGCATGGAAGATGAAAGCGAGTGAGGTGCGATGACGCTCGGTGGTAAAAATGCTAAGGTGAAACAGGAAGGTGTGCGGATAATCTAAGGCGAAAGGAGATAGAGAAACATACAAAAAAAGTCCTGAACGATCCTATATACAGTTACATCCCTTCCTAATAATCCCGTGGTTCAGACCGAGGCTCAACTTGCGAGGGGCCGTGAGTGACGTATGCTACATGGAGCGGCGGGCTTTTCGAGGCGGCGTATGCTTGCGACGTCAGCCGGCGATGTTGGGCGATTTGCGTGTCTTTGACCATAGGAGTTGAGGCACGACGAGAGGGGGAGACATGGGTGATAGAGGAAAGGTGTCGGCCGTGTGGCAACGAGGGTGGAAGGCGAGGGGTGTTGGACGAAGAGGGTGAGAGTTCGGTCGTGTCAGGCTAGGGCGGGTAAACGGAAGGACGTCACGCGGTCAGCAGTACTTGGATGGACATGTGCGATGTGACGAGGCGGGTTCGAGCTCAGAGCTCAGAGATTTGGCGGTGTGGCTCGCGGTGCTCGTTTCTGAGCTGCAGCGTATGCCATCCTTACAGTAGTGAATGTCCTTTTTTTTCATCAGTCATACAAGGAGCAGGGGATGAAACTTGCGGGCCAGTTCGCTTTCCTGAAGATGTACAGCACTCGGTGCGCGCAGGATACGGCAAATGAAGGGATGTCGTACAACTCTTTAGTGGGCGGGGTATCACGCGGCCCAGGCAGGAATGGGCCGCTTCGTTGAGCATGTGAGTCGTTTCCTGGTTGTTTGACAGCGGTGTTTTTATTTTTATTTTTATCGCACTTAGCGTCACCAGACGATCACGTTTGATGCGATTTGTGGAGGTAAAACCGCCTGTTCTATCTACTACAGCGGGGGACGTGCTCGGCGATCTCGATGTTCGGCAAGCCATCCGCGCCATGCCCAAGAACTCACTCGTCAAGCCTCAGAAAGTAGAAATCTCGACATCATAAAAGTTCTACTTGCCCACGGCGCTGGAGACACTTCCACTTCTGAAGCTTTATAAAGTGGTATTGTAACACGTCCAAGGACGTGCTGTGAGAGGAATGTGAGTTGTTGTGAACGACTTGAACTTCTTAAGGCTCCGGGCAACTGAACCAGCGCAAACAGCAGGGTCTATTGTCAAAGCAATGTAAAGAAGTAGTCTGCCCTTCCATGAGTGGAAGGGCGGACTTATATACATGTGAATAACTATCGTAAATGAGCAATCAATGAGCAGAATATTGCTCTGTAATTAGGGAATGATGAGAGTATATGAGTTACTATGGGATAAATGTCTGTGTTGCGGACGCGCGATGTGGAACAAGTTGAGCGGTCATCGCAAGTGCTCGGTATATGGATGTGTGATTAAGTGAGGTGTGTACCCCACCTTACAGGTATCGTGTTCGACTTTTTCGGTGCGTTCACACCCGCCTGCACTTGACCAGGAGTTCGACAACGTCGAATACTCGGAGTCTCAGTGCCAGATGCAATAGAGTCTTGACATGGTGCAATTGCTACTTGCCCATGGCGCAAGTGTAAATACCCCCAATAAGAATAGAGACATGCGATGTTTCGGAGATTCTGATTCTATAAGTAGTCAAGTGCAGTCACGTGCGGACGTGAATTCTTGCGACTTCCCCTTCATCAACCCAGGAATGAGAATACCCCCTGCTACTTATGGTGGTCCACCAGAATCGCCTCTCGGCATCCACCTAATCACTCGGTTTCGTATTGGCTTCCATTCTCATGTACAATGTTTTGATGCCATGTGTTCCTCTCTCGGGAGAACCGTTTTTTGTCGCGCCAGAAGCTTTTTGTAGGGTTCTAGACCTATTGTTGTGGTTGATCGTTCATGGCGAGTACAAGCCCCCATGATCATGGCCCCTGTTAAACCCAGGATTTAGTCATGCTCAGCGTCGGCCAATTGACGTTAGCATTGGCGGCACTGGTACTTTCTCCTAATTCATATCAGCATTCCTATGCAAAGCATAGTTGAACTGAACACAGTCGAATTACAGCGTCCGCGGAGGTGGGTGTGTCAGTGTTTTGACAATCTGTCGAAGTTGTCCAAGTCATGCATGACGGATCATGATTACTGATTCTCTGACCTGCGATGGGAGGCCGCCTGCCAGTGCCTTGTTGACATTTCGAACTATGTAAAGGAGCATATATACCCACTAATAGGTTGTGCTACCTCTACACACCACCATGCGTCTAACAACATCCCTTCTCTGCACCTTCTTTCTGGCATTAACTTCACACGCCTGACCTGAAACTCAAGAGAATCATCTGCACTCTCAATTATTGGACACCTGTCATAAAATCGCAGAAGATATCTCCGGTGCTTCAAAGGTATTTTTCCCACGTACGCAACTCATTCCTTCACCCATGATCCTCCCAAGTTGAATGTTGATTGATGATCCCTCATCCAAGCTGCACCTCAGTATACATCCGACATTTTGCATTACGCTCTTTCAAGCATCCAGTACTCTGCGTGCTCAGTGGAGCCCAGCTTGGCTAAAGACATGAGCAAAATTGTAAGGTATCCTGCCCCAATGTCAATTACTCCTGCTGACCTCAGTTTTCAGCTAAAGATCCTGAGAGCATGTAGGACGCCTTTTGCTGTGAAAGGTGGTGGACACTCCATGAATCTGGGATTCTCATTGACCTCTGGCGTGGAAATCGCATTGTCACGCCTCAACTCCACAAAATTCAATCCCAATGATGGGACCCTCAAGATCGGGCCTGGCCTCACCTGGGGCCAAGTATATAAGACTCTTGGCCCTGCTGGAATGAATGTTGCTGGTGGGCGCGTAACTAGCATCGGCGTTGCAGGGTTGACACTTGGTAGAGGTAGGCGTCTTCCATGGTCGGATGTCTCATAATCTCAGGTGGTTGCAGGATATTCGTTTTAAATCGAGTCAATACGGACTCGCTATTGACAACGTTGCGGGATATGAACTTGTTCTGCCAAACGGAACTATCAAGCATGTGACTCAAAAGGATGAGGACCTTTGGTTTGGACTCAGAGTAAGTAGAAAAGGCTTGATCCAAGTTGGCGACGCTGATGGTCTTTGTTCACAGGGAGGGCTCAATAATTTCGTATGCCACCAGTTTCGAATCATGGTAAATGTGTTACAGCTCCTTCGATTTATCAAGCATTTACGCAGTTAAGTACCACTTAACAACGCGCATTCACTTATATCAGCTCTCCTTCCTTATTAGTACAATACCCGGTCCGCGTTACCGCTTTCCCGCATTCTCGGACTTATCCGTTATCTAGATACATAGCAGCTATCACTTAACGCGTACTAATTACATTACAGCCACAGTACCTTCCTATTCCGACCACTACTCCCACGCATTACATCAGCCATACTGTACAAGTCACTTCGACTCATTCAGAGTCATACCTCTCAGTATATCTCTAACGCGTGAAGCAGTTCTCCACTGTGGACTGTAATCTCTTTTGCATATGATAGTTTACCTTAGTAACTACTTACTCATCCATTACCAAGGCTTGCTACGCATTCCTTGACTTGTTAGATAGATGACTAGGTAGCTCATGTATATAAGACCTCCTGAAGAGCCCCAACTCTCCAGACTTGGTCTTCCTTCGTCAATACAGGACCATAAACTCCTTAGAGCGTTCACTCCCGTTCCCATCACTCTAAGCAATTCCCTTGCGCTCTAAGTCAAGCACCTAGAGTCTGCTATACTATCTAAGTTAGTCTTAACTTAGCTTTGCACTAACGTAACTGTGCGACCTTTATAACTAAAGGTAGACTCTAAACGCTTACCCGTAAGTACTCAAGGCAAGTCCTTACAAATACGCAGAGTCCGTGCGTAACAAAATGTACGACTTGATGGTTGATGACTGTTGGTAGGGGATCGTAACTAGATTCCTCCTCAAATTGCATCTGCAAACGGACGTCTGGGTGAGCTGACAAGAATGATTTAGAGATGATACGGTATACATGCTCATACGCTGACAGGGCGGCATTCTTACTTACACTGAGGACAAGCTGGATCAAATTAAAGAGTCACTTGTCAAATTCCAAGAGAAAACCGACAATAAGGCTATGATGGGGTTCAGTTTTGTCTATACATTGGGACAGGTGTGGTCTATTGTGGCAATGGAGGCGCTGGTCTGAACTGATGCCACTGACGCAACAGATCACACCTGTTATGTCTTTGTTTTATGATGCACCAGCTCGTCCTGTGGGAGTATTCGACAATTTCTTGGCGATACAACCTGCCCAGGGGAACGCGTCTACTCTGTCCTACTACGATTACATCATCAGCGCGAATTCATTGGCCCCATCTACCAGTACTCGGTTCGTAATACGTAAACCTGTGGGTGGAAAGGAGACTGACTCGATACCTAACCCTCAGCGCTTTCTATGAGGGCGTCCTGGTAATACACTATTCACCTGCTGTCTTTGATGCTTTTGTTAACCACACACGGGTGAGTTCTGTCCTTCAAGCCTTTACTGCCAGTGTACATTGTTCCAGTAATATGATGGCGGTTTATAGTTCTGGGGGAAGCGAATTTCTACTCTTGACAGCACTGCCATCATGAGCTCAGCGATTGAACCCTTCAAGAGTGGCATCTTCTCGCATGGGAGCCCATCTGCATACCCACCTGACCGTTCTCGAGCTGTCTTCCCTTCCGTCCTCAACATCGTGTGGTCAAATGCCTTGCTCGACAAGATGATGGCTGATTTGCTGTGTGACGGTGCAAAGACGATCTGTGGTGTTGCAATTGCGGACGGGCAGAACCTTTCACATGTGGCAGTGTATGTCAACTATGCGCTTTTCGATACACCTCTGGAAGACATGTATGGTGGGAATCTGGCCAGGCTTCGCAGAATCAAGGCGAAGATCGATCCAGAAAGGGTCATGGACCTTTCTGGGGGTTTCAAGTTCTAGGGTTGTCCTACTCATGTTTAGAGATATTGAATTGAACATTTGATGTAGTGAGTTAGGGGAGTGTTCTTTGAATACGACCTGAATTTGGTAAACCTGAATCTTGTAAGCTGTGACAGACCATCTCAGAGCATCATTTGCTTTTGCTCTTCCAAACTCCTTGATGCGAATGGCCCGTGATTACTTTCCTTCGGAATCAGGTCTTGTATGATAAACTAGTCTAGGTTCCTGACGATGAATGTAGTTTGTACCTCATCATCCCCAGTGTAAGGCGGGCACGCAACTAGCTGGCTCATGTCAAGGCCCACCACACGCGTAACCCCATGCGCGCGCGGACCCTGGCGTGGGCCATTAAACAATCGTTGCCAATGATTAAGTATGCACAATCACACGTGCGTGCGATCATTCATATAATATTCATACGTTGATTGTGCGTGAGCCAGCCCACAAAGGGAAGCGACGCACGATCATGCAATCGGGAATATGTACCCTGGATGATTGCACAATCGGCCACATATAAGAGGGTGTTTTCCGAACGAGCACCTCTGTAGATAAGTTGCAGCATGTAGTATATGCATTGCATGTGTATGAACATTGCTCTCAAGTGATGGAACAGCTGAACAGGAGACACTTTCTTTATGTTTTATGTTGACTTTTGCAATACACCCGGCCCGCAATTTACGCGTTTACACCCGGCCCGGTCCTGTTGCATGAAGGCCTTAAGATTTCTTTCACTTTACCCCCACCTTTACACCACAGGCCTTTGGCATGTTACACTTTTTGGGGCATACAGGACATTTTTCACCTACTACAACTGAACTTTCAGCGAGCATCATGATGTTGCAGCCATACATCCAAATGAAGATTGACTCGGAAGCTGTAACTCCATGTCTCGTCACCAACATGGAGTCGCAAACAACAATCATCATCCCACTCTTGCCGTTCACCATTAAATCTTAGCATATCCACCAACCCTATCTCAAGAAATCCTCATGTCATTGGAGTGCGAAGTCGATCCACTAAGGGACAGGCGTTGAGCAAGAATCGCAAGGTGTATCAACGTGACGGTGGTGCATTTGAATTGTGCACTGTTCTATATGCCCCTGTCTACAGGACAAATGTACTGAGGCTTTGGAAAAGTAGAATTAAGATTGACACGGAAACCATGATGTGCCTGTATCACGACTTGGAGTGGACCAATGGGTGACATCTGCAGCTGCAGGCTGATGAGTCCCTGACCGGTTGGCTGGTTGACCTACTATACATACCGAAGTTGAAGTCCGTAACAGCCATCTATCCTTGATGCTCGCATTGATAAATCTTCCAGAGCTCACAATAGGTAATACTAGTCGAGAACGGTGGAATTCTCGAGGGAATTCCATAGACCATGTCCAACAGAATGATGTCTGATGATCGCTCCAGCTGAGTTCCCGTTTTTGGAATTCTCCCAATCTGTTGCACATCCCAGGGATCCCTCGTTATCTCCTGGTTCGATGCGATTCCTGGAGGAGGTAGAACGGCAGCCTGTTCTATCTATGCCTTGGTGCTTTTTTCTGTTCAAGATTACCTGCAATGGAGGACATCCTCAGCAATTTCGGTGTTCGGCAAGCCATGTGCGCCATGCCCAAGAACTTACTTATCAAGTGCCAGAAAGTAGAAATCTCGATACCATACAAAGTCTACTTGCACATGGCACTAAGATTTCCTTAGATGTGGTGGAATCCCTGGTCAGGTGCAGGGCGGATGTGAATGCACAGAACAAGGCGAACTAGACACCACTTCATAGAGCTTTAGGAAGTGGACGTCTCGACATTGTGCAATTCTTTCCCATGTCACGAGTGTAAACACCCCTGACAAGAAGAGAGATATGCGATGGTTCGGATACATATGATGGGACCGCAACCCCACAAGTAAACAACAATTCTACTGTGGTCACGTGCAGACATGAATTCTCGAAAGGAAGACAACTCGACTCCACTTCATCAAGCCAGGAATGTCTTGAGAGAATATCCCCTGCTATTTATGGTAGTCCACCAGATGATCCTCTTGGCATTCACCCCATCGCTCGGGTTCATATCGGCTTCTATTTTCATGCACAACATTTTTTTGCAAGTCTGGGTAATGCCGGATGTTTCTCTCTTGGTGGCACCGTTTTCTTGACTATTTATGGTAAGTACAAGCCTCCATGATCTTGGCCCCGTCAAATCCAGGGCTCAGTCAAGTTTTGCGTCAGTCAATTGACAGTACCATTGACACCATTGGTTCTTTCTCCTAATTCATATTGGCGTTCCTATGGGACATAGTTGAACTCAACACAGTCAAATTACGGCATCCGTGGAGGTGCGTGTGTCATTGAGTGTCTTAACAACCACTTATCAAAGTTGTTCGAGTCATACATGACGAATCATGGTTCTTGATTCTCTAACCTGTGATGGGAGGCCGCCTGCCTCGCTGACATTACGAACTATATAAAGGAGCATGTATTAGTGGTAGGTACTAGGTTGTGCTGCCTCTACGCACCGCCATGCGCCTAACAAAATCCCTTCTCTGCACCTTCTTTCTCAGGCTGGCATTAACTCCACACGCTTGACCTGAAACTCAAGAGAATCATCAGAACTCTCAATTCTTGGGTACTTGTCATAAAATTGCAGCAGATATCTCTGGTGCTTCACAGGTATTTTTCCTGTGTATGTAACTCATTCCTTCACCTGTGATTCTCCCAAGCTGATCGCTCATCCAAGCCGCACCTGAGTATACATCCGACATTTCACATTATGCTCTTTCGAGCATACAGTACTCTGCATGCTTGGTGGAGCCCAGCTCAGCTGAGGACATGAGCAAAATTGTAAGGTATGCTGCTCCAATCTCAATTGCTCCCGTTGACCTCGTTCCTGTTCTTTTGTACAGCTAAAGATCCTGGGAGCATGTAGGACGCCTTTTGCTGTGAAAGGTGGTGGACACACCACCAATCCTGGATTCTCGTCGACATCTGGTGTAGAGATTGCATTGTCACACTTCAACTCCACAAAAGTTAATCCCAATGCCAGTGATGCGACCATCGAGATCGGGCCTGGCCTCACCTGGGGCCAAGTATATAAGACTCTTGGCCCCACTGGAGTGAGTGTCATTGGTGGTCATGTACCCAGCATCGGTGTTGCAGAGTTGACACTTGGTGGAGGCAAGTGTCTTGCATGGTCGGATGGCTCATAATCTCAGATGCTCGCAGGGTATTCATATAAGTCGAGTCAATACGGACTTGCTATTGACAACGTTGCAGGATATGAACTTGTCCTGCCAAACGGAACTATCAAGCATATGACTCAAAAGGATAAGGACCTTTGGTTTGGACTTAGAGTAAGCGGAAAGGGCTCGATCCAAATTGGTGATGCTAATGGTCTTTAATTGCAGGGAGGACTCAATAATTTCGTATGCCACAAGTTTCGAGTCATGGTACTGGACAACTTGATGGTTGATGACTGTCAATAGGGAATCGTAACTAAATTCATCCTCAAATTGCATCCCCAAACTGACATCTGGGTGAGCTGACAAGAATGATTCTGAGAAGATATGGTCTACATACTCTAACACTGACAGGGCGGCATTCTTACTTACACTGAGAACAAGCTGGATCAAATCAAAGACTCACTTGTCAAATTCCAAGAGAAAATCGATAGTAAGGCTGCGGTGCTTGTGGGTTTTGTCTATACACTTGGAGAGGTGTGGTCCATCATGGCAGTGTTGCCGCTTGTCCAAACTGATGATACAGACGCAACAGACCATGCCTGCTATTGGTCTTTTTTATGATGCACCCACTCCTCCCGTGGGAGTATTTGACGATTTCTTGGCGATACAACCTACCCAGGGGAACGTGTCTACTCTGTCATACTCCGATTACATCCTTGGCACGAGATCTGTGATCCCGCCTACCAGCACTTGGTCAGTAATACATAACCCTGTTGGTGGAAAGGAGACTGACACGATGCCTAATCCTTAGCGTTTTCTACGGGGGCGTATCAGTGACACAATATTCGCCTGCTGTTTTTGATGCTTTTGTGAACCACACACAGGTGAGTTCTGTCCTTCGATCTTTCACTGTACGTCAGTCTATTAATATGATGGCGGTTCACAGTTCTGGGGGAAGCAAATTGCTGCTCTTGACAGCACTGCGCTCCTGAGCACAGTACTTGAAGTCTTCAACAGTGGCCTCTTCTCACATGGGAGCCCATCTGCATACCCGCCCGACCGTTCTAGAGCAGTCTTCCCTTCCGTCCTCATGATTATGTGGAACAATGCCTTGCTTGACAAGATGATGGCCGAATTGCTGCGTGACGGTGCAAAGACGATCCGTGATGTTGCAATTGCAGACGGGCAGAACCTGTCACACGCAGCAGTGTATGTCAACTACGCGCTGTTTGATACGCCTCTGGAAGACATGTATGGTGGGAATTTGGCGAGGCTTCACAATATCAAGGCGAAGATTGATCCAGAAAGGGTGATGGACCTTGCTGGGGGTTTCAAATTCTAGGATTGTCCTACCCATCCTTAGAGATATTCAAGTGAGCCATTTGATGTAGCGAGTTAGTTGGGATTAATCTTTGGATACAGCCCGGGTCTGGTAGACCAGATCTTGTCAACTGTGATGGACCATCTCATGGTGTCATTTGCTTTTTCTCTTCTGGGCTCCTTACGGACTGCCTACAATTACTTTCCTTTTGAATCAAGTATGGTGGGAATTTGGCAAGGCTTCATAGCATCAAGGCGAAGATCGATCCAGAAAGGGTCATGGACCTTGCTGGGGGTTTCAAATTTTAGGATCCTCCTACTCATATTTAGAGGTATTGAAGTGAGCCATTTGACGTAGTGAGTTAGCTTGGAGTGCTCTTTGAATACGACCTCAATGTGGTAGACCCGAATCTTGTAAATTGTGACGGACCATCTCAAAGTGTTGTTTGATTTTGCTCTTCTGAGCTCCTTGATACGAATGGCCTACGATTACTTTCCCTTGGAATCAAGTCTTGTATGATTGAATAGCCTAGTTTCCTGAAGGTGAATGTAGTTTGTACCTTCTTTGTCCCCAGTGCAAGGTGGGTGTGTGACTGGCTGCCCCATATCAAGACCCACCACGCGTGCAATCCCATGCGTGCAGACCATTACATGGGCCATTGGACAATCATTGGGAACTATTGAGCATGCACAATCACATGTGCGTGCGACCGATCATGTCGACCGTTATTCGAGCCATCACTGTCTCCAAGTTGTATTGTCAGAGGCGGTAGCCAGGGTGGTTGCACGCCAAACATCTCCGCTACAACAAGTTGAACAATTCATTCTTGATTTCGGCTCGAAGAATGTACCACTACGAAATGCGACTTTCAGGCCCTTGCTTCAGGCATCGCTCAATAAACTTAACACAATACCGGATCCTTTGACAGGAAGACTCTCGCTTCTCATTTGGGTGTATATGTACAACAAGCACTTCACAAAGAAAGTGTAAAAACGGGGGAAACTACGTCTAGGTAATGTCCTATCGCTTCCCCGCTGAGTGCCACGCATGCTCCCCATGAGTGGGGCACACATTGTTGCAGTATGATACCAGAATTAGTGAGTCTTGAAACAGCTATGCTAAGGGGTATTTGGCTTCGTTCATGGACAGAAAGCCCAGGTGCCACACAAATTTGGAGTCCCATTCAGATGATCTGTCAGCTTCGCAAGGGCTTACTGACATGCAAGTCCATTTCATTTGAATAGCAGTGTATGCCTGGTCGGGGTGACCTATCAACAAGTCTGGGGGTGGTTCTTGAAGGGAAGAGACCGCGATCCCAAATGTGTGGGAACTTGTAAGAGAAGACATTGAGCGTTGTAAGGCGGACGCGATGTGAGAGTTACGAGAGGAGCAAGGCGAAAGTAAGAAGTCTTGAGGTGACGGCGAGGCGTGAAGGCTGTCGACGACGGCAAAGCACAGGTCGGCAATGTCGGAGCGTCGGTCGGTGGGCAAGGGGGAAGGCGGCCGGTTAAGGCAACCGAGGATCGGCAAGAGAAAATACGAAAAAGAGAAAGATCCGGAGGAACGGCTGGCGGCTCGGCGGCTCGTCAAACAGTCGGGCAAGAGCAAAAGCATGTAAGATTCAAGAGGGGAAAAGTGGGCCGCGGACGCCTGCCTTTGACAAGCCCAGGCTAGAGGGCTCTTATACGAGATTCGGGCGATAAAGACAAGTGTAGTACAAGCTGGTAGAGAAGGAAAGGGAGCGGTAACATATGAGATGCTTGCCAGCGGCAGACCCGCACAGCAACGTAGAGGACAAGCAGCGGGGTCCGAAATGTAGAAAAATTACTGAACCATTGTGAAGGGGGCGACGCTCAGTGGTAAAAACGTTAAGGTAAAATAGGAAGGCGTGGAATGGAGAGTGGCGAAAGGAGCTGAAACATATGAAAAGAGTCATGAATAATCTTATATTCCCTCCTAATAACAACGTGGTCCAAACTGAGGCCCAACTTGTGAGGGGCCATGAGTGACATGATAAATGCTACATGGAGTGGCGGGCTTTTCGGGGCGGTGCGTGCTTGCGACGTCGGCCAGCTGTGTTGGTAGATTTGCAGGTCTTCAGCAGTACAATTTAGTGCGCAACAAGAGGGGGGGACTTGGCCTATAGAGGAAAGGTGCCAGTTGTGTGGCAACAAGGGTAGAACGCAAAGAGATGGGAGGCAAGGTGTGCAGGATGAAGAGAGTAAGAGTTTGGTTGTGTTGGGCTTGGGTGGACGGATGAACGTCACGTGATTAGCAGTTCATGACGTTTTGAGCTCAGCTCAGAGATTTCGCGGTGTGGTTCGTGGTGCTCTTTTCTGAGCTGCAATGTAGGCCATCCTCACAGTATTGATTGTCCTTTTTTTTTTCATCAGTCATACAAGGAGCAGGCGACGAAACTTGCGGGCCAGATCGCTTTCCTGAAGTTGTACAGCACTCAGTGGGCACAGGATACGGCGATTCAATTGAAGGGATGCTGTGCAGCTCTTTGGTGGGCGGGGTATCACACAGACAGGAATGGCTTCGTAGAGCATGTGGGTCGTTCCCTGGTTGTTTGACAGCGTCGTTTACTAATCATTCTCGGATGATCACGTTTGATGGAATTCCTGGAGGAAGTAAAACTGCATGCTCTATCTATGCCCTGACACTTTTTCTGATGGAAATTACCTACAACGGAGGACGTGCTCGGTGATCCCTGTGTTCGGCAAGCCATCCGCACTATGCCCAAGAACTCACAAGCCTCAAAAAAGGAGAAACCTAAACACCATACAATTTCTATTTGCTCATGGCGCCAGTGTAAACGTCCCTTATGACGGAGACACCCCATTGTACATGGGACTAAGATTCCCAGTGTTTGACGTTGTAGAGCTCCTGGTCAAGTGCAGGTGGATGTGGAGGCACCGAACAGGTCGAATTCGATACCACTTTATAAAGCTTCAGAGGTGGAAGTCTTGACATGGTACAATTACTATTGCTCATGGCACAAGTGTAAACGCCGCCGATGAGAAGAGAGACATGTGATGTTGAAATATACTACAGTAATACATTCGGCTTCTACAGTACTTCAGGCCAGAGGAATTGGTGTGTCCCTTCGGTATTCTGAATAAAGACAGGATCTACTGATGGCTCACCAGATTGGGCATTCAGGTAAACAAGTTGCGACTGTAGTCAAGTGCGGTCATGCGCGGACGTGAGTGTTCACGAAACGAAGACAACTCGACTCCACTTCATCAAGCCAGGAATGTCTTGAGAGTGTATTCCCTGCTATTTATGGTAGTCCACCATATGGGCCTCTCGACATTCACCCCATCACCTGGTTTTGTATCAGCTTCTACTCTCGTGCACAATGTTTTCCAAGTCTGGACAACGACATGTGTTCCTCTCTTGGGAGAACCGTTTTCTGTCGTGCCAGAAGCCTTTCGTCAGGTCCTTGACCCATTCGTGGGGTTGATTGTTCATGGCGAGTACAAGCCCCCTTGATCATCGCCCTGTTAAACCCAGGAATTAGTCACGCTTGGCGAAGGCAAGTTGACGTTACCATTGATGGCATTGGGACTTTCTCCCAATTCATATCAGCATTCCCATGCCAAGCATAGTTGAACTGAACACAGTCGAATTATGGCGTCCGCGGAGGTGCATGTGTCGGTGTCTTAACAAGCCATTGAAGTTATCATACATGACGAATGATTGATGATTACTGATTCTCTGACATGTGATGGGAGGCCACCTGCCTCATCGATATTACAAACTATATAAAGGAGCATATATGCCCACTAGGAGGTTGTGCTGCCTCTACACACCACCATGCCTCTAACAACTCCCCTTCTCTGCACCTTCTTTCTGGCATTAACCTCACACGCCCGACCTGAAACTCAAGAGAATCATCCAAACTCTCAATTCTTGGACACCTGTCATAAAATTGCAGAAGATATCTCTGGCGCTTCACAGGTATTTTTCCTGCATACGCAAGGCATTCCTTCACCCGTGATCCTCCCAAACTGATCGCCTATCCAAGCTGCACCTCAGTATACATCTGACATTTCTCATTATGCTCTCTCAAGCATCCAGGACTCTGCATGCTCGGTGGAGCCTGGCTCGGCTGAGGACGTGAGCAAAATTGTAAGGTATCCTGCCCCAATGTCAATTGCTCCTGCTGACCTCGCTTTTTTTTTTTGCGCAGCTAAAGATCCTGCGAACATGTAGGACGCCTTTCGCTGTGAAAGGTGGTGGACACACCACCAATCCTGGATTCTCATCGACATCTGGCATGCAGATCGCATTGTCACGCTTCAACTCCACAAAAGTCAAGGCTAATGATAGGACGATCAAGATCGGGCCTGGCCTCACCTGGGGCCAAGTATATAAGACTCTTGGCCCCACTGGAATGAATGTTGTTGGTGGGCGTGTAACTAGTGTCGGTGTTGTGGGGTTGACACTCGGTGGAGGTAAGTGTCTTCGATGGTCAGATGGCTCAGAATCTCAAATGGTTGCAGGGTATTCATTTAAGTCAAATCAATTTGGACTTGCTATTGACAATGTTGCGGGATATGAACTTGTCCTTCCAAACGGAACGATCAAGCATGTGACTCAAAAGGATAAGGACCTTTGGTTTGGACTTAGAGTAAGCAGAAAGGGCTCGATCCGAGTTGGTGACGCTAATGGTCTTTAATCGCAGGGAGGACTCAACAATTTCGTATGCCACCAGTTTCGAGCCATGGTAAATGTACAGGTTGATGGTTGATGACTGTCGATAGGGAATCGTAACTAAATTCATCCTCAAATTGCATCCTCAAACGGACATCTGGGTGAGCCGACAACAATGATTCAGAGATGATATGATATAGATACTCAAACGCTGACAGGGCGGTATTCTTACTTACACTGAGGACAAGCTGGATCAGATTAAAGAGTCACTTGTCAAATTCCAAGAGAAAACTGACAATAAGGCTATGGTGGGGTTGGGTTTTGCCTATACATTGGGACAGGTGTGGTCTATTGTGCAGTGTCAGCACTAGTCTGAACTGACGCCACTGACGCAACAGATCACACCTGTTGTCACTCTGTTTTATGATGCACCGGCTCGTCCTGTGGGAGTATTTGACGATTTCTTGGCGATACAACCTGCCCAGGGGAATGTGTCTACTCTGTCTTACCCCGATTACGTCATCAGCACGAATTCCTTGGTCTCATCTACCAGTACTCGGTTCGTAATACATAAACCTGTGGGTGGAAACGAGACCGACACAATATCTAACCCTTAGCATTTTCTTTGAGGGCGTCCCGGTGACACACTATTCACCCGCTGTCTTTGATGCTTTTGTGAATCACACATGGGTGAGTTCTGTCCTTCCATCCTTTACTGTGCCTTGCTCCAGTAATATGATGGTGGTTCACAGTTCTGGGGGAAGCGAATTTCTGCTCTTGACAGCACTGCCGTCATGGCCTCAGCACTTGAACCCTTCAACCGTGGCCTCTTCTTGCATGGGGGCCCATCTGCATACCCGCCTGACCGTTCACAGGCTGTCTTCCCTTCTGTCCTCATCACCGTGTGGTCCAACGCCTCGCTCGATGAGACGATGGCTGATTTGCTGCGTGATGGTGCAAAGACGATCCATGATGTCGCAATTGCGGATGGGCAGAACCTGTCACACGCGGCGGTGTATGTCAACTATGCACTTTTTGATACTCCTCTGGAAGATATGTATGGTGGGAATCTGGCCAGGCTTCACAGAATCAAGGCGAAGATTGATCCAGAAAGGGTCATGGACCTTGCTGGGGGTTTCAAGTTCTAAGGTCGTCCTACTCATGTTTAGAGATATTGAATTGAACTATTTGATGTAGTGAGTTAGCTGGGAGTGTTCTTTGAATACGACCTGAATCTGGTAAACCCGAATCTTGTAGGCTGTGACGGACCATCTCAGATTGTCATCTGCTTTTGCTCTTCTGAGCGCCTTGATGCGAACGGCCCATGATTATTTTCCTTTGGAATCAGGTCTTGTATGATCAACTAGTCTATATTCCTGATGATAAATGTAGTTCTTACCTTCATCGTCCCAAGTGTAAGGCGGGCTGGCGACTAGCAGGCTCGTGTCAAGGCCCACCACCCGTGCAACCCATGCGCGCGCAGACCCTGGCGTGGGATATTAAACAATTGTTGCCAATGATTAAGCATGCATAATAACAGGTGCATGCGATCATTCATATAATATTCATACGTCGATCGTGCGTGGGCCAGCCCGCAAAGGGAGCTAGCTTACCTGGGCCGAAGCGATGCGCAATCATGCAATCGGGAATATGTACCCTGGATGATTGCAGGATTGGCCACATATAAGAGGGTGTTTTCCGAACGAGCACTTTCATAGATAAGTTGCAGCATGTAGTGTATGCATTGCATGTGTATCAGCCTTGCTCTCCAGTGAGGGAACAGCCGAACAGGAGAAACTTTCTTTTATGTTTGTTGACTTTCACATCTTTCGCAATACACCCGGCCCGCAGTTTACACCCGGCCCGGTCCTGTTGCGTGAAGCCCCTTAAGATTTCACTCTACCCCCATCTTTACACCACACGCCTCCGGCATGTTTCACTTTTTTGGGCATACAGGACATCTTTCACCTACTACAATTGAACTTTCAGCAAGCATCACAATATTGCCATATGTCGAAACGAAGATTGACTTGGAAGCTGTAACTCAGACTGAAACTCCATATCTCGTCACCAATATGAAGTGGCAAGTTGAACGACAATCATCGTCCTTGTCGTTCACCATCAAATCTTAGTCGACTTGGGAGAACCCTGTTGATCAGCACCATCATTTACAGTGGCGTTTTTTTGTCATGTATCCAAGTTTGCATATCCACCAACCCTGTCTTAAGAAATCCTCATGTCTTTCGGGTGCAAAGTCAATCCACTGAGGGACAGGCGTCAAGCAAGGATCGCAAGGTGTATCAATGCGACGGTGCATATGAATTGTGCATTGTTCTACATGCCCCTGTCTACAGGACAAATGTACTGAGGCTTTGTAAAAGTAGAATTGAGATTGACACAGAAACCATGATGTGCCTGTATCACAACTGGAAGTGGACCAATGGGTGGGATTCGCAGTCGCGGGCTGATGAGTCCTTGACCGGTTGGCCTACTCCTATACACATCAAAGTTGATGCATCATTGATGTCCGTAACAGCCACCTATCCTTGATGCTCGCATTGATCAAATTTCCAGAGCTCCCAATAGATGATATTACTCAAGAACGGTGGAATTCTCAAGGGAATTCCATACCCCATGTCCTATAGAATGATGTCCGATGATTGCTCCAGCTGAGTTCCCATGTTTGGCATTCCCCCATTCCATTGTACCTGGCATCGTCCCAGGGATTCCTCATTATCTCCCGGTTCGATGCGATTCCTGGAGGAGGTAAAACCGCCTGTTCTATCTATGTCTTGACCCCATTTTCTGACGGAGATTACCTACAATGGAGGGCGTCCTCGGCAATTTTGGTGTATGGCAAGCCTTGCGCGCCGTGCCCAGAACTCACACATCAAGTGCCAGAAAGTAGAAATATCGACACCGTACAATTTCTACTTTGCCCATGGCACCAGTGTAAATGTCCCTCATGATGGAGACAACCCATTGCACATGGAACTAAGGTTCCCGTGTTAGACATGGTGGAACTCCAGGTCAGGTGGGGGCACTGGCAGATGTGAATGCACAGAACAAGTCGAACTCAACACCACTTCATAGAGCTTCAGGAAGTGGACGTCTCGACGTTGTGCTACTTACCCATGGCAGGAGTGTCAACAACCCCGATGAGAAGAGGGACATGCGATATTTTGGATATTGATCGCACCATGTATCACATACACAATGGGCAGGAATGGATAAGCCATGTCTACTTATGGTCAAGCAATGTCAAATATGTTAACCCTCCTTATAGGTCATATTATTTTAAATCAGAAAATATTTGAATAATTAAAAATTAGAGGGAGACAGGAAAAATTCTTTAGGCTCAATAGTTTTTCCCTGGCTAAATGGGTTTTCTGAGCCTGCAACATGCAGTTTATTTTAAATATCTTATGATATAACCAATACTCTTCAAAGTGACCATTTAATTTCTAATTGTTCAACTATTCTTATTTAAAATATTGAGACATATAAGGAGAGGTCAACCTATTGGAAATTAATTCGACCATCAGTCGACCTGGCCTCATCATGACAGGCAAGAATGGATAAGCCAGGTCTGCTTATGGTCCAATTAATGTCTAATAAGTTGACCTCTCTTTACAGTCACCTTATTTTAAATAAGAATAGTTGAACAATTAGAAATTAAATGGCCACTTAGAAGACTACTGATTATATGATAAAATATTTAAAATAAACCACATGTTGCAGGCTTGGAAAAACCAGTTAGCCAGGGAAAAACTATTGAGCCTGAAGGGTTTTTCCAATCTCCCTCTAATGTTTAATTATTCAAGTATTCTGATTTAAAATAAGGTGATCGTAAAGGGATGGACCATAAGCTGACCATAAGCTGACCTGGCTTATCCATTCTTGCCTGTTGTGTGGTCATGTGCAGACGTGAATTCTCGACACGAAGACAACTTGACTCCACTTCTGACTTCATCAAGCCTGGAATGTCTCAAGAGAATATCCCCTGCTACTCATGGTAGTCCACCAGATTAGCCTCTTGGCATTCACCCCATCACTCGGTTTCATATCGGTTTCTATTCTCATGCACAATGTTTTGCAAGTCTGGATAATGCCATATGTTCCTCCCTTGGGAGAACCATTTTCTTCACTATTTATGGTGGGTACAAGCCCCTGTGATCATGGCCCTGTCAAACCCAGGGCTTAGTCAAGCTTGGTGTCAGTCAATTGACAGTACCATTGACGGCATTGGTGCTTTCTCCAATTCATATCGGCATTCCTATGCAACATATACTATAGTTAAACTGAACACAGTCGAATTATGGCGTCCACGGAGGTGCGTGTGTCAAAGTCTTAACAACCCATCAAAGTTGTCCAGGTCATACATGGTTCCTGATTCTCTGACCTGCAATGGGAGGCTGCCTGCCTTGTTGACATTATGAACTATATAAAAGGAGCATGTATACCCACTAGCAGGTTGTGCTGCCTCTACATGCCACCATGCCTCTGACAATATCCCTTTTCTGCACCTTCTTTCTGGCATTAACTTCACATGCTTGATCTGAAACTCGAGATAATCATCCACAGTCTCAATTCTTGGACGTCTTGGACACCTGTCATAAAATTGCAGAAGATATCTCTGGCACTTCACAGGTATTTTTCCTGCGTATGCAACTCATTCCTTCACCTGTGATCCTCCCAAGCTGATCCCCCATTCAAGCCGCACCTCAGTATACATCTGACATTTTGCATTATGCTCTCTTGAGCATCCAGGACTCTGCATGCTCAGTGGAGCCCGGTACGGCCAAGGATATGAGCAAAATTGTAAGGTATCCTGCTCCAATGTCAATTACTCCCGCTGACCTCCTTGTTTTTTTTTTGTACAGCTAAAGATCCTGAGAGCATGTAGGATGCCTTTCGCTGTGAAAGGTGGTGGACACACCACCAATCCTGGATTCTTGTCGACATCTGGTGTGCAGATTGCATTGTCACGCTTCAACTCCACAAAGGTCAATGCTAATGATGGGACGATTGAGATTGGGCCTGGCCTCACCTGGGGCCAAGTATATAAGACTCTGGGCCCCACTGGAATGAATGTCATTGGTGGGCATGTAGCTAGCGTTGGTGTTGCAGGGTTGACACTTGGTGGAGGTAAGTGTCTTGCATGGTTGGATGGCTTATAATCTCAGATGCTTGCAGGATATTCATTTAAGTCGAATCAATACAGACTTGCTATTGACAACGTTGTGGGATATGAACTCGTTCTGCCAAACGGAACGATCAAGCATGTGACTTCAAAGGATAAGGACCTTTGGTTTGGACTCAGAGTAAGTAGAAAAGGCTCGATCCGAGTTGGCGACACTAATGGTCTTTGTTTGCAGGGAGGGCTCAATAATTTCGTATGCCACCAGTTTCGAATCATGGTAAATGTATGACTTGATGGTTGATGACTATTGGTAGGGAATCATAACTAGATTCATCCTCAAACTGTATCCGCAAATGGGCGTCTGGGTGAGCTGGCAAGAATGATTCAGAGATGATATGGTATGCATACTCAAACGCTTACAGGGCAGCATTCTTATTTACACTGAGGACAAGCTGGATCAAATCAAAGAGTCACTTGTCAAATTCCAAGAGAAAAATGACAAGAAGGCTGCTATGGGGTTGGGTTTTGCCTATACATTGGGACAGGTGTGGTCTATTGTGGCAATGTCAGCGCTGGTCTGAACTGATGCCACTGACACAACAGATCACACCTTTTATCTCTCTGTTTTATGATGCACTGGCTCATCCTGTGGGAGTATTTGACAATTTCTTGGCGATACAACCTGCCCAGGGGAATGTGTCTACTCTGTCCTATTCCGATTACATCATCATCAGGGATTCCTTGGTCTCGTCTCCAAATACTCGGTTCGTAGTGTGTAAACCTGTGGGTGGAAACAAGACTGACACGATATCTAACCCTTAGCATTTTCTATGAGGGTGCCCCAGTGACACACTATTCACCTTCTGTCTTTGATGCTTTTGTTAACCACACACGGGTGAGTTCTGTCCTTCAAGCTTTACTGTACGTCGGTCTAGTAATATGATGCTGTTCACAGTTCTGGGGGAAGCGAATTTCTGCTGTTGACAGCACTGCCGTCATGACCTCAGCACTCAAACCCTTCGACAGTGGCCTCTTCTCGCATGGGAGCCCATCTGCATACCCGCCTGACCGTTCTCAAGCTGTCTTCCCTTCTGTCCTCATCATCGTGTGGTCCAATGCCTCGCTTGACAAGATGATGGCTGATTTGCTGCGTGATGGCGCAAAGACGATCCATGATGTTGCAATTGTGGACAGGCAGAACCTGTCACACGCGGCAATTTATGTCAATTATGCACTTTTCGACACTCCTCTGGAAGATATGTATGGTGGGAATTTGGCGAGGCTTCACAGCATCAAGGCGAAGGTCGATCCAGATAGGGTCATGGACCTTGCTGGGGGTTTCAAATTTTAGGATCCTCCTACTCATATTTAGAGGTATTGAAGTGAGCCATTTAACATAGTGAGGTAGCTAGGAGTGTTCTTGAATATGACCTGAATTCAGTAGACCCGAATCTTGTAAATTGTGACAGACCATCTCAAAGTGTCATTTCCTTTGGCTTTTCTGAGCTCCTTGATACGAATGGCCCACAATTACATTCCCTCAGAATCAAGTCTTGAATGATCAACTAGTCTAGTTTCCTGAAAGTGAGTGTAGTTCGTACCTTCATCGTCCCCAGTATAAGGTGGGCATGCAACTGGCTGCCTCAGATGATCAAGACCCACCACGCATGCAATCCCATGCGTGCACGGACAATTACAGACCCTGGTGTGGGCCATTGAACAATCATTGGGAACTATTGAGCATGCACAATCACCTGTGTATGTGACCAATCATGTCGATCATCATTTGACCTGTTGCAATCTCGAAGTCTTCTTGCCACACCAAGTTGTGTTGCCAGAGGCGGTAGCCAGGGTGATTGCATGCCAAACATCTCCGCTACAACAAGTTGAACAATTCATTCTTGATTTCAGAATGTACCACTATGAAATGTGACTTCGGGCCCTTTCTTCAGGCATTGCTCAATAAACTTAACGCAGTACTGGATCTTTTGACAGGAAAGATGCTCGCTTCTCATTTGGGTGTATGTGTATAGCAGGCACCTTGTGGAGAAATTGTAAAAATGGAGGGAAAGTACATCTAGGTGATGTCCTATTGCTTGTCTGCTGAGTGCTGCACCTGCTCCCTGTGAGTGGGGTACACATTGTTGCAGTATGATACCAGAATTAGTGAGTCTTGAAACAGCTATGCTAGGGGGTATTCAGCTTTGTTCACGGACAAAAAGCCCAGGTGCTGCAGTGAAAAATTTGGAGCCCCATTCAGATGATCCATCGGCCTTGCAAGGGTTTACCGATGTGTAAATCCATTTCATCTGAATTGTTATGATCCACCCCAATTTTTCTCATCCTTGTCGGACCCCCTCCTTGTCACCCTATCCACACCTAAGCAACCACTACCATTGAACCCATCCTCCTTACCAGACCTGCCACCGCTACCGCCCAGTGAACCATCCAAACCATTGTCACCCCTTGATCAGCCCCCAGTTGAGCCCCTCATCCCCGTCCCATGGAACATCCATCATTAGGAATACTCCTCAATGAAGACATACCAAGAGCCACCCCCAGTAGAGAACCCACTGGAAGATCCAGACAGTCCCATGGAGGACACACCGCCCTTAGAGCCAGAACCATTCATTCCATATGAACCCAATGTCCCTGGAGGCAACACGCATGCCTTGTCCCCAGAAGAGTCCCCTGTCATACCATGGCAAGAGTACCTTGCCCCAGATAGTCCTGTGTCCCACAAACACTCCCTGTCACCTACAAGTTCCTCTTCAGCACCCATACGCCAACACACCAGTAGAGAAGGCAGTTACCAGTCAATCACCCCTTCTGCCTCGTCGCCTATAGCTGGCACCTCGCCCCAGAGTCAGGGCTACCAGTCGACCTCCTCCCAAGGATCCGCAGACAATCCCTCATCCACGCAGAACTCTGCAGATGACGTGGATAGCGACATGGCCCTTAAATGGGTCACCATCAATATGGACTACCTTAAAGGGTAGTTGCTTACGCTAGATGCCCATTAGACCAGAATGGGCACGCGGAGATCAGATCTCCTCGGATCAACCTCAAACCTTGTGGTCGTCATCGCATCATGATGACGCTTCTCTTCTTGGAATGACCCGCCGCCATTGTTTGACCCTTAAGGATGAATTAGGCAACTTGTCACTTTATCATTCGCTCTTGCTCATTCTCTATTGTTCGACTCATACAGACCGCAGCACTTGTCCGCGGAGTACCATACGATACAGACAGCCCCCTCTTGACCAGAAGTACCTACCTTAGTGACCATGGCCCGTGCGCGGCCGTGCCTGTATATAAGCGCCCTGTATTTCGACAGTCAAGCCCTAAGCTTGACTTGATTGACAATATCAACATTCTTGAAAGCTCCCCAAGTGCCTCCCCTTTTTACCCACTTCACTCTAAGTCATCTCTAGTAAAGCTAGAGACTCCTCTACTCCTTCAAGTACTTGCCACCAGTTCACTCTTAGTACAAGTTGTACTATCAAGGCCTGTTGAAGCCTTAACATGAATAGCAGTGTATACCTGGTCGGGGTGACCTAGCAGTGAGTCTGGAAGTAATTCTTGAAGGGAAGAGGCCACAATCCTGGATGTGTGGGAACGCGCAAGAGAAGATGTTGAGCGTTGTAAGGTGAAGGTGATGTGAGAGGTACAAGAGGAGCAAGGTGAAAGTAAGTGGTCTTGAGGTGGCGGCAAGGTGTGAAGGCAGTCAATGACAGCAAACAGAGGTTGGCGATGTCAAAGCATAGAACGGTTGGTGGTGGTGAGGCGTAAGGTGGTTGGCTAAGGCAAACGAGGATTGGCAAGAGCAAACACAAAAAAGAGCAAGATCCGGATGAGCGACTGACGGCTTGGCAGCTTGTCAAACGGCTGGGCAAGAGCAAAAGCACACAAGACGAAAGAAGAGTGAGAAAGTGGGCCGCGGATGCCTGGCCTTGTCAAAGGATGGGCTAGAGTGCTTTTATACAAGAGTCGGGCGATAAAGACAAGTATACTACAAGTTGGTAGAGAAGGAAAGAGAGCAATAGCAAATGAGATGCTTGCTGGCGACTGACCCGCACGGCAATGTAGATGATGAGCAGCAGGGTCCGACATGTAGAAAATGTACTGAATCATTGTGAAGTATGCAACAGCAAGTGCATGGAAGGCAAAAGTGAGTGAGGTGCAGTAATGCTCAGTGGTAGAGATGCTAAGGTAAAACAGGAAGGTGTGGAGTGGAGAGCGGATAATCTAAGGCGAAAGGGAGATAGAGAAACATATGAAAAGAGTCCTGAATCATCCTATACCCCTTCCTAATAACGACGTGGTCCAGACCAAGGCCCAACTTGCAAGGAGCTGCGAGTCATGTAGTAATACATGGAGCAGTGGGGTTTTCAAGGCGGCACATGCTTGCGACATCGGCTGGCGATGTTGGGCGATTCGGATGTCTTTGGCCGTAGGATTTGGTGTGCAATGAGAGGGGGGGGGGACTTGGCTGATAGAGGGAAGGTGTCGGTTGGGTGGAAATGAGGGTGGAAGGCGGAGAGATGGGAGGTGAGGTGTGCAGGATGAAGAGGGTAAGAATTTGTCTGTGTTGGACTATGCGGGTAAATGGAAGGACATCATGTGGTAAGCAGTGCTCGTTTCTGAGCTGCAGCGTATGCCATCCTTACAGTAGTGAATGACCTTTTTTTTCATCAGTCATACAAGGAGCAGGTGACGAAACTTGCGGGCCAGATCATTTTCCTGAAGTTGTACAGCACCTGGTGGGTGCAGGATACGGCAATTCAATTGAAGGGGTGTTGTGCAGCTCTTTGGAGGGGTATCACACAGACAGGAATGAGCCACTTCATTGAGCATGTGAGTCGTTTCCTGGTTGTTTGATGGCATTGTTTACTAATCATTCTCGGATGATCATGTTTGATGGGATTCCTGGAGGAAGTACAACCGTGTGTTCTATCTATGCCTTGACCCTTTTTTCTGATGGGGATTACCTACAATGGAGGACATGCTCAGCAATCTCTGTGTTCGGCAAGCCATCCGCAATGCCCAAGAACTCACTTATCAAGCCTCAGAAAAGGAGAAATCTTGACACTGTACAATTTCTATTTGCCCATGGCACCAGTGTAAACGTCCCTTTTGATGGAGACACCCCATTGCACATGGCACCAAGACTGATGGCTCACTGGATTGGTCATTAAGGTAAACTGATTACTGTACTAGTCGTGACTGTAGTCAAGTGCAGTCACATGCAGACATGAATTCACACGAAACAAATTCATCAAGCCAGGAATGTCTCAAGAGAATCTCCCCTGCTATTTATGGTAGCCCACCATATAGGCCTCTTGGCATTCACCCCATCACTCGGTTTCATATCGGCTTCTATTCTTGTGTGCAATATTTTGCAAGTCTGGAAAACGCCATGTGTTCCTCTTTTCGGAGAACCACTTTCTGTTGCGCCAGAAGCCCTTTGTAGGGTCCTTGACCTATTCATGGGGTTGATTGTTCATGGCGAGTACAAGCCCCCATGATCATGGCCCCATCAAACCCAGGACGTAATCACACTTGGTGTTGGCCAATTGACGTTACCATTGACAGCATTGGTCTCCAATTCATATTGGCATTCATATGCGAAGCATAGTTGAATTAGAGACAGTTGAATTACATTGTATGTGGAGGTGGGTGGGTCAGTGTCTTAACAATCCATCGAAGTTGTCCAAGTCATACATAACAAAGCATGATTACTGATTCTCTGACATGCGATGGGAGGGCGCCTACCTTGTTGACATCACAAACTACATAAGGAGCATATATAACCACTAGCAGGTTGTGCTGCCTCTATGCACCATCATGCGTCTAACAACATCTCTTTTCTGCACCTTCTTTCTGGCATTAACTTCACATGCCCAACCTGAAACTTGAGAGAATCACCCACTCTCAATTCTTGGACACCTGTCATAAAATCGCAGAAGATATCTCCGGCGCTTCACAGGTATTTTTCCCATGTATGCAACTCATTCCTTCACCCGTGATCCTCCCCAGCTGATCCCCCAACCAAGCCGCACCTCAGTATACATCTGACATTTCGCATTATGCTCTTTCGAGCATCCAGGATTCTGCATGCTCCGTGGAGCCCAGTACGGCCAAGGACGTGAGCAAAATTGTAAGGTATCCTGCTCCAATGTCAATGAGTCCTGCTGACCTCCTTTTTGCTTTTTATTGTACAGCTAAAGATCCTGGGAACATGTAGGACACCTTTTGCTGTAAAAGGTGGTGGGCACACCACCAATCCTGGATTCTTGTCAACCTCTGGCATGCAGATCGCATTGTCACGCTTCAACTCCACAAAAGTCAATCCCAATGATGCGACCATTGATATCACGGTCAGACCACCGTGTCAGATCGAGTTCAGGGATCTTGGGGTTCGGGGATCTCGGATGAGATTACGAAGATGGATTTTGAAGAGGGGTCGTTCCCAAAGGGGAAAGTGGTCACGTGAAGCATCATGTGACAAGAGTGATGACAAGCAAAGATTACACAAGTCGGACGTGACTTGGAATCGAGCGAGACACTAACACGTGATCTCAAGACGTAGAGAGTAGAAGGCAATTAGCAGCGAAGCTGACTAATGCAAAGTGATTCGTTCAAAGGAAGCCGCACGTGTTCAATAGTGAGAAGAGACTATCAAAGTCTGATTGCACGAATAGAACAAGCTTAGGAAAGCCGTTCTATGCTAAGTAGTACAGTTTATATACATGTACAGACGGAAGCTACCAGAAGGTAAGAGAAGGTCATGGAAAGTCATAGTGCAAGAGGGAAGCTTGGAGAAACATATGGAAGTCTCTGGAAAACATGAGAACAGTCCATCGATAAGTAGGTAAGCAATGGGCAAAGCGGCCCGGAGTCACGGATGGAAGTGGAACGAGAGAACGGAATAGGAAGGAAAGAGTTAGGTAAGCAGGGCAGTCCGTGACATTACCCCCTTGTTAACGTCCTTTAGACGTCAACGCAGTCGTCGATAGCGGCACAGTACCCACGTTCAAAGTTGGGATGTGTGGGATAGACCTTACAGTCCCTGTACTCCAAGCACTCAGCATGAGGATCCTTGCAGTCTACCCCAGTGTGACCGCGGCGCGAACAGTGGCGACAAAGTCCGATACAAAAACAGTCGTCGATGGCGTGGCCTACCTTGCTGCACCACATGCACTCTTTTGGGTGGCGGGCGCGTTCTTCCGTGACTCTGTTGCGGACGGAAGCGCAGATCTTCTTGACCCGCGCGGTGGAGAATGAAGGGGCGATGTGAAGCGAGGAGTCAATGTGGCGCTGGAGGCGTCCGAGGGCGTTGGCACCGGTGAGACAGGCCGAACTGCGATAGAGGGCTTGTCTTTCTACCTCTAAAGACTCCCGGAGTTGTGCCATTCGTCTGGCGAGGCGGTTGCAAGCCTTCTTGTGGGAGCAGAAGTGTTGGATCTCTCCGGCTAAAGTGGGGTCGTCCTCATAAAGGACAGCCCAGTCTACACCCCTAGTCAGTTCTAGGTCGGGGTGGAAGAACAATTCGTTGCGGGGTGACAATGGGGAGGCACAAGATGTCTGAGGGACGGCATGAAGGGGACGCAAGTGGACAGTGCAGTGTCGTCCGTTCGTGGCTAAGAGTTCCGGGAAGGGGTTGCGAAGATCGTAACGGATGAATGGGGCAATGACATCTTCGTCACCTACTGGGATGACAAAAAGGTGGCAAGTGCCAGTGGCGTCGAAATTGTCCTGCCAACCCGGGCCGGGATGAGTGCTGGGTTGAGGGTCAGTAGGGGACGGTGCGCGATTCTCCTTATCTGCTTCTTGTAACTCCTTGATTATTGCGTCTTGGTCCGATACCTGTCGATAGAGGACCATGGCCAATTCTTCGTAGTTGGTGGTGTCGCCAAGGGGGTGCAAGACTTGGCGGATCGGGGTGATGTCCGCTAGTGGGACTCTGGGCGACGTTCAATGAAGCTGAGGACCGGGAGAGGGAGAAACTGGTGGGGGGCTGTTAGGATAGGAGGGGTTGACATAGTTCTCCAGTTCAGTGCCTGGATATTGCAGCGTTGGAGAAGAGGGGATTGCGATGTATGGTGTCAGCGGGCGAGGAGGAGGGACGTCGATGGGCAGGAGGGAACGGTTGTCGGGGAATTGGCGGCGGACTTCTTCCACGTCGGCCCCGAGCATGTTTGCAACGTGCTCGAGCATCATTTGGTGGGGCCAGGCCATTTCGGAATCAGTAGGACTGTCAGGAGGGGGAGAAGTGACGACGTAAGGGGTGCTACCAGCACGATCATTGGTGGGCGAGGCAGAGTGGGAAGGGACAAAGATGGCAGAGGAGGCGTCGGACATGCTGTTTATCGTGGAGCAAACTTGGACTAGGTGGTTGAGTGGTTGTCTGGCGGGATCATTGTGGTCTCAGCGAAGGCTGAAGAAGTTTTGCTGGAAGTGTTCGTCAAAAGTGTAGAAAATGGAGTAGGGAGAAGCCAGTTTGGAGAGTGATGGAGGGGATGAGAATTGTTGGGGGTTGTTGAGGGTGTCTTTATACAACTGGTCGTCCAGCCGTAGCGGAGTTGGAGAGATAAAAGTCTGATAACAAATCTGGGGCGTTGAGGTCTTTGTGGTCAATCCATTGGTCGTCAGAATGAGGGTACCCTTTCCAGTGCACGAGGTATTGGAGTTTACGTTTCTTGCCAAAACGCCGTGCTTCTAGAATGTTCTCGATCTTGTACTCCTCTTCGCTATCGATGATCGGCGGAGGGCGTGTATAGGGTGTGCCATATTGCTCCGTCTCCTTATATGGAAGGAGGAGGTCCGTGTGAAACACATTGTGGATCTTCATTGATGGGGGAAGGTCAAGTCGCATTGCAACAGGGCTTATCTTTTGTGAGACTTTGAAGGGGCCGTATCGCTTTGGGGAAAGTTTGTGATTGCCGGCGATAGAGAGATTGCGCCCCTCTAGCCAGACTTGGTCACCTTCTTTAATCTCCGTCAGCTTTTTGTTATCCTTGCAATTTTGTATGTTTTGTAGGAGCTTCTGGGCCGACTGTCTAGATTTGTCTAGGAGGCGAAGGCATGTTTCCGCAGCAGGCACAGGACCTTCTAGATGTTTCAGAATCACCTGTGGTTTGATTCCGATCAGAAGTTCATGGGGGGATTTGCGCGCTACATTGTGTTTCCAGGAGTTATGTGCGAACTCGGCGACTGGAAGAAGTTGACTCCAAGCAGAGGGTCGTCCTGAAGTCCAGGGTCGCAAGTACTGCTCGATCCACACATTCATACGCTCCGTCTGTCCATCGGTGCGGGGGTGGAACGCTGTAGATAGATTCTGTTGAATTCCTAAGGCCTTACACATCTCTTTTGCAAAAGCCAAGGTGAACCGGGGGTCACGGTCTGAGATGATCCGTTTAGGAAGTCCGAACCAGGGTACGAGGTGTTTCAGATACTCGAGTGCAACCCCAGTTCCATCAATGGTTTTGGTACATGGGATGAATTTAGCCGCTTTGGAACACCCTTGATCAACGATCGTTAGGATGGAATCGAATCCTTGTGACTTAGGGAGATCCGTGATTAGATCCATCGATACGTATTGGAAGGGGCCTTCTTCTACAGGCGTATCAAAATGTTGCAGCGGTGCTTTTGATCGGTGTACGTTGGTCTTTGATTCTTGACAGCGTGCGCATCCTTTCATGTATTGTTCTATGAACTCTCGAAGTCGAGGTCCTTCGTATTGTTCACGGACTAGTTCCCAAGTGTTTGAGATGCCTGGGTGTCCAGCCGCAGGAGAGTCGTGGAGGGTTTGTAAAATGTCACGTCGTAGGTCAGGATCGTCTTCGAGAAAAACTTTGTGTACCTCGATAGGATTTGTCGGAGCGAAGAGGTGGTCAGGGAGTAGGATATGAGGTTCATTGGAATCCACCCCCTTGTTAAGGTCTTTTCTTCGCGACAACAAATCGGCCACAGTGTTTGTTGACCCAGGAATATGCTCAAGAGTATAGTCGAAGTCCTGTAAGAATTCAATCCACCGGGCTTGACGGCCTGTGATTTTCCGAGGATCACGGAAATATTGGAGATTCTTGTGATCAGTGCGGACGCGAACTGCGTGTGTGGTGCCTAGAAAAAGGGGGCGGCCACTTTTGAACCCGAAGATCACGGCAGCGAGTTCTTTATTGTGAGTGTCGTAGTTCTTTTCAGCCGGTAAGAGACTTCTAGAGTGAAAGGCAATAGGATGAATGCCGTCTTCGAACTCTTGTGCGATGACGACGCCAAGAGCATAGCCAGACGCATCTGTTTCCATAACAAACTGTTTGGACCAGTCTGGGGTGCGGAGGACTGGATAGCTACTACAAATCGCTTTGAGACGGAGGAAGGCGTCGTTACACTCTTTTGACCAAATAAATTGTTCATTCTTGCGAGTGAGGTTATTGAGGGGGCATGCGATATCGGAGAAGTTCTTTATGAACGCTCGATAGAAATTGCAGAAGCCCAAGAAGCTGCGCACGTCTTTGACTGTTAGAGGGGTGGGCCATTCCGAGATACCCTGAACTTTAACAGGGTCCATTTTGACAGAGCTGTTACCAATCAGTACTCCAAGGTACTCGACTTCGCGTTGGTGGAATTTACACTTCTCCGGTTTGAGGAACAGGTCGAACTTCTCAAGTTTATTGAGGATGTGATTAACTTGGAGTTCGTGGAGAACTTTGTCATCTTCCGTGGTGATGATCATATCGTCCATATAGATACAAAGCCATCCTTGTGCGACTTCCTCTTGGAAAATATCGTCCATCATCGTTTGGAAGGTAGCCGGGGAGTTGGTCAATCCAAAGAACATGACCGTCAGCTTGAAGAGTCCTTCGCTAGTCTTGAAAGCGGCCTTGTACTCATTGCCTTCTTTAATGCGAATGTTGTTGTATCCCCAACGGATGTCGAATTTGGAGAAGAGACGTTTCTTGGTGAGGTTGTAGATTAACTCAGAGATCAATGGAAGTGGATATTTATTGGGAATGGTCCACTTGTTCAGGTTTCGATAGTCTTGTATGGGACGAAACTTGCCATCTTTCTTGTGAATTAAAAAGAAGCCACTGGCATAGGGGGATTTTGAACGGCGAATTCGCTGAAGGCAGAGATTTTGAGAGAGAAATTCTTGTTGCTCCTCTTTCTCCTTGGGAGATAGAGGGTAAACTTGGCAGTTGATTGAGGCAGGTGCTTCTTCTTTTAATTCGATAGCGTGATCCCAAGGGCGTCGATCAGGAAAACGTTCCGAAGCTTTTTCAGAAAAGACCTTTCCGTGGCGATGGTATCGTTCCAGAACTATTTCCTGCCAAGTGTGTTTCTGTTTGTCTGTAGCCGCTTCGGCAAGTTGCTGGGCAACTGTGGTTTTGGCAACCCTGGTCTGAAGCCAGATTTCGTCTCCTTCTTCCCATCCGGGGATACATCGTACCCAGGCTGGGGTTGAGTCTTGGTGTCTGGTTCCTTTGAGAGGGGGTCGCCAAGTGTCAGCATTTATGGACAAGATAGTGGTGAATCCTTCTATGCGACCACCGCTCCAGTCGACATTAGGGTTGGATGCTTCGAAGAAGGGATATCCCAAGATGAAGTCGTCTCGCCCTATATTGGCGACGAAGAAGGAATGGGAGGCCTTTCGACCATTGTTGTTAACTAGAAGATCGACGGCCTCAAGGATCTCTCCGGACTTATTCGGAGAGCCATCGACGTTCTGTACTTTTTGGGGTTTAACCAGTTTCCTAGTAAGAAGTTTAAGGCGTTCCACCACTCAAGGGTGGATAAAGCATTCAGTGGCACCACAATCAAGTAGTGCCTTTTGATCGACTCGTTTCGTTTTGGTTTGTAGCTGAAAAGGGACTTGAATTGCATGATTTCGAGCTATATACATAGAACCAGAACTATTCAGAACTGCCCGAGTAAGAGCCGTAGTACTCAGGCGCCAAGAAAATCCATATCTTCTCCTAGGGAGCACATTTCATCCATGAACGCTCCGCGGTCTTCTTTGGTCAAACGTGCCACTCGCGCAGCAAGCGACGGTGTTGGGGCAAAGGAGGATTTATCGCTGCTTGTGGTCGTTTGGTCGTCTTCAATTTGAACCGTACGTGCGCGTGCTGGTTTACTAGGGCAGTCGCGCGCAAGGTGACCTTGCTTCCCGCAGTGGAAGCATCGTCCAGTACGATGATATTCCTCTTTTTCTTTTTCCGTTGTGGCCTTGCGGATTACCGAAAGGTCCATGGCGTCATCATTTTGGGGGGGGAGACAAGGGCGAGCGGGTTGTGTTCTATTCCCTTGACCACGCCAGTTCTGATTGTTAGGGTTAGAGTTCCCCCCAGGGCGGCGCCAAACCCAACCGGTGTTTTGTTTCTGTTGGGAATTTTGACCAGCGTTTCGAGTAGGATTGCAAGTTCCATACTCAGAGTGTAACGCTTTCTTTTTTAGGTAAATTACCTGTTGTCGTTGAGCCGCGGCTCTCCATTGTTTGTAGGTGTCGGGATTTTCCATGGCGAGACAAGCATCGGCCAATTGACGAGGAAGTCCTTGGGCAAATGTACACAGGTTTGATGGGTCGTCGGGATTGAGCTCCACGCGACTTCCAAGGGTTTCGAAGGCAGCTAAGTATTCATCAAGGTTGTCGCCGGTCATCCTCAGTTTCCCAAGTTGATCCTGGGCTCGCTCTCGTTCAGCGTAGTCCGTAAAGGATACCTTGAATTTTTCTTCCATCATTTTCCAAGGATTGGAGAATTGGTCAATGAGACTTGGGTCGTTTTTGATTTCTTCGAGCCATTTGAAAGCCATATCTACCCATCCATTGACTTTCTCTCCATCAAGGAGCGACATAAAATATATGCATTTGGAGATAGGATCTTTGGCGATATCCGCTTTGCGATTCATTAACATGAATCTGTTGAATTGGTTTAGGAATCGTCGTGTTTTGGATCGATCTCCTTCAAATTTGTCTGGGTGAATCCCCTCAAGACGGCGTCCTTTATCGTTTGTCCTTTCTGGTTTGTCCATAAGGTCGTCGAGACCGAAAGGATCATCTCCTGTACCTCTGGGACGATGTGGGGGAGGCCTAGAAGGTTGTCTGGCTGTTCGCGAAGAATGTATTCTCCACGATCCAAACCCAGCAAAGGATTTTTGCTCGGGTTGGTTATTGGGTTTGGGTGAAGAAGATCGACTGGTGTTACTAGCTGGCGCTTCTCTATCGTCAGGGTTAGTTTCATGAAAAACATCTCCATCGTGTGGTGTTACGGCCGTTGTATCCAGTGGAGCTAATCGAGTTGGAGACGTTGCTCGAGACGGGGCTCTAGTGATAGGGAGGCTAGTGAGTTTCAACTGTGCGTAATTGATCCCTTTCATGGGACAGTCCTTTAATTGAAGGCTTGGTTGTGCCAATCGAAAACATTTGTACGTGTTCCCTGCTTGAAGTCGTATCTCGAACCAGACTCCATAAACGTTGGATAAGGCTAGGAGAGCTCCCTTGAAGCAAGCATAGTAGGCGGTGAAGGGGGCTTTCTTAGAGACTTCCTTCCCGTCAATGCGAACAACGATGTCTTGTCCTCCAACTAGATGGCGGACTCGTTCAGAAAATTCGGATGGAACTGTATCCTTAGTTTCAGGTTTTGTTTCGAAGGGGAGGTCTAATACTGCTAAGGACTCTTCTGTTGGCTGGTCAATTGCGCGTACGCGCCAGTCGATGGGAATGCCTAATCCTTTGGGGGTTTTCTGTTTCTCTTTCGATCCGGAGGGAGTCGATGTCATAGTCAAGAGAAGTTTGTTCTAATGTCACGGTCAGACCACCGTGTCAGATCGAGTTCGGGGATCTCGGGGTTTGGGGATCTTGGATGAGATTACAAAGATGGATTTTGAAGAGGGGTCGTTCCCAAAGGGGAAAGTGGTCACGTGAAGCGTCACGTGACAAGAGTGATGACAAGCAAAGATTACACAAGTCGGATGTGACTTGGAATCGAGCGAGACACTAACACGTGATCTTGAGATGTAGAGAGTAGAAGGCAATTAGCAGCGAAGCTGACTAATGCAAAGTGATTCGTTCGAAGGAAGCCGCACGCATTCAATAGTGAGAAGAGACTATCAAAGTCTGATTGCACGAATAGAACAAGCTTAGGAAAGCCGTTCTATGCTAAGTAGTACAGTTTATATACATGTACAGACAGAAGCTACCAGAAGGTAAGAGAAGGTCATGGAAAGTCATAGCGCAAGAGGGAAGCTTGGAGAAACGTATGGAAGTCTCTGGAAAACGCGAGAACAGTCCATCGATAAGTAGGTAAGCAATGGGCAAAGCGGCCCGGAGTCACAGATGGAAGCGGAACAAGAGAATGGAATAGGAAGGAAAGAGTTAGGTAAGTGGGGCAGTCCGTGACAATTGAGATTGGGCCTGGCCTCACTTGGGTCCAAGTATATGAGAGTCTTGGCCCAACTGGAGTGAATGTCATTGGTGGGCGTGTACCCAGTGTTGGTGTTGCAGGGTTAACACTTGGTGGAGGTAGGCAACTTCCATGGTTAGATGGCTCATAACCTCAGATGCTTGCAGGATATTCATATCAGTCGAATCAATACAGACTCACTATTGACAATGTCGCGGCATATGAACTTGTCCTGCCAAATGGGACTATCAAGCATGTGACCCAAAAGGATAAGGACCTTTGGTTTGGACTAAGAGTAAGTAGAAAGGCTCAATCCAAGTTAGTAACGCTAACGATTTCTAATCGCAGGGAGGGCTCAATAATTTTGTATGCCACCAGTTTCGAGTCATAGTAAATGTGCAACTTGATGGTTGATGAGTGTCGATAGGGAATCGTAACTAAATTCATCCTCAAATCGCATCCCCAAATGGACATCTGGGTGAGCTGACATGAACGATTCAGGGATGATATGGTATACATACTCAAACGCTTATAGGGAGGCTTGCTTACTTACACTGAGGACAAGCTGGATCAAATTAAAGAGTCACTTGTCAAATTCCAAGAGAAAAGAGATACCAAGGCTTCGTTGTTGTTGGATCTTGTCTATACATTGGGACAGGTGTGGTCTATCATGGAAGTGTCGCCGCTTGTCCCAATTGACGCCACTGATGCAACAGATCACATGCATTATCTCTCTGTTTTATAATGCACCCGCTCGTCCTTTGGGAGTATTCGATGATTTCTTGGCGATACAACCTGTCCAGGGGAACGTGTCTACTCTGTCATACCCCAATTATGTTCTTGGAGTGAATGCCTTTGTCACGTCTACCAGAACTCGGTTAGTTACATGTAGCCCTGTGGGTGGAGAGGAGACTGACACGATACCCAACCCTTAGCATTTTCTATGAGGGCGCCCTGGTGACACAATATTCACTGGCCATCTTTGATGCTTTTGTTAACCACACATGGGTGAGTTCTGTCCTTCCAACCTTTACTATACGTCAGTCCAATAATATGATGGCAGTTCACAGTTCTGGGGGAAGCGTATTTCTGTTCTTGACAGCACTGCTGTTGTGGGCTCAGCGCTTGAACCCTTTGACAGTGGGATCTTCTCATATGGGAGCCCATCTGCATACCCGCCTGACCGTTCTCAAGCTGTCTTTCCTTCTGTCCTTAGCATTGCATGGTCCAACACCTCACTCAACAAGACGATGGCTGATTTGTTGCGCAACAGTGCAAAGACGATCCATGATGTTGCGATTGCGGATGGGCAAAACCTGTCACACGTGGCAGTGTACATCAACTATGTGCTTTTCAATACACCTCTGGAAGACATGTATGGTGGGAATTTGGCAAGGCTTCGCAGCATCAAGGCAAAGATTGATCCAGAAAGGGTCATGGACCTTGCTGGGGGTTTTAAATTCTAGGTTCGTCCTACCCATCTTTGGAGATATTGAAGTGAACCATTTGATGTAGTGAGTTAGATTGGACTGCTCTTTGAATACCACTCGAATGTGGTAGACCTGAATCTTGTAGGCTGTGATGGATCATCTCAGAGTGTCATTTGCTTTTGCTCTTCCGAGCTCTATAATATGAACGGCCCATGATTACTTTCCTTTGGAATCAAGTCTTGTATAATCAATGATTCTAGGTTCCTGGCGGTGAATGTATTTTGTACTTTCATCGTCCCTAGGCATACAGTATATTTTTCGCCTACTACAACCAAACGCTCAGCGAGCATCATGGCGTTGCAGCCACATATCAAAATGGAAATTGACTCTGAAGCTGTATCTCAGATCGAAACTTCATGTCTCGTCACCAATATGAAGTTGAAAACAACAATCATCATCTTGTCGTTCACCATTGAATCTTCATTGACATGGGAGGACTCAAACCCCGTTGATTGGCACCATTATTTACAGTAGGCTACACCCCAGTTATTGAGGCGTCACACGAGATACCCATGCAATGGTTCCATGTCCATCCCTAGGCCCTCCTACCCATTCAAGCTGGCTCTGTGGTGTGCTATCGTGTGCATCATCAGCATGAGTCATACAGACAGGCATTTGCAATGTTTTGGAGAAATCAAGAAAAGGGAGCTCAATCATCTCACATCATTTCTAGGCATAACTTATCTATGCTTGTACAATCATTCTTGAAGTGCTACATCAGGTTCTGTACCCCAAGGCACATATAAATCGTAAATTTCCTGAGCTCACAATAGATACTACTTGAGAATGGTGGGATTCCTGAGAGAATTGCACAGCCCATGTGCTATAGAATGATGTCTGATGATCGCTCCAGCTAAGTTTCCATGTTTGACATTCCCTCATTCCATTGCACCTGGCATCGTCACAGGGATCCCTTGTTGTCTCCCAGTTCTTAATTAGGCATGGGGTGGATGCTGATGCTGAGCATGACAAGCTTCAGGTCCCGTTTTCAATAGCGCTATCGTCGCAAACTTATATGATTCCTGTCAAACGACAGCCTTCTAGAGCGTTATGAGGAACAATTACTGTATGTGAAAACAACGCAGGTACACCAACTATCGATCCAGCGCAAGAAACCCTAATACTCAGGCTATACACAATAGCAAAGGCTAAACCCATTGCATTGCGCAGTGAGGCCAGAATAAGTTGCATGGGTTGCATAGATATTGTCCATCATGGTGGCAATGTAAATGTCCCTGGAAACAGGGGAGACACCCAATTACACAAGACAGTACGATTCCCAATACTTGACATCATAAAACCCCTATTCAGGTGCAGGGTGAACTTGAACACACACAACAAGCTGAAAAATGGACACCACTCCATCATGATGAAGCTTCAGAGCATGTAAATGTCCTTGATGAGAAGACACCACATTGGATAAGGTGCTACAACCCGGAACCTTTGATATTGTGGAGAACCTAGTTGTTGCAAGCAGTACTTGCGCCCCCCAGTCTCAGCTACAAACCCGTAACTCCAAGACCACATGACCATGGGAACATATCACATGACCCTACACGTGACTCATCACGTGACCCCTTCGCCACTCGTACATCACGTGACTTATCAGCACATGACCCTGGGAACCTACGACCCCGTCACCCTGGGAAGATAACGTATGACCTATCAAGGAACTGGTCATCAACAATGTCACATGACAAGACGCGCTTTGGACGCGCATCTAATCCATTGATCAACACATGGCAGATTGTGGGAACGATCAACAAGACGCGTCCACTAAACAATCAATGAACACGCGACGCGACTCGATCAACAAAGACGCGACTCATTAGGGCTAGACCCTAATTGAGATGTATTATGTAATCCGCAGTTGCTGCGCATTGACTGCGCAGTCCCCCGTTACCTGTAAACTTACCTACCCTA
>Ga0307510_10000375_pt1 | contig 42358 bp, 47 predicted proteins | sample 12_EM_MG_FD_207224 | JGI IMG/M metagenome (GOLD analysis project Ga0307510, IMG submission 207224) | Populus trichocarpa ectomycorrhiza microbial communities from riparian zone in the Pacific Northwest, United States - 12_EM | ecosystem: Host-associated > Plants > Roots > Unclassified | place... | reverse complement strand
ATCTGAAGCGGATTTCTTGATCTTCTCCTGGATCGCCCTCTTGTAGTGCAGGACCCATATCAGGCAGACTTGGAGGTGAGGATGCGGAGAAGGCTGTTGTTTTTATCTTTGCATGCTCATGATTTGCACTTGTGCGCATGTGATGTCAATGTAAGGTGGCCAATGGTATTGGCCGCCTTACACCCTCCCCCTCCAGAACAGATCCAGTGTGGCATTGGTTTAGACACAAGGTTGTATTTGTGTTTAGGTACCATAATACAAGTATGTGTCATGGTATGGTAGAGGGACACACGACATATATGTCACCAAGAAAACGAGGGCCTCCAGGGCCACACACTACACAAGCGAGAACATCACGGATGATGGCACGTATACAAACTGGGTGGCCAGCAGGCCAGGTGGAACATGCGGGGCATACGACGACGCATGGGACAAGGGTGAGGCCTGTAAGGAAAGTAAGGCCAGCGGGCCAGGCAGATGGGGGCGTGCAGGCACAATGACGTCAAGGAGGCTGCTCTAAGCAGGGCCCATCCCCCATCCGGTCGTCCTGGTCCTGGTCGTCTTCACAGCTAAGACGAACATCTCCCTCTCGGGCGTCGTCGGCGTGAGTCATGCACATATCACCGTCTAGTGTGACGGATGAAGGACCGGCCTCGGCGTTGGTGGACGCAGCCGGAGCTCGCTCAGCGGCGCGACGTGCGTTGCGCTGGGCGCGGGAGTTCTCGAGCGCCGGATTGTAATACAGTACCCGGGGGATGTTATGTGGAGTCTAGTGAGGGCCCAGTTCGGGTCATTGTCGATGCGCGCACGCGCTTGCTCTTTTGCCTGCTGAAGGAGCGGGGCGTGGGTGCTGGCCGGGCGTTCTTCGAGTTCCATATCGATGTAGGCTGTTGCCCATGCTCGCCAGGATTCTGCTTCGTCCGTGGTTACTCCGATGGACGCGAAGTAGCGTGCCACATCGTTGACGCCGAGGCATGTTTCGTTGCCAAATTGCGTCGTGTTGTAAATCTGTTTGCGACGCGGGGTGGTGATGGTGACACTGATCTGGGTGGTCACCCGTTGGTATTGCTCTGGCACGCAGAGGAGTGTGGCCGCGTTGCAGAGGAAAACGTCCCGAAGGGGGCCACGGATGGTGCTGCCCTTATGGCGGGGAAGGAACCCGAGCAGAGCTCGAGCGCCTTCGATGTGCGGCACCTGGTATCCTTGGCACACGCAGGGGACACCAAGGAACTTGAACTTACCCTCAGATTGAGGGTGTTCCCGCATGTCGCGTGGCCATCTCTTCCAGGTGGCATTATCATCATAGGGCGAGGGCTCCCTGGGTCTGGAGGCAGCCTCGCCTCGTTCTTCGCGCTCTTGGCACAGTGTGGCTTGTATGTCTGTCCAGCAGTCAAGGGCGCGCTGGTGGAATTCATCGCGCAGTTCCGGTGGGGTGTGCCAGATGCGTTCGACGTATGCAAGAGCCTTGCGATGTTTACCAGGCGTCGTGAAGAGAGCGGTGAGAGCCGCTTCCATAGTCGGACCGTATGCCGCGATCAGGACACCGTTCCTTCCCCACGGAAACGTGCCAGAGGGGAAGGGGTACGGCAGCTGCAATGGCTTTGAGGGTGGATTCCTCCTCGAGGTATCCCCACGTGACCAGAGAGGTCATCCAAGCGGGGCTGCCGTTGCGGAGGCCGCTGAGCGTGTAGATGGAGTGAGAATCGGCACTGTAGTTGATGTTGCCATCGACATCGAGGGCCGTGCAGGAGTAACGATGGTCCAAGAAGGACACGACGGGGTGCAGCGAGTGAAAGCCAATGATGGAGGCCAAGGCGGCGGGTGCGATAGTCACATCGTCGGCGAGCCGCAAAACAAGGTCCGTGCCCACCAACGAGGGTTCAATGGGCAAGGGGAACAATGGCTCCATGAATGGGAGCCCGGGTGTGCACGAGGGACTGATGCAGGGGTGTCGTGTGATGACCACGACGCAGCATCCGATGGCTGCAGCTGTGTTGCATTCAACATTGCCGTTGACTCGGCGTAAATGGTCGATGAAGCGGTCCACATCGTATGAATTTCGACGCACATTGTCGAGTTCTCTCAAGGCCGTGCGATGTGCGGGGGTAGGAGTGGCAGCCTCGAGCCTTGTGGTGCTCGAAATGTCAGCTGCCAGTCGTGAGGCGAGACCACCGCCCACCGAAGATGGACGCGTGGCAGACAAGGTTGTTGTCAGCCCGCCGAGGACGGAGGCACGGCGGGCAAGGGCATTGTCAGCCCCATTGGGCGCAACGAGCAAGGGCATCGGGAGCCTCATGAGGTGCAACAAGCAGGTACGGGAGTGGTGGCCTCGAAGCTCGTGGTCGAGGCGTTGGCCACCAGGCGGAAGGTGAGGTCACCGCCCTCCGTGGATGGAGGCGCGGCGATGATGCGGCGATGGCATGCAGGAACCTCAACGCAGCTTGGCGACACGCAGACGGTCGCAGTTAGTTGTCGTGGCGCGGGGTGCATGGCACGCATAGTCGAGCTCCTCATGCGCGTGCGTGAGATCGTCACGCATAGCGTTGAGCCTGCAGCGCAGTGAGTTGTCGTCGTCGAACATAGTCGCGGCGAGTGAGGGCGGAAGCAGGTTGCTGAAGTGGAAGCACAGAGTTGACGGGTCGTTGCCCGCCAAGATCGAAGGCTCGGCAGGCGTGGACAACTTGAAGGACAGCTCCACAAATGGGAGCAGGGAGGTGGATGAAGGGGCCGTCGACAGAATGGTCAGCGTTGAGACAGGTTGCAGTTGTGGCGGCTTTGTCCAACTTGAAGTCCAAATATGGAAGGGCTTCGGCAGAGCCCTGCCATCCCGACAGCGCACCTACGGTGTACCCTCCGCACGAAACGAAATGTCGCGTTACCCAAGCCATCTCTCACCGAACATTACACCCACCAAGTCTGGAAAGGCCCAGAAGTCGCGTGCGCGCCGGGAGCCCTCGGGCGTCTTCTCGCTCTTCCAGCCACAGCAGATCCAGCAGTTCAAGGAGGCCTTTTCCCTTATCGACCAGGACAGGGACGGTCTGGTCGGGGAGCGAGACCTAAGGGACACGTTTGCGAGCCTAGGTGCGCACGACAAATCGGAACTTTGGAACATACGCCGCTCACTCTCCTTCCCCCTCCCAACCGCTTATCCTTCACCCTCTTTATTCTATATTCTATCTTTCTACGTTTCTAGGCATTGTCCCATCTCCCGAAATGATGGAAGAGCTGCTTACGTCGCGCCCGGGGGAGCGCGGCTTACAGTCGTCTTCAGCTACCGACGATCGCGGGATTAACTTTGCCATGTTCTTGACCATGATGAGCGAACACCTGTTCGAGTTTGATGCCGAGGCGGAGCTGGTAGAGGCATTCTCGTCCTTCGACGAGTCGGACTCTGGAACGGTCAAATGCGACGAAATTAGGAAATGGCTGAGCGAGACGGGCGACAGGATGAGCCAGTCGGAGGTGTGTATTGGATTGTCGCTTCCGCAGGGACGATTGTTAATTGTAAACAGATAGATAGATTTTTGAAGGGTCCCTTCACTGACCGTCAAGGGAATTTCAACTATAAAGAATGGGTGAAGGTTCTCAGAGTAAACGAGGATGATGACGATGCGGGGGCTCAGACGTGACTCACCCCAAGATCTGTCTTGTATCTATGTCCCCGACAAGTGTACTATCGAACGGTTCGTGTCCTCGCCCAAATTTACTACATTTACACTGACTGACAAACAATCTGAAGACATCATGTTGTACCTTAGATACTACTTTGCTACAGCTAAATACCCACGAAATCACATCAGATCCAGTCGCCTTTGAGTGGCTCTGCAGGGAACTGTGCGGAATCTGTCGCAAGCTCTCTCAATACCTCGTCGATACTATCTTCGCTTTCTTTCTCCTCGGCATCACGTTTTGTTATGCCTCTTGTGGTTCTCCAGGCTCAGCAGGGTGAGATAGGCAGGCAATATCCCAGCTGCGTACTTCGGAAGGTTGTGAAGGTACTCTGGGCTCATTGTTCACGATTGCATAAGCTCCTCGATTTGCTAGACGACTGGGCGCCTCATGCCTGGTCCCTGTAGCTGATGTTACGTTCATTTTTCGGAGGAATCCATCGCGAGTATTCACCTCTGGTCTTGGTTTCGTACTCCTTTCTGCCCAACCCCTTCTCCAGCGAGGCCAAGTCATCTCCAACCGCAGTCACAGTACCCCCAAATGTCTCCTTCCGGCCGCTTCCAGGTTCCGAAGGATCGGGGAGCCTCTTTTTACCGATGGAGACTAGGCGGTTGCTATTTCGTGTCGTGTGAGCAGGAATTGCATCAGAACCTTGCTCCAGAACTTTCATATCTTCGTCAGCCTCCGGCTGCCTATTTCCGTCCTCCACGTACGTGACGAATTCTGGGGGACGAGGAACGAGCAGCATATGGAAACGAGCAATTTCATCGATCGGGTGAGCCTCCTCTTGTTCCACTTTTGGTCGATAGAAAAAATTGGGACTGCCAGCGGTGCGTATACTGCTAACCCCGCCTTGCTCTTCCTCCTTCTCAGGGGCTTCTTTTTTCCTTCGAGACTTCTCCGAACCGTCGCCATCAGCCCCGCGATTCCCATCACTGCGGCCCTGCTTTTTATCCTTCTCTGTTGGGACAACCTGATAGTTTTTCTGTCTAAGCGCTGCCTGATTGCGGGTGATTGGCTTCTCCATTTTATATTACCGTGAACCTTATTACTACGAATATCCATACCGACATGTATATACTGAACAAGAAGTGCTACGTAGGGTTCTGCACCCCGAGGCGCACAATAATGGATCCAAAAAAAAAATACCGTGAACCATGTTACCATGAATCAGTGGTGTAGTGACGTCATTGGCAAATGCCTGGTGCAAGTAAAGTTACTGCAAGTGGCCCCAGATACAAATAGAATGACTCAAGGTTTCGAGTTGTGATCAAATATCCGAGGTGCCACAGGCTGCTTTAACCTGGAGAGAGCTCCCGACGAAAGCCCTTGCCAGTGAATGGTCACGAGAGCAAGCGCTCAGCCGGTCAGCGCTCAGCCGTCGCGTCGGATCGGAGCTCATCGACTCCTCCTGCCCATCTGCCCCTTCTGAGGTCACCCTGAAACGATGGTGTACATCAACTCGTGGCAACAGTATCAAGAAGCTGCCGAAAATTTGTACGCCAACTCGCCCAGAAAGGTATGCCCTGCACACAACTTTCAAACGCACCCTCTCTCGCCCTGCCCCATCGTGGGTGAGGCGCGGGCGCGCTCTCTCCATCCAACGTTCGAATGGATCTCGGTTCTGACGGCTTTGGGAGACCCGGTACAGCGTAAAATGGAGATCGTCAGAGGGTAAACTCGTCCTCAAGATCACCGACGACGTGACAGTGCGTAGTCTCTTTCTTCAAAATTTCGTCTTTGACTCACTTGAAACCCCCCCCCCCCCCGTACTGTCGCAAAAAAAAAGTGTCTGAAGTTCAAAACTCATTCGTCCATCTTCGTCGGTCGCTTCGAGGCACTTAATCGCTCTCTGATTCAAAAAATGATGAACATCCGCCCACCATCGAGCACTGCTACCGCTACGCCGGTTGCTTCTGCCGCCCTCTCTGCCCCTCAAGCGCAACCTGCGGCTATCTCTCCCGTCATACAGGGTTCTAATCTACCCAGTACACCCACCACATCGACAGGAGGGGTGAAAAAGAAGAAGGGGAAGAAGAAATGATCGGGTGAATGGGCACACCGTGGGCAAAGCGAGCGAGGGGTGATATGGTCTGGTTGTCCGGGTCTGATCTGTACATGTTGTACACCTATCCAATGTATGTACCTGACTCTGACGCCAACTTTCTCCCCCTCCTTCCTGTGATACATCATCGTTTCCGGACTGTCATTACAGGTCGCACAATAACAACCATCTCAACACCGAGCCTTTGCCCGCGATCGGAGACCATCGTCTAGTTAACCATGAATGTCTTCACAGGAGAATCCCAGCTGGCCCCAAATTTGTAAACATATCGGAAATTCCGTTGTAGATCGGGCTCCCGCGAAGTATCGTCTGTTCCACCCGCCCGGAGAGCACCATACCTTCGTATGGGGTCAGCTTGTTTTTGAACTGAAGTGTTTCTTTCGTGACCTGAGCCGCAATTCGGTCACCATTAAGTGATCAAAAAGAAGAAACCCCACAGTGTATTGGGCGTCTGGATCCCAAATGACCAAATCGGCGTCGTACCCAACCGCGATTTTGCCCTTCCTGTCGCCAAGGCCAGCATGGCTGGCAGTATTCTCGCTCAACCACTGCAAGATCGCCCCGATGGGCACATCGCGTTTCCGCCCCTCCGTCCACAACAGACTCAGCCCAAGCCCGAGGGTGCTGATGCCGCCCCACGCCCCCATGACGTCGCCCTCCTCCAACTTTTTCAGCTCCACGACGCAAGGGCTGTGATCCGAGACGACGGAGTCGATCGTGCCGTCCAGCAACGCCTCCCACAACGCCTCACGATTCGCGGCGTCCCGGATCGGCGGGCAGCATTTGAACTCGGGGCGCCCGTCGGGAATGGCGTCGGACGCTAGGCAGAGGTAGTGGAAGCACGTTTCGACCGTGAGCCTGTGCCCGGCCGCCTTGGCGCCGCGGACGATTGGGAGGGCGCGTGCAGCGGAGAGATGAACGATGTGACAACGGAGCGCGGGGAATTCCTTCTGCAGTGCGACGATCCGCGAGATGGCGTCGACCTCGAATCGTTCCGGACGCGACTTTAGAAACGTGTCGTATGCCCTTCGGTCGTCCTCTGAATCGCCAATCGACGTGGGATCATGGTCGTCCACTTCCGCGTGGAACAAGAGAACAGAGCCCGTGTCCTGACTTTTGTCAGCCAAGCGAGCAAACGGAAGATTTGGATCCCTCGTACGTTGAGTGTGGACATGGCCGGTCGCAGATCGCCTTCAGAAACACATGGAAATTCCTGCCAGGATGGTCACTACGGAGCGGCGCAAAAGATTCTCCTAACCTCGACACCACTTTCGATCATGAAACATTTGAACCCCTTGACGCCAGCGTCCACCAAAGGGCCCAGTTGATCCTAACAATAAGCAGACACGATCGATCAGATAAACGGATCTCTCGCAAGGTTAACAACGAGTCAAAAATGAAAATGCGCGCACTTGATTGCCCGGGATGACCCCGCCCCAGAACGCAACGTCCGTCCAGCACTGCGTGGCGCTCGCAGCACCACGTTTGGTCGCGAGGTTCTCCACGGTAGTCGTCGGCGGGATCGAGTTGAGCGGCATGTCCACGACGGTGGTGATACCGCCGGACGCCGCTGCGCGCGTGCCCGTCCAGAAGCCCTCCCAGTCCGTTCGCCCGGGTTCGTTGAGATGCACATGTGCGCTGAGACAGACAGAGAGAGCACAAGTACACCCACGCGGGCAGTGACGTCATAGAAAGCGAGTGCGAGGTGGGGGTTGAGGAAAACGAGAATGAGAGGTGTCATGACTTAAGCTACGGCACATGGTGGTAATGCGGCGTACTCGACGAGCCCAGGAAGGAGATACTTGTCACCGACGTCTACCCAGCGATCGTCATCGTCGCCAGCGAGATCCGCATAGTCCGCTCTGCCATGTCGTCCCTCGCGGACGTCGACTATCTTTCCTGTGCTAGCGGAGACTAAGATCGTCGCTGGTCGTGGTACTTGAGATCCGGGGAGTAGAACGTTGTTTCCGGTGTAGAATCGAATGTCAGCGTTAATGCTCATCGTGCGAATTCTGAATTGTGATAAATCGGGTGGAACTGCAAGTGGCCGTGCCGTATTTAGCATTGAGCCATATATATAATATAAAGGCAGTCCGCTGCATCCGAGTTCCTCATCCGCACATACCCCATTCCAACTCTATTGCCGGGATTTCCGGGCGGTTCACGCATAGACAAATACCGTCGGCGCTTATGCTGGATTTTCCACCTCCATTATTTGTATGATACAACGACTCGGAGTGCGGTAGAAAATCAAATTGATAACGGGTTGCATACACCTTTAGATACGGATCCCTGATGAATCGACCCTGGGCCATCCGTGGGGTTGAGGCCCTCTATCTGCCTTGAATTATGCCCCATAATGGACGAAATTCACCCATCGCTCCAACCTCATGTTCCTCTTTCTTCTCAACGACGTCACAGCGTCCCGAAGTGCCTCGGCCGTTCTCTCGTAATAGGGCACCCCTTCCCATCTATCTGCGAATACCGTCCTGTAAAAGCTCCCAGCAAGGTCTGGCCCATCGATGTCGGCCATCGCCCACATTGTCCCAACCACACTTCTGAATCCGCAGTATTGAACTGCTCCAGTGAGGTGCAGTCCCTCATCGACAATGCTTTCTTCTGTCAGTTCGGCGGTATGACAGGCGGCAAGGAACGCAACTTCGGCGTCGAGAAGGCGAGATCGCACGATATCGAGTAGGGTGAGGCGACTGCCTCCATAAAGCTTGAAAGAGGCGTTGAATGGCTTTCCTATTTCGAGCTCTCCGTGGCACGAAACATGCGCAAACTGGTGGCCCCTCAGGTGCTCCATCATAGCCGTAGGTGTCGCCGTATCGCCTATGAGAGTTGTCACCAATGGACTGTTAGCTTGGACAACCAGCATCTCCTGTAATGCCCCCGGCATTTCGGCATCAGGCTGTGCCACCAGAAGTATTGAAGGCTTCTCAAAAATTTGCGTCCCAGGTTTGCGGGCTCCAATAAGTGCGGAAAGCGTAGGGGTATATGAGGGGATGTATAGGTCGGAGAAGTACAGTTCAACAGGGCCATCTGATCGAATCGGACCCATCGCATGAAGAGGAAGCGAGCAAAAAACAGATGTTGGGCACCACCAGACGCGGGATTGTTCTGGTACATGCAATGTATCAAGCCTTTTGATCACTGGCCGACCAACAAGGTCATACAGCTCCCAAAGCACAGAACTCAGAGCGTCTTCGTATTCCATTGAATCAGGGCCTTCCTTTCGCGCGTCGAGTAGCTTGTCCCTCATTCCATTCGCGCGGGAGTAGAAGTCACTGGTCATGGGAATAAGAGAAGGAGGAGAATGATGATGAAGAATGATAATGTCGGACCGCCACTTGCAATGGTTGATGATCATAACAGGCCCATGTGCAGCAACAGAGCGGAGGGTGTCGAAGGATGGTGCCATTGAGAATCTCTCAAAACCTGGCAAGGCTTGGATCTGGAAGATGAGGTCATTGCGCTCGGCCAAAAGTTTTCGTTGTTTCACCACGAGGCAACCGAATGGGTCCATCGTCTCCTGATCGTCAGCTATGGAGTCATCCATCCATACGGTCGGAGATATTGATGTTGTTAATTCCTCGAGTTCCTGATTAACAGCTGCAAATTTCTCTGCTAAAAGCGAGTCGACCCCATGAAGTTGAGTAATAGAAGTACGGAGGCCCCGCATCTCCGACCAGAGTAGGCCTCTTCCCCGTTCCAGCGTTTCGATGGCCAGTTTGAGTTTACCCATGTGGATTAGATACGATGCATGGTCCAAGGGCAGTGCTTCATAATCAATGCGATTCGAGACAAGCCGGAAATGTTGTATTTCGAGGGTTGGGGCGAAGGTCAAAGACTCCTGCATGAAAGAGATGGCAAATTCGTATGCAGTAGATGTGGATGGGTGATTGAAAGCTCGGGCTATCCGTGCCCATGCGTGCGAGATCGCGAATCGATCTGGGACATTTGCGTTTATATTGACAGCGGCGATGGGGTAGAGTTCCAATGCTTCGTCAATATCTCTTCTGTCCTTAGACAACAAGAACCGGGATAATAAGGAAGAAATAAGTTCCAGAATGGTGCGAAATAGGGCCAATGGTGCATCTGGCATATTGACGAGGTCACGGCGTACGACAATTGATTCGTTCAGGTACTCGGCATTGCCTGTGTGTCTATATGCACGAAATAGGAGGTCGCCTAACACAGCAGTGATGAAGGGTATGATAGGATCAGTCGAGCGAAAGGATGTAAGCAACATTCGGCAATATTTGATATCCTCTTCGATATCTGTCAAGTCCGTGATGCGATGTGTGGAGTGAATCGCTTCAAGTAGCTGGGTGTGATCTTGTTCCGTCATTGAAGAGGTCCAGATAGCATTTGATCCGACAAAAGATGCTACCACGTTCGAGAGCGAGGAAATATCGACTTTCGGACCGCTTGTAACCGCTTCTGGAAGGCCACTTGTGACACCAAACTCTCCAAAACGTCTCTCCTTGAGCCGTTCCAGTAACCAAATGACGCGACTACGCTCCGGATTGTCATGAGACATCCCGCGTAGCCAAGCACGATAGCGAAAGATTGCCTCCACTAAATACTCCGGATTTCCATACCTGGACAATTGGGTCTTTGCAAGCGTCGCCCCTCCTCCTAAAGCCCCCTCCACATATGGGTAGGGACCGCCTGCACGTGGACGAGAAGCGATCGTTTTGTCTAAGGCAGCCAGTGCGTCCTCGTAATCATCATTCGACTCTGTTACATGGAAGCGCCTGCCAAGAGATGCGAAAAGCACGCAGGAGATCTCATGCAGATCTGGTAGACGCATATTCGCCTCCTGCAGACAATCGATGACTTGCTGTGAAAGTTGATCCCGTGATGTCATGACATGGGCGATAGCTTCAGCGAGATCCTTAAGGATGGCTTTTAGGTACTCCTCCGAGAAGTCCGATACGAGGAGTTCGCGGCAGAGGACTGACATCTCTTCGACAACTTGCATCCCATGACAAGGCTCCATGTGCACTTGAAGAGCTAGTGCACGCACGAGTAACCCTGTCACTTCATTGTCTGTGATGCCGAAGGGCTGAAGTGATTGGCGTCGAAGATAGCGAAGGTACTTAAGACCGTGCGTGATATCACTGGGCTGCTTGAACTTGAATGAGCGAACAAATATTGTTCCCGTGAGGTAATAAAACACCTGAAGGAGATTTGGGGCACCTTCAGCTGAGAAGTGGAATGGTAGGAATATAGCGTGGGCGAATTGGACGATCGATGTATTAAGGTCTCGCACATCGTCTAGTAGGCCGTAGCGCTGATGCCGTGCTATAGCAAGACCTGAGAGCCAGGGAGGGCGTAGCGGATGGGATAGGGATAGTGATGAAAGAATATCTTGACCATAGGCGATGTATTCTTCGATGTTATAGATAGAAGCTGTAAAAGGGGGGGAATTAGATGCAGCTCCGAACGAGTGAAGGGTTCAGATTGAACAGGGAGGAACTAGTTCTGAACTCACACAGTAGTGCCATACCTGAAACATCCACAGTCTGAGAATCTCAGACGATGACCTGACTGTTGGGGGGAAAGGTGCAAATCACCGACGCTAACCGCTTCGACGTGGGTTAGCCATGACTCATTGCTAAGGCAATGCGTAGCGCAGTAATCAGTGAATCATTGATGCCATGCCTTAAACACGTGGACGCGTGAACCACCGTACACTATCATGGACAAAACGACGTACGCTAAAATGCAACCCCTTGGTCCCCGATCCACATTCCCTGGGCCCTGTGACGTTGCGCAGGGCTAGGCAAGACACTGTCAACATGGCTCAGTTTTTGCACTGAATAAACTGTGACATAAACTCAAAAATTTTGCAAAAGTTTTGAGTTTATGTCATGGTTTATTCAGTGCAAAAACCGAGCCATTACATTACATTACAACAACACGCACCTAGTTGGCGCCTGGTACAACTTGGGTACGTTGCGTTCCACTTCCCCCGTACTCAACAGATTTAACACAATCCCGACAGTACTAATGTCATCGCACGCTCCTATAACGTCACCTTCATGCAATGGGACACCCCTTTCAATCCCGCAACGTGAAGACTGTAATCAAAGAGACGATGCAGTCGACCGTGCAATCCAGCAACGCAGCACCCCATGAATAATGCCGTCCCGGATCCACGCCGCAGCATTTGAATTCGGGACACTCATCGGGAATGGTTCTCGGCTGTTAGCCAAAGAGAGAATGCAGCATACTCCGCCGCCATCTCCCCATGATGCCCAGGGATCATGAACACATAAGAATCAAGAACATGTAAAGCTACAAAGTATGGATGAGGATCGCGGAATAATGTCATACCCAGCACATAATCCATAATTCCATGTTCAAGTCATTTGTCAAAAGTAGCGGAATCTCTTAGCCCTCCACCATTTACGATCCAGAGGCGCTGAGCCGCAACAAGCGACAGGGACCTGTACACCCTGTTTGATACTGCTAATGCTGGGTTGGGTTAAGAGCACATCACCAGATGTCTGCGCCAAACTGGCACCCACGTCACTGGGAACCATTGATCCCGTTCGGGCGAGCGCATCAACTCCTTCCTCAGCCATGTGGGGACTTCGCGGTGGTACGACAGCCAGCCTCCCGATCTGTTGATGCATAGACAATTCAGTCCACGCTAACATTTCTTTTGTTTCATTCCTTGTGAAGCGCCTGCCATAGAGAATTAGATGGATCACGACTTGCATTCGGTCTAAACGCTCTAATAGACGCAACAGGCTCCACCTATCAAGTCATATTTGGGGTTGAGTTCCTCAGTCTGCCTTTCTACGGACGAGTGATGAGTTGAGAAAAATGAGTTCAAATACTTTCGATCACTTACAGGGATCATATAAATACTATCCCAAATCATGCCCCGTAATGGACGAAATTCACCCACCGCTCCAATCTCATATATCTCTTTCTTCTCAGAGATCTCACAGCGTCCCGTAGTGCCTCAGCTGTTCTCTCGTAATAAGGTATCCCTTCCTGTCTATCTGAGAATACCGCCCTGTAAAACTTCACAGCGAGGTCTGGTCCATCGATGTCGGCCATCGCCCACATTGTCCCGACCACACTTCGGAATCCGCAGTATTGAACCGCTGCCGTAAGATGTAGTCCTTCATCCGCGATGCTCTCTTCTGTCAGCTCCGCAGTGACACGCGGACAGAAACGCAAATTCGGCATTGGGAAGCTGTGATCGCACAATGTCCAGCAGCGTGAGGTGTGCCCCTCCATGAAGCTTGAAGGACGCATCGAATGGCCGTCCAGTCTCGAGTATCCCATGACACGAAATGTGTGCGAACTGGTGGTCCCTCATGTGCTCCAGAACGACAGTGGGCGTTGCCATTTCACCAATAAGGGTTGTCACAGATGGGCTGTTAGCTTGGACGACCAGCATCTCCTGCAACGCCTTTGGCATTTTCGCATCAGGCAGTGCCACGAGAAGAATCGAAGGCTTATTAGACGTTTGTGGGCTGGGTTTGCGGGCTTGGATGAGTGCGGAAAGCGTAGGGGTATATGAAGGGATATACAGATCGGAGAAGTACAGGTCGACATTGCCGTCTGACCGAATTGGACCCATCGCATGGAGAGGAAGGGAGCAGAAGACAGATGTTGGGCACCACCAGATGCGAGATTGTTCCGGCACATTCAACGTACGGAGCCTTTCAATCACCGGTCTGCCAACAAGATCATAGAGATCCCTCAGGACAGAGCCCAGGATATCCTCGTAATCCATCGAGTCGAGGCCTTTCTTTCGTGCATCGAATAGCTTGTCCCTCAATCCATTTGCCCGGGAACAGAAATCGTGGCTTGTGGGAATAAGAGAAGGAGGAGAATGGTGAAGAAGAATGATAATGTCGGAACGCCAGTCGCAATGGTTGATGATGATAATCGGACCCTGTGCAGCGGCGGAGCGGAGTGCATCGAAGGGAAGGGCCGTCATAAATCTCTCAAAACCCGGCAAGGCCTGGATCTGTGTGATGAGATCGTTGCGCTCGTCCAAAAGTTTTCGTTGTTTCACCACGAGGCGACCGAATGGATCCATCGACTCTTGATCGTCAGCTTCAACGTCATTCATCCATACACTCGGGGAGATTGACATTGTCAATGCCTCTAGATCCTGATTGATAGCAGCAAATTTCTCAGCCAATGGCAAGTCGATGGCACGAATTTGGTCAATAGACGTGCGGAAGCCCCGCATCTCCGACCAGAGTAAACCCCTCCCTCGTTCCAGAGTCTCGATCGCCTTATCAAGCTGACCAATTTGAATCTGATGTGATGCGTAGTTCAATGGCAGTTCCTGGTATTGACCGCGCCTTGTGATAAGACGAAAATGCTGTATCTCGATGGTTGGAGCGAAGGTTAGAGTCTCCTGCATTAACGAAATGGCGTTTTCATATGCGGTGGAAACGGAGGTGTGTTTGTAAACTCGTGAAGTATCTGCCCATTGGCATGCGATGGAGAAGCGGTTGGGTACGTTTGTGTGGGGATCTTCGATGGCTATCGGGTATAGTTCCATGATTTCATGAAGGTCCCTTTTGTCACGAGATAGTTGAAAGCGGGCATATAGAGATGTGATTAGCCGTCCAACGACGCCAAAGTGGGTCCGCTTTACGCCTTGTATTTTGAGCAGGCCACGGGAGATGGCAATTGATTCATCGAGATACTTAGTATTGAGGGTACGCCTGAACGCAGTAAGGAGGAGTCCGCCCAATTGATTAACAATGAGGTGTGTCATTGGATCTTCGGGACTTGATTGAAGCGACATATGTAAGAGCCGACAATAATTGGCGGCCTCTTCGATGTCTTCTATATTGGTAATTTCATCCACAGAAAGAACAGCTTCAAGATGCCGTTTTTGATCCTCCATCGTCAACGAAGAGAATTTGAAACCAGCAAGAGACGCAGACAAATCCGAGAATGAGGGAATAATGGCAATCCCTGGATCCCTAAAATACGCTTGTTGAAGGTCATCTGTGACACCGAATTCGTCAAATCGTGACTTCTCGAGCGTTGTCAGGTTCTGTGTCAAAGCAGGACGCAACCGATGTTCAGGAGGCAGCGAGCCAAGATAAGCACGAAGGCGAAAGATTGCCTCCTCTAGATATTCTGGGTTTCTGTAAAACGCGAATCGGCTCATTATAAGTATAGGGGGAAGCAAGAAAACTAGAAATGGATATTGGCTGCCGTCTGAATGGAAACGAGAAATAATTTTGTCCGAGATAGTCATGGCGTCCTCGTAATCATCCAGTGACCTGGTCACAATAAAGCGAATGACAAGGGACAAAGCAAGCGCGAGGGCAACGTCATATAAATCTGGTAAACGTGTATTCGCGTCGCGCAGACATTCGATGACTTGCTGCGAAGGATGTTGATTCCGTAATAGAGCGATTTTGATAATAGCTTGAGCTAAATCCGCAACGGCGTCTTTAAGGTGTGACTCTGAAACATCTGGGGTGAGGAGCTTGTGGCAGAGGACCGACATCTCTTCAACATCCTGCATCGCATGGCCAGGCTCCAAGTGCGCCTGAAGGCCCAGTGCACGCACAAGTAATGCTGTAACATGATGAGGTGGGATGTTGAAGGTTTCACGCGACTGGCCTTGAACATAGCGAAGGTACTTCACACAATACTTGAGGTCATCAGGCTGCTGGAACTTGAGCGACCGGTGTAAAAGGGCCTCTGTGAGGAGAAAGAAAGCCAGCACGGGATTCAAGCCACCTTCAGTCGCGAGATGAGATGATAGAAATACAGCATGGGTAAATTGTAGGATGGAAGTATCCAGGTCTCGCTCGTCTGTAAGGGAGTAGTTCATCGATGGTGGCATGACCAGGAGTGAGTTCCGGGCAGAGTGCTGAGGATGGGACATGGGCGATGACGAAAGGATGCCTTGACTATCGGAGACGTGCCAGGGTCCCTCGCCTTCATAGAGAGAGACTACGAAGAAGTGCAAATAAAAAACAATTCCAAATAACGGAAGGGTTTGGAAGGGAGAGAGCGGATTCGGGACTCACATCGCAGCGTTCCCATATCGGAGACGTCGAAAACTGGAATGTGCTCCACAGCCTTGTCAGACGACGAGTCGGACGACGAGTCGGACGACGACGACGACCTGGAATATTGGAGGTAGGTCCCACAAATGGACGCAGCCACCATGATACATATCTGACTCGGACGATACCGTCGATCATCCCTTCAACACGTGTACTATCCCCGTAGAGACACAACACAGCCAGTTGAACCCAAGTTAGTTGTGAGCGCTGTGAGGTGAACCTCATCGGGATACTGTGATCACGTGATGTCCAGCACACAACGGCGCGACTGCGACTGCTTGAAGCGTTTGAAACCAAAAACCATCCAGTTCAGTATCCTACATCATGTTCGAAAGGGTCAGTATGTTCTCCGTCTATGCTTACGGCATTTTTAAGTGTTCTGTAGATCACTGCCCTCTGGTCCCCAACCCCAGTACCGCCTTCTGCCAAGGTACCATTTGACCCCACTGACCCCAAGCAGAACCCTCTCAATCCACAGGGCTTGAAGCCGTATGTCCTTTTTCATGCACCCCTTCTCAACCCCCTTGGCCATCATCTCTCAGACACTGTTGAATTGACGAGAGTTTTACCCCAATCGTAGTTGTTGTGCTTGTCCGCAGACAAAATCAGCGCGTGACGACTGCTTCCTCAAATTCGATGGGTCCGAGGCTGACGAAAAATGCAAAGGGCTTGTACAAGAGCATTTGGCGTGCATGCGGAATCTCGGCTTCAAAATCTAGACGGTAGATGGCAGTTGGGACCGGCGCCGCATGATGTGCGGGACTCGGAGGGCGCGTGGTGTCGTACGCCCATCAAATGTATGTAACTTACTCCAAATATATATTCCTCCCCTCTCTATGATGTGTCGTGTGTCTACCACACGACGCCGTCTGCGCAGAAACCAGCCGTCATTCCCCTCCCCCGGCTCCTTGAGCCCCGACATGCTGTCACTAAATGCTTGCTTGGGGGCCAGCTACGCGACTCGAACACGCGGAGTGGCTTCGTAATTCGGGTCCGGTGCCTCATTTAGGTCAACCCCGTCCCCGGTGTTATTCCTGTGTTATTCCTGACCTGCGAACCTTTGTTCTTGGGCGGAAAGGGTAGCCGCGGCTGGTTGGTTGCAGATTACAAGCGTGTTACCGACCAGAACAACAACGGCAATGATTGCGAAGAGCCTTCGTCACACTCGAAATCCTTCCTTTCCACATACAACAACTTCGTCCGGACTTTCACCACACCCTTCTCAAAAACCAAGCCATCCCACATCTGCACCCAGCTCTCCGGAGAATGGCAAAACAGGAGCCAACTTCCTCCCGACGTATACGACATGAAGCCCTTCTCCGCGAGGCCAATTTGTGTACCGAATATCATCGAACCTGGCTCAGGAGAGAGTAGCCCCGTGAGGGCGCGCGCGAGATGCAGCTGCTTTTCCTCGGAGAAGAGATTGAAGAAGAGAGACGCGTGTATGGCGGATACCCTTCCGTGAAGCGGGTTGAGCGATGTCAGACTGCGCAAATCTGGCGCGGGGCCAGTAGGCGCGTTGGCGGCCGTGAAGGGAGGTATAACTTGGAGGTGTTTTGGGTCGAAGGCGTCACCAGGGACGAATGCTAAGGGGTACGTCTCCGGCGTCGTCCTGAAGAGTTTATGTCCGAGGTCCGCAAACTCTGCAAAGTGCGTGCGTGATGAGGCACATGACGATGACACCGTAAAGCGCAAAATCGGACCTTGGTGTAAATCGGATGTGACCACGTTTTCCAGGGGATATCCGTCCGCGACGACCTTACGTGCGTCATTTCCGACTAATATGATGAGAGATATGTCAGTATATTTCGGAGAAAGAGGAATAGGCGGATGGTCCGAGTCACACACAGCAACTGCCAATATCCAAAAATATTGATCTATCGCGCTGCTGGCCTATCTTGAGCAAGTCCTGATATGGGAACAGACGCGAGATCCTGAACCTATGGTCGGGAAAACACGTTGAACTTCGTCGGATTCGATTCAGAGCTCGGGTCCCAGTGCTTACTTTACGAAATGGAAGCGGCGGATGCATGGGTAAGGATGAACCTGTGTTGAACCAAGGTCATCCGATTATGATCGACGCTTTGCCGATGGCACGAGCCTACAAACCTCGTATGCCTCAGCTTGCACTTGAAGTATATGTGTCTTGAGCTCCTCGTTGTCTTGTATCCCAGTCTGCTGCTTGAAGAAGGCATGTTCTTCATCAGTGAGATCGTAGAACCGTTTGTCCAAGGCGCGACCGTGACCCTGTTCGGTCGACTTCTGCTGCGCTGGAGTATTGTCTGACATGACAATGTACGAGGGGTTCAAAGCAGTTCTGGACGCATGAGGCCAGGCCTGATCTTATTAAACTGGGCAGGGTCTTCCATAATTAACGCCCCCACTCACGGGAGCTCATGCCAGCTGGTTTTGAGTCACATCACCGGAATTTTCCGTCTCTGGCAGGGGATATTTTGTGATGAGTGACTCTGATTTCTTCAGTGTTGTCGTCTGCCATCAGGTGGATCTCTACGATCCTCTGTTTTTGAACGGAGAGGGTAATAATGAACGAACGTTGCGATTTATGAGACGTCGGGACAGGACTCGGAGGTTGCCGAAAAGATGCGATTGCCGTGGGATCATAGTTACGATACTGTCACGGTATCTACTCAGGTTATCCTCTCATATTCAAGTTGCGAGTACTGGCATATGGGTTTACATGACTCGGATGGGTGAGCCGGGGAGTTTTTGTTGGTCGTGTTTTTAAGGTCGACCTGAATCTGTCCGAGTTCAAGTCATGATTCTACAGCAGCATAGTACTCGATGGTCCATGCAGTGACTCTTGTTTCAAACGCGTTCGCCAAGTTTTTTTTCAACAGCGGCTGCTTGGTCTTACATCGTCATAGCGTACGTAGACTAAGCCCAATACTAAGAATTGATTTTTTAGCCGAGTAGATGGAACAATATACTCACCTCATGAATGCGTTGGTACATACAGAGTAACAGAGACGTTGAGGAACGCTGTGATCAAATGTCGTCAACCGGTCTTACACTTCTAACATGGCAGGTTGCAGAATAGACAACGTACTGGTTGATCGTGAATTAGTTCAAGTGCGTTACCGACCATACTAATAACGGTATGGACTGTACAGATATCTCGTCACCTTCGAAGTTCCTTCCTTCCACACGCACCAACTTCGTTTGAACATTGACCACGCTCTTCTCGAAGACCAGGCCGTCCCACACCTGTGCCCAGCTCTCTGGGGAGTGACAAAACAGGGGTTGAGTTGCTTCCTTTGGTGGCATGATACCCTTCTCCTCGAGACCGATGTGCAAGCCAAATATCATTGAGCCCGGCTCTGGGGAGAGCAATCCCGCGAGGGCGCGCGCGAGATGCAGCTGCTTTTCCTCGCTGAATAGATGGAAGAGGGACGACACGTGTATGGCAGACACACGCCCACGCAGAGGATTGAGCGAGGTCAGACCACGCAAATCTGGCGCAGGGCCTATAGGCGCGTTGGTGGCCGTGAAGGGAGGTACGACTTCGAGGTGTTTCGGGTCAAAGATGTCGCCTTGGACGAACGTTATCGGGTACGTCTCCGGCGTTGTTTTGAAGAATTTGTGCCCGAGGTCCGCAAATTCTGCAAGTGCCCACGATGAGTGTTCCCACGATCCGGGCATATGATAATGAACCCACAAAAGCGCAAACGACGGACCTTGGCGTAAATCAGATGTGACCACATTTTCCAGGGGATATCCATCCGCAACGACCTTGCGTGCGTCAGTTCCAACTACGGCAAGATTGAAAAGTATTTGTTAGCATTTATTCGGGTTTGGGGAAATGGGCGACTGGTCATTCACAACAACTGCCAACATCTAAAAATATTGATCCATCGCGCTGCTTGCCTATCTTGAGCAAATCTTGATACGGAAACAGACCCGATACCTTAAGCCTACAGTAGAAATTCCGTTAACTAGGCCCAATTTTGCCTGAGAGGTTAGGTCTCAATACTCACTTTGCGAAATAGAAGTGGCGAATGCAAGGGTAAGAATAGACCTAATTTTAGACATATCAGTGAGTCATGAGCACCCTGTCGTCGCCATGCCAAGTCCTACAAACCTTATACGCCTCAGCCTGCAGTTCAAGTATATGTGTCTTGAGCTCCTCGTCGTCTCGTATCTCAGTTTGCTCTTTGAAGAAAGCACGCTCTTCATCACTGAGACCATACAACCGTTCGTCCAAGGCGCGACCAAGGCCCTGCTCCGTTGAAGCGTTGTTAACTGACATGAGGAGTTGGAAGTGGTCCTGGGCACATGCAGCCAGATCTGACTCTATAAATACAGGACGACGTACTCACCATCATAGCGCCCATAATCATGAGAACTCATGCCGGCCGATCCACATCACGGCAGAGACCGGAACTGGAACATTGCATTCTAGCAACCGAAGATAAATGATTTCCTCCGTCGGCTGTGTTTCTACAACCCTTCTGTTCGCACTTGGGCAGAGAAACACCGAGACACGGCGCCAGGAGGGCATGGAAGGGAAATAGAACTCGAGAGAAAACAAGCAGGGGTTTGTACTGAAGTTTTGCTTGTCTTAGATGTGGTGATACCTGCTCCGGTCGGCCTCTTATGCGTTAGTAATTTGGGTTTACATGAGCGAGTAAGAAGGTATTGGGTCGTGTTTCTCCGGTGAGGCTTCAACCACAGTAGTCTTGCACTTCCGACATCCGACATTGCAGTGGCAGCAGCGGAGTCGCGGAATAGAAATGTACCGGGCAGTCGCGGATTACAACGGCCAACAAGCCACCACGGATTGCACAGAGATTCCATCACCCTCGAAATTCCTTCTTTCCACATGCACCACCGTCGTCTGGATTTTCACCACGCCTTTCTTAAAGACTTGGCCTTCCCACACCTGTGCCCACTGGCAGCTCTCCGGGGAATGGAAAAAGAGTGGGCGCCTTCCTCCTGTCGCAGATGTAAAGCCTTTCTTCAGGATACCGACGTGCAGACCGGATATCATCGAGCCGGGCTCCGCGGGGAGCAGCCCCACAAGTGCGTGTGCGATACAGATGCTTTCCTCGCTGAACAGATGGAAGAATGAAGACGCATCGACACCCGTCTATCCAGCGCGTTGAGGCGCTCAAATTTGGCGTCGGCCGGGCCCGGTGGGCGCGTCGGCGGCCATGAAGGGCGGCACGAGGTTTTTCGGAACAACGACGTCGCCGGGGGCCGGGGACGAGCGCTATGGAAGCATGCCTCTGACGTTGTTCCGAAAATTCATGCGCAAAACCATTGACAGCCATAATTTAAATCAGATGTAACCGCGATTTCCAGGGGTTATCTGTCAGCGACGACCTTGCGCGGGTCGGTCCCGACTAACTTTGGACATGATAAGCATGCACAGCAGTTTAATGGATATGATATGATAAATGGTTTCTTCGTTGCCGGTATTGTTACTCACCTGTTCAGCTGGTTCCCACAATCCTTCGCTCTTGGGCAGTGAAAGTGATCGTGGGTGGTGGGCCGGGATTTGTACATGAGACCGGGAACAGGAAGGTGCGGAAGAAAGAGAAAAAACAAGCAGCTGGTACTTTCCTTATTTGGATATGATGGGGCGAACCAGAAGTGTTGGCTCGCGTTTCTCCGATCGAGTCTGTGAGTTCAAGTTATGCTCGGTGGCCTTTTGTTTTCGAACACGTTCGCTAGGTTTCTTGTCAATACGCACGACTCAACAGCGGCCACTTAGTCTTCCATCATCACAGCATCGAAACAATTTGTACGAATCGAAATCGAATAAATTTGCAGTTGAGTAATCGGAACAATGTACTCACCACCCGTAAGTGAGTTGAAGAGTACAAAGCAGAAGAGGCGATGAGACTACGCTGACCGCACACGCTGTAATGAGATTTCTGAGCGAATCAACCGGTATTGCACGTACTACGTACAAGATGACGCAGAAGTGATGCAGATTACAAGCGCGTTACCGACCACACCATCAACGCTACAGATTGCGGAGAGGTTTCAAGTACGTCATCTTCGAGCTCCCTTCTTTCCCAGTACATCAACTCCGCCTGGACTGTCACCGCGCCCTTCTCAAAGACTACGCCGTCCCACATCTGCACCCAGCTCTCCGGAGAATGACAAAACATGAGACCTCCCATCACTGACTTAAAGCCCTTCTCCGCAAGGCCGATGTGCAGACCGAATATCACCGAGCCGGGCTCCGGGGAGAGCAGCCCCGCGAGGGCGCGCGCAAGGTGCAACTGCTTTTCCTCGCCGAACAGATGGAAGAGTAGAGACGTGTGTATGGCGGAGACTCGTCCGTGCAGCGCGTTGAGTGATGCTAGACTGCGCAAATCCGGTGCTGGGCCCGTGGGCGTGTTGGCAGCCGTGAAGGGTGGCACGACCTCGAGGTGTTTCGGGTCCAAGGCGTCGCCCGGGACAAACGATATCGGGTAAGTCTCCGGCGTCGTCCTGAAGAGCTTGTGCCCTAGGTCCGCGAATTCTGCATACGCGGTAATGAGTGTTCCCCAGAATGTTCCTAACACGTGATGACAACCTCTAAAGCGCAAAAACGGACCTTGGTGTAAGTCGGATGTAACCACGTTTTCCAGGGGATATCCGTCTGCGACGACCTTACGTGCGTCGTTTCCGACTAATGCGACGAAGGATATGTCAGCCTTTTTTTTTCGAGTTTGGAAAGATAGGCGGGTGGTAAGTCACAACAACTGCCAATATCCAAAAATATTGGTCCATTGCGCTGCTTGCCTATCCTGAGCAAATCCTGATATGGGGACAGACGCGATATCTTGAGCCTACGGTAAGGAAGAGCTAGGTGCAATTCGATTCGCAGCTCATGTCTCAGTACTCACCTTGCGAACTCGAAAAGGCGGATGCAGGGGTAAGGATAAACCTATTTTTAGACATCAGTCATGATCGACGCTTTGCCGTCGTCCTGCCGAGCTGCAAACCTGCAAACCTGCTTGCACTTCAAGTATATGTGCCTTGAGCTCCTCGTCGTCTTGTATCCCAGTCTGTTGTTTGAAGAAAGTATGTTGGTACGCTCTTCATCAGTGAGAAAGAAGGAGCGTTCATCCAAGGCATGACTCCGTTGGGCTGGATTCTTCTGCGCTGGGGTATTAACCAACATGATGGTGCTGGATTCAAGAAGTCGTCCTGGGCGCATGTGGCGAGGTCTGATATTATAGTTACGAGACGAGGTACCCACCATCATAGCGCCCACAATCACGGGAACCCATGCCGGCCGCTTCACCCACGTCACCACAGCGCAGGATAGAAATCATAAGGCCATTTCACCAAGTCACCGCACTGCGACCGCAGCAGAGAGTGGGTATTTATGGCCGCATAACCACGTCACGGTAATGGATGAGAGGCCGGAACTTTAGAAACTATTTGTCTCTGGATGAATGATTTCCTTGAATTCATTTGAGAATAGGTCAAAACACAGATAAGTATAAAACAAGAAGTAATCGAGGCAAGGGGAATGAACGCTGAGTAATGTCACTTATCGTGCTTACGCGTTACCCATAGCCTTCTCCTTGGCAATCCGCTCAAGCTCGGCAAACATGCCACTTTTCAGCGCCATATTGCGGAAGATACCATCTTCCTTCTGGATCAGCTTCCATGGGGTGTCGAATTCGGCAATGACACCTTTATCTAGCACAATCAGCCTGTCATAATCGATCACAGTCTTCAAACGATGTGCAACTAGGCAAGCGTTAATAGATGTGAGTCAGTACTCTGGCTATGCTATGACTCGAAATGTTAAAATCACCTGTTAAGAGTAGCGAGCCGCAAAATTCTTCGCGAATGGTCGCTTGGATCTTCGAGTCGGTGGCAAAATCGATGCTACTCGTAGCTTCGTCCAACACAATGATCGAACTTCGTCGCAAGAGGGCTCGCGCCATCGCAATCAGCTGCCGTTGACCTTGCGAGAAGTTCGCCCCGCCGGGCGATACTTGTGTCTCGAGGGTTATCGGTACCTTGGGCTCAATTTCAGTTATAGAGGCGGTTGTAGAGGAACCACCAGGATGAAGCTGGTGTCCGTGGCTTGGGGAGGCTGAGCGGCTCGCAGCGCGAGACGCTTGACGAGAGGTGCGTTGTGATTCGTAGGCATTGTCTGTGATCATTCGAACGCGATGCAAAACATCAAGACATTCCAGGTCGTCGTGTTCATCTGAGAGAATCGTTATTCACAGCACTTCATTAGACGTCAGGATACGCACTAAATGGATCGAGATTGTCGCGCAGAGTGCCGGAAAAGAGCGTGGCGTCCTGTGGGATGAATGTCTACCATTGCTATGAGATTAACCCGTCCAGTCGACGATTCAATCGAACACTCACAACGCGAGAACGCAAGTCGTGCAAACCGATCGTTGTTATGTCTATTCCATCTATGATAATCTTGCCACTGGCGGAATCGACCTACGTAACCTTTGAGCACATAGAAGAACGGCCGGGGTGATCACTCACAAATCGTAATAAGCTCATAGCCAAAGTTGATTTCCCACTCCCTAGAAGACCAACGTAAAGGGAAATCAAGAAGCGATAAAATTTGGCACGCACCAGTTCGTCCCAACAAACCCACGCGTTCTCTCCCCCTCAACGTAAAGGACACATTGTGCAATACTGGCGGAAGTTCAGGGGCGTACTTGATCACAAGGTCCTCCACAACAACAAGATTATCGCTTTCGGAGGATGGCCAGTAGGCGGGAGGGCGCGACGATTCTATGATGACGGGAGGCTCCTGAGGCAATTCGAGATACTCAACAACTCGCTCGACAGAGCTGCACAAAGTTCAGCGTTGGAGAGGGCCCAAGGGCGTCAAGCTTACTTACTTGAGGTCAAGTTCAAGGCCTGTCCAAAATCGGCAAGCCCAGTAGATGCTGTTCGTAAAGGCCATAGCAGACGTGATACAAATACCCGCGGTACCAGCAGTCACCATGCCAGACAGTGCGAATAAAGTTGTGACGAGAACAGCCAAGGCACCAAGGGTATCAAAGTTCAGCAAAAGCCAACGGTTGGTCATCCAAAAGCTATACCACATCTGACTCTTCGTTAGTATGTATGAAACAGTCTGGGACTATCTGCATGCTCACCTGGGTGGTCAGATCAACTTTCGTGTGAAGAGCGTCAAGGAACCGTTGCTCGGCAGAAAAGGCGCGGACTGTGACAATGCCCTCAAGCAACTCGCCGAAACCAGAGAAGATTGGGGAGCGTGAGTTCGACTCCATCCGTCTCAGGTCTCGTCCTGTATTCAAGTAGCCAATGGCAAGCGAACGATATACATAACCAAGGATAGAAGCGGGAACGAGGAAGAAAGGGAAAATTACGCTAGAACGAAAATTGTTAACGGAGTGAGCGGGAAAGATTTCGGAACCACTAACGCTACAGTAATGATGGATGCGGCAAAGGTTGCGAGTGATGCATTGACGGCCTGAAGGGAACCCGCCAAGGACGAATCAACAGTTTCAATGTCCTGAAACCGAGTCATTTCGAGGTGGCGAACTCTAGGTTACTTTCCTCACCTTGCTGAAACGATTGAGCATACGACCTAGTAAGACAACGGTAAGCGCGGTTGCCAAATGAAATCAAGTGGGCGAGTGTACCTTGAGGTGTTGTGTCATGCCACCGCATTGTCGCACGTACTACGGTGACGAGGAGTCGTACGAAGAGCACTTTAGAGGCACGAAGGGCACCAGTGTACTGAACGATAGCGGATAAGACACCAACTAGTGCTGTTCCGAGGCCCAATGCGGCATAAACACCGATGTAGAAGAGCGGGTGCTCGTTGGCGCTAGGCAAGTGGATGGTAGGAAGATCCCAAGATTGCAAACCGTGGACAGTACGTGTGAGATGATCGGTGCCATGTAGTCCATCCATCACAACGACTTGCTGCTCAATGGCAGGCGACGACGTCATAAATGCGTGTGCCATGGATACGGTGCTATTGCCGTAGGCTTGGCCCCAGTACTGAGACCAATCAATCTTCGAACAGACCCACGCGACAAGGTTACATACCTTGATCCACACTTTCTCAGACACGGCCAAAAGCTTGGGGATAGATGTCAGTCAATCGACACTGAACTCAAGCAGCGAGGCCCTACCTGAGCCAGGATAATGAAAATGCCGAGAATAATCCATGTCCAGTAAGAGCTGCGGGCCACTTTGAGAATACGTGATCAATCCGGCGACAAACCAGACGTACGAGGCTTTTAGGTATGTCTTATATATACTCCATTTAACGCCACCCTCCTGGCGCTCTTCATCCTTGATTAGCTTTCTAGGCTTTTTCGTTTCCTTCGTGGGACTCGTGCCATCGACAGCCGCGGCGGCAATTTCTTCGGCAGTGGGAGATTCCGTGGCTACTCTTTGTCCGTCCTCGTAAGCCACCACTTCTTCGGCGTGAGCGATTTCGTCAAGAACTCCGCGGGCGCGTAGTTCGGCGACCGTCCCTTGGGCATCGATGCGGCCATCGAGCATGCGGACTAGATAATAGGCACCGGGGAGAACAAGTTCGACGTGATGGGTAACCAAGATCTGGGTTCGTCACTTTCAGTCTGCTTTTCACGAAAATATGGACAGCGAAAGGCGCATACCACTGTGCGGTTGGTCAGAAGGGGCCCACAAAGGAGTTTGTCAAATAGGAATCGTGCGGTGTGACTGTCCTGTTATGTCCTGTTGTCAGATGCAATTCCAGCTCCTTCATCCAACTGACATACCACAGCACTCAGAGGGTCATCCAAAAGGACATATTTAGCTGGAGAGTAGACAGCGCGAGCCAAAGCAACTCTAGAAAGCAGGTCCTGAGGGAAATAAAGCTTGCAAGCCAGTGTATTTCATACCTAGCCTTTTGGCCACCAGATAAGCTGACTCCTCTGTTAAATGTGAGTGAGTGGAAAGATACCCAAATAGGTGCTACTGGGCTACAGACCTTGCACCAATCTCGGTTGTATCGCCATCCTCGAGCACGTCCAAATCTGGTCTCAGAGCGCAGGCCTCGATAACAGCATGATAACGAGCATCGTCATACGGATAGCCGAACAGTATGTTGTCCTTGATGGACTGATGTCGCAACCATGGAGACTGAGCAGCGTAGGCTGTAGAGTGAGTCAAGCCGAACTCGTCGACTTGGGACATGTGTTTTGACATGATAATTTTCCCGCTGAGCGTCGTCATCTCACCCAGCAAAGCCATCTAGCAGATATATATGAATGCGACGCGACCTTGAGGCGGGTGGTCTCCCAAACTCACCAAGAGTGCGGTTTTGCCACTTGCAGTTGGACCGGTGATGACGGTAAGTTGACACTCTGGGAACATGATATTAACGTCCCTCAATTCGAAGCGGTGTTCGCTAGCCTCGCTGGCTGAGATTGAGACATGTTCAGTCTCATCGTTTGTCTCTTGCACAACACTGTCGGTGGAGGATACACTCTTCGCAGCTTTGACGGTGTCGTCGTCATCTTGTTCGACCTCATTCCATTTGAACGTCCCATTCTCAATACCTAGGCCCTTCACGGTATCATCGTCCCCTGTTGATGCGCCAAAATGGGACCTTTTCAAAGAAGATACTTGCTCGTCGACCTCGTCTTCGTCGAGATAGACCGCAATACGGTCAAGAGCAACTTTCGTCTGGAATGCAAGATGTTGAGTATGAACCTAAATTTTGAAGGGTACTTGCCTGTAACATTTGGACGATCCAGGTCGGGATGATATTGAGAGGAAGCCTGACCATGTTGAATAGGGCAATCGCCTGGACGTATTCGTTCAAATTTGAGGATAGGTAAGGGTGAAAAGCCCGTACCGTGAATGCGATGCTAACAGTCAGCTTGTTCCCTTGCGTGACAAAGACGAGGAATGAAGTGATGGAAACAAGCACGGGAGCACAAGACCAAAGAAGTTGGAAAAGGATCGAGTTCAGGCGGGCTTTGATCATCCACTTGATCTCTACAGCACGTGCGTCTGATACACGGTCGATCCAACGATCCTCCCATGCGAAGAACTTGATGAATTTAACCTTCAGTCAAGTGATTGTCAATATAGGCGCCTTGTGCGCGTGACAAATGACGACATACGGCACCAATAAGTTCGTTCAGTACACCCATTCGCTTATCGCGCGCAGCCATCACACCTTTCTGGATACGGATGCTACGCTTCGCGATGTAGCTGTTAAGTGGCCACCCAAGGGCCAGTACCACGAATCCTGCAAATGCAGACCACCCAAGCAGGCTGTGTCTGTCCTTAGTACCCGCTAAAGGCGTGTTTTGGTGTTTTGGTGGCTTACTTGTAAAGGAAAGCACATGCGATTATGATCTCGAATGGACCTTGAAACCGGGACGGTGAGCCCTACCCCTGCAACAAGAACGCAGGTCGAAAAAGACATACTGCCGTAAATGTAATACATTGCCGAACTCGTCATCGCGACACGGTTGGCGTCTCCCGCCATCAGGTTGACGATCTTCCCAATATCTGCGCCAGGCTTGGGATCGTCCTCCTTCGCCTTTGAGTCAGCATGTGCTTTCGAATCCCTCTTTCCGTCTGAGCTTGAGACCTCTTTTGAATTGTCCTTGTTCACGACCCCGGAGAAATCTTTGCGCTTTAGCGCCTTGTCATAGATCGCGGCCATAAGTTGCGATCGCATACGCGTAGCAGCCCGCCGACCGAACCACAGATGCTGGACATCAGCCTGGGCCTGTCGGATTGTGTGAATTGTGTTGGACAATAGAGGAAAACCATCGACGGACTTTGCACATGGAGCACAGGAAAGCCAGAAATGCATAGACATAGGCTCGAGAACGAGTGACGGGAGTTGGGTCATCAATTGCGTCCAGTATACGCCTGTAAATATATAAATAGCGGCATGAAGACAAACAGGACGATGCCTACTTGAGGAAGTAAGGGCCCGTATAGTTAAAGGTCACACTGATAAAGGTCAGAACGAAGTCTAAGCTATGAAAGCCGTCAGTAAATATTCGCTCTCAGTGGCATGACATGGTATCAAGTTAGTCAGCTTACACTAGGTCCAGGAAGTTAGCTGCCCAGAGTCGGCGAAGTAGTGTAGCGCATCTGACAAGAATAATATAAGCAAAGTCACAAGACACAATCCTCGACATGCTCACTTTGTGTTGCTAAACTTCACAAATATAGGCCGTGACTGCATTGTCGGGCTTAGTGCCCAGATGTCATCCTCATTCAGCATAGTGTCGGTGCCCTGACAGACATTTCAACGCCCCACGTAATCAATACGGATGAATGCAGAACACGTACACGTCTCACTAACGGCCACACCCACGAGAACGTGACCCAACCCCAAAGCGTCGTATAATCTTCCGGAGAAACGGATATTCCCTAAACCATTCCGGAATGTTAACGCACTGAAGTGGGGCTCATCGCAGCAACTCACAATCTTCGCCTTTTCTACCCTGCTGCTTGGGATGGCAAGAGGCATGCTCAGAACAATGGCGACCAAAATCAAGAGAATGCAGAGATTGAGTATGTGAGCGGCTAGAGCGAGTGGTGGGGGAAATGGGGTGCTATGCGCGTGGTGGTTATAAACGAATGCGCCGAGGGATACTGACTCGAAGACGGTATAGATGAGATAAAGCGTAAAAAGGTCGTATGGTGGGGTGGATATCGGTCGGACGATGGGACGCAAGGTCGCGAACAGCCAGGTCAACGCGAGAACGAAAGAACTCGCGGCATAAAACGAGTCCCATCCGTCCTGGATGAGTGTAAAGGAGGCTATGCCGAACCATACGAGCGTCTCTACAAGCGCAAACCACGACAACAACAGCGACTTCCACAAGTGTCCCGGTTCAACTTGCTCGTCGTGTGGGTCTTGTCCGATATCGCCGAACGCGGCCTTGGACTCTGCGGTGGCAGCTGTATTGAGGGCTTCCGCCTCTTGGAGTGTGAGAAAAGGCACGAATTGGCCCTTGACAGGGCGCAAGAGATTTGATAACCATGTGGGAACAGGGATGGTGGCAACGCAAAGGAGGAAGACGAACGCTGCGGGAATGACTGACCCCCAAAAGGTGCGGGCGCAGGCGGGATCGAGGTGCCAAATACCGCTCGAGAAATGGTAGCTCGACATCCCTGATAGCATACGAAGAAGTGCAGTCGACTGGTGGCTGTACGATGGATGGTGAAACCCAACTACTGCGTAACGCAAATTCTCGGCGCACAGCGCACATGCCTCGATTTGTTGTTGCCCACGGGCCGATTGACGTAAATTCCTCACCACGAACCGGCAGAACCCGAAATTTCGAAATATTGGTCCGATGGTCATCGACCGGTCATCCAGTCATCCCTCATACAGTACTGTAAATTGATGCAGTACGCATAATTTGGAATGGGCATTATAGTGATCGCGATCACTCAAGTCCATCGTCTACGATTTCCTCTCTCCAACAACTGCACATGCGGTATATTCTTTGATCGATGGGTCAAGCTGTCAAGTTCGGTCGCGACCCGATGATCACGCACTCAAACATTTGAGGAGGGGAGTGGAAGGAAGCATATCACGCTCCGGGACAGAATAGGTATCCTCAGTGCGATTATTTGCAGAGAACATACAACAGTAGTAAGTTGATCCATGCGTATCAGCGACTCGCAGGCTCGTCTGTACCTTTCAAGAGAGTGAGGTAGCAACGGTTTGACTTGGTGAGAATTTAGGACATCATGGTGTCACTGGCAGCTACTGGATCGAGCACGACCTGTGACTGGTGCATGAGGTGTGTAGTTCTCTGGAATATACCCGCTCTGCGCCTCTATAGATTCGACCAGTTCATAGCCTCAATTCAAACTGCGGCTCCTGGGAGAAATTTTTAACAACCGTAAGCCATCTCCTGTTGGATAATGCGACCACTGGAGCCGAACGTCGAGAAAAGTTCCGGTCCTCCCGGTGAAGCCTACGCCAAGCAAGAAAAGAGCGCGCAGCAACCTTACTGCGCATTGATCTGCTGCCTCTCCGGCTTGGGACCGTGACGTGACAAATGAAACACATGCCCAAGTTTGTTCAAGTTGTTGTTGTCTATCGTAGTGATGGCTTACTGTATCAGCGCCAAGGACGGAGACCGAATGGACCAATTGCGTTATTCGAATACCGATCCCAACCCAAGGACAATGACCTACTAATCAAGGACTTACGCAAACCACAGTGCAATTGGTATTAATCAACCAATGGTGAGGGTGACATCAGATGAGATCGTGACATCCACAAGTGGGGACGTATGAATTATGCTCAGTAAGATCTTCCTCTAGATGGGTTAATCTATACTTTCTTTCCATTCTCGTGCTAGGCACAGCGCCACGCGTGCCAAGACTTTCCAGCAAGCGCGCTATTCCATACTGCAGTCTTGGCTGTCCCGGAATATCAAATCATCATCTTGGAAGCTTGGAAGGTAACGTTTGGGCGGTGGGAGCTCTCTCAGCCTGGAAAAAAAAAGAAACGCAGCAACGCAGCAACAGGACTAGAGGTCACATGACCACGACGTAGATTCTGGTGTCTTGGCGAGGTAGAGGGTATGACGGATTAACACTGATGCAAATATGATCCTTCAAGACAAGGGAATCAAAAGTGGCTGTACCTTGATCACGAGTTTGATAACTTATCGTTATTTGAGTGCCGAATGCGGTTTCCGCAGAACCTGTGATCACTTTTCACGGGGCCTTGTGCACGGGAGTGTGCCAGAAGTGGATGATATCTTAATTGAGTCATTGAACGAACCCCAGTCGTAGAAACAACCCTTTGCTTGGCACCTCAAACTGTAGCTGGAAACAATTCTCTAGAGGACGATCATACAGGCAGAAAATCGCATCTGGAAAGCCACGTCTCAGCCTGTGTTGCCTTGAGAAGGGTCATGATAGTTAGAGTGCCATGCGGGCTGTACACGCTAACAGGGTGAGAACGTCATCCATGCGACTATGACACTACAAAACTCCGGGCAGAGCAGCAATGACCGCAATATGGCGCTATTCGAAATATCCCAAGCCAATGACAAGCTGCCACGGAGAAAGTCGGGCAGCCTGGGGCAGGTGCCTGGCGGGAGCATTAAGTCTTAGGACGGAAGTTCCACACCAGCCCACACCAAATAAGATCCCCGAAATCAGTCACGCTGACAGAAGGTGGAGTAGGAGAGGGACTGGAGACAGTAAACCCCAGACACGTTGGCGGGGCGTGTCGCGACTTGCCAAGTTCCAGCCGAGTCAGCAGGTTTCAGCAGAGGGTTCCTAGACCCAGACTTCACAATCACCGCGGGAGGTCATCGACTTGAAATGGGAGGCTCGATGTGAACCGTATATGGGGCTATTGGGCTCACACAAGGAAGTGGCAGATAACCGAACGGTTGCTGCCTCCAAGTGACTTTGCTGAGGCGGCTGACATGTCGCTCCTTTACTCTGTCTCTCCGTGTAAATTAAAATACTGATGGACTACCAATCAAGGAACCCCACGTACGATGTGCAGCGCTAAGGCGTGTCTATCTAAGAGGCAAGCACCAAGTCAGTTTTATATTTGGGGTAGTAATTCATTGGAGCACCACTTACGTCGAGTCGAACCCACTTGAAGCCTATCACTTCACTTTAGTGACATACGGGATTCGAATCGAAACATCTAGCATTCGTTTCAAAACCAAGACCAAGGGTTCGGAAAATGCCACGTAATTTGCAATTCCACCCCATGACAGAGGTCCGCCCGTTGTTGAAAGAGCATCTGTCAGGGCACAGAACAAAGATAGCGGAATTGCATCCAATTGGATTCTTGCTTCAAATACACACAATCATCTTTTTTTCAATTGGCTTGGCGGGGCCACTGCTCGTCAGATCAGGAGTCGTAGTTGGAGGCCGCCATCGGTAAGTTCTGATGCACTGATGGAGCTAATAATAGATAATTCCAAAGAATGGATATCATGTACTGTAGGGGATCGATAATGACGCAAAAAGAGAAAAAAAACACGTGAGGGGGTGAGGAATGCCATGGAATGCCAAGAAAAGTCTTGGAAAGTCTTGGCATAAATTGCGGAAGTCTCGGCATTTCTAGGCGCCAAGGAAAGATCGAGTGCCAAGTGACAGGATCACACTGCGGGTTCAACTAAAAACCGGAAGAGGTGGCCAGTTCTTCTCCTCTGATGTCTCCCCCAACTCCCCCTCACGCAGACAGCTCGGCTTCGCCCTCCCCTCGCCCAACTCACGGCTGTCTCTCGCTCGACTCCTCATCATCGCTTTACAAGTGCCAGTGGCTCGAATGCACCAAATCTTTCTCCGACCCCGAAACTCTTTACAATCACCTCTGCAATGACCACATTGGCAGGAAGAGCACCAACAATCTCTGTCTCACTTGCAAATGGAAGGACTGCGTCACTACCTGTACAAAGCGCGACCATATTACTAGCCATCTAAGAGGTCTCTTTTCTCTCGTGCGACTGAGGTGGCACTCATCAGCCCCCCCGTAGTTCATACGCCTCTCAAACCCCATGTATGCGATGTGGGTCTCCGTACACTCCTTATCTCCAATGTCCATTCTCATCCCATTTTTAGATCTGTAGAAAAACTTTCAAGCGACCCCAAGATCTCAAGAAACACGAGAAAATTCATACGGAAGAGCATCATGCTCAGCATAAACACTCGAAGGCACTCACCGTTCCCGACTCATTTTATGTCAGAAGTCGCCGCGAATCGGCAGATGACCCCAAGTTATCATCTCGGCCGAGGGTTCAGCTGGGTCCTCTCGCAGACGGTAATGGCCACCTTCCCGAATTCCCATTCCACATTCCTCACAAGACTGTAGGAGGCCATTTCGGTGGCACATTGCCCACCCCTTCTCCGGAAGTGATGCACCAGCATGTGAGTGAATTGCCGTCCATGTTAGCGACGCTCACGTCCGTTCCCCTTTAAAGACGATACTACCCACATGGGAGACTCTCCGTCCTGATGGTTCGTCAGCACCGTCCACGGGCGTTAAGAGATCGCATGATTATACATTCACTGTGGAGGACTTTATCCAAGATGTCAAGAAGCGTCGTGTTGTCCCATCTTATGACTCCCGTATGTGGTTTAACCTCCCTGTTCGTTACAACCTGTGACTCATATGCAGCAGATATGGCGGACCGATTAACCAGCCTCTCCTATGCGGATGTTACTGGCCCTGTTTCAAATGGCGCTTTCAATCCACGGTCTGTTTCTCTGGATATCAGGACCCCCGAGGAACTAGCTGCCGTCAATCAATTCTTACTGACCCTCGGACGCGACGTTACTTCGCTTCATGAGTCCCGCACCAGTTCGAATGGCCAGGCATACTCCCACTACTTCGATTATGACGACCTTAGTCAGCTAGGCTTAACCGGCATGCCGGGGATTCCCACTTCGACCACCACGAGCCACGGTCAGAATAGCTATTCGGGTTCGGGTGGCCACTATTCTTCTCAAGCCCCATTATATGGATCCAATACGAGTGTGCGGGCGGGCCAGCAACTTGTATCGGGCGTGTCCCACAGTGGATCCATGTACCCCTCCATACACGATATGACCGACCAGGGCCTTTCCTCGGCAGCGAGCATGGAACGTCGGTTATCCAATGGCACTAGTGGCATCACACTTGTACCACCAACTTCTCCACCCTTCCAAGTCGTCGGATATCAGCAATCTTCACCTATCGGTCATGTGCACCTGACTCCCTCGCTGGACGCGAGTTCCCCGCGGTCATCCTTATCTTCACCCTCCAATTCGACACCTCCCCATGTGCCCCACACCGATTCAGCTGCCATATACGAGCGTAACGATCGCCCAGCGGTCCCGCCTGCAGTCCTTGCCCCAGTATCTTATCCAAGCAAGTCTATTCGCACGGTCCTCCCGCTTAAATCCATCCCGGTGCGTAGCACCTCGCCGGTCGACTCGGATCACAGCTCTTCTCCATCGTCACCGAGGGGATTCTTGCCACCGGTATTGCCTCCGCCGAGTTCGCTCCTCGCGCGCCCGTTGTATCCGCTCCTCACGTCAGGCGACGATGACCTGAAGTTACCACCGCTACAGAAGCATTTCCCAAGGCTGTCGCCGCCATCGTCCCCCTCTCGTGACCAACCAACAAACCCCGTGCTCCCTAGCCTGCGAGAGGTCACTGCGAGCGCTGGTGCTTCAACTCCCACGTCTGGCGTAGAGGAGCGCCTGTCACGCCGATTGGACGGCTTGAGACTCAACAGCAGAAGCAACGATGATCGTGCGCGACATGCAGCACTTATCCGCGATCTACTTGTCACGATCAACGAGCGATATCGCGCACAAATTGCGCCTTCCCGAATGCCGTTGTCCCCCAAACCCATATTGCACGACACCGAGATGTCTCCAGTGCGAAGTTGATTGGATCCTTCGGCCCGAACATTTGTACCCATATTGGAACATCGTGTCCCGTTTTTAGTTTGATTGTTATGACTGCACTAGTACTAGTACTGTTTCGTGAACTCGCGTCCTGCTACCATTATTATATCCCTGTCTACTATGTTTATCGATTGGGCTGTACAAATACCGGTCTCTCATAGTCTGCCGTGGCCCCGTGTATCAATCGATCACCGTTTAAGTGTGAGCTTAATCTTGGGCGCAGAAGGCGTATCATCTGGCGCAGCAACGACAGGGGGAGTTGTCGCAAGCGGCGAAGGCACGTGGAGCGAGCTGCTCTGACCCAGGGCGAGCGAGCTGAGGCTGGGTGTCAACGGGGGCGGGCTAGCCACGGATCCAGACGCAGAAGCCGCGGCTTGTGTGGGCGTCGCTGGTGGCTGGGTACCCGAGTTGAACTCTGCCCAACGTGGACACTTCCGGTTCGTTTCTGAAAGGAGATAAAGAAAAAAATTGATGGCGCGTGGTTAGCATGGTCGGGTAACACCAGAGCGCGGTAAGGAAGTGGAGAAGTAGATAGTGGCGTACTCATGTGGCCCATTTGGCCGCAGTGGCCGCATCGTCTCTGTGCATGTGACGGGGTACATCAGTCATCGATCATGTACGCGGGGCCAAGGGGTTTTGGCGGTGAGAAAAGGAAAAAGGGGTGGCGAAAAAACGGATCAAAATGTCCGTGAGAGCGGGGGGGGGGAGGCAAGGGAGGGGGAGAAGGGAGGACGAACGTACTGTAGTGTCAGGCTTGATCGGGCGATTGAGCGTCATCAGTGTGCCCCCCTCCTTTGCGATCTTCGCGTTCTTGCGATGGAGTCGGCGCTCCTGGTTCTTCTTCATGCGTGCAATCTCTTCCTCCAATCTGCGCATAAATGTGAAAATTTTTAGCGGGGAAAAGGGAGGGGGGAGGGAGGAGGGAAGAAAGCTCACCGTTTCTTCGCCCGTGCGTCACGGTCGCTGTCGCCCGTCGGCGCTAACGTGTCAGCACCTGTCGTCTCGTCCTCGATGATCTGTCGTCGTCGTACGTACGCGCGGATGACTGCCGCGTCTCGTACGATTTCCGTGGACCATTTGCCGTTGATGTAACGTTTGAGGCGCAACACCCGCCGCCCGCCGTCCGGTCCGACGCTTACATCCCGGTCGCGTTCGATCGATGACGCGCGACTGAGCCCGGGCGATGCCGCCGCGGCAGGTCCGCCTGTCAACGCGATGGCGGGCGAGAGCGCCCGACTCTCTCTCCGTGCGCGCTGAGCTGGCTGGGATGTGAGATCGTCTTCGTCGTCGCTCAGCTGCGGTTCGTCCTTGCGGCTCAGCGAGGCGAATTGTGCCTTCCAAATGCGCTCGATCTCGGACTTGTAGATAAGTTGCTGTTCAGCGACGTTGTACCTGTGCGCAGACTTTGGGCGATTCTCAGCTTCCGCTACAAAAGCACAATCGTCAGGTGAGGCATCTATTAGTCAGGAGTGCCAACAAGACAGACCAAGCTTTTGCTCGTAATCCTCGCCAGCCTTCACGAAGATGTCCTTCATCGACACCCGAATGAAACTAAATGCTTCGCCACGACCAGTTGGATCGCCCTCGCCATGAAGCCGTAGCATGGCCTTTGCTTGAGTAGCGAAGATAAAATTCTTGGTTGTGATCCACGGGGCGAGTTGCTGCTCAATAGATAAGTGTGAGTCGTCATCGTCCCCACCCGTATCTTGTGTGCCACTGTAGCCCGCATCCTGAAGGTGCCGCTGACCGACTTGCATGCTCTCTGAGAGGACAATTTGTTCTGGTCCCACCATCTTCAGCATCTCAGCCCTGGTGGGAACAACCCAATTAGGCTTAAGACGCCAGAAACCCTGATGAGGGCCACGTCGATGATACTCCATGAATTCCTACACACCCGTGAGCAAGCGACAGCGACCAGCGGAGAGGAGGCCGACCTTTAGACGCTGACGCATCTGCAACTCATTCTGATCTGGAAAGTATTTCATCAACCTTGAGATCTTCAAGCGCTCCCCAGGACTTTTAGCTAGTAGCTTGTATGCAATGATTTGTAAACGGTGCTTGATTGTATTCGTGATCTTTCGCGAATGGGGGCCTGGTACTTCTGTGACAGGGTAGGTCTGGCCAACAACAAAGAGGTTCTTGATCTCGCGGATGAAATACTTCGACTCGCCCTTGATAGTGTTCCTATTCGCGGTGTCATTAAAACAGTCATGTCGAGTAGAAATTACAAACTTAATAACAAGGAAGTCAGTGGAATAGGACTTATGCCTGAACAATGGGGCTCGGATGAGGTTGCTGTAAAGGGCTGGGATAGTTTGTCCTGGTTGTACATAGCCAAACTTCATGAAAGGCGATTCATCCTGTGGTTCCAATACAAATGGCTCTCCGAGGTCGCCCTGACGAGTAATCAGGAGGCTAGCCACCAGATGCTTTCTATACCCACCTTGGGTATATGTTCGTCCTTCTCGCTCTTTTTCCGATAATAATTGACGAGAATACTGCCCATCCCAAAATTCGCTATGATGGGTGGGTGTTCTTCCTGTCGCAAACGAATATAACATTACATAACAAAGAGGGCAACGGAAGCTCACTGAAAACTCCCATAACACAAAATTGCTGGTATCGCGGAGGCTGAGGTCACCAGTCCTTCTCAGATTCTCCCCAACGTTGCTCCCACGGCCAAGCCTCCGTCCTGCCTTGTCCTTCTTTTTCTTCGCTGAGCGCACTTTAGTGAACCGGATTTCAATATTCGCAGGTATTTGCATAGCCGGTCGATGGAAAGATCGTGCCTCCTGCTTCCCCAAGCGTGTCTTGTACTGGCGTAGGAGTCGTAACTAACGTTACCTGAACTGAACTCGCAGAAATAACTTACGAAGGGTAACTGCAGCTTCTGCGCAGGGTATGCGTGCTCGACGACAAGGTCCCCGAACGTTTGTCGGACGCGATGTCGCCCATCCTTTGAAACGTCGTAGAACTGGTCGTTAGACAAGTTGAACTTGTCTTTGACTTGCGCGTTATCAAGGCGTAGACGCTTCCTTGGCCTGACTTCCGGAGCTACTAGAACATAAGGCACGACGAGGATACGAACAGCAGATACGAACCGGGAGGTCGCTCCTCTGGGATGATATCATCGCTGTTGTTGAACTCAATCTGAGTGAAATCGCGAAATGGTGCACGGGGACTCCAAATGATGCTTTGTGTCCATGCGCCGGATTCGAGGGACTTGTTAACAGGAGCCATGAGGTCAGTCCGCGCGGGCTCAGTCAATTGCGGGTCGTTCTCTGGTTCGTAGATGATCTGGTCCTCCCAATTGGACAAGAGAACGAGGTCAAATGAGCGATCATGAAGAGGAATCGAGGCAGACGTGTCGATGGACCCATGCTTTCGCTAATTACAGGTAATGAGAATGGAAAGTCCCTAACATGCAACGAAAAACGCACCTCGAGAGCAACACGAAGATCGTGGTCGATGCTCCCTGAAGAAACTACTTCCTCCACACGCTCATTTTCCACCTGTCGCTTCATATCCCCAACTACTCCGTCGAGAAAGTTCTTAGGAATGTCCCTCTTCTTGGGGTAGACCGATTCCACTGTAAACCGACGTTAGTCAACAGTGAATGAACATAGAAACACGTACATTGTAGGGGGCGTTTCACCACGCGAGACTTCTTGACGGCAAACCCTTGAAAAAGCTCCGTGAAGTCCAGAACTTTGTTCTTTTCAAAGGAGGGAAAGCGCTCGTAGACCGTCTTTGGTCTTTCAACGAGACGGCGGACGACGCGCACGCGCCGTTGCTTGAACGGGGCCACTGGCGAGACTGCCTCCATCTTCACGGGTTCTTCCTCCTCTTCCTCCTCCTTCAGTTCGCGGTCTACCTCATCCTCGAAGTCCTCTCCCTCCCCAGCACCGACCGCGCCTTCGTCTTCATCGTATTTGTTGTTGTAGATTTGAGAAGAGGAGAGTGTGGGGATTCCCGAGATTCCAAGTTTATTGGAAAGGCCCGTGCTGGGAATGGAGAGATCTGAAAGGACATGGTCGAGAGAAAAACCTGTTAGGGCTGATACTGCCTCATCCTGTGGGAGGGAACTTAGTAGCAAGCCAACGCTCGGCTGAGTAGCAAGCATACTTCGTTCGACATTGCCTGAAACGGATCGTATGGCCAGAGAGGCGAGTGGGAACTCCTTTCTACGGGAAAACGGGCTTTCCTCGCAGTGCTACTGTAGAAGCTCGAAGGTTGGTGGCGTAAAGAGGAGTTGGTTACAAAAGCTGTGGCAAGGGCGGTAATAAACACCACCGTGCGACTTCGGGGCCCAGGTCATGTGGGAAATTAGACGCGTTCAAGTTGTTCACACAACCATCTCACTCTTCATCTCGGTCAACATAAGTTCCTCTTCAAGATCGTTTTCAGTTGACACTCTTTCCCCATCTAGGATATTCGTTGCCACAGGTTAAATGGTCCGTAACCTTGCAGAGGATGGTATGTCACGTAACACGTCCTTGAAAGGCGTTTAGGGAGAACATAGCCTGTGCAGGACACACCACCTTGTTGCCATTTCAGCATCCCCTTCGCCAAGAAGTCGCGAGACAGGTGATTACGGAGCTGGTGAATGCTTGCGAAGCAGTTGGTAAGATAATTTAAGCAAGTTCTACTGCCGTCAGCCCTACTGAAATTTGGTAGGAATCACCACCAACAACTGGCCGACGCTCATGAGGTGGGGTATGTTATTCGCGCGCGTCATCTCGCCGCATACGTCATCCATCGTTAACCGGCATGAGCACCATCTCAACTTGGTCATCTGGTGCCCCGTTGAAGGGATATTGACGCGTCGGCGCACCTTCGCCTCGAACATCAACCAATAGTACGCGGTGCGTGCGACGGACTTGATGGAATTGCCGCCACCGGCGCTTGCCTCGGGTAAGGCGGAAACAGCGGTGAGCGGTCACCGGTCAGCTTTCAACCTTCAATGGACGATCAGTCAAGGGACCAAGCGGACCGGGGCTAACGAACAGGTGCTCATCGTATACTGTCCTGCCAGGCTGTATCATATTTCATTCCCACGCATCCATGCCTAGTCTCTGATCCCTTCCCCGCATCTCATGTGCGGCAGTCGACACTTCTATCTCTTCTTCCGCGTGGTCCGACTCCGTCTTGTTTTCATCAGGCCCAGCCGGTCTCTATCAGGAGAGGCCGTGGGTCTTGTGTTTTCTCCAGTGTCGCTGGCCATAAACAGAATCGTGTCTGGGTCGGTATTATTTTCAATGTCACCAGTTCTCGCTGAACTCGTTACTTGTTGTCCTGAGCCTGAGTACGCTCACATTACTCCCCAAACATTATCATGCGCGTGTCCATGGTTTATGGTGCTTTAGCGTATATTATCTCTTCCCCTCACGGATTTCACCCCGGGTAACATTTCAGTGCCTAGCACTACGGATAATATACGTAGTTCCTAGTGGCGCCCCTACTCATGCACCTCTGAGGGTCTAGTTTCGAGAGCAATAGTGGTTAACGACATGAATCAAATGACAGGGAGAAGTCGTACCATATTTAGTTCACGTTGGCGCCACCGAGAAGTGCACCGACGAGCGGAATACCTTTGAGGAGATCTATGTTGGGTGTGATCAAGCTCATATTCAATAGGACGTAGACTCGAGCAGGACGTACTACCGCCGCCGGGAGGGTTGCCTCCATCGCCGGTAATAATGCCCCCGGGCTGGCGGGGCTCACTCGCTGGAGCAGCGAGAGAAAGGGAGGCGAGAGAAAGGGCGAGGATGGCTTTGACAAACATCATTGTGTTCGCGGCGAGTCAGGAGTGTAGAAGAGAGTGGGAAGACGACACTGTTGAAAGCAGTGGAGGTGGCTCTGCTTTTAGTATCCTCCTCCAGGCGCCTCTCATACCGAACAACGGAGCGTTCAAAGTAAGGTCAGACGGCGAGAGGGCCGCTCCAACGCAACACCGTGACGTCGTCCGTCGTTTTGACGCGTACAGAAATTCGTTTCCCTTTCGGTTTCGAGTGTATTGGACCATGACATATGAGGATACAGTATCCGAGAGGGGTTGCGACATAATTCGTCGCAAAACATTCTTGGAGCAGGCGAAGTGAAGTGAAGGAAAGTCTGTAATGTCGCTTTGTCACCAATATCTCCATAACCCATAACCATAAGAGTAGAGCAAGCCCTGGCTACACGGAAGACAAACGTTTACGAGGCTGCGCCGGCGCGGATGCTGGAGCTGGAGCTGGAGAGAGAACTCGCGGTCATGCTAAACCTTGAAATCTGATTGGCCAGAGGCTGTCAGAAACTGAATTGGAATAAATTGGAAAATCCACAACGTTATGTGTGCTTCGATTTTTAGTTGGCATCGGTCTTGAGTCCAACGGCTCAGTCGGGGATACCAACTAGTCCTCCCTTATGCTTCTTCGCTCCCAACAACTGCTGGGACAGATGACGTTGGAATGGTCATTGATTACGCGTTCCACGATTCCAGCTGCCGTGCAGAACATACAGACTTGAAGACAATAATTGCCTTGCATGATCCGAGTCGATTGTGATCTCTCTTAGAGAAGTCGACATACCTGGGTTGGCTCCAACGCTTCGCTTTCTCTGCGTGATCTTTATCTTGTGCGATACAAGGATATACTCCAAGCACTGTGTCCATCACTCGGGACTCACTGGCAGGCCTCCAAGTCATGCACTGACTAACCGAGAGGTGTTTTGCAATACCCGGTATTACCGCGTGAAGGTACGAAACATGTAGGTCTGCTCAATGACTTCATTGATTTCATGGTCGGTACAGTATCCTCAAGTTGTCAGCTTCCATGATATCTACGGCAAGCTTGATATTGCTTGGAAATTTGGTCCATTCTTCCTGTTGTTAGGAAGGTAACTATACGAACTAGTTTAGAACTTTTTGGTTTGGTCCTCATGCGTACTAGCTTGCCAGTGGGTGTGTGGGCTTGGATACCACGGTAAATCGTTGAATCACTCCGCCTAGTAAGGTCTGCCGCCTGCATGGTGAAATGGAAGAATGACTCTCGGGACAAAAGCACACCTCCTTATGCACAGGCCGAGTCATGTTTTAACGATTAAATACGTTACCTCCCCGATTAGTCCTGATAAAGGCGCAAGAACAGTGCCGGTGAAAGGAGAGAAATATCCCTATTCG
>Ga0307510_10000374_pt1 | contig 42361 bp, 55 predicted proteins | sample 12_EM_MG_FD_207224 | JGI IMG/M metagenome (GOLD analysis project Ga0307510, IMG submission 207224) | Populus trichocarpa ectomycorrhiza microbial communities from riparian zone in the Pacific Northwest, United States - 12_EM | ecosystem: Host-associated > Plants > Roots > Unclassified | place... | reverse complement strand
AGAGAGGGGACATGAATTATAATGCACACAGGCATATATAATCCTTGGAATCATGGGTGGTACATTATTACGCCACCTCCTGGAATTTGCAGGCCGCATTACAAAACTACTACATCTACTGTTGACAGGAGATTCAACTTGCCATCTTAGGGACAGCAACGGACCTCTTTTATACTAAAGATACAGGTACGACTAATCACCGTATAGTAAGCCAGATACATGCTATGACTAAGGTACTAGGGTGATCAATAAGCGACTCCAGCTTGATCAATAAGCACAATAAGAACATCAGTCATCTGATCACTAATCACTAGGGCCAGTTCCCATGACTTACAAAGGCTGTATCGTATAAGTAATGATGATCACCTAAGGCCAGTTTCACCTGGCTTGGAAATGCCTTCGCCGAGGTTGATATCGATCTCTTGCAAGGGGAGGGAATACTCTGGTTCCGGACAGTGAGTCAAACGTGATTTTGCAGGAGGTGGGGACTCAGCGGTGAATGGGGCCGGGTCAGGTGCCTCTCTGTAACTGGCAACCTCAACGCGTTGGATGTGAAGGTGTTCTGTTATGATCCACCCCAATTTTTCTCATCCTCGTCAGGCCCCCTCCTCATCACCCTATCCAACCCTTCACCTAGGACTAAGCGACCATTACCATTGAACCCATCACCCCTACCAGACCTGCCACCGCTACCGCCCAGTGAACCATCCAAACCATCGTCACCCCTTGATCAACCCCCAGTTGAGCCCCTCGTCCCCATCCCATGGAACATCCATCATCGGGAATACTCCTCAATGGAGATGTACCAAGAGCCACCCCTAGTAGAGAACCCACTGGAAGACCCAGACAGCCCCATGGAGGACGCGCCGCCATTAGAGCCACAACCAGTTACTCACTATGAACCTGACGTCCCTGGAGGACAGACACATACCTTGTCCCCAGAAGAGTCCCCTATCGCACCCTGGGAAGCATACCTCACTCAGCCCAGCAGTCCTGTGTCCTGCAAGCACTCCCTATCACCTACAAGTCCCTCCTCAGCACCCATACGACAACGTACTAGTCATGAAGGCAGTTACCAGTCAATCACCCCCTCAGCCTCGTCACCCATAGCTGGCACCTTGCCCCAGAGTCAGGGCTACCAGTCAACCTCTCCCGGAGGATCTGCAGACAATCCCTTATCCACGCAGAGCTCCGCAGACGACGCAGATAGCGACATGGCCCTTAATTGGGTCACCATCAATACGGACTACCTTAAAGGGTAGTTGCTTACACTAGATGCCCATTAGACCAGAATGGGCACGCAGAGATCAGATCTCCTCGGATCAGCCTCAAACCTCGCGGTCATCATCGCATCATGACGACACTTCTCTTCTTGGAATGACCCGCCGCCATTGTTCGACCCTTAAGGATGGATTAGGCAACTTGTCACTTTATCATTTGCTCTCACTCATTCTCTATTGTTCGACTCATACAGACCGCAGCACTTGTCTGCGGAGTACCATATGATACAGACAGCCCCCTCTTGACCAGAAGTACCTACCTTAGTGACCATGGCCCGTGCGCGGCCGTGCCTGTATATAAGCGCCCTGTATTTCGACAGTCAAGCCCTAAGCTTGACTTGATTCTCAATATCAACATTCTTGAAAGCTCCCCAAGTGCCTCCCCTTTCCTCATCTCTTACATAAGCCTCTCAGAGTAGTCTCTAGCAATACTAGAGACTTCTACCTCTTCAAGTACTCACCACCAGTTCACCTCTTAGTACAAGTCATACTATCAAGGCCCATTGAAGCCTTAACACGTTCCAAGATCTCCTTGTGTACTGCTGGGCTGGCAGCGTATAGGTGCACCAGGGTGACTTGAGTGAGATTGCCCTGCCAAAGCGAAGAGACTAGCTCATTGATGAGCTGTTGGTCTTTTGCATTGGACTGATAACGGTATTGTGGGGCAGGGTTGTAAGGGTCGAAAGGCGGGTTTGGCTTTGGGAGATCGCTGGGCACAGGAGAGCGTGAGCAGACCTGCGATGGGGGCTTGGGCAAGTCGACTTGTGTGGCACTTTCAACTTGTGGCATGGGGTTGCCCGCATCGGCTGGTTTGGTGGTTGAGGACTTCTTCGGCAGGGTGGCTTCAGGCAAGCAAGAGGGTTTGTGGGCGTGCTTCTTCCTCTTGGCAGCAAAGACTCGAAACATGTTGGGGGTGTCAGTATCGGAGTCGGAGCTGTCGGTATTGAGCTTGGTGAGGAGGTCGGGACTGGAGGCCCCTGCTACCTAAAAGGTATATGAATCAGCGATCTCCTCGATGCGACTGGTGGAGATAAGGGAGGTATGCTGCAGCAGATCACGTGCTGGTGCGGCGAAGCTTGGCGGGGTCACTGAGGTGCTGGTGGATCTGCTGGCAAGCCAGGAGTCGATTCCTGCTTGAATGCCGCGTCCGGTGCCATCATTGGGTACTGGGTCACCATTTGGTAGGTGGATGTGCCCGCTGCGAATGGAAGCGCGGCTGGAGCGGATATATTCTTCGGCAAGATTGCACTTGCGGATGTGGTGGCCATTCTGGTTGCAGAAGGCACATCCTTCAGAGCACTGTTGGGTTCGGAAGAACAAGTTGGGGTCGTCGAAGCTTGAGGTTGAAGTGGTTGGCACAGGGGTTCATGACCACTGCGGCAAGGTGTTGGGGTTGGGTGCTGCCAGTGGAGCTTGGTATGAATAAGTTGTGGGCTGAGGCATAGCAGAAACAAGTTCCGGCTTGGGGTAGTCATTAGCTATGGTGGGCCATTGGCGATGAAGCTGTGCATGGAGAATAGTGTAAGTGGAGTCCCAGATGTTGAGACCATGCATCTGGCTTAGCAAGTCCCCCATCTCCTGGTCCTCCTTGTGCTTTTTGAAGTGGATGACCTTGGTCTGAGTCATGGGAGTGGAAGATCTGCGCTGAGGGCTTGAGTCGCAGGAATGGTCGTGGTGGTCGTTGCTTCAGCAATGGTCGTGGTCATGAGACTCGTGGTCGCAGTGGCTACTGCGCTTGTGAGGGTTGCTGCTGCAGAAAGGATCATGCACCTGGTGGTTGCAGTCGTGGGAATGGTTGCATTTGTGCTTGCGACGGGGTTCTTCATCAAGAGAGTCTTCTCTGAAGTCATCCCAGCCGCGCCTATGATGGGGATCATAGTGTCGTCGGTCAGAGCCACCATGGCTGTACCTGCGATGGGAATCGTGGTTGCGGCGGGGGTTTCTTGAATCGTGGTTGGGGTCCGAGTTGGAATTGGAGTCAAAGTCGTCATTGGAGTCGTCGCACGATCAGTCGCAAGATTGGCACAACTTGGGCCAGTAGAACTGTGCATTAGAGAAGTACCCTCTGGCAGCTTTGAAGACGTCGGCGAGCTTGTAAGGCTTATCCTGTGGGTGGTTAGGCTTCATGGTGAAGAGGTGACCAGAGAGAATCTCCCTATCATCCCAGTGAAAGCCCTTGAAGAACTTGGTGTCACGGTCATTGTCTGATAGCTGGCGTGCTTCTGTAAGGGGGTTACTCAGCTCCAGGAAGAGACAGTAGTAATCTAAAACATCATCTTTGTTGGTCATCTGAGAGCAAGAAGTTTTGTAGATGAGTTCTTGGAGGGCTTTCTTCGCGAAGCGTGTGGCTGCTGAGGTGTCCGGATACATGGCTTCTAGAGCGGTGTGGAAAAGTCCCCAGTTAGTTGGATTTTGATACCTGTTGAGGCTCTTCCAGAACTTCCTTAGTTTCAGAGCAATATATCTGAAGATAGCCTCAACCTTCTTGTCATCAGTGAGGCTGTTAGCCCTAGCCAGTGCCTCGTACTTGTGGATGAAGTCTGAGAAGTGGTTAATGGTGTCGTTGGAGAAGTGGGGTGCATTGTTTGAGCGCAGTCCTGGCATGGCCACTAAGCTGGTTGGTCGGTTAGCCATTGGTGGTTGAATCTGCAGAACTAGGACAGGAGCAAGTGGGGGAACTGGAGGAGCGGGAGGAGCAGGCGCAAGTGGGTTGGCTGGAGGGAGAGGCGGTTGAGCGAGATGCAGGGGTGCAAGTTGAACTGGCTGAGGAGTGGAGACGGCTGGTGGTGGATTTGAGACTGCGGGTGGCTGGTAGCTGTTGGCAAGCGGTGGCGTGGTGGCGACAGCGGAAGGAGGCGGGACTGGCTGCGACTGGGAAGGAAGGGGGCACAATGTTGAGGGCGGAACAAGGGCAGGCGCGGAAGATGTCAGAGGAGCGAGCACAGGAGACGAGGACTGGGAGGCCGAGACTGAGGAAACTGAGCTAGGGGTAGCAGAAGACAAGGACGCAGGCAAGGGCTGTGGCAGAGAAAGCCAAGTGTATGCAAACGTGGGCAAGGGTTCCTGAGATCCTTGGGCAGCAAGGTGACTAAGCAAGTCTACAATGGAGCAAGAGATGGGGACCGATGTTTTGGTGTCGTCAAGAGGATCTAAGCGGAGAGTGGGGATCTGAGATTCAGGTGACTGAGGATCAGGCAAAAGAGATCGCATGCGCTGGAAGGCGTCGAAGAAGGTGGTGAAGGATGCTAATTTGCTGGGAGATCTCAGAGATTCAGTGTCAGAAGCGTCAGATGTGCGATCAGGGGAAGCTGGCAAGTCAAAAGAGCCGGGAATGGGGTGAGAACATGGTGTAGGAAAGACAAGAGGAATGCAAGATGAGGTGCCGGCGGCACTAGGAGAGAGCGGTACTGAGGGGTTGGCAGGTTTCTTGGTGAACTTTCCAGTGGCTGGGTCCCTGTAGGGCTTGCTCATAAAAGGGGTTGCCGACAGCAACCAAGGACAAAGGGATCAAGGACTAGGAACAATAGATCAAAACCCAAAATCTGCCTCTCTGGGGCAGCCAAATGAAGCAAGGTAGTAAATCCTGCAAGAGAGTTTTGAGGGGCAGTTCTGGGTCTAGAGGAGCAATAGAGAAAGGTGTCAGTAGCTAATCCGAGAAAGGAAAAGCCATGCAATATATATGAAGTGTTTTGATGATGATAAGCGGTCCGAGGCAAATTGAGGTGAGGAGGCAAGAAGTCAAGAAGTTTGAGTTCTTCGAAAGTTTGAGTTGATCAGCACAGCGGCTTCAGAGTCAACATTGAAAGGTCAAAGAGGAGAGAGCTTAAAGGGCGATGGCATGCCGCACGCAAAGAGAGGAGGAGGAGAAACGCGAGGGACAAGATGATATTCCAGTCAGATCAAGACAGGGTATTTATACAATCCAGAAATCAGTAGTCTACAAGTGGCTGTCCGAGATCATCGAATCAAGGTGTAAGTAAACGCACAAGCCGGAGCACAGAGTAAGGAGGGAGAACAGGTAAGGGGAAGTGGATGAAAGGAAACATAAAACGCGAAGGGACACAGGACAAGGGGAGCCGAGACGTGAGGAATTGTGGATGCTAAAAGAAGAAGGGTGTTCTTGCCAGAAGGAGGGAACAATAGTAAATCGAGGAGACCGGAAGCGTACGAAATCCATCTATGTTCGCGGAAGGGAGACCGCGTCGGGTATGGGCTGCGTCAACCAAGGTTGGGAGCGAGCACGAAGGGTTTTGAGGCGGTGCGTCGGGGCGAGGGGATCGCTGGATAGTGGCGAAGGACACTTGAAAAGGAGGAGTGGGAAGGCAGTACGGTGCAAGCGTGACGATGGTGATCGAGCGAGTGATGTCCGCGAGGCAAATGTGTAGCGATGTCGATCGGAGGTGGAATGGGCACGCGATGGTGGCACCGCTGACGAATACGAAATGACGAATGCGAAAAGATAGACGAGTGGGAGATGAGGTTCTCGCGGGGATCGAGTCAGCGTCAGCCAATACCCCCGTATGCGAGCGCCTTCCGCACGCAGCGGCGTGGCACACCTTACAGAGTCAACAGCCCCACGGTCTTCGAAGAGTTCCTCAGCTCGCACTTGGCTTCCTTTTTCACATGCCTACAAGTAAAGATAGTACAGACGGACGTGTTAGCACAACAAATAATGGTTCACAGGCAAGGACCGCATGGTTCGGGGATGTACCAAGGACAGTATGTAAACTCGACAACATGTACTTATGCATCTGGTATGGCAGTCTTCTTAGAAATAATGTACCGTGCAGTGTGAACTACCTGACAGGCATATCGAAGAGTAGTGATGAGACTGGGATCCTGTTTGGGCGCAATGGGGGAGCGCAGCTTGAACCCACTTAGAGAATTGCGGATGCGAGAAAACCTCGAAATGACATCCTCGATCACCGGTCGCTTCTCTGGGTCCTCATCTGTCATTGCATCAACCAGGCCTGTCATAAACTCAAAGCCCTTGTACACCTGAAAGACCGTATAAACCACTTGACTAACCAATACTTAGGTGCTTACCTTCAGGAATCGCTCACGAATGACGCTCCCAAAGTCATATATATCCGTACGAAACGGATTGCACAGCCCCTCAGGCTCAAGCTGTTGTTTGGGTGCAGTATTGTCACCACCAGGAAGCGGTTCGTCCAATGCATTGCGGGAGGTGTATCGGCGGGATGAGCCAAAGTCGACTAGATAATAGCGCGTCGGCCGCTGCGTCCGGGTGTATCTCTTAGCTCTTCCTTTGAAGTCCCTGCTTCGATTCAGTCGGACTGGGTGAAAACCTTTAGGATACATCCCGGACGGATCGAACTTGATATTGGTCAATATGCCGTCCCTAGAAGCTCTCCTGATAAGGTTTCGCCATTGGGTAGGGTGAGGGTGCATCCCAATTGGATCGAGCATGATGCTATGTGCTGTGCAGTCCCTGGGAGGGTTCCATGTAGGGGCTTTATAATAGAGACATGCTAAAACGTACCTATGGGCAATATTTTGTTCGTGCATGAATTGAAGACCCTGGGGTCAAGGATTGTCAGTGGGCCGACCCCTACGAAGAGATGGTGTGTGGATCTCACGTCACATATTTGCGTGAAGAATGCCACGAATTCGCCAAATGTTTGGAAACGAGGCTGATCGAATGGGCGCAGGAGGGGCATCACCACCAATTTCTGGTCATGGGCATCGGGTAGATCAATGACTTCCAACGAAGGGACGCAATGGTTCCTGGAATCGTGCCTGAGTCGCGGGGAAGAGACTAGCTGACTAATCTCGAGTTCCCTTGCCGTAGAAACCCTCTTGAGCATGACTTGCTTCCCATCCCGCTGGCGCATTGCGTCCATCGCTGCCCGCAACTGAGGCAAATATTAGTACAGGGACCCTCGGGCTGATTGCACTCACGGGGCTGGGTTGTCCATCCTCCGTGGTGAAAAAAGCCTTGCCCGACTTTTTCCAAGAGGGCTCCCAATCAGGGTGATACCTAGGACGGAGTCGGTATCCGTGGCTCTCAATCTCATGGTAATAATCCCGCCACCACAACTCGTTATCGAAGAGGGTGCCGATTTCTTTTCTTGTTTGTACTTCCTCAATGGTGGTCATGCCGGACATTGAGCTCGAGAGGGGCAAGTAATACAGATGATGGGAGTTAGAGATGGCACCGCCGCAAGTAATCCACGAGGAATGGTCCCAGTCGGGAGAATGATGGAAAGTACAGTTGTAAGCAGTATTTAAACGACATCCTTATGGCAAATGAAAATTTTCTCATCTGGTGTATCCTCCAAGGGAGTCGAGGGGAACAAACCCTAGGAGTACGGTCGGTGGCGCATACACAAGCGCGCGGTGAGCCTATCACGATGTCGTCGCACATTGAGGACTACGGACAGGCACCACTTCACGTATGACATCGCCTATACACATATACCCCTGACAGCGCGCGGATACTGCTCTCTGCAATGGCAAAAAGGACGCTAATTTGAAAATGGTCATCTCATCTTCCATCGGACATCAAACATCATCCACCATTGCGCTTGATTTCTACATCGAGAACTTGTTTTCGTGGCCACATTAGCACCAACTGGGGAGCGAGTACTACTGCAAAGACCTGCAAACGGTATGGTGCCAATTCCGCTAGGCCCTGTGAGTGGCGCGCACACTGAAGAGTTTCACGGCAATCACACGGTCGTCGCCCTCTATCGACCACTGCGTTTGGTACGGCAAATATCAGCACTGGAACCTAGGCAAGACGGATGCATTGCCCCATCCATCCCCTTTCGCTTTCGATTTTTGATTACATGTCCCCCGTCGCTGCCACAGCCCCTTTTCGATACGAGATGCCCTCGGTCGATGTTGTTTTGGCGCGTCAAGCGTGCACGGAGATCCGCGAGCACCTATCGCATGACCATAGCACTTGTCTCGCCTCCACGAGCTTCCAGCGCCCATATCACTCTCTGGCTGCTTTGCCGAGATTACACGCCGGTGACTCTACCGTGACCCCGCCAAGCCCGAACACATCCGGGACAACCTCTCCTCCGCGCCCAATGCACTGCTCTCCCTATGCACGACCTTCACGGCCTCCCCTCTCTCACCCGCCTGCCCATCCACCTCGAGCAGTGCAGCAGCCCGGCGGTCCTTGTACTGGGCGCATACATCTCGTTCTTCGAAGTACACCCCGCTGGCGTCGGATGCGTACTCCACCCTCGTCATGCCGCTGCACCCCGAGAACCTCATCTTACCGGGCCTTGTGAACCGTTATTCTGCGACGTGCTGCCAGACCATCAGGCCCTACCGAGCGCCGCGATGGGCCTCGCGAACCTCCAGGCGCTCACGCTTTGCTTCTCCGAGCCTAGCTCGTTGATGTCTTCTTCCCGTTGTCAGAATTATACATTTATACTTCCCCTGCATCTGGGGGCCATGCCTACAGCTGGTATAGTTCTCTATCGCATGTGACGCGTAGTGCCTTGCCTCGCACCCAGAGACGCGGTTTGAGTTGCACTGCCCCCATTACGTGATGACCGCCTTGAGCACGGATGGGGATCATTGTAGGACGCGGGTGCGCTTATTGACACTGGTTTTAACGGCGGGCCCCCTGTGCCACTGCCATAATCGGACACATTGTACGACTTTGACAACATCTCGGGTGTCCCGTCTTGCTGAAGGGCCGAGATGAGGGGTAATTCGCGTCGGAAATGTTTCAAAGATAGAGGGCATAAATTGACTGCCGAGCATGATCCCAGGCATGTACCCGCCCAGCTCAATGCCTTTGCCGATGACTGGTAAGGAGAGAATTGTCCAGGCCCTTTCCACACAGGGCGATGATGAATTTATTTGTCTAGGGTGTATCATTACTTTGTGTACCATCTGAGATATTGCACTAGGACATTAACAGTAGTACACCTAGACCCATGCAATTCCTTGTAATGAACTTCTACAGTAGTTACATTTGCGCATCAAACTCTCTCCGAGTCATGATTAGCACATGAGACATGTGGACAAGTGACTTACTTGGATTAGGCAGCGACTCTTTGTCTCTACCCATGCAAGACGATAAGGAAGATATTTCGTACCCATCCTCGCGAGTGCCAACCTCTCGACAGGCCACTTTGTAGCATCCGCTGGCCCCGACTCCACAGCCGCCTACGCGCGTTTCCGCCTGTCTATCGGCAGCCCAGCCATGGCAGACATTCTCGCATTCCGCTGCAACGCGGTAGACACGAACGCACGTGGCGAATACCCCATTACCGTCACATCCCCGCCGATATAATGTCCGAATCGATTGTGCGGGGAACAGCGGCAAAGACGACGATGCCAGATGCTAGGCCTGCCGATGACGACAACTCACAGCGCGAATGTCGTGCGGCCTCATCGGTCGCAGCGCTCAAGTTGCGCATGAGGCGCGACGGTGTCGATGCGCCGAAATATCTCAAACTGTCCCAGCCAAGACACCCGAACTCACTGCTTCTTTTTCTCGATCCTGCATTTGACGTACCACAAAGCTATCTGCATCTCTTTCCCCATGCGCACAACATGCCGTCCGCGACCGTGACGGTGTGCATGAACGCTTTTGAGCGCGTGAGCAGCGCAGCAGCTCGTGCTGCACGTGGAAACACCCATGCTCTCGGACACTATATCGCCGCCTGATCACCCCGTCTCTGGGAAGCTTCTGGTGGCGGCGTGGCTGCTAGGCGAGATCCTTTCTGCGTGGCGTGATCTGTTTCGATTCTGGAATGTTGATCTCTAGCAAATAGAACAGCCATCTATGCCGTGGCAGATCTGACAGTTCAAATGCAGGAAATTGCGTTGGACCCATGAATTAGGGGTGGTACCGCAGGGTAGCTGAGTGAAAACCCATTAACCATGCTGGCCGGGTGTTGTACTACTACCTTCTGATCCTTTCTCTCCGAAGGACCACGAGAAGTCAGTGCTAGGAACGCTCTTTCGTATTGCGGCCTCTAGGTTTGGGCTCAGGCATGGCACGGTTGCATTACCGGTCCATGACTCGAGTCCGTGCCATCTCGTCACGCAGGCATAACGCCGAACTCCTATTGTTTACCGAATTGCCTCAGAGAGTGATTGCGATCGCGAGACCGTTACTCCCTTGGCACAGCAGCTTTTTTGCATCCTTACAAAGAGATCGTAGGTGATTGGTGGAGGGTCTGCGCTACGATGCGGGGGTCGGCGCGATTGACTACGGTGTCCTAGACGTTTCAAAGAAAACGACGAGCATTCTTAAATGCAGAAAATGAAATATACCTTAATAGACCCCCAAGAGGGTTCCCACTGGCAATCTGGGTGATACCCTGTGTCAAGCTTTCTGCCTCCCTGCCCCCAGTGACCGCCAACACCGTGCGCCTGTCGTCCCGTTGAGAGATCATACTGTATGAGGTCACAGCAATTGTAGAAGATGACTGTGGCGAGAGATGACAGCCGTATGTCAATATGAGAATATTAATGAGCCTCAAATGAAAGACAAGAGGATGACAGCTGGATGACGTTGGGTTAAGTCGTGGTGGGACAACTCGAGAAGGTGTGGTGGACACATCTCGCGGTGGACTGCCCCAGCTGAGTTCAAATTAATGGGATTGGCCATACGAACGCGTCAGAGGCTCAAAGCGCTCAAACTCAAAATGGAAGCATGGGGTACGAATAGGCCAACCTCAATCTTGCTGCCGTCTGATCAGTGCCACTTTAGTCACGGGCCCTTCTTTGGCTGGGGATTCATGATGTTGTGTTGGTGGCATCGGTGGCGCCCACGATTGAAACCTCCGGACAAACAGTGGACAAACTCATTCAGCCACGTTTGCGATCTTTCTCTACACCAATCCTTGTCTCCATTATGGCGGACGGTTGAGGTCACGGTAAAACACAGCCTATAGCTACAAAATGACTCATGAGTCACGAACCCGATGCTCAGTGGGTATACATCGGCATATTCTGCTCCATGATCGCCATCACCCCAGCCAACCCCACTAGGTGCGGTCGCCTCGTGTACCGGTAATACCGAAATCCTCGCGGCAAACGCTTTTCACATGTTGCTCCCGTGCGGCGGGTGGCAGCTCAGGAGCTAACATTGACTCTGAGCTCATTTAGCCTAGCTCACTATAGTACAATAGGGTGCGGCGGGATTAGGCTGTGAGGCCATCCGTACATGTTGAATGTTGAGGACGCATGCCCTTTTTGAAAGTAGACCCTGGTGATTGTTCGCCCCACACGGCATTCCCGCGTTTCAAGTTGCAGTGCTGTGGCCAAACCAACCCAGAACCATGACTTGTAGGCAACGCAACTGAGTGGGGATTTTGACAAGTTCAACTAGAGGTATCATGGTTACCGAACACGAGAATCTACAGTAGTTGCTCTACGTTGGTGGCCCATCCCGAAACGTAACCGCCATGGTCATCCGGAATCAAATAAGACACATCTCTCCAGTCGAAGGTGCTCAGGCTTATGCCCATCATCTCTGGGATTGCTGTATCGTCATGATGAAGGGCATGGCCTCTGACGATAGCGGACGAGACGCGTTGTCAGCACACCACATAGCAGGTCTTGCAGACAATTGCGGAGAGTGGGTTTTCAGGCTAGTGATCGGAGCCAGCGATCACTTTGTCTTTATATTAACATTCCCGCGTCTTGAATCTCATTAACAGTCCGCTTGTACCGAAAGCCAGCTAACACTCGGAGCGGCGGCTGCCCCGGGACATCTGAGGCGGTGTCCCGACTATACAAAGTAAATTAATATGCATTTCAGCCAATTAATTGCTGTGCTCAAGCACAGGCCTGAGAACATTAGTGCCGCGTAGGACGCCTCTACTAACGGTGCTAGAACAACCTTGGCGGTGCCTCTGTTATTTAAGCTTGCTCAGTAGCACAATACCACTCCAACCCCGAGCACCCTCCCCAACATCGAAAAATGAACCCCAAATCAATGCATACCTTTGATAGATGGAGACCGCAGAAACTAGTGGAGCATGGCGACCACCTAGTTTCGACGGCCCTCGACTTGCTCGCAGTTCATGGGGGCCAATGGTGTCAATCGATGCGCACTGAAGCCCGGGAATCGGTCCACTAGTGAGTGAATATTCCAATACTAGTGACGTACGCGACGACGACGATGTCTCCCAAGTGCAAAGGATCACGGAGGAATACCGAAGAAAAAGTCCCTGCTGGCACGGATTAAACATGCGAGGCTATACGTCAGAAAGGCAGGCAAAGCGCTGGAAGCAATCGAGGTTAGTTGACGGTATGAGTTCAACTTCGATGGGGATCTGATGTTTGTCCTGTAGGCCATGATACCTCAGCCCGGGGCTGTACTCTTCAGGCCAAGCAGACCGATTCGTTCGTGATGCCTGTCGAGCGAAAGGAAAATTATATTTATGGGAAGCGCAGGGCGCGATAATACAACCTACTTCAAATTAAGATACATACCTTATTATTCCCTTTAGTACGACCCAGTTCACCCATCTCCAGCTGCCTTCGTTTTGAATCGAGTAGACGTGTCAGAAGGGCCTGATTCCTCATGCCGATTACGTTACTTGTCGAATGATATGGCCTCCTTGTGTGTCTTCATGTCGATCCCGGAAGCGATGTCTGGCTGCAGGAGCGAGGGGTACTGTATGGGTGGTTGGAGTGGAGCGCGGTGGCGAAGTTATGGCGACCGTTTGACACGTTTCCATTACGTTATCGGTGAAATCCGTCTGACTAACTATTTCATTGGACGGGACGGGATGGATTGGGTCCAACTGAAATATCGCGCAACGATGGTCCACTGTTACAACACAGCACCCATGTTTCTCGTACAGTATGACAAATTTTTCCTCCAAGACGCCACTCGCCTCAACTTGGTGGTCGTACCTGTTCGATTTATGGGTCTAACCTGATCCTGATCGAACCAGCCATGTCCACCATTCACGGCTTTGACGAAGATCTTCCCGTTACCCATCGCGATGAGTCTGTCACATCCCCTTGGGTCTACTACAGCACAGTACTAACGAGGCTTCATGTTGGTCAGCGTGTACCCTACCATCGACCCCGAGCCGCACTTCTCCGCGCAGACGTATCGCGGCAGGGTCGTTTTGATAACGGGAGCATCACGCGGTATTGGCGCGGAAACCGGGCTTGCCTATGCCCGTGCTGGTGCATCTGTGGCGATCCTTGCTCGCTGGAAGCAAACGCTGGACGAGAGAGCTGCGGAAATTCGTTCCTCGATTCCAAGCGCCCAGGTATTCGTCGTCCCCACGGACGTTCGCGACGCGCAAGCCGTCAACGCCGCTGTCAAAGCGACACTGTCTCGCTTTGAAAAGGTAGACATAGTCATCGCAAATGCTGGGACTGCCACGGGCTTGTCTGAACGTACGTCGATTCTTCAACTGAAATCTAGGGAGAAAACAATCCATTTCTCACGTCGCGTAGTTCATGCGAAGGACCCAGATGGATGGTGGAATACCTTTGAAGTCAACATTCGTGGCGTTTACAACACACTACGGTAAGCAGCCATGTATATGCGTCCCCCATGATACGGCTCTTTACCTTATGCCCGTACCCCGCTCCAGTGCCTCTGTCACGGCTCTACAAGCGATAAATGGGTACTTCATCGCCACTACTTCTACGGGAGCCCAGCTGCGCGTCCCTGGCGCCAGCGACTACTGCGTCTCGAAGCACGCTCTTAACCGACTCATCGAATTCGTCGCACTCGGTGAGCTCGGACCCTGATTTCGAATCTGCACCACGCACGCCGCCTCTGAGCATTGCTAGAATATCCGCAAATCAAGACATTCTCGTTGAATCCTGGCGAGATCCTCACGCAGCTACAGAAAGACGTGCGCGGTGACGACTGCTCATCTGTCAAATACGATTCGATGCAGCTTCCTGCTGCAACGATACTCTTTCTTACCTCTGGACGGATGGACTGGCTTAATGGGAGGTGAGCTCCTCACTCGGAACACTCTTGACCTCCACAATGAACGAACACTATCAGGTATGTGTCTGCGCAGTGGGACCTCACGGAGGTCGAGAGAGATGTGAAAAGGAGCATCATGGAGGAAGGAGGACTCGTAAATAAGCTTTGCGTCCCGCGTTAGGTATTTACCACTGTGCGTCGTCTTCGAATCCTTTTTCTTTTCTGTCCTCGATTTCAAGAGACAACAAATTCCGAGATCCCCAATTATGGAGACCATAACTAGGATGCTCTACTGGTATTAGTTAGCGCTCAAGTCGGCCCTGCGAATCTCACCCCGCAAGACCTCCAACAAGGAATGTTCCATTACGTCATCGTTAAATCCGTCTGCCATTTGGACGGGGTTGGTCCAAATATCGCGCAAAGATGGTCCACTGCTACAGTACAGTGCAGCACCCATAAATTTGTTGTACAGTATGACAATTTTTTACTCCAAGGCGCCACTTGCCTCAACTTGATGGCCGTACCTGTTTGATTTGTGGTCTGACCTGACCCTGATCCAATCATCCATGTCCACCGTTCCCAGCTTTGTTGACATAGATCTTCCCGTTACCCATCGCGATGGGTCATATTCCTTTGGGTCTAATACAGCACAGTACTAACGAGGCTTCGTTTTGGTCAGCGTGTACCTTACCATCGACTCAGAGCCGCACTTCTCTGCGCAGACGTATCGCGGCAAGGTCGGTTTGATAACGGGAGCATCACGCGGTGTTGGCGCGGAAACCGGGCTTGCCTATGCCCGTGCTAGTGCATCTGTGGCGGACCTTACTCGCTGGAAGCGACGGAAATTCGCTCCTATTCCGGGCGCCCAAGTATTCGTCGTCCCCGACTCGGAGGACATTCGCGATGCCCAAGCTATCAACGCTGCCGTTCGAGCGATGCAGCCACGCTTTGAAAAGATAGACATGGTCCTCGCGAATGCTGGGACTGCCACCAACTTGTCTGAACTCTGAACGTACGTCGGTTCTTCAACTGAAAACTAGGGAGAAAACGATCCATATCTGCTGTTGCCAAGTCCCTTCATGCGATGCGAAGGACCCGGATGGATGGTGGATTACCTTTGAAGTCAACATTCGTGGCGTTTGCAACACATTGCGGTAAGCAGCCATGTATATGCATCCCCATGATACGGCTTTTTACCTTGTGCCCGTACCCTGCTCCAGCCTGAGCGCCGCCAAATGGGTACTTCATCGCCATTACTTCTACGGGAGCCCAACTGCGCGTCCCTGGTGCCAGCGACTACTGCGTCTCGAAGCACGCTCTTAACCGACTCATCGGATTCGTCGCACTTGATGAGCTTGGACCTTGATTTCGCGTCTGCACCACGCACGCCGCCTCAGAGCCCCCCGCTAGAATATCCACAGATCAGGACATTCTCGTTGGATCCTAGCGAAATCCTCACATGGCTACAGAAAGGCAGGCGCGGTGACGACTGGTCATCTATCAAATACGAATCGATCCAGCTTCCCGCTGCAACGAGGCTCAGGTAGTTGTGGTTTTCGTCGACCCCTCAGTACCTGTGTTAAGCCGCAGACCGCGGCATACGTCCTGAAGTTTCGGCCATGCCCGGAACTCAAAGTTATTAAATAAGCCCTGCCTCTCCAGTATGTCTAGACGACTATCAGGAGTGTAGGTAAGGTGGCTGCGATAAGTATGATGTCGACCCAAGGGGGGAGGTAGACAGAGAAGGGAGAATAGAGAAGGGGAGAATGGGAGAGCAAGAAGCGGGGCGGAGAGACAAAAACGAGCGCTGACGACGGTTCCGCTACGCTCGGCTAAGACGAGAGAGAAGCGACGGAGAGAGAACAAGAAATGTTTGGGCTTGCACCTGATGCTGGATGTGCGGAAGGGAAAGAGACTAAGGACCAGCTGTGAGACGCAAGAATGGCAGGAAGGCTTGTGGCGTTGATAGGCGCTCCGTCGTAGCCGTTCACATGTGGCTGCAAGGCATGCCTTACACTAACCTAATGAAATTACCAAAGTTTGTTCTTGAGGGACGTGTGCCCGAGCTGAGTGATGGCTGGCAATATTGCATGTTCGATACGACTGTGGCTCCGCTGGAATGGGGTTGTAGCAATTGGTGTGGGCGGAGAAGGCATCGGTGCCTTCGTGCAATCCGATGTATGCTTGGCGGATCTCACGGAGAATATTGGCCGCAGTGCAATCGGCGCCTCCCCTCCACGCTTCTTGAACGATTTGGTTCCACAGGGAACAGAATTCGTGCTGCAATTCAGGAAGGGTATTGCACATGTCAAATTGGGTAAGGGTGCTCAGAATGGACGGTGTCCAAAAACCGGAGCGAAAGGCTTGGCGAGTCATGTGGATCAAGAGGAAAAGCAATGCGCTATCACCATGCGCGATGTTGTCTCGAAGCACACAGTCTGGAACGTCAAATTCGTCCCTAGTCAGCGAGATCCAGCGGTTATCGCGCCCCCTACTAGTAGCGCCCACAACAACTTGGGTAACGATCCTCCGTACGTAATGAGCAAATTGGCTGTCGCAGTTGGTACTATTGCTCCAACGCCCGAGAGACTGTGCCATTTCAATGGATTGTAACATCCCACGCCACCGTCCGTCGAGAATGTCTTGAAGGGTTTGGGTAACCCCATCGGGACCGAGTGCTGCACGGGTGGCACCCAGACAGATGATGAGTTGATGGCTTCTGACCGATTCGGAAATGGAACTGGACGAGAAAGTGCGGTCCAGGAATCCATCCAACGCCCTCCTGGACTTGATCTGAAACTCCTCAAGAAGATGACCTTGGAGATTGACCACATGTTTTGACTTGAGGAAACCAGGGATGGCCTCGAAAAACTTTGCTCGAGCGCTATCTTCCCCCAGAGCGTCGAGTGTCGATATCAGGATACCGGCATCAATCTCCGATGATCGTTGCCAGGCAAATTTTTCGGCAGTCTTTCCCATACCGTCCGAGATTCGAATGTGATAATCGTTCCTCAAGATATCACAAAATATTGATGAAGAGAGGACCTTGATGACGACATATGATACGCCGTTATAAAATGAACGAATTGACGGAGAAATAGAATGGGATATTAGGCCGAAAAATTGGTAAAGACGTGAACCATAGGTATGCCGCCATTGGAAGGGCCACCAACGGAATCACGGCACGGAAGACAGGTTGGTTGATGTTGAACAGCCAAACAATGACACCCACGATGAAGAGGCAGATGGAAAGGTGGAGTAGGGTCGGCAACGCTTCGGCAGCTCCAAAAATCCGATACTTGTCAACACCTTCGAAAAAGATTGCACGGACCCGCGCGCGTTTTATGGGACAGCATCCTGGTTGTTGGGTGAACCTGGTGTATTGACGTACCCATTGTTGTAATAATGTCGCCAACAAAGCAACGAAAAGGCTGATAAGCAAACTCAGAAACAAGAATGCGTTCGCCCAGATGGCATATACAGGAGGGGGGAACAGTGACGACTCGGAAGGGATGCACGCGCACGACTCGGGACTATTCGGGTCGGTGGGGATCTGTTGGGTGTTATTGAGATGGAATGCCGACGTGTTCTGCCAGTGAGAGTTCAGCTTGAGGTCCTGGACTGTCACCGAAAGCAGTATGGCTACTGCGGCAGAAAAGATACAAGTCTATAACATTCTAGTTCGAAATGTTTTGCATGAACGGCGACACAAGGGCTCACGAAATTGACGATCACATCAGCATCTCTTTTCCAGCGCTCTGTAGTCTTCTTATCTTCTTCTTCAACAATCGTTGAATATAAGGAGAAAAGTGGCCAACAGCTATCTTGAGGGTCGAGGTCCTCAAACAATAGCTGGTTCGTTGCTGACAGAGGCGGGTATCGAATGTCACATTCTACACATCATAGTGGTGAGATCATCGAGAAGATATCTGAGCGGAGAGTAGCTCACCATCTCCATCCCCAGTTTCAAGCTCTTGAGGCATCGGAGAAGGGTCGTGTTACGAAGAGAAACTAGAGTTTGAAAGGCAGCAAAGGGTTCTTTAGGAGGGCTCTTTCCCTATTGAATATTGAAATATTAAATCCTCAACTGAAGGAAGCTCTCCAGCACCTGGCCCTCCTAACATAGATCGCATGGCATCAGCATGATCGGATGTGTCTTTGCGCCTCTGCCATAGTCACTTGGCGTGATCACCGGACAGCATGGACATGGTGCCACCATGAATGTGAACCCAACGTAATTCCTGAACCTGCCCTCATGCTCCGCTTGGGTAATTGCACGACGTGAAGTGCAGTGAGAAAGCTACGCAGTGCTGGCGAGTCACGAGTTGAGCAAATCCGCAGTGAAAGAAAGGTCACTCCCGGATCCCACAATGATCCCACCGGAACGTACCTCACGCAACCCTCGTGCTTCCCATAGCCTTCGATCACAAATGAACACGCCCCAATCGACTTGACAGCTTGAACCACGCGCACGAAGTCACGATAAGAGCCATAACACGTACCCCTGAGGCATGGGGCAATGCTTTGTTGGACGTGAGCACTGGCACGAGTGCTGAAAGTGACGGGCCCGTACCGAACACCAAGACCGAAATTGTGCACCCGCCAGACGAGATCTGCCGTAGCCTGCGCCAGCCTATGCGCCATAAATGTAGGACTAACCATCGTACGGCCCAATCGGCGGTGATAGGAAATTTCATCGGAGTTTGGAGTGTGACGGGGACGTGGCGTAGCGCACTCAGTACAGCGCAAAGATGGTCCCACGTATGACCTAGAATTTTTGGGCCCAGGGCCGCACTCCCCTGCGCAGACATATCATGACAAGTCGTTTTAAGAACGGGGGCATCGCACAGTATTGGCGTGGAGACCGCGCTTGTCTATGCTCGCGCTGGAGCATTTATCGTAAATGGCGATCGTTGCTCCGAGTCGCCGGGAAAAGGCGTTGGAAGAGAGCTGCGGATATCTGCTCCTCGGTTCCAGGCGCTCAAGTATTGGTCGTCCCCGCGGACGTTTGCTGCAAAAGCCGTCAACGCTACTGTTCAAGCTCAAGCGACACTGCCTCGTTTTGGAAGGATGGACAAAGTCATCGCGAACGCCGGACTTCCTCTGGCTTGTCTGAACGTACGTCGATTCGTCAACTGAATACTAGGGAGGGTGAAATCCATTTCTCACGCTGCCTGGTCCTTCAAGCAAAGTACCCGGATGGATGGTGAATACCTTTGAAGACAACATTCGTGGCGTTTATACTAGTAACACATTGCAGTAAGCGGACATGCGTTCCCACGCGGTTCTTCATTTTACTCCCGGACCCCAGTTAAGCGCACCTGTCACGGCTCTACAAGCGTCAAATGGGTACTTCATCCCCATTGCTTCCACGGGAACCCAGCTGCGCGTCCCTGGCGCTAGCGAATACTGCGTCTCGAAGCACGATCTTAATCGACTCATCGGCTACAGAAAGACGGACACGGTTCCTCCTGGTCATCGATCAAATACGATTTGATCCAGCATCCCGCTGTTACGATGTTGTTTCTTCAATTACCTCTGGACGGACGGACTGGCTTAACGGAAGGTGAGCTCCTCGGAATACTCTTAACCCCCACAATAAACAAACACTATCAGGTACATATCCGCGCAGTGGGACCTCGCAGAGGTCGAGGGAGACATGAAAAGGAGCGCCCTGGAGGGAGGAGGGCTCTTCAATAAGCTCTGCGTCTCGCGTTAGGTATTTGCCATTCAACGCATCACCTTCGAATCGTTTTCTTCCTCTTTTTGTTCTCGACTTCCAGAGACGACAGATTAAGATCGCCAATATCAATGTACGGAGACTCCGATAACCAAGGATGCCTACATGCGTAGATGTTGGAGAAAGGATACCTATTCAGCGTCACCAGGCACCCTCCTACCTCTAGCAGACAAGCCTCTATGAGCTCCTCCATGCCAAGGGGCCTCTCCGAGCTCCCAGTCCAGTCCACATCAATATTGTTCGGACCGACGTATGTTCTGGATTCCACCTAGTGCCTCTGTGAAGACGAACTTGAAGTACTTTGATACAAATGGTATTGAGACTACTGTAATACCCGAGACAATTGTCTCGACTGCAACGTGGCTAGCTTCCGACTACTGAAATGAGCATTGCACATGGCACACTGGCATGAGGCCGATGATGTTCCAGTTTCTTACCACCACGTCGTGGTAATCTTCACATTGCCAGTGGCACCCTTGAATGGCATCTGTCCGACATCAGAACGGGAAACAGGACCAGACTACGTCTTTGGCTTCGAAAATGAAGGCTTCGTTATCCCGGGGTATTCCTTTGAATATCTGTACATATCACTACAGTTGCCCAAACATGTTGCGGGAGTATTTGGTGAGCTAATGGCCATGTCCGTCACAGCTGAAAGCACATTACCGTAGCCCTCCCCCTGGTGTACAGTACCTTGACGGGCTCTTCCGTTCCTGCGATGACGACGTTTGTGCCCAGAGTACAAGCAAATGGTAGCATGGGTGGGACCTCGCTTTAAGGCAGTGGCGGTACAACAGATACCCTCCAACGCGAGCTGCGCCGTATTCAGGCAATCCTGGTTCATCTCAGGGGGGATGGAACAATTATACTGCGATATCTAGTTGCTGTCTCGCGAAGGTCACTGCCAGATTGTCGGCTATTTCTGGGCCAGCGAATACCCCAGAGTCCCGGACTCGTCCATTTGAACTGCCAAGTAACGAGACTTCTGGCCCTCCAGGGTTCGTGCAAGAAATCACATTCCGGATTATCCCGGATTACCTGGACTCGTGGGGTTGCCCAGACACACCACTCCCTATAACCGAGCACCTGGAGAGTTTAAGAGGAGCTCGTAATACATCCCAAACCACTGTGTCTACTATTGTCCGTACAGTACTCTTGTATTCAAAGCTTCCAAGCCCCGCTGCCTGTATTCATCCTAAGACTGTTCTCCTCTAATTCCTCTAGCTCCCCAGCGGCAAACAACACGGCATGTACGATAATGCCAGGCAGTCATTCCAGTCGTTCCAGGCTGGACCCGACGTAGCAGAAGATGTTCTGGCGATATTCAGAATGTCATACTTATAACTGTTATGAGCATCCAGGGCCGTTCAACTCACCGGTTTCAGGAGACAACCCTCCGGTCCTTTTTCCATCGAGTGCCATTGTAGTAGGGCACCTGGTGGGCATCACGAACGGGGCCATTCTGGTAAGGGATACAACCTAATGAACTGGATGGCCGGAAAGACAATATTAAATCGTTTTGCAAACTGAGGACTTGCTATACTACTGACCTCGATCTTGTGGAGTGCTTCGCTCGCTATCCTGGCATATAGCCTTGCCGGTTTAATTTGTGCCATCACATATTTGTTGTTCAAGGTATGTCTGACATCGTTTGCACTAGAGACCCTGTATTTAGAACGCGGCATCAGGGTTGGGAGGACTACTCACTAATCGAGCAAGCTCTGAGCATGATCTCGCTTTGACTGGTCTAATTTAGACCCGTATGAGACAAGTAAGTGAGTGGCCACAGATATTTGGTGGTCGCCATGCTCCAGGAGTTTTTTTGGTCTCCAGGTGTTGAAGGTAGGCATGGGCGTGGGAGAGCCGGGTGTCAGGACGAGATGTTGTGACGGGTGGGATAATAATCTACTGAGGGAATAGCCAGTGGGTGCTTAAGATGAGCAGTGAAGACAGAAAAGCTGGGAATTTATATCATATCCGCAATGAAAAGGAAGGCACGTCGTGATAATGAAGATACTACTGGTGATGAACAGTCCCAATGCGTGCCAGAACCTCATGATCCGAGGGAGGATTCCTCTGGCACCAGCCCAGTTGAACCAGTTCCGATCATCGATCTCAGTGGTGTCCTAAAGTGCCGAGCGAGCCTCCTACAGCCATCTGAGAATGTGCATGAACATGAACACAGTTTGGCACATTCACCACGAGGGGGACATTGATATCTGACTGATCGTTTGGCCTTCAGGTGCCCTTCAAATACAGGCTCCGATCGAATTCAGATAGCGCCCGGCGCCTTGGGGATCGGAGCTGAGACGTGGTGAACCCTGCGAAGCTCCGAGTGTTAGTTCTTCCTGTAGAGGCACCCACCAGTCTCCAACATTTCTTTCATACAAAATTTCCGGGGTCCTGGCCAGGATCTACTAGCCACCATATGTGAGTAGTGGCCGATGCTGCTCGAACCCCACCCTCGAAGACCTGCACAAAGAAAGCTACAAACGTTTGAATAATGATGGGTATTAGCGACCCACGACGAGAATGGGGGGACAGCTCATACCGCCTCATTTCCCTAGTACAATATGTGATGTGAAGATCGTTTGAAGGGCTTTTACGGAGGCGCTGCACAGGGGTGTGGAGAGAGCCTGGCATTAATATTCCGAAGTTCTCGTCTCAATTCACAACAACAAAAAGAGTTCTGTGAGAAAACTATGAGCCATCGCGGCAACGTAGCGCTTACAATATGTTTTTTCCTGACCTCCAGAAGAGTGCTGGAGATAAAATAAGGTCTTTGGAAGCCCGGCGGGAGCGACCGTGCCCATGTGTTCCACGCAATCTTCACACACTCAGTGCCTCCCTTGAATCGCACAATTCAATGATTGGTGGAACGAGAAACAAGGTCCAACACTGGTCCAACTATGCCTTTTCTTTCGACAATGCGAGCTCCCTTATCCCAGGGTGTTTCCTCGGATATCTATCCGTATCATTGCCGTCCTCCGAACATGTCGTGAACGTATCAGATGGGCAAAAGGGCTGCGGGTTCCGTCACCCCCCATGAAGCAAATTGTACGTGTTTCTTACCGTCCGGTCATCCCATATTCCCAGATTTGATCACTTTCCTAGCTAGCTTAAAGTACTGTGCCGCCCATTGGCCCTCATCGAGCCGTTCTACGACTCCTAGGCACCCCATTGCAGGCCAGCCCGCCCGAATTCCCATCGATTGCCACATAGTGCCAGTATCAGCTATTGGTTGTGCAGAATGGTACCGTTTACAACTTCAAGTTGTTACATGGGTAGCCTAGTAGTCATCCCAAGCTCACCACGACGCGATTTAGTATTTTCAAACTCTCATTACGTCGAGAAAAACTGCCAAGCTGGTGTTTGGCCCCACGTTCTGTTCTCGCCACACATCATCTTATACTACCCACCTGGTATGGATTCCCGTGCCAAACTGACTGGGTCACCTGACATTTCTGGTGTACTAGGGTCATATGTACGACCGACGCATACTACGGAGATAGAAATATGGGAGTCAAACGAGTCGGTACATGATGTCTGTGACGCTACTCCCTCTCCTAGGGACAGCGATACAAACTCCTGCATTTCGGGCCCCCATTCCCCATTATCCTTTAGCTCGTGTCTCCAGTGTTTGCACGACGTCCGATATGCCAAGGTGTCTACTAGATAATCATCTTACTATATGAGTCCACCTTTCACTAAACCATAGTACATGTGTTGTGTGGTAAGACTGAACCTTTATGCATTATCACATATCCTGTTATGAGGTATTGCTCCATACGTCACAGGGCTCACTCAAAGTCTGCGGGGGGGATCCTGGTCGAGCTAATTAATGTCTATGTTCAGCATCGATGAATGGCCTATGTAAGAAAAGTACCTTACAATAATTATCTTCATCACCGACAATGCTGCTCAGATTGTCACCCGAAACAGAGGGTAAGTTGAGAAAGTGTTGCGTGGGCGGGTCTCCCCCATCCGTGCCGGGAGTCTTGGGACCGTCCCCTGAAATGTGATCAGCATTACGGCGCACGGGAGCTACCCGGGTCCACTTACCTCCAGGTGCCACCGGTAACGTACAGTCCGACCAGTCGCTGGTCGTTGACGGCACTCTATAAAGGCCATGAAATGGATGATCCACATTGAAGTCTATACCAGAATGTACACTCAGACAGGCGCCCAACCACTCGACCAGCAGACGTTGAGCAAGGAAACGTACCTGTGAGCCCTGTCTCTCTTGCCATCCTACTGGCCAACTCGGTATTGTGGGCTCGATCCGAAGCGTCCTGATCTCGGATTCGAGCATTAGCAACAAAACTCGAGTCGTTTAAAAACGGCTCCTCACCTTAGCAATCTCGAGTGTCCGTACTGACGATTCTTCGTAATCCTTGGCCGTCTTGTAATGTTCCAATAGAGGCAAGCGGCGACTTTTGAGACTTTCCTTGGTCTTCCGCATCCTGTTCCACAAGCGATGAGCAGCGTAAGGTATGATACCCGACAAAGGCTTACTCGTTGAAGTTGAGTAAAATGTCTTCCTGGTCGTCGGGAGGAATAATTGACAGGTACTCATCGAGGAGCCTCTGTAGTAAATTCATATTGGTGTCACCGCGTCGTATCATCCCTCTCACAAAGCCACTAAGGACGAAACCAGCAACGGTCTTCAAAAAACGGGGACGAGGGACTGGGACGACCGCAGGTGCAGGCCTGCGGGGCTGGCGCTGAGGAAGTATACTAGACATGAGGGGAAATAAGGACGCAAAATAAAATTCTGAATTAGAAGGGTATTAAGACCAGCGGCGCGCAGCGACCTTCTGGCAGTGACAACACGGAAATATGATGGTCAAGTGGGGGGAAACGGAAGATGTGGATCTGTCGGGTCCAGTGACCACGTTAATAAATACTCTGTGCTTCAGGGTACAACAACAGCAAGCATCAGGCGCCTCCACCTTGGTGTTGTCCTAACGGACATAAGTGGAAACAAAAAGAAGACGACAGGCTGGACTGCAGGGAGTGCAGTGGCGGTGAATTGATAAGTGGTTACCACAGTACAAGCGGATAACGTCTTACCAAATCTAAGCATGGCCAACGGCCGCAACCATACAGTACAGTACAGTAGATGGCGCAGGCAGTCTGCCGGGGTCAAAGACCATCACGCTAACGAATAACCCCCCCCCCCCCCCACGCTTAGTTATTGTATCCTTCTATTATTTTTCCAATGGCCAGTCATTAGTATCTCATATTATCAAATTTTAGGAAATGTTGGGGAATTTCTGTACGATGATTAAAACCGACATTGGGAAATTGGCCCTGAGGTCCAGATACAATATTAAATAGTGGCTCCAAGTCGACGCGCACTTAATAATTACGTTATCACCCAGTGAATTGTTCTCAACGAGAAATTTTCTCACGGGGAGTTGTGGACTCTAAACCTTCCCCAAGACGATACTCCAAGTTTATTTCCCTTTTCTTATAATGTCTCAAGAATTATTGGACGTAGGAACCTCACTAGAGCGTCCCGAAATGCAAGCCGGAGAGCTCAACAGGCTCGAAAAGCAATGGGCTAACCGGCAAACAGCTCTTGAAGAGGCGGGTTACATGCTACGGCCGCGGTATCGTCCTGGATGGCAGCCATCATGGACCGGCACAAACAGGTTTTTTCTGAACCTTGAGGATGGGAAAGCTCAGGCGGTGAGTATGGAAGCTCCTATCTAGTCCACTCGAAGATTTGACATGCAACAGAAACGAGCGGTCATGGATGCAACCCGGATTTCCGATGGCCGACCTGTGATGTTGAAACTTCTCGTACCGACAGAAGGTCCACATGAGCTTCGAATCAACCGACTGATTTCCTTGGAACCGCTTCGCTCAGATCCTCGGAACCATTGCGCTCCTTTGCTTGATGTGATAGCGCTTCCGAATGAACCTGAAATCATGGTACATGCACGACTGCGCCCGTTCAATGACCCTCCCATGCAAACATATGGCGAATTTGTTGCTTTCTTCAGCCAGCTGTGCGAGGTGAGTGATACTCTTCTAGAGTGGTCGATCTTGGTACTCAACAAACCAGGGAATACAATTCTTGCATGAAAACAACATCGCTCATCGGTACATTTGCTATTATTTCTCTAGCTGTCCGTGGCTTTTCTTATGCAACCCGACCCAGTGACTGTACGAGAGCAAACATCATGCTGGATCCATCGGGAATGTATCCCGAATCCTTCCACCCCGTAGCGATCAACCGGAGTAAAGACTTTCGCAAAAACGCCAAGGCATACTCGCGCACTCGACGCCCTCCGCGATACCTTCTCATCGATTTGGGGCTTTCACGTCAATATGATCCTGCTAATGGCCCTCCGCTCGACGAGCCACTGCGCGGCGGCGACAAGTCTGCGCCAGAACACCAGGATCGCGTCACGCCATGTAACCCTTTCCCAACGGACGTTTATTACATGGGCAACTTGGTCAGGCTACAGTTTGTTCAGGTTCTTCTTTCTAATTGTATCCAACGATCCGTATCCTTACCTCTGAATCGTCTTAGAAATGCCGTGGGTTTGAATTCATGGAACCGCTGATCGCCGACATGACCCAGGAAGACCCTCAAAAACGTCCTACGGTGCAGGAAGTCGTATCCCGCTTCGCGGAAATTAGACGAGGTCTGAGCATTTGGAAGCTCCGATCACGAGTGGTACGCAGGGATGAGATTTGGCCGATGAGGGTATTACGAGCGGGCAGGCATTTGTGTCGCACGGCTGGGTATATCCTCGCTCGAAAAGCAGCGATACCTGAACCTCAGGCTCCATCATAGTTTTGCTTTGTGTTATTTTATCGCTACGCACCATACACTCATTCAAGCTAGATTTTGTAATATACCCATCATGTTTCCATTCGCCATCTCCAGGTCATAAGTGGGTACAGTAGGACTATCAAAGGAGGACAATAACGCACACCGGGATGGCCTTCAATAGATGATGTGGCCCAAATAAGAACGTAGCGATTGTAACGACTCACCCTCTTTGATTTACGAATGGGAAATACAGCTCGTGGCCAGCAAATACAATTAGGAACCGATGCTTCGAGTAAAGTTAAAGTTCTGCATTTCCAAATCAAAGAACAATCACCAAAGAAGTAACGGACATCCCAAGACGTCTCAGGTTTCCGGGACATAACAACACCTTGAAGGGGATGGTCGTTCAAATCATCCATCATCGGCAGGCATGTTCTATACAGTCAACCACGAACCTTCTTGATTTTCACATTTCGCATTTTCAAATCGGGGAAACAAAGTGGGGACATCACCATACAATACAAGGCAATAGCCTGGGGGAGACTTTGACAACTGATGGCTCGGGAAGCGTGGAGAGGCACAGGATGGATAGTGCCAGAAATCGATGCCGAAGGCGCAAGAACCACAATAAAACACGCCGTGAATTCTCCCAAATTCTCTGTATTCCTGATGCACGGGCAAAATTCGTCACTAGGACGAGAGCGAGCAGGTGAAAAAAATAATTACGAGGCCATTCCAAGCCCTGTGCCCTGGTGGGCTCGGAGCCAGCGTGAGACGAGAGGCCGTCTCAGGCACGGCCCAATCGCAGATGCCCAGCCAATTGCAACCGCTCGCGCGGAAATGGAAATTTCCATCGGAGTTGGAATGCCACGGGGACGCGGCGTGGCGCGCTTGTGCTGATGTTTGCTCGCGGACGAGCGGCTAGACAAAGCTGATCGGTCATTTAGCTGAGATCCGGACGCAGAATTCGGTAATTCCTTCCCACCACTCATCCCTTCCCGGCCCAGCCCCAGATTCTATATCTGCCTGGTCGAGTCGAGCTGGTCCAAGTGCGGTGGGACTGGTAACGTCGGTTAGCATGTCTATTGTCTTTTTTCCTGCCTCATGTCGTACCAGCGATCGGAGCGTGATCCAGGATGGCCGCAGGTCCTGGTTACTACAGCATTCGCAGAACGCACTATAATGACGGCGAAGTGGGTCCGCGGTTGACTCATGTGTGCCATTGTGTTCTCTTATGGGTGTTTGATGTCGGTCAGGGTGGAAAAAGACGAACAAGGATGAAACAAAAAGACCGCATCTCGATCCCACTACCACCCTTCCAAATCAAAGAACCGTCAAACCATACGTAGCACACAATTTGAATCTCCTAGTTCTGAGCCAGCCTCCGGACTCGCCGTCAGGCTCCGGCCCTCAAAATGGATACTTGTCCTGCTGTTCTCTCCCTAGCCTATGGGGGAGGCGGGAAATTAAAAGGCTGAGCATACGAGCGAAAAGAACCACGCGGCACATTTGATTGGGTATGGTGAAAGGATGCGGGTGTAAAAAAAAACTAGGACCTGAGAATCAATTACGTGGCATCGCAGTGAGTGGAGCCACTGGGCGAAGGGGACCCATCCGCCCCCCCATTGAGCACAATGCCACATCCATGCCCGTACGCTTGGCTCTCCCAAAGCCAACATGCCCCGCCCTCCACCTCCTCGCCTCTCGCGCGCCTGTCCACACCTAGCACAATGATGCGATGACCGGGACATTCTTTCCCACCCGCTCGACTTCTTCCCTTCTCTGCGACCCCCCCCCCCCCCCATAGTTGGCAAGGAGGATCAACACGTCCCCGGCCCCGAAACCACCCCACCGAACTAGGTGATTCGACGAGGGCCGGCCCTCCTGTACATTAATTCCCTCCTCTCCCCGGCCATCCGTCACATCACATTCTACGGCCGTAGGCAGCACATGGAGGGCGATTCAAAAAGTCATCTTTCATCCTTGTGCGTATATCGTTATTCCTAGTGGACGGGTATCCTCACCAGACAGCGTCCTCCTAGTATAAAGCCGACCGAAGAAGTGCGCATGATGGACCCGCCTTCGCCGACGGACTCGAACGTCAGTACCAAACTTGACCACCTCCGCCCACCAACACTCGGACTCCTGTTGCGTCCCCCCACCAGTTCCCTACGGTCTGCGGCTGCACCGTCACACTCACCAAGTGATCGTTTCAGCCTCTTTTTTTCGTTCGGTTTCAATGCTGGGTTAGTACCCGCACCTCGATCACTGATATTCCCTCCAAGATCATCCCACGAATTGAGGGTTGGTTTCGTTCGGTTGGTGGGAAAGCGGGCACTTGATGCCATTTTGGAAGACTCAGAATTGACACACTCCGTACGCCTACCTGTGTTGGATGCACTTCCGACCCCATATTCTCTAGTAAAGAGACTTGTATTCTAGTTCTACACACGTTGCCACAATGGCAGCCATATATTAGTTGGGTCCAAATATAACAAAGCCTGCGACGAGCTCGAATCCCTAAGCCATCGCTACCAGTCGTTGAATGCGTTTTTAGCCAATAAATTAAATACGACAAGTAATGACCCAGAAGTAGTCCGAGAGCGTACGAGGCCTGGCATGGGGTTTGATGACCACAAGGGATTAAGGACCTATAGGACGTATGGTACCGAACATGGCAGAAGTGCTGCTTCCTCAATTAATTGCCCGCACCGGGATCCGACGACGGGCCAAAGTATTCGCTCGAAGTGCGAACTGTGCTTGTTTCGGCAGCGTCACGGCCATGAAGGGACAGCCGTATCTCTCCTTCCTCGTCTGGCATACTATCGTGGGGAGGTAATGGTCGAAGGGTAGCGACATATTGCGTTGTCCGCTGATCCCTTCCGTGCAATCTCATGATCACGAGCGGATCTGGATACACTGTCGTCATCAGCGATGTTGTGAAAGAAGTCTGGACTTACCTCCTGTCGTTCTCGATTGCATTGTTACCAACTCTGCCCGTTCCAGGTTGTTAAAAGCTGCATCATCCAATACTGATAGGCTCGGTGTGGCCGGGCTGTGCGGGTTGCTGGTAGGCCGCGTAGGCGGTTCTACAACAATAGGTATTGTGGCAGGAGACCCTGCAAGTATGGATGAGCCCTGGTTCGAAAACCGAAAACGAGCTAACCTTGCGGGACTGTTGCTGCCCGAATTCGACCTTTGATCTGGTTATTGATGAGTCGGTTAGATGCTTTCTGGTGCCAGGTCAGTCGGACGTCCCTCGATAGCAGTAAGGATCTACCTTTACTATCAAATATGTCTTCCTAGAGACCCGTTTGTATTTCATAATTAGAAGAAATCTTTGAAATGGGGAGCGGGTGTCCTCCAAGTCCTTCTCCAGTTGGTCCAGTCTGTGCTATCACGCTTTAGCAATGCATATATACAGGGTATACGAGGATTTCGAACTGACTCATCGAGTTTGCTTTCAATCACTTGTTGCTCGTGAATTGGCACCAGGTCTATGCACTGCTGAAGGAGGTGGCGTGTTCGATCATTGTAATCTTCGGCACTTCGTATCTTAACGCTGATAAGACTTTTGCGGAGATTGTCGACGACGACGCCCCTGGCTGAATCATCTGACACTTCGTGAACCGTATCCGTGTCCTGAGTGGGTCTTTCCGTCATCAACTTGAAGATGGTTAATTTGTTCTGAAGTTCTGAGAAGGCGGAGGGTTAAAGGCGACGGGACTTGAAAGAGGGATATTTGGTTTCAGTATTCTGCCGAGGCTGCATCGAAATATATATAAATACATTGACCGAGAGCGCCAGCATATTGCGGGACCCTCGTTTCCATATACCGGATTTTGAACGGCCTTGACGACAGTATCAACAAGTCTTGTTTAACTCCATACAAATCTGCAAGTCTCCAACAATGTGTCAGCGGTGCGAGCTTATTCGTTGAAAACTGGAGTGTGACTGAGCCGTAATCATGACAATGACAACAACAAGGAGGATGAAACAGCTGCCATTCAGTTCAGGCTGGTGCGCACTTTGCCGGGCAATGTTCCGAGAGGATGGCCACTGCCGAACAGACGCCCGATCCAGTTCCGTTCCCACTAATAAACAATAGCCTTTCGTCCTGCGTCTCGCACTCCACTCCATCCCACCACCAGGTTAACACCCTTGATGACAACGGGTGGTCAGCTGCGTAGAGAGTTCTTTGGGGATAATCCCAGGATAGAACCAGGGGGTATCCGTCCCTACGAGTCCTGGTGGATCGAGCGGCAAAAAGCGTTGGAGCAGGCAGGGTATATGCTCCGTCCCCGATACCACCCTGACTGGAAACCATCGTGGGCCGGCACGCACAAATATCCCCATCGGTTCGAAGACGGGCAAGTCTTGCAGGTGAGATCTGATATCCGCGTGTTCCAGTTTTTTGTGCTCATAAATGCTTCAGTTACGTCTGTGCATCGACGCGACTCGGATCTCTGATGGGAGACCTGTAATGCTGAAGAAGCTTCCCTTCGAAGAAGGTCCTCATGAACTCGAGATAAACAGGCTTTTCTCGACGGAACCCCTTGCTTCGAACCCCCGAAACCATTGTGCACCCCTCCTCGACGTCATTCAATTACCAAACGACCCCCCGATCATGGTACACTCCTTGTTGCGCCCATTTTATGACCCTCGACTCCAAACATTTGGAGAGTTTATTAGTTTCTTTTCACAAGTGTGTGAGGTGAGTCTTGCGTTACCTCTCACTGGCGTGTATTGGGTCCCTGACCTGGCTAGGGTGTACAATTCATGCACGAGAACCATGTTGCACATCGGTGTGTTCATCTTTAATTTTCACTTCTCTCCGTCTCTTTCTGCGGTGCTTATTTCCTATTTATCTTACCTCAGGGACTGTACGTCGGAAAACATCATGCTCGACCCTTCAAATATGTATCCCAACTCGTTCCACCCCGCTGACATGGGCCGAAGTAAAGATTTTCGTCGAAAAGCAAGGGGATATTCACGAACTAGGCGTCCTGCACGATATCTTCTCATTGACTTTGGCCTTTCTCGCCGGTACGACCCAGCAAACGGGCCTCCGCTGGATGAACCGATACATGGAGGAGATAAGTCCGCACCCGAACTTCAGGACGGCAAACCACCATACAATCCATTCCCTACCGATGTTTACTACGTTGGAAACCTAGTTCGGGAGGATTATATGGAGGTCCGCAACTCTCTTTTTTAAGACGGCGCTTTGGTTGACAATTAACTAGAAATACTATGGGTTCGAGTTTATGAACGGACTCATCGCGGACATGGTCCAAGAAGATCCCACGAAGCGTCCCACCATGGACGAAGTTGTTACCCGTTTATCCGTTGTCCAGAAGAAGATAAGCTCATGGAAGGCACGCTCTCGGATGGTCCGCAAGAAGGAATTTTGGCTCCTTAAAATGTGGAGAATAGTCGGACATTGGTACCAAACCATCGGCTACGTCCTTGGCCGTAAGTCAGCGATTCCCGACCCAAAATGATGATGGCTGTCTAAATTCCACTTGCTGCGTCGTTGCTTTTTCCTGTTGTCGCGCCCACATTCGTTTTCTATGCAAGTTCTTGATATACCTGTTATCTAGTGCTATCTATTTTGGTTATCCTAGTTGGAAACACGTGTTGTGTTATTTGAGTCCCGCAATCGGAATACCCCTCACCAGTATGATGCAAACCGGCGCCGATCAATCCAATCCTTTTGGTAACGTGGCTTGATTAATTAACCTACTCTTGGGAAATGGCACAAACTATTCCCTTTTTTTTTTTTTTTTGAATTCAAAGTTTATTCTCCACTGTTTACACAACAAGAGATTGTGGTGCTATGAGAACACTACATAGGAGACCCAGGGAGTATATAACGGACTGTTGAGCGAAACGGATATAAGTAAAACAAAAAGCACAGAGTGCTTCAGGCCTCAAGCCAACCGAAAAAATAATTACGGGGGGTCTGGGCAAGGGGGTAGGGGATGGAGGAGAGAATTACTACGTACAAGAAAGGTGGCAAGTGCTTCAGCGCCTTTCACAGTCCAAAATAAGTAATGAAAAGAATAGTCCTTAAGAATGCAAGTGCAAAAAATCAAAACCAAGGGACAGTCAGACAGAATGTGAGGAGCAGAGTGGAGAATGGGAGCATCGGGAACCCAAGGGTGAGCCATGCGTCGGAGGATGCGTCATTGGCTGCTGTAGCGGGCTGCCGGAAGGCGTGCACTACCTCAGGTAGGAGAAGGGGATTGGGAGGGGGTGAGATGTGGGTTGGCGTGTTGCTCTGCCATGAGGGCCTTGAAACTGGCACCCTGGTTAGCGAAGGAAACGAGTGAACAAGGCGTGGCATATGGCCGCGCGACAGACATTTGCCCCCTGGGTTGGTCTCGGGTCACCTCAGCTTTCAGCCAAGGGTTACCATCGCGATCCAGTTCAGTCATTGGGATGGGGATTTGCAAGTACATACATGGGCAGGTTATGGTGTTGCCAGATGTAGGGCGCATGTGTTGTGAGTAGGCACCGCAAAAGCAGTGTTGAAAGAAAACTTGGAGGGCGGCGCTCATGGCGTGACATTGTCCAAGGGAAAGGGACCCAATGACAAGTTCAGAGGGGAGAGAGGACTCAGGGACTGGGATTATGCCGCCTGTCCATTTGCAACAGGGCAGATCCACATGGTTATCCTGGTCAGTCTTCCACAGTCTGAAGGGGAGGGTTTCCAGGAGGGGTTTAGGGAGGGCATCAGGGATGTGGTGTAACTGAGCCTTGGCTTGTAGTTCAGCAAGATTGAAATCTTTACCGCGGGGGCCCGGCCAGTTACATGGGAAGATGCGTGGGTCAGCACATGTGGGCTTTCTATTAAGCTTGACAGCCAGGGGGTGGACGGAGATGTTAATGTCCGGGTGAAGGAAGCACTGCATACCAAGCGCGCCTGTAAACAGGGTAGCCTGGGGGAGATACTTGTGCTTCGACAGGGACATGAGGGGGCAGTGTAGGTTCCGGTTCGGAACAAAGATGATTATGTGACGTCCAGGGTGAGAACCAAGGGAGAGGACGCCAGCTATGGCGGCCTCCGCGGCAGCGAGAGTGTGGTCATGGCTGGTGCAGAAGCCTTGCTTGATGCAGGTGCCATTGGCAAAGGAGAGGAAGGCGACGATGAAGTGGTCAGGGTGCGGGATTGGGTAGATGTGGATGGTGTTGTGGCCAGGGGGGGGCTGGTTCACAAGATCAATGATAGTTGTGGACCAAGCCAGCGTCGCCAGAAGGTTGAGGGTATTGAAAACTTGGGGATGGGACCAGGTAAGGCCTGTTGGGATGCAGAAGGCTGGGAAGGAAGCAGGGAGTAGGGAGGTAAGGGGGGTGGGGATCGGGTTAGGAGGGGTGAAGATGGTGGAGGGATCATTGGAGGGGAGCGTGCATAAGAAAGCAAATGGGGGGAGTTTGGAGAGACAGGTGGTGAAGGCCTCGCGGTACTTTGCGATGGTGTATTTGATGGGCGGGATGGTGAGCATGTTGTGTAAGGGCTCAACTGGTGTGGTGCGAAAGGTGCCACTGATTTTGCGTACAGCGACATTTTGAGCAACCTGGAGAATTCAGATGAGGGATTGCAGGGCACGGTGGGACCACACTGGGAGGCCATAAAGGAGAACTGGGAGTGTGATGGCGTGGAAAATAAGGCGCCAGTTGTGGAAGTCAATTCCACAGACTGAGTTGCCAAGGAGCAGCCCCCTAAAGGAGGACTGTGCATGTGCCACCATGATTTTGACATGAGGTTCCCAATTGAACTTATCATCTATGAAGATGCCAAGGTAGCGTACCAGCGACGATCAACAAACTTGAAGGGTCCCGCCACCGGGAATCCTCAAGTCAATTGACAGCCAGAGAGCTCCAACACGTTCAGGGTTGGCTCGACGTGGTTGGAATGTGATAAATTCTGTTTTGTTGGGGTCAAGGCAGAGGCCATTGTGTAGAAGCCAATCCGCGATGATGAAGAAGCCATCGGTGCATTTCTGGATGACCAAGGAGTGTGTAGCGCCAGTGGCGACAATGGCACCGTCGTTGACATATGACAAGAGGGACTTAAAACGCCACGCTTCTGTTAGTTGTAGGAGGGGGAGGATGTAAATTGCCGACAGGATGGGGGAAAGTGGGGAGCCCTAGGGGGTGCCATGGTTGAGGATGACTTCGGGGAGGGGTTCGCCATTAAAGGACAATGTGATCTGTCAATCTGTGAGGAAAGACCGGACCCAGTCGCAGAGAGACAGGGTGAAGCCCAGAAGTCGGAACACATGGACCAGGTGGCTGACATGGAGGTTGTCAAAGAAACCTTGGATGTCAAAAAGGAGGAGGGTGGCAACTTGTCTGCTTTTGACGCATGTCTGGACTGTATGGACCATGCTAAGGACGGCGTCAGATGCTGTGTGGTAGTCATGGGATCCAAACTGGTGGGGGGGGAAGAGATGGAAACGTGCAGCATCGAGGACTTGTTTCGAGACAATCCACTCCAGGAGTTTACCACAGCACTCAAGGAGGGAGATGGGGCGGTATGCCTTCGCGACCTGGTAATCTATTTTACTGGGTTTTGGGATGGGGACCACAGTTGCCGAATGCCAAGGGTGATGCCCGAGGCTTATAGCGGCATTGAAAATGGATGTGAGGTGAGAGGGGGCAGCGGAGTGGCACCACTTCAAGAGTTTGTAAGTGATGCCCGAGGGGCCAGGAGCGGATTTGTTCAACGTGCAGGAGAGGTTGCGGGACACTTCCTCCTTAGAAATGGGGGTGAACTCTCTGGAGGGGAGAGGAGGAGGGTCAGATGGGTCGGAGTCAGGGACTGGTTTCGGGACTGTTGGGAAGAACCGGTCGGACAGGACTTGGTGGAGGTCAGTATGGGATGTGGCGAGGGTGCTGTCGAGTTTCAAGAGGGGAGGGATCTTGTTGGCATGTTGACCATGATGCCATGCTGTGGCTTTCCACAGGGTGTTGCGGGTGATGGTGGTGAGGTTATCATTGGACCAACTGCACTTGGCCTTGGAGATGGTCTGTCTGAGGGCCTTGATGGCATCTTTGCGGACTTGCCTCGGATGGAGGTGACAGCAGTGAGGGCGGCCTCACAGTGTATGTTCCACCATCGGAGGCCCCAGAAGTCTGGCGTGTGCCAGCGTTTGAACAGCTTCCCCAAGATGGCATAAATGTCTGTGTTGAGGGCATCTGCGGCGCGGGTAAGGGAGGTGACGTCAGAGATAACAGGCGTAGGTAAGGAGACAAGTCTTTGGTCCAGGAGGCAACCAGGGAATTGTCGATAACGAAGCCAGGGAGAAGGGTGGGTACATATGGGAGGGGTTCAAATGGGGGGGACCAGGTAATAGATAGAGCGGCATGATCTGAACCAAGGGAGTCCGGAAAAGAGACAGAAACGGGGGAGAATCTGCCAGTACATAGGGCCGAATCATTCAGAAGAGCCAGGTCGATAATGGAGTCACACTGTCTGGCCTTGCCTTGGCGCGTAGCCAACCCTGTGGGATTGACGAGCGAGAGGTTGGACTCGTCGAACCAGTCCTCGAGAGGGCTGGCCCAACTTGACACAGTGGCCCCCCAGGAAGGACCAAGTGGAGGAATGTGTGTTAAAGTCTCCAGCAACATAAGTAGGGAGAACAGTGTCAAGGGGGGTATGTAAAATATGCCCAAGGGCCGGGCGATGATTCACAACATGATGGTAAATATTAATGAGGATAAAGGACGTACCAGATATGGAGACCTCTAGGGCCTGGGAGGCAGGGGAAGTGAGGTGGTGGTCATCTAGCGATACCACTCGAACATCGCGGGACATAAGGAGGGTTTGTCGGACACAGGTCATGACTCTGCATATATCACCCTTCTGGTGTTTCAGGGCAAAGAACTCCCAACCAGGGTGGGCAGCAAACCCCCAAACCTCTTTGCCATCAGGATTTGTATCGGAACGGGAAGGGATGAGATGGCCAAACCAAGGTTCCTGGACCATCACAATGTCGGCAGAAGTTGCCTGAAGAAAGGCAATAAATAACAGGTTCCGTCGCCACATGTTTACTGACATGATCGATATGGATGTATCAATTATAGTGACGATGCTGGGGCGACAATCGGGGGTGCAGGAGACTCTCCGTCAGAGAGCATCACAATATCAGGGGAGGGGGCGCATTGCAAAGCAGCAGCGGCGTTAACACCCTTCTTCTCCTCATCAGAGGAGTCGCCTGTCCGCACAATGGGGGACCGGAATTTAGAATGGAGGGGACATGAGAGAGACAGAGCAGAGTGGCCCTTGGCGGGCTTCCAAGCTTGTCAACAATTGATACAAACAATGGGGCAGGTGCAGTAGACTTCGGTGTGCTTGGACACCACCTGGCACTTCTTATGGTGCTTGTCTTTGGCATGGGCGCCTGTGCAGATGGGGCAGACAATAGTGTCCTTTGGACATGGGCAACAAGAAATGTCATGCCTGAGTGCCCAACAGTGCACACATTGTGAAATTAGTGGATGTGCCTCATATTTTCAAGGGCGCGTGGTGCGGTTCCCAAACAAGAAAGGTGGGTTTCGCATGATGTCCTTAAGATGCAAACCATCTGGGTCAAGGAAAGCGACAGAAATGGAACCATGACAAGCGTTGGGTTGCCTGGCCGTTAGCCAGTAGGGATCACCCAGCAGAATTAGGTCCTTAAGACCAGCATTACAAGCAAGTTCAGTGCAGAGAGCCGCAGCAGAAGGAAGGGGAGCACCAAGCAACTCGCGCATGGTAGGGACGGAATTCAGAACCACACAGGTATAGCCATGGGATGGGACAATGGAGTAGTGCGGTCCAAGGACGCGCACAAAAGTGGAGCGGAGATGCAGGACGTCATCCAATGAAGGGTTGCTGTTGAACATCAACACAAAGTTGCGGGACATCTGGCTGGTCCAACGCCCGCCGATCAGCTCAGCCTGTTTGGTGCCAGCATCTTTGACGTGCTTCTGGATGGCCCGGACATAGGAGGCGGCATTGCCATGGTGACCAGATGGGGCTGACAGGTCGCCTGTGCAGGTGTCATAGACGAGGGTGAACTCAGTCTTGTTGATGGGTCGGGGGGCTGGAGCAGGGCTCGGGGCGGGGCGGGAGGCCTTGTCAAGGAAAGCAGCGACTGCGCAGTCTTTCGGGACATGTAGGCCCAATTTTGGGGAGAACCTCGCATTGTATGCGTTGATGACTTGTTTGTGTGTCAAAGAGTTGAGTTGTGGCTTTGTCAAAAAGCCGTGGGTTGCAGCCGCCAAGGACGGGGAAACTATTCCCATTGCCCATTGATCACAAGAGTTACGGAGCCCCAAGTGACACGGAGTTCCGTGTATCAATTAGACGCCCGTCCTCACCTTCGGGGCCGGCTGGTGGACATCGAATTGTGTAATTGCTTGGGACAAGATATGTGAATCAAGGTGCATCGTGATATGTGGTATACTCTCAAGGGCAAGACAATAACATTTCGTTAGGGGTCAGGGACAAGCGTGTAAACACAAGTTCAAAAGGCGGGAAGGTGCATCAAAAGGAGGACAATAACGCGTATACGACCTCTGATATAATCTGATAGATCGGGAGCGTGGTTGCAACCAGAAGGGGATGCAAAGGCTCGGCGCTAACCTACAACTTCAGGGCGCGGTCCCACCAGCATATCATGATGGGGTCCTGGAGGTGCAGTGCCTGGTTAAAGAAAATACAACCAAGTGTGCTCCCAGTCAAACTAGTCACGGTAGTATGACGACATCCATGACAGGATTGTTACAGATTTGATGACCCTCAGCCTTAGACGGTCAATAAGGGCGTATGGGTCATCCCGAGACGTCTCTCAGGGCCAAGGGAATGATCATTGCGCGCGAGATCGACGAGTATGTTCTAAACCACAAAAAAAAACTTCATTGTCACGTAGCCTATTTCGTACTGTGGCATCTGCAGTTTGGGAAGAAAAGCAATGAAGGAGAACAAAACGTTCCAGGGAGTCCGAGGTTCCCGACGAACAGTTGACAGCCAAACGAATTTCGAAATTGATAATGTCAGTGCCTGGGACTTGAAGCGCCAGAATTTGCCGGACGTCGTTCAACTCTACCAAAAAAGCGAAAACAATGGTATATCCAGAGCGCCTGGGAGGGGTCGGGAGGCTGGAGGGCAGTCGAAGTACCAAAGAGACTCTAGAGTGCCGTCGGACCCGAATCCGAGTGCGTGTCCGCGTCAGGGCGGGGACAAATTCTCTCATGGCGAACTGATTCTGAGACGTCGTGTGCGTCGCCTTGCCGCAAACTACCACCAGGCCAATCCAATTCGTCGAAGTGAGTGTACCCAAGAGTGCATGGTTCCCTATCGTTGAACTCTTACTCGACTTAAGAAATGGCTGGTGGTGACCTATTGGAAATTTTTGAAAAGGGCGACTCGGACCTTGGAGACTTTTTACAGCATAGCACAGTTTCGTAAATCAAAAGGCTCAACTGCGTGGATCACAGCGCAGTACAATACTTTGACTTACTACAATCAATCAGAAGCCTGTGCTCATACTTGTGATGAGAATAACGCGCACTGACGACGATCTTTGCGACTACTGTTCATAGGTACAGCTGCAGGACTGGGATAATAACGCGAATAAGGTTTACGATTTCCGCCCGCAATCGGACGGCATTTTTTCTGACGATGTTTGTTCCCAGTTTAACCCTGCGATCGGAGGCGTTTCAACGAGCGTCCAACTTGGGGAAGTGATTGTACCCCCTCCCCCTTTAGGTTTTGCGGTTGTCTGTGAGGGTGGTTCCGAGGAGCAATATGAAGAACGCGGATACGAGACTACCGCCCGAGCGTTAACCTAAGTGAAAACGACAAGTCAACGGAGGACAATGACACGCACCGCCTTCAGTAGATGGAGAGATATGGCGAGAATGCAAAGAACTCACCAGTAAATGCAGCGCGGTCACGCCAGTCTGTGGGTGATACAGCTCGTGGTTGAGGGAAACACAATAAAGACTCATGCCGAGCGATGCTGCAACAGGTCGCGGTGACAACTTGAAGAACAGAATTGATGGCCCTGAGGCTCTCTGAGAAACACAGTCGCCGGGGAAGTAACGGATATCGCGAGACATCTTCCTGGACCGACGGGAGGATTGAATGTTAGACAATGGGCACTAAACCCATGAATATCATTGTCACACTTTCATATCTTCAATTTGAAGAAATGCAGTAAGCAGACAAGGGGTACAAGACGACGGGACGGCTTTCAACAAAGTCTCGACAGCTAATGCCAGCTGGTGACAAAGGTATCAAAACTGTATCATGGTGTATAGAGGATCTATGAGCGTTCCAATTTGTTCCACCACGAAGTAAATGATAGGGGAAGGGCCAGTACCTGAAACGTAAGGACTCGGAGGTTCCTTGGCTGGACCTATTGCGAGTGATGCCATCCCGTCGGGGGCCAAGTCAAGGCGGAAAACTGCACCGACAAGATCTCGTTTGAAATTACGCTGTGCCACCGAGACCGGCAAGACGTCACTGCGGGCACAGCCCAGGCTAACCGGTTGCCGACCACAGTACTGTACGATGATTTTAGATGACCCGGGTCAGCCAATGATCGTGCTGTGTGGCAGGGCAAAGCCTGACCCAACGCGCGGGGACAGAAAATTTCATCGGAGTTCGGAGTGCCACGGGGATACGTCCTGGCGCGCTCACTCGCGAACCGCGGTCGAGCGATCGATCAGTAACTGAGCCCAGGACGCATGATTCAGCTAGAGTACTGTACGGTATTCATTCCCTGCACCAATACCACAGATAGAGTTAGGCCGTACTTCTGTATAGTGGCTACCACATCTTCGCGCAAACAATTCTGTTGCCCAATGCGAGGCGTTTTTGCCCTCCATATATCGGGTTACTCGGGTGCTATTGTCTTTCGTGTCCAATGCCTATTAAGAAAATGGCACGCGATCAAGAATGACCCTTGCTCTTGTTACAGGTACATACCATCACGTTCAGCGTGTGGGGCCACGGTTACTTATATGTGACATTGTATTTTGTTATGGGTGATTCATGTGAGCCAAGGTGCAAGATACAGACAAAGGCGAACAAAAGTGGGGGACGTCGCCGAAGATGTCAAGACATTGAAATCCGATAAGCAAACATGGGGTTTAATTTAACTCAAAACCTGTGTTCCCAATTCAAAATACTACATGAGACATGTTGCCCTACTGTCTCTCCTGGACGTGAAGGCAAAAGGGTCAATCCCATGACGAGTGAGAAGACTCAGGGCTGCAAAATCGTTGACACTCGGTGTAAAGATCACGGGTAGTAGCACGCGTAGTATTACTTGTGAGTTCTTGCACATACACACTGTATTGGCTCGTTACTATACACATTAATATACAGCCCTTGGGTAAGGGCAGTATTGAGTTCTGTCTGGGTGATCGGAGCACACGACTCCACTCCTTATTGTTCACTGACGTCTGTGGCGCCTTGTATTCTGGCTGCCTCCGGACCAGGCTCCGACACTCCCCCTCAGACTGATACAAGCCCCATATCGCTTGTATGTTTCTTGTGCTTCGGGTGCAGTAGCGCTTTCATCAACACGTCCGCTGTTTGCTCTGGGTCTCTGCAACTATCGACATATATCTTGCCCTCCTGTACAAGATTGCGCACCCAATGCCAACGGATCGCAATATGCTTCGAACGCTTGTGGAACTGCAGGTTCTTTGCCATCGCTATTGACCCTTCGTTGTTGCCTCGGATCAGAGTGGGGACCTCTTCCTGAAGCAAGCCAAGCTTGCTGTATAGGCTCCTTAGCCAGCAGGCTTCTCGCGCCGCTTCGGAAAGGGCCACATACTCGGCTTCGGTTGATGACAATGCAATGGAGATTTGTTTTCTTGAACACCAGGTGATGGTGCCATTTCTGGCAAGGAAGACGTATCCGGTAATGGATCTTCGGTCGTCCGCGTTCCCGTATGAAGCGTTGGCATATCCGAAGAAGAAACTAGGCTCCTGAGGGACTGCTTTATACATGATGCCATGTGTTTTCGTGCCAGACAGATACTGTAGGATGCGCTTCAGCGCTCCTACATGTTGTATGCTTGGGTTGGCCGTGTATGATGCCAACCTGTTCACTGCATATGCTATGTCAGGTCTTGTTGTGTTCGCTATGAATTGGAGCTCTCCTAGGAGCCTCACGAACGAGTTACTGCGATCTCCAACATTTCCCTCTGGATTTGGCACAAGTGGGGTATTCAGATCTAATGGCATCGTGACTGGGTTCGCTCGCTCGAGTCCTTCCTTCTTGAGGATTGACTCGATGTATTTACTCTGCGATATGGCGATCGAATCGTTGTCTATTGTGATCTTGATGCCAACGATCTTGGATGGCTCTCCAAGGTCAGTTACTTCCCACTTGGCTTTTATGTCGGCCTTCATTTTATTTATTAATCTGATCGTCGTCGCAAACAGGAGAAGTGTTACGATCCTGAACCCTCACCCCAATTTTCCACCATTCTATTTTGCGCTCTTGGTCATTCATTCCCCACTCGTTCCCTCACGCGCCGCTCGGACCGTCACCAAATCACCTGACAAGTCACCCGATAGACTACATGACTAATCCGCAGTCAACTATCACATGCCATCACTCCGCAGTCCG
>Ga0307510_10000373_pt1 | contig 42490 bp, 44 predicted proteins | sample 12_EM_MG_FD_207224 | JGI IMG/M metagenome (GOLD analysis project Ga0307510, IMG submission 207224) | Populus trichocarpa ectomycorrhiza microbial communities from riparian zone in the Pacific Northwest, United States - 12_EM | ecosystem: Host-associated > Plants > Roots > Unclassified | place... | reverse complement strand
GAAAGCGTCCAATTGGAAACTTGTTTGGATGCACAGCACAAAAGCATCCCCTGGCAATCTTGAATCGATCGGCGCGCGATCTTGCCTGTCTTTGTAAAATGTGCGGGTATCTTGAGCAGCTAGCTGTCCGATTAACAGCCTTGTTGAGATCGCATCATCTGGATGCAATCTGATCTTATCATTGTCAAGAGCGTGAGCTATCTGGTTTACTTCCTTGAGAGCGATCAAGTAATCGCGACTCCCATGAGGCGCCAAATCCCGAATCGCGCGTACCTTTAAATGTATTAAATTAGCAGCTAAACTGTTTTGGTTTCGGCAACTCACTATCTCCCTGCGATCAATTGTCTGAATAAGCATCATTTTGATTCGCTCCCGGGTAGTGCCGGACAAGCGAGTATGAGCGATATTGGCTGCCCCTATTTCGTGATCGTGATCGGCTACGTAACGTCCCAAAACAGTTGACGTGTGCGGATACTGTTTGATGAGGACTTCACAACGGCAACCAGTCTTTTTGCTAGGGATTGTGCGCCCCCTGTCGGGATTCTTCATTTGGTATGTTCTCCCTCCTCCGGAGTCCTGGCGCCCGCAAACAAACAGCTGCCTCCGGCTCCAAAGTTTTCTGTCGGCCCGGGTCCGGCTGGTGGATGCAACCAATTCAATTGAAGAAGCGCGCTCCTCCATGTGGCGCCAAAGTTCAAACTCGGCTAGGTTAGCCCATTCACAGGTAAATCCGCCCTGCTCCCGATCCCAATTGAAGCTTCCCACCCTTCTCGAAGTGGCAAGGGACTCGGCGTTGTCCGGGATATTGCCACGTGAAGTCGCAGAGAAGTCCAGGCAACCCATCAAAGGCGGGGCAGTCAGTCCGGCCGCCACCACAGGCTCGCTCAACACAGGAGATAGACGAAAACGCGGCAAAAGCGACATATTGGAGTGTAAATTGGACTGGGATGGCTGGAATTGTTAGGAAAAAATATATATTGTTACTGTTGTATTTATGTAGCTTAATTTTTCAATCAACAAACAGTGGAAAACCAATCAACGCGTTTTGTTCAATACAATTATATTTTTTAGCGTGTTTTTTGTCGGTTAATTTACGCGGCTAAGGGACTAGTGCGACAGGTAACATTTTGCTTACTTATTTTTTCAATATACACGGGTGGCGCAGATTCCAAATATTTCACCAAGTCGATTTTTCATTGAGAAAGCAGGAAGCCCGGCATCGCCATCCCGGTTCCCCTGCGCCGCTGCGCTTGCTCCCGCATGCACAACGCCTTCCGCTGCAGCGGCCGGCTCCGCTGAGGGTTCTTTCACTCGCGCGAACCGATCTACGGCGGTCCCACTTGCATATCCACCCTCAAGCGTTGTGCCGGGGCTCGCCTCTTCGCCTTTTCCCGCCGCTTTGCAAGGGCACGCGTTCGCGCCACTTTCTGCCACTGTTCCACGGTTCGCATATGCTGGGATGAGTGCCCGGGCACTTTTCCGGGCTGAAATAACGCCCGGGAATGCGCACGCGCATGCGCATTTCACCCCGGGGCCCTCGACTTAGTCGCAAACACGCAAGTTTCGAGTTTTAGCGACACGTGGACATTGCGTAATCTGATGACATGTGTAAATTGCGTGAGGAAGTGACAAATGGCACATTGCGTAATTTGATGACATGTGTGAATTGCGTGATTAAGCAACAAATGTTTTTTATTTACAACATATGGTTTTAATGACACGTGCTTTATGTTTGTTTTGCTTACATCAACTAATCCAAGATCTCTTTATTTTTCTGAGTACGAAATTCTGACAGCTGTCTAGTGAAAACCAAACTACGGGGGAATTACTTCTTTTGGGGCGTGACACGTTCCGCCAAAACAGTGCAACTGGCAATGTGCAGATTCAGATGTCACACTGACAGTGTCACTGATGATATTGTTGTCGAGCAATGTACTGACGTTCATGTGACCTGATGCAGTGATGCTCCACTTCTTTGAATAAGTCACCATCAGAGGCATCTGGGTTGCTTGGGTTGGCATCGGCATCGCCCCTTTTGGATGTAGGTAATGCTGTTCTGCCATTGTTGCCATCTGGGTCTGGTTTGTATCTGCACTTGCATCAGCATCGGTGTCGCTGGTTGCAAGTGGTAAGGGGTGGGGCAATGTCATTCTTCCAGGATTGTTGGGTCGGCGCAAGACTAAATGAGAGAAGATGCATTGTGTGCTCATCAAGGAGTTGATGGGTGTGCTGCATGCTGCGTGCAATGTTAATTGGCTGTGTTGCAATATGAGTGATAAAAGTAGAGTTGTTATAGAAAACCAGAAAAAAGCACATGAAAAGTATATTTGTTTTATAAAAGTAACAGAAAAGCACGTGAAAAGTAGAGGACATGGCTTTTCAAAAGCAAAATGCTTTTTCTGAAGATTTACTTTTTTCACTGATAAAAGCACAAAAAAGCATGAAAAGCATGAAAAAGTAAACTAGGGGTTTTCCTGATGTTAACGACAAGTCCACTAGTCCAAGGCCTAGACGTCAAGGTCGTTAGTTGAAAGTACGAATTCGAAAAGACGAGACGGAAAATGAAGACGAACCTAAACAGCGATAAGCCTAGAAGAAGTCGCAGAAAAAACCGGTCTTTAATGATGTCGCTGTCGTTCTCGATGTCGAGATGCTTAGGCGAGGACGTTGAGATGCGCGTTGGGGAACCCGTTGGCCTTGATGCGCTGGAGGAGCCACCAGAATGGGGTGGCATAAGTCATATCGGACGACTTGGTCCTACCAGAACCGCCCGTGAGCATGCCACCGATACGGCCACGGACGTCGGCGATTATCGAGCCCGAATCCCCAGGTTCCGAAAAGACTTCCGACTTGCTGTCCAAGTTGAGTATCCCCCACTCCATGGAGGTCTGGTTGACTGACATGTCGGTGAAGTAGTCGCGAACGATGGAGAAGACGCCGTTCGCGCGGCCGAGGGTGGTGCCGGTGGCATTGCCGCTCTTGACGACCAACAAGCACGGTTCGCCGTCCGAGTCCCACATGTCGGAGATGCGCATCAATTCGTCGGTGATGGTGCCAATAAGCGGAAGCAGACGATCATCGGGATACTCGAACTCCCAGTTGGCGTCTCCGCGGGGGGAACATTTGACGGTGAACTCGTCGGGCGTCAGCTTCGTTCCTAGATATAAACAAAAAAATATTTAGGTTGGTTAGTAGACGGTCTTAGTCGGATGAATAGTCAAATTTAGTCAAAACGCACCGAGGTCTAACTTATTGCCTTGGAAGCCGTCACCGAGTTTGGCCCGGTCGATCTGGAAAATTCCCCAGTCCTCCGTGAAACGATGTTCTCCGACGCCGAGACTGATGGCTGGGGAGCGGAGGACGTGGCCGAGGACGCGGTTGTCCAGTTTCTTCCAGTCCTTTTTGACCTGATCGAGCAACGCTCCAAGTGCCTCCATCGCGTTCTCGGCCTTGTCCAGCAACCCCTGAGTCTCGATCCGGGCTGCCTTTGCCTTCTCAACGTCGACAGTGTTGGTGCCCTTCTCCCTCTCCACGAACCCTTCAATCTGTTGCCTCCAGCGCTTAACCGTGATGCCGTGTCGTCCGATCCTGACTTTGATCGAATCGACGAGGTTGGTGAAGGCTCTCTTGCCGAGCAGGAGAACGTCTCTGGAAGGCGCACTAGGGCGGCGAACATAGTCGACGTTAGCTTCCTTCGATCCGATGAGGACGTGACGGCACGAAAGGCCCAAGAGGTTGTTGCCGCTGCCACCTTCTGCGAGGTAGAGGGCCATCGTCCCCTGAGTGTCGGGCCAGGCCTTGGTAGAGATGCGGAGGCCGAGGGCGGGAGTGAGGGGACTAACGACGTCGACAAGTGGGTCCAGGTCATCGACGGGTGGGTGAAGCCGAGGACCGGCCTCGCGCGTGTAGAAGGATTCACGGTAGTCGATGTCGACGTCGGCGATCTGGTAGTCCCTGAGAAGGGCTAGGACATCCTGAGCCGCGTCGTGGGCAGCCGTAGCGGAGGTAGACTCGGGGAAGACGCCAATCCAGATGGTGACAGGACCGATGACTGGTTTCTTGGCCTCGACCGTTTCTTCATCCTTGTCCTCTTCATCACCCTCGAGGCCTTCTTCATCCTCAGGCGCTTCGTCGACCTCGACCTTCTTGAAATGAACAACGTCTATTGTCGTAAAGAGGATCTAAAGATTCTAGTTAGCAAACTCTACGATCTGATGGGATATTATAACTGACCTTGTGAGCGTCCATAACGTCGACAACCTTCCAGGCCAAGTCGTGGTTCCAGACCTTCGTAATCGGATGTGTGAAGACTTCGCACAGCCCCTTCAAACGGCGCTGGGCCTCAGGTCCACGGGGCGGGGACCACAGCTCCTTGCCCGTTCGATAAAGCAATGTGGGCTCAGAATGCAAGCCTGCATAGTACGACTGAGCCTCCGCATTGGAGACAGAATGCGGATCAGGAGTGTAGGAAGTAGTGCTGGACGCGGCGTCGTGGCCAAAGCCCAGAGAGGAGACGGTCGACGCGGTGATGGTCGGGGAGACAGTGGCATCCTTGTCAACGGAACTCTGAGCCTCCTCATAGCTCTTGGAAAATTGAATGCATTCCTCGATGATTTGGGCAGAGAGCACTGAACGGGGAGAAGGAAAACGAAATGGTTAGTGTGGGATAACCATAAAGAAACCAAGGGGCAGACTGGCGGATGATGTATGATTCGAAAGATCAAAAGTGAGCTAAGCGATTTGACTGTGTCGTGTTGTAAGATGGTAAAGCGATCACACCATCTTACATCTCATGTGAGTGCAGATCCGCATCCGAGGGCATGTGCGAGCAGAATGTGCGATCACCGCATATTCGCATACCGAAGATCTCCCGACCAATCTCGATCTCACCTCGAGTGTGCTGCACGCTGGTGTTCAATTCTCCACATCAATCAATCCAATATTGCATTGATTGAATAATCACCGATCATCAGCCGTGAAGGACATTCATCTGCCAGTGACGCAAGTCCGAGTAAGTAGATATGAATTAAACAATACAAAATACGATACAAGTACCGCATGTATATAAGACCTGCCTCTCCAGCGATGGAGGGCAGACGAAGACCTCTTTATGAAACTTTCCACAATAGACCTCCGATTTGGGCTGGTCTGCTTGTGGGACTTTCTTAAGAAGAATCATTTTAGCCTTATAACTCAAACTTCACCAAACCATCTTATCATGCACCAGCATGTTACATATGTGGTCTGGTGTGGAGAGAAAGATATTCGTGCCTCGGCAAGGGAATCGAGAGAGTCTCGTATCAGACCATAGCACCACCGCCTCTGCCACCGCGGCAGTACAGCGCGCCAGTCGCAGCATCCACTCCTTCTGCAAACGCAAACGCCGCCGCCTCCTTCCAGTTCTTCCGTTTTGGACCCCGACCAGAGACTTGCACCTTCTGCCATGCCGAAGACCACTGAGTTTGCCGTTGCGCCATTGCGGGTGAATAGGTCCCATCGGGACTCGGACCTGCCTCCATCGTCAACGACTGGATCCACTGTAGAAAAGAATAAGTCTAGATTATGAGTACTGCGTTATCTTCCGCTACTACTCATATCGGCTAATATGGGGAAACTCCCAAACCGCTCCCGAATTCATCGGCGCATCTCTACCACCTTCCGGGTTCAATGTGGACGCAGTAAAGCGGTGGTCGCCCACGCACATGTTCCATTCTTACACTTTTCTCTCTGATATCACGTCTGTACCACGAAAATCGCCGAATGGGTGGATCGCGGCCGATCGGCTGGCCACATCTAGCAGGCCTGCAGCCAGCAAACGGAAGGAACGAGCTGTAGGGGCTCAGATTAACCACGGTGGCAGGCCAACACAGGCTTCTACAACTGCTAGTACTATTACTACTGGTAGCGGGGCGGGCTGAAACCTAGGCCATGTCGTGTTGTCCGACGCTGGGGTGTTGGCGAGGAAATGCTTGGAGGTTGGGCGTCAGCTAGGCCTGCCGCGATGATCCATCACTAGGGAATGTCTATTCCGTCCGTGGGGATATTTCTTTATTTTTTTGATAAACGCCTGACTGACTTCTCCGCCATTTGAGGAACAGAACGAATGGTTAAGAACTTCAAATTCATAGGAACTATTTGTGAGACTTACTATAATGGTTCTCTATACTTCTTCCCCAAGCAGAGAGAGCGGTTAGAAGGCGTGTGGGGCGAGAGTGTCACGGTGCCCCCTCCTCTATCATTTCGAGCACACGTAAGTTCTGAGCAAAGCATACGAAAGTACATGGGAGTGAAGCCGCCATCGGACTATATTTGATTCATAAACAGAGTTTCGTGTTCAGTGCAGGCAGTGACAGGTACTGAGGATTGGATAACTTCTAATATTCTACAGCATATTCCATAGGTAATAGATTCCATAATCCTCGGTAAGAGGGACCCACAATAGCTTAATAGTGACGTCTCCAATGCAGGAACCTGAGGTTGCAGGTTGTGATCTGTCGGGTTGCCTATGGTGCCATGTCGGTGGTACACTCTAAGAGCATCCGGGCGAGGCCCGCATGACCATTCTCTGATGCCAAATGTAGCGGAGTCCACCCACTCTCGGTCCGTGCTGACACATCGGCGCCGCGCTCTACGAGCATCCGTGCGAGATCCAAATGGCCATTGTAGGATGCCGAATGCAGCGCAGTCCACCCGTCCTTATTATGGGCTGATATGTCGGCGCCGTGCTCTATGAGCATCCGTGAGAAGTCCACGTGGCCATGCTCCGATGCCAAATGCAGCGGGGTCCACCCATCCTTGTTCTGGGCTGACACGTCTGCGCCGCGCTCTATGAGCATCCGTGCGAGATCCGCATGGCCGTTGTGGGATGCCAAATGCAACGTAGTCGACCCATCCTTGTTCTGGGCTGACACGTCGCCGTCGAGCTCTACGAGCATCTGTGCGAGGTCCAAATGGCCGTTGTAGGATGCCGAATGCAGCACGGTCCACCCGTCCTCATTCTGGGCTGATACATCAGCTCCACGCTCTATGAGCATCCTTGCGAAGTCCACATGGCCATACTCCGATGCCAAATGCAGTGCAGTCCACCCATCCTCATTCTGGGCTGATACATCTGCACCGTGTTCTATGAGCATCCGTGCGAGATCCACATGGCCACCGTAGGATGCCGAATGTAGTGCAGTCAACCTGTCCTTTTTCTTCGTTGACACGTCGGCGCCGCGCTCTACGAGCATCCGTGCAAGATCCACATGTCCCCCACGTGAAGCTAGATGCAAAGGAGATGATGAGTCATCGACGCGTTGAGAATTCACATCCTGTGGGTGCTCAATGGCCAAGATCTTCGCAATGTCGTGTACCCCGCAAAAAGCAGCATAATGTAAGGGAGTACCACAGGGTAGAGGCGGCCGTTCGGCTCGTTCGCGTCGCTCCCAGTAGGGCACTGTTGGGTCATCTATCCAGAGCCAGATAGAAAGATGTGGTTTCGTCCGGTCAAAGAGCTGCCTCATCCCTTCCATTCCATGTTGCGACAATCCCTCAAAACGGGCATGGTCAAACCAGTGCTGGGCTGCGTATTCAGCGAGAGGAAATTGTGTCAGCCTCCGGCAGGTGATGGTTTTGTTCAGGTGTAATAGCATACCCAGACATGCTTGGGCAACGAAGGTATGAGCAGGTGACATAGAAATATGGTAACGACGGGAAATACTGTCGTGTTTTTCAGCAAAGCGGCTAGACGTCAAGAATTCCTTCACAGTGAAGTGAGCGAATTGTATGACTCTGGAAGTTTCGAGAGAGGTTTCGACTTTGACAACTGAAAGTAATGTGGAGCAAGCGGATAGTACTGCGTCGACCGGATTTTTCAGGCGCCAATCCTCGTGAAATTTGGGCATTGCCCCCGACTTGAAATCAAATGCGAGGATTTCCGCCAGTTCCTCGACTCGGAGCGGGCGGGAAGCTACCGTGACGCAGACGAGGAGTCGTTGGGCAGATTCCCACTTTGCCTCTTTAATCTCTCGCAAAGTGCGCTCGTATGTCTCATCAAGCGTCGCCGGCAGTCCGCTCAGAATTTCCTGGATACGCCCTGGAAAGCAGTCGGCGAGATATGCGAGCTGGCAATCTACCCATCTGAACCTATCGGATATACAGGTGAGATAGACGAAGAGATGGGGTATAAACGCCTTACATCCCATCCGCTTTTTTTGTCAGCACATCAATCACAAGCTGCCTGTGCCCCGGATTCCAATTTTGCATGCTTTTATTCGTGTTAACAATCGACTCGATATACTTCACGATGTCCTTTTTTTGTCCGCTTTCATCGTGTAAGGAAACGGAACGGAAAGCTAGAGGCTCGAGGATAGCCTTGATGTCGAACTCAGGTCGGCTCGTGACGCATATGCGCAGGTTTGGGAGTTGCGCCTCGACAAGGTCCTCCACAAATGATAAGAGCTTTTCGCGGGGGGAAGACAGAGAAGATGTGCTTGGACATTCATCCAAGGCATCTATCACCAGATAAACTGGTCGTGGTCCTGGGCATTTCAACAAGTCCATCAAACACTGGACAAGTTTGTCATTGCCGGGACTTTGTGCACCGTCGCGGTGTGTCGAATAGAAAGCAGACAGGATATCGTAGTAGGAGTCGGACTGGTTGCACAGCTGGAATAACACCGATGAGAGAAGCCCAGAGATGTGCCTCTTTTTATCCTCCCTGAAGTCGTAGTAAAATATCGCAAGTGATACGAGCCCAGCTTTCTGCATAAACTCGATCTCCTCGATGATCACGGAACTAACCAAACTGTAAGTCCTCAAGTCAAAAATATATGAAAAGTTTAACGCACCAAAGGACGCTCTTACCAGCGCCCGCTACAAATGGAGAGGGCATCAGTCTGCAAAAATCGAAGCGCTGGATGACAACTGACGTTTCCCATTGATCCATAAGAGCGAACTTGGTCCCGAGTTTTTCCATTCTGAGACTGTGTTTCCCTTAACGAACCACGCCCCGGTCTCGCTGTGCCGGGATTCACGTGCGATGTTGAAGTTTTTCCAAGGATCGGGGGGAGAGAGCCACTTTTGAATATTACCCAATAACTCATGACCTGCCAGAGAATCTCAGCCTTTCAAGTAGTAATGCTATTGTCGGAGATAGCTGACGTTTCGACTTGTTCATGTCACTTGTCATTCGATCTAGCACCCAGTCAGACACAGAGCTCGCTCGTTATCGCTGACAAACCGTTAAACGTACCGAGGGCATTCCGGACACCGTCAGTGGACACTTTGTTGTCTGGGAGTGGAAACATATTCAATACATGGCGGATTACAGGCCAAGGGCATTCACTCACCCCCGACAGCCCTGAGAGTCTGAGCTCCGACAGCGAGACCCTCTTCTTGTAGGAGGCGGTCAAGCCTCTGACGTGCGTTGTTGATATCCTTGACCCCGAAAAAATTCTTTACCCATTTGACTGCATCGCGTTGAGTAAAGTAACATATTGGCAAGGAAGAACTCACGCAAACGTCGCTTCTTGAGTTTTCGGGTCACCAGAGCAAGCGTGGAGATCAACTCCACCATCAACTTCACCACTATCTTGTCCACCGCAGGCATAGAGTGAGGCGCCTCAGCATGTATTCTGAGACGACTGATGAAATGTTCAATCGACTCGAGCATCTCGGCGAGTGCATCACAACTTGTGATTATGCCATTGGCCGCCTGATTGACCTGGACGTCAGAAAGATATATATGTATGAACCTAGGAATGGTACATACGTCCAGTAGGATACCGAGAGTAGAGTGTATCGCCTTCGCGTGTGGGAGTAATTTCTGTAAAAATGGTCAGAAATGCAAGACAGGCCTTCAGGGCCTTTGGCGTACCAGGCCTGCGTCGTCGGCGACGGATGTGACGGCAGAAATCGGGGTTAAAATCGATACAGTGGCCTTGATAGACTTGAAGATTCTATCACGCTGTCGAAGATCATCGAAGGCCTGCAATTTGTCTTGTAACAAGGTAGCGATGTCATCGATGGAGTGGCAACGCTGTAGTCGGACAGCAAGTAAATCTTCCCAGTCGGCCAATATGATGCCGGCCGTTTTCTCATAATCCTGTAAGGCAGTCTCTAGAAGCGCTTGAAAACGAGCGGGTCCTGGCTGGTCGGTCATATCACGAGTAGGAAAGAATGGGGTCTGTGGGAGGAGGATTGGTTCCCAGTGACAAAAACAATGGTGAGACAGCGGGGCGTGGTGTGTAGAGGGTTGGAGGTAAGAGCCCTCAACACGTGCATCAGGCGAAGTCGTTTTTCCAATGTACAGCGCTTGTCCTCCCGCTGGCTTTACGTAAGCTTTTAAACCCTCCCCGTTTGCTGTCATCCGTTCAATCATAGTCATCGTTTTTCGCCAATCCACATTCGGGTCGAAGGCCCAGAAGAACGGGTATTCCATAAAGCGCTCTTTTTCGGGTCCAGTTAAGTAGAACTTCATCTTTCCTTCACGTTTTCCCAATCTGACCTTCAACCAACCGCAGTAGGTTATGCTCCCTTGATTATTCATGGTCCCGTCCACGTTACGAACCGGAATCAGCTTCTCAAGTTCGAATCTTCCTATCTTCAGCGTTTTTCATGTATTCATGTTGATGAAGTTTTCGCTAGCTCCGCAGTCTAGCAATGCCTTCCGATTGGCCATATTTTGCAGTGTTTCGGAGACAAACGGTACGATCATCGCATTTGTTTGTCTAATATACATTGTATTATTAACTTCTTCCACCCGTCGCGTGGCCGCAACTTTGGGTGGAATCAAAAATCCTCGCCGATTCCCATCAACTTGTTCAACATTTCGTCTCGTTCCTTCATCGTTAGAGTCTGGACAAGTCTAATGAAGGCGGCATGGTCGTAAGTAAGGAGGGGGATCTGGTGCGTCGCTTCTTTTTTCCTTCTTTGCATATTCCTGACCTTCCTTCTCTTCTTGCAATCCCATAGTCGCTACCCGCACGTTTTCTTCTTTCTTTTTGCCCTTCACTCGATTTGGGCAATCTCTTTTCAAGTGTCCTTGACGACCACACCCGAAGCACCGCCCTTCAGCTGAGCGCTTGCGTCGTTCAGTTTTGCTCATTCGTTGGACGACGTATATCTTTGCACGAGACCTAGGAGGCAAATTCGTCAACATCGCCATCCGAATCAAGGCAGACGAAGGCACTTCACTTACATAGGAGTGAAGAGTCCCGCTCAGCACTCAAGCACGAAAGAGTGCCTAAATCGTCAACCTTACCTAGATCTCGAACTTCATTTCATCACGCGCAGTTTAGTCAACAAAGTCAACAAAGTTCATTCAACATATAAGGGGGGGTACAGGATGAGTGGGGATAAAAGAGTGGGACGAGACAATATACGAAAGGGGGGTAGACGACACAACTGAGGATAGACGAGGGAAGATAGACGAACGATGGGTATAGACGTGTGGGAAGGGGGAATAATTAGTACACGGTGAAGTTAGGAGTGTCCGAAACAATGAGAAGCTACAGTAAAGACGCGTCGATGCCTGCATACCCCTACCAATTACCGCTCGAAGGTGGCGAGCGTGTTGTCCGACAGTCCAGCGAACCATGTCAAGTCGTATAGAACCTGGACGTCAAGGCCGTCAAGTTGCGCGAAGGGAGGAGAGTTAAGAAACGAGACGAACCTTAACGACGAGTCCACTAGTCCAAGGCCTAGACGTCAAGGTCGTTAGTTGAAAGTACGAAAAGACGAGACGGAAAACACGGAAAACGAAGACGAACCTAAACAGTGATAAGCCTAGAAGAAGTCGCAGAAAAAACCGGTCTTTAATGATGTCGTTGTCGTTCTCGATGTCGAGATGGTTAGGCGAGAACGTTGAGGTGCGCGTTGGGGAACCCGTTGGCCCTGATGCATGATGTGCTGGAGGAGCCACCAGAACGGGGTGGCATAGGTCATATCGGACGACTTGGTCCGATCTTACCCAAACCGCCCGTGAGCATGCCACCGATACGGCCACCGACGTCGGCGATTATCGAGCCCGAATCCCCAGGTTCCGAAAAGACTTCCGACTTGCTGTCCAAGTTGAGTATCCCCCACTCCATGGAGGTCTGGTTAACTGACATGTCGGTGAAGTAGTCGCGAACGATGGAGAAGACGCCGTTTGCGCGGCCGAGGGTGGTGCCGGTGGCATTGCCGCTCTTGACGACCAACAAGCACGGTAGGCCGTCCGAGTCCCACATGTCGGAGGTGCGCATCAATTCGTCGGTGATGGTGCCAATAAGCGGAAGCAGACGATCATCGGGATACTCGAACTCCCAGTTGGCGTCTCCGCGGGGGGAACATTTGGCCGTGAACTCGTCGGGCATCAGCTTCGTTCCTAGATATAAACAAAAAATATTTAGGTTGGTTAGTAGACGGTCTTAGTCGGATGAATAGTCAAAACACACCGAGGTCCAACTTATTGCCTTGGAAGCCGTCACCGAGCTTGGCCCGGTCGATCTGGAAAATTCCCCAGTCCTCCGTGAAACGATGTTCTCCGACGCCGAGACTGATGGCTGGGGAGCGGAGGACGTGGCCGAGGACGCGGTTGTCCAGTTTTTTCAGTCCTTCTTGATCTGATCGAGCAACGCTCCAAGTGCCTCCATCACGTTCTCGGCCTTGTCCAGCAACCCCTGAGTCTCGATCCGGGCCGCCTTTGCCTTCTCAACGTCGACAGTGTTGGTGCCCTTCTCTCCACGAACCCTTCAATCTGTTGCCTCCAGCGCTTAACGTTTGACCGTGATGCCGTGTCGTCCGATCCCGACTTTGATCGAATCGACGAGGTTGGTGAAGGCCCTCTTGCCGAGCAGGAGGACGTCTCTGGAAGGCGCACTGGGGCGGCGAACGTAGTCGACATTGGCTTCTTTCGATCCGATGAGGACGTGACGGCACGAAAGGCCCAACAGGTTGTTACTGCCGCCACATTCTGCGAGGTAGAGGGCCATCGTCCCCCGAGCTTGGGCCAGGCCTTGGTAGAGATGCGGAGGCCGAGGGCGGGAGTGAGGGGACTAACGACGTCGACAAGTGGGTCCAGGTCATCGACGGTTTGGAGAAGCCGATGGCCGGCCTCGCGCGTGTAGAATGATTCGCTGTAGTCGATGTCGACGTCGGTGATCTGGCAGTCCCTGAGAAGGGCTAGGACGTCCTGAGCCGTGTTGTGGGCAGCTGTAGGGGAAGTAGACTCGGGGAAGACGCCAATCTGGAATATGACAGGACCGACGACCGGTTTTTTAGCCTCGACCGTTTCTTCATCCTCGTCCTCTTCTTTACCCTTGACGTCTTCTTCATCCTCAGGCGCATCGTCGATCCCGACCTTCTTGAAACAAACAATGTCTATCGTCGTAAAGAGGATCTAGATATCCTAGTTAGCAAACTCTACAATCTGATGGGATATTATAACTGACCGTGTGAGCGTCCATAATGTCGACAACCTTCCAGGCCAAGTCGTGGACTCAGAATGCAAGCCTGCATAGTACGACTGAGCCTCCACATTGGAGACAGCATGGGGATCAGGAGTGTAGGAAGTAGGGCTAGACGCGGCGTCGCGACCAAAGCCCAGAGAGAAGGTTGACGCGGTGATGGTCGGGGAGACAGTAGCATCCTTGTCAACGGAACTCTGAGCCTCCTCATAGCTCTTGGCAAATTGAATGCATCCTTGATAATTTGGGCAGAGAGCACTGAACAGAGAGGGGGAAAACAAGATGATTAGTATGGGATAACCATAAAGAAACTAAGGGGCAGACTGGTGTTGTTTGCAGCCTATAAATTATGGTCAGACCAGGGATTGAACCCAGGCCCACTGGATATGTGAGGTGCTCTTCCAACTGAGCTACCTAGCCTGGGAACATCAATCTGGAGTAGGGATTTTATGTGGATTGCCTCTCTTTTGCCACTGAGAATTCATGGACAGATTGCACATCCAACAGGTGTATGATGTATGATTCAAAAGATCAAAAACAAGCTAAGTGGTTTGACTGTGTTGTGTGGAGAGAGAGAGGTTCGGCGAGGGACTCAAGGAGAGAGGGAGACATCCACGGTGCCTGGTTCTTTCACTCACTGGCTTCCCTCCGCAATCCACTCGTGCTGCTTCTCGAGGTTCGTCGCCGCGGTGACATGACTGGCCTTTTCCTCCGTGAAGGCCTGCACCTCGTGCTTGAGCTTCTTGATCGCGCTCTCCGCGTCGGAAGCTGCTTCCTTCTTCGCCTTGATGACCTCGTCCAGCTCGCGCAGCTGTGTGTCGAACCGCGTCAGCGCTGCGCGCTCCTCTTTCAGACGGCGCTCAACCTCAGCAGGTTCATCCTGTTCAACGGGTTGTAAGTATTTTGTACCACGGATCAGGACGGGATGTATCACGCACCTCGATCTTCACAACTTTGTCCGTGAGAGATTTTAGCTCCTTGCGCATCTTATCGATCCCAGACGATGCATTGGCGAGCGCTTACGCGCCAAAGCAGTCTCCGCCTCGATTTGTTCTATATAAACACGTTTAGCGACAGACGCAACCCAGAGACAGTTACATTTATACGAACCGAGCTCCAGCGTTGCCATCTGCATTTCTGTTGAGTCTTCACGGTCACGGCCTGCTTCTGCAGTGCTGCTTTTTGCGTCTATATGCTGGCCTGCGAAAGGGAATCCGTTGAATGCTACCAATTTCGGTCTGAAAAGGGTAAATGTCTTTACTTTAAGTTCCTCGGTTTTGCCCTCCTGGTCGTTCTTGAACTCGTCCATGTCCTTTTCGAGCTTCTTGATCCCCACCTCGGTCGCTGTCTACTTCTCCTGCACGGCCCTGACAGCGACCTCCATCTGTGATGGACCACTTGAGCTCTGATACTTGCGCGCCGATCTAAAACAGGGCAGTGGGCCCTTCGTCAAAGGAAGATTCAAAGGAAGATGAGATGAGGAAAGACGGACCCGCGCGACATTGCTGCTTCCAACTTGCGCCTGCAATATTCGTAGCTTATGCTCCTTGATCTCAATTTCGCGCGTGCGGGCTCTCCACACCTGCCTCGCCGCACGTCCCTTAGCTTATCGCAATCAAGCGCCTCAAGGATTTTCCGCGTATCTTCAACCTGCTCCTCCGCGACACGCAGCTCCTGAGCTCGCACAAGCGCTCCAGTCCCACTCAGCGCTGCATCGCCGGGCATCGTCACGCTCGGCTCGGACACTTCCCCATCGAGCATGACACTCCGCACGCCGACGTTGCGAGCGAACGCTGATGGCTTGGGCGGAAGACGCGTCGCCACAGATTATCAGCACGCCGTTGAACACGAATGCGATCGCTCCGGCCACATAACCTGGATAGCCGACGAGCAATAGCGCAGGTCGCACCTTGCTTGGAGCGAGGTGCTTCACGGTTTGTAGTTTCTGTAAGTAAGCAGGGTTTGGCGCTCGATTGTCAGTGGCCTGGAGTAGATAGGGCGACGGCACGTACTTCAGAGGAAATCTTGAATGTGCAGACCTTATCCAGCAGCAGGATAAGCGTTGCACGTTTCCTAATCCCACCGCGCTCGAGGAGATTTTGCCTACGCGTTCGTCCTCCACGACACCCTTTTATAGCTTGCTGCCTGCCGAGTGCCATGCATTTCCGATGGTCCTCGGGCTTGAGCGCGAGCAGCGATGTGACGAGGCCCTTGACCTTCGGCGTGTAGTTGAAATCAAGCTGGGAAAGACGCGAACGCGCCACATCCCGCTCCTACGTGGCGAACTAGTTGTTGAGTAAAAAATATACGTGCAATGAGAGGGTGAAGACGCACCTGTGTACAGCGCATCGCATCGTCCTTTGCTCTCCGCAATGCCTGCTCCTTCTTTACGCCCCATCCCGTCGCGTCCGCTTTCTTCCAAAGACTCTCAACCTTGGCTCGCATCTTGATGTCACGTTTGGCCTGATCAGCCTCCCGTTCCACCGCCTTCCACCGCTTCTCGAGCTCTCCAAGCACACGCCTACTCATGTTGAGCTGCACACAAGCCTGCTTTTTCTCGGGAGCCACGTGGGCCAGTTGTGTGCAAGTCTGAAATCTGACCCATGTGTCCACCACCACCGGAAGACTGCGCGAGGAACTGGCGAGACCTGTGAGGAGTGTCTGGAGGAGGTCTTCTGCAGCGGCGAGTGCCGTCTGCGTCGCGGTTTGCTTTTCTTTAACGACAATGTACATGGCCGTGACAGCATCTACTTAAGTCTTCCTTTTTTGCCATTAATACAGCTTCGGCTGGGAGATTTATCAGCCTATGTGAAAACAAACGAGAAGAGAAAGGTACGCGCACCTCGCTGAGCTCATTACCAGACGCTTCCCGCGCAGCCTCCTCGTCCTCGATGGCACCCTCCCTGATCACTGCTTGAGTACCGAACTTGATCACGACCTTCTCAACTTCCTTGGCTTCCTCTTCCAACCCCGAACCTTCCACCCTTCATCAGCTTGCGATCGCGTTGCATCGGCACATGAACCAGATTCTCCTCCGCGACACCAGCTTCGCGTGTCACTTGTGCTTTCTGACGACGCACCTGGTCAACTTGGTGCTCCCGTTCCACGATCTGGTCTTCCTTGCGTGCCACCTTGGCGCGGTGGTCCTCCATTCGTACGCGCGCAGGACGCGTGCGAGGCACTTGAGTTTGCTGGCATTTTGGTGATGCACGAAGGCGCGACTCTCGGTGCGGAGGGTGGTGCCCAACTTGGGGGTTATTTCCTCGGCCAGCGCACTTTTCTCTATTTGCCATCGCCTTTTTGGTCTTGTCCTCGCGTTCTCCGAACATGCATGTCCCGGCGGCATCTCCAATCATACAGACAATTTCTTTCGGACGTATGTTTAGTACATATGGACAAATGAAAACGGGTGGAAGGGGAGTAAGGTTAGATGCAAACTTTAGTGATACGACCTTGTATGATCAGGAAATTCGAAATTCGGGTCATTGATGTTGAGTTGACACTCTGGAAGAAAGTCTGAACGATATTCTGTTGAGTTTTGTGACCGTTTAAAAGGTATTTGGAGATATTAAGGAGAGATCTGATGTGGGACGAGAGTGTTCAGAATCACAAACACGCAGGATAAAAATATATGAACGCACCTGTCTCGTTATCGTTATCTGAACGAAGTTCTCCATTCCAGGCGGGCTGTTTCTCCTGCCTGTATTGTCAAAGACGATGGATGACAGGTGCCCTAGTGATGTCGACTTGTCCAGGTTTATGAATGAGATCCTGTTGATTCTGGGAACGCGTCTCAGAGAGGAAGGTATGATGAAAAGAAGTGTGTTACAAACTTGAAGGTGATGAGGAACGCGCACGGATGACATGTTAGTGAGACCGTATTGACTTTCAGAAGCCGTTGAGATCCGTGATGGAGTTGAAGGAGGAGGGATCGTATCTGTGATTTGAGATCTGACTGGCTGAGACTTGAAGCTTGAAGCCTTCGAGGATGAGGTCGTTCTTCTGTTCTGCTCGATTTGGGTTAATGATCAGACACGACCACGTGATCCTCTTCCCTTGGGCCTTGACATGATCACGTGCTGATAACATGGGTCTAATGCCCTGCAACGTGCGCGCTACGTTTCCGTCCTCGGAACCGTTTCTCGTCGCGGACGCGGCGCATTTATTTCCTATGGCACACATTTTCTCTCCTCTATCTCCACCCTTGCCTTAAAAAAGAAGACACAAAGAGGAACAAGCCCCCAAATGCACAGGGGAAATCAGTGATCTTAAGAGAAGTCTCCGTACACAATTTCCCATCGCTAAGGATGCCGCTTACGCGCCATTGCCAGACACACCCAACGTCTTACCCCAATTACACATTTATTCCACCACCAATGAATGTCCTACTGCCACGATATTTTCCTACACACACGTCGACACCGCGGCTTCTTTTAGGGCATTTCTGTGTCCAGAGCCAGCTCATGACAAATACTCGCCTTCGCTCCAGGCTCAGCCAGATAGACCTCACTCGAGGCATACATTCGACTTGCGCCCTTACCACCACCTGACATCTGTCGTCAGTTTGTTAGCAGCTCCCGTATCGAAAGGCTGGATCAACTCGCACGTCGGGGTACACATGGATTCTTTCTCTGGTCCCACTTTTTCCCATTCTCCTACCTTCCTAGGTCGGCAGGCGAAGGTGAGAAACGGATTCAGCGACGCAGCCCATGCATGAAGTGGCCTTGTATTCTGCGATAAACACTACCTTTTTCTCATTGCCGTGGAAGCGGCTGATTTCATATTGACCGGCATTGAACATAGGACGATCTCATTGGAAGTCATATAGAAGTTAGAATCATAATAGGCCTAGAACATGTGTGTTGCATGTAGTAAGTCGCGCGAAAATACGGTCCAGAAACTACTGAACGATCAGATAACCAAGCTAGTTGAGCCCTGGCTGAACAGCGCATTACTGATAGTATAGTGAAAATGACCCACAGCGTAACTCAAGTTCATTACAGTGTCCTACGCCATACAAGAAGAGAATACGAGTCAGCCCAAAATTCCCCCATAAAGGTAATGTAGAAACATACCCATGAGGTCTGAGAGAGCCATTCACGCCCCATAATGGACGAAATTTACCCAACGCTCCGTGGTTATATTTTTCTTTCTTCGCAACACCCCCACAGCGTCCCGAAGTGCCTCTGCCGTTCTCTCATAATACGGCACCCCTTTCCATCTTTCAGAAAACACAGACGCATAGAAGTGCTTTGCAAGGTCATGTCCGTCGATGTCCGCCATCGCCCACATCGTTCCAACCACGCTCCGAAATCCAGCGAATTGCACTGCCGCAGTGAGGTGCAATCCCTCGCCAGTGACGCTATTTTCCGTCAGCTCTGCTGTGTGACAAGCAGAAAGGAATGCGAATTCGGCAGAGGGAAGTTGAGACCGTATAATTTCGAGCAGCGTAAGACGCTTGCCTTGATAAAGCTTGAAAGAAGTATCGAATGGCTTTCCCGCATCGAGTATTCCATGGCATGAAAAGTGCGCGAACCTGTGATCTTGGAGGCGCTTTATAGCAGCAGAAGGTGTCGCCCTCTTGGAAACCAGCGTTGTCACCGTCGTTTTGAGGCCCTGGACCAATGATATCTCATCCCAAGCCTTTGGCATATATTCATCGGGTTGTGCCACGAGAAGTATTGAGGGCTTCTCTGACGAATGCGCGCCGGGTTTGCGGGAATCGATGAGTGCGGAGAGAGTTGGAGTATATGAGGGGATGTACAGATCCGAGAAATATAACTTGTGAGGACCATCTGATCGAATAGGCCCCATGGCATGCAGAGGAAGGGAGCAAAAGGCACGTGTCGGGCACCACCACACGCGAGATTGCTCTGGTACATTGAGCTCCTGGAGGCGCTGGATCACCGGCCGGCCAACAAGATCATAAAGGGTCTGGAGTATGGACGTCAATGCATCCTCGTACTCCATCGAGTCGAGACCGTTTTTCCGTACGGCCAATAGTTGCTCTCTCAAGCCATTGGCACGTGAATAGAAATTGCGTGTCGTCGGAATGAGGGAGGGTGGGGAGTTGTGGAGAAGAATGATAATGTCGGAACGCCACTTGGAATGGTTAATGATGATGACGGGTCCACATGCAGCAGCAGAGTGCAAAGTGTCGTATGACGGTATCATTAGGAAGTTCTCAAAACCCGGCAGGGCTCGGATCCGCGCAATGAGACTATTGCGCTCATTCGATAGTTTTTGATGTTCCGCCAGGACGCGATCGAAGCCAATCTCCTCCCCATCATCGGCCTCCACAGAATTCATCAGCACACTCGGGGAGGTTGATGTTGTCAATTCCTCGAGTCCCCGATTAATAGACGCAAATTCCTCGGCTAAAAGCGAGTTAACCACCCAGAGCTGATCGATGGGACTGCGGAATCCCCGCATCTGCGACCATATCAGGCCTCTACCTTGTTCAAGAGTCTCGACGGCTTCCTTGAGCTGGCCTCGCTGGACCTGATACGATGCATAGTCTAAAGGCAGTTCCTCATACAACACATTCAATTGGATAAGACGGAAATGTTGTATTTCGAGGGTAGGAGCGAATACCAGAGAGTCGCTCATCAATGAGATGGCACGATTATAAATGACAGGTGTGAAAGGGTGCTGGAAAGCTCTGGAGTACCGGGCCAAAAAGGTCATGCCCATGAGTCGTCCGTGCGCCTTCGCATCAGGACAATCGGAGATGATAGGGAATAGTTGAATCATTTGGTCAAGGTCATTTCTGTCGTTGGACAGCTCGAGCCGGGTGGACAAGGACAAAGTGAGCTTTGCAACGACATAAAAGTGCATCCACTGTGCACGGCGCACTTTGAGTATGCTCCGGTATATGTCAATTGATTCGTTGAGATACTCGGGTTCGTTCGTTAGTTCGAACGCGTGACTGAGGAACTCGCCCAACCGGCAAAGAGTCAAGTCCGTGAAACGATTAGGACTTTGTTGAAGGGATGCGCGCAATAGTTGGCCATATTGGACAGCCTTAGGAATCTCTGCTTTATCAGTGATGCGACACGCGGACGCAATGGCATCAAGATGCCGAAGGCATTCTTCCGTCGTCATCGAAAGGGGCTCAACAGTATTCGGCTCAGCAAGAAATGCGGCCAGCTGCGAGAATGAGGGAAGATCGTCGACCACTGGATCATTGCGATGCACCTCTGGGACGTCAGGGTTGCCGAACTCCTTTGCGCGGCTCCTCACAAGTTCAGCCAGGGTCCGAGTGATTTTACCACGCTCGGGATCTTCAACTGATACAGAGCCAAGGTGCGCACGAGAGCGACTGATTGCCTCCTCTAAATGTTCTGGGTCACGGGAATAGAGGTATCGGCGCAACGCGAGCCCTGCAGCGAGCCTTAAATGTGGTCTCGGGGGTTCGCTGGGACTGCCTACAGGGAAGTGAGAGGCGATGAGCTTGTCTAAGTGCCCCATTGCGCACTCGTAATCATCATTCGACTTGGTTTCATCGAAGCGAATAAAAAAAGCCATGAACAGCGCCTCGGAAACGGATTGTGGGTCTGGTAGACGTGTATTCGCCTCACATAGGCATTCGATGACTTGTTGCGAAGGTTGATCAAAGGTATCTACCATATGGGTGATAATTGCTCTGGCAAAGAGCTCAACAGCGACATTCAGGTCTTGCTCCAAGGCATCCGAAGAGAAGAGCTCGCGGCAGAGTACCGACATCTCCTCAATACAGTACAACGCATTTCCATGTTCTAGCTCCACCTGTAGAGCTAGTGCATGTACAAGTGATACCGTAACCTCGTTGTATGTGAGCGGTGTGATGTCAAACGCTCCGACTTGAAGTGATCGATCTCGAAGGTAACGATAACACTTGACAGCGTACCTGACGTCACTGGGTTGCTTTGAGTTCCGCAAGCGAGGCATAAGGAGTATGGAAAGGAAAATGAAAGCCGTGGTAACTTGGCGACGTTCAGTCGGGTGGTGAGAGGGTAGGAATATAGCGTGAGTATATTGTAGGATTCATCTTGCGATGATCTGAAGCGCTTGAATTGTAGACCGGCCAGTTCCAGGAGCAGTACAAAGCGTCGACGACTGGATCGGGGTAATGAAGTGAAGGTCTCTTGAGAATTGGAGATGCGTTTGTCGATTTCGTGGATAGAAGCTGTAGAGAAGGGAGAATAGAACACATTTCAGACAACCGAAAGGTCTCTCGTTGGAAAGGCGACAACTGGATTCCCGACTCACTAGTACACTGTGGGGACGCCATGTTCCAACCTCAGATAAAAAAGTGATAGGACAGTCAGAATGGGATCAATGCTGTAGAAGAAAAGCGCAAACTTGAAGGATGACCATTGGTGCGTGGCAAGGCCATGCCCTCAACACGTGTATCATGTCACGTGGAAAGCGCGTGTGACAGACACTCAGCATCTTTTTTTTTTTAGATTCCATTTTTGTGCGCCTCGGGGTACAGAACCCCACGTAGCACTTCAAGTATGTACATGATAATGGTAATAATGTGCAAATAAGGTGTTTAGGTACCGAGTTGACACTCGGCATCTACCAACACAGCTGAGCAGCCTGAGCCTGCAGGTTTTACATCCCGGCCGTTTCCAAAAAGTTACGCGGACAATTCAAAGTTGTCCTGTTAATACATTATCCAATCCTTGGAGAGACTGGAGAGGAGACGCCTCGATAACTTCGGCATTACACATGGCCTCAGCATGCTTGGGATCTTCAAGCGACGTTGAGATGAGATGGGCACGAGTGCGGGAAATTGCCTCCTCTAAAAACTCCGGGGTCCCATGAAAAGAACGTGCTATCTGCGCGGCTGCAGCTAAAGCCTCGGTCAAGTGTTTGTTGGGACTCTCTGCTGGAGAACGAGAGGTGATAATTCTGTCTAATGGGGCCATTGCGCCTTCATAATCCTCAGTCGACAGGGTTATCATGAAGCGAAGGAGAAATGACTTGGACAACGTGATGGAAACGATATATGAATTGGGTAAGCGTGCATTTGCCTCGCATAGGCATTCGACGATTTGTTGTGAGGGTGGGTCAAACATACGGGTTATTACAGCTTCGGCAAAAGGCTCGACAGCGCCATGTAGCTCTTGATTAGAAGCAAGTTGCTCGCGGCAAAGTACCGCCATCTCCTCAAGACACTGCATCGCATTTCCAGGCTCCAACTCCATCCGAAGAGTCAATGTGCGGACAAGTAATGTTATAACCTCGTTATGTGTGGTGCCAAGACGTTCAAATGATGGATTTCGTGTGTAGTAAAGGTAGTTCAGGCAGCACGTGACGTCTCCGGGCAGCTTTGATCTGAGAGCGCGGTGAAAAAGGGCCTTCGTGAGGAAAAAGAAAGTTGGAATGATGTTCCTCTGGAGGGGAAATGGTAGTAATATGGCATGAGTAGATTGAAGAATTGACGTCTCGAGATCTCGCAGGTCGTCGGACAGCGTGTAGCGTACAAATAGTGTTGAGGCCAGAGTCGCAAATAGAGGTGCACGTCGACTACTAGATTGCGGCAAAGAAGAGAGGGTATCTTGACGATGTGTAATTTCTTGGTCGATGTCATCGATAGAACCTGTAAAGAAGGGAGAAGAACTTTTAGTCCGAGAGTTTCGGATGACAGGTAGGGACTGGACTAGGACTCACGGTCTGATTCTGCCATGCTCCATATATCAAAGACGAGGAGTGACCAGACCGACTGATGGGGACCTGGAAGGTGCAGATGGATGTCGCTCGAAATGATGTCACTCGAAATGCTCTTACGCATAAGACGCGCGTCAGGCTGACACGACCACGTGACCCCGCTGGGTTAACTCTCACATTGTTTAATGGACCCTTCTTGAATGACTTTTCGAAGGTCCCAGGGAGACAATCAGGACAATTGCCTCTTCTCCTCACTGGCCGTAGGAGTAACCCGTCAGGGCGGAAGTTCATGGATTCACGTTAAGAGTAAATACATGATTCTAAGAAACCCCAATCTCCCATACTTTAGTCCCCTTTGAGTAGCTATAACCACAACCTACGGTAGGGGAGCAAAGATGGCACACGAAATACCCACGACCATGAACGACGTCTGAATGTCCTTCGCAATTTTCCCAGAATACCCGGGCTTGATATTTTCCTCGATAAGCTCCGGCGGCCCGCCGCCGTTGAGCGCCGGGATGTGGGGGGGGGGCGCAGGTACGGGCAGAGCGTATTCGAGTCGTTCATCGCCCGCGGATGTTTCCCCAGACGATGCTGGCGTGGTGCCGTCGCCTTGGACGAGAGCAGCCTTAGCACCGCCTGGTCTAGCTGCATGCCTACGGGCTCGAAGGGAGGAGCAAGCAGCCACGACTCCACGAGTCGACCCCGAAACCTCAGCGACTGCTCTCTTGCTAGTGAAAGTCTGATCAAAAGCAACTTTTTACAGGTGCACGGAAAGTCAGTAGGAGTCCACCGCACGAGAAAGGCGTACGCACTCGTCACACCTCCATCCTAATCCACCTCGTTCTCGTCCCCACCGCGATCGCAGCCGCAATGGTGCGATGGCTGATGCATACCACCCAGAAAGTCAATGAGGAACTTGAAGTCCTCCAGCACCTCCAACAGCAGCGCATTGTCAGGGCCATCCGCGACCGGCGAGAAAGAGTTGGTGGCAGCGTCGGCCAGGAAAGAACAGACGTCCTGTATGGTGTCGAGGACGATGTCGCGATCGCTACCCACCCAGCCGTCCGCGCCGGGGAATTGGCAATTGTTGACGCCTTCGGCGAAGTGCAGTACGGACCAGGGAGTGCGTGTATTGTCGGCCTAGGTGGCCGTCACAAGGTACGACGCGTCGTAGTCCGCTCGCGTGCGTTCGTCTCTGCCGTTATTGCCATTCGAATCGAGGATGGAGCAGATGGATACTAGGACTTGTGGGTTGACGTGCGGCTGGGCGAGGGCGACGTGTCCCGTAGGTTAGAGAGGTGAGAGACGTGGGGAAACTGGGAAAAACGTGCCTTCTGGGCCCCAAGCTACAGTATCGCACTTTGGAGGCGGCTCAGGCCGAGTAGGGCAGCTGCCCAAGACATGAACACGTTCGCATGACGGGCATTTGAATAAGAGGAACACGTCACGATGCGGCAAGGAACCAACAGAGGACGCACCATCCCTCTCACGCCCTTTCGTCGTCTTTCTCATGCTCGTCAGTGGTGAGGCGGAGGCTGGTGAGACTTGGCCAGTATTCGCGTAATCACAGTTTAGATAGCATCGCGGAGATGGTCGCGATAGCAGCAAGTGCACTGTCTCAAACGTCGTTAGCGATCGGTACTGAGGCAGGACTGAGCATACAAAGCGCAGCGACGAAAGTGCAGCGGTGCGGCCTACTTCTCTCTCCTCATCTGAGACCTCGTCACCCGTTCCTTCTCGCAGCATCGACCAGCTCAACAAGACAGATGCACAGCCCATCCCCGAAGCGTTCATCCACCTCCTCGGCGTCCAATGCCTCGTACGCTCTGCGATGGCCTCGCAGAGTACGCGGTTCCCTTCCACAACACCCTCGCAGTCCACAAGCCCCCCCACCCCGCCGGATCGCTGAGACCCTTGCGCGCCCGCTCGTGCCTGCAGGAGTGCGCGCGATACTTGATGCCTGCTGGCCCACGCTGCTCGCCGCTCTCTCCTTCCTCCTTCTCACCAACCTTTCCGGCCCCCTATTTGACAGTATCCTCAGCGCGCTGCGGGCGCTCGCCTGCGTAGCGGGGTGCCTGGCGCTGCCCACGCCGCACGGCGGGTTCCTCACCCCGTTCGCAAAAGTCGCGTTCCCACCACACGTCGTCGCTGCAATCAATGGACCACCACAAGCGCAGCACGCGCCGCGCTCACCCTTCTCACTGGAGGGGCTCACGCTCGGCCTCGCAGACAGCGGTAGGGAAGCGGAAGCGGCACCGGACCGGGCCCGCGCAATTTGGCGTGCTTGCGCGCGCTCGTCGCTGCTGCGATATTTCTAGCTGAGGAGCTGGGTCCCAGCCGGTTCGCGGTGCTTGAGACACTCCAGAACCCCTTACAACACGCATTACCGCCCCGCCTGGTTCAGTGCCCCTGGGTCCTAACGCCGGTGCGACCTCTGGTACGCCAAGCAAGTGTGGTGGTGCACTAGCTGAAGGGCTAGCCAGTGGCGGGCAACAACAACTATAGCAGCAGCAGCAGCAGCAGCAACATCCAAGGTTACAGGGGGCACATCCACTTCTGGTAGGCCTTGACCTGGAGAGCTTTCAGGCTGTGCGATACAGCGGCCTTTCGATGCGAGCGTCATTATGGAAGATCTGACGTTTCACGATTTTGTCGGCTTTGTCAGAATTGAGCTTGGAGATGGTCAGCATGCGTGGCTGCACGGATGTCGGCACCAGTACTCGTACTCGTACTGTAGATAAGATATGCTTTTCATGGAAAACTAGTTAATCCCTCGACGTGAACGAGCGACGGAAAAGAGCTATCGTGAGAGAAAAGGAAGTCAAGATGGGATCGGGGGCAACTTCAGTAGATTAATGAGATAGTATGAGTAGTAAAGGTGAAGCGTGTGTAGATTGGAGGATCGACCGCTCGTCATCTGAAAGAGCGTAGCCCTGCAATCGTAGATTTGCCGGTTTCGAGAGCAGAGGACCGTATCGAGGGGAATATACTGAAAATGGGAGATGTCTTTGTCGATATCCTTATAAATAAGTGAGAACAAGATATAGTTTCGGATGGCTGACTAGCCACGAATCGTGGAGACAGGAAATGAGCATGGGACTCAAGATCTGCCAGGGGGCCTCTCGTGGTCAAAATCATAATTTGTGTGTGATCAGACCATTGAGACGAGCAACTGGGTCATCGGGAAGAAAGACAAAAGGGGGTGTTACGCCCCATCCCGTCGCGTCCGCTTTCTTCCACAGACTCTCGACCTCGGCTCGCATCTTCTTCATGTCACGTTTGGCTTGATCAGCCTCCCGTTCCGCTGCGTTCCACCGCTTCTCAAGCTCTTCAAACCCACGCCCACTCGTGTCGGGCTGCACATGAGCGTGCTTTTTCTCGGCAGCCGCCTGGCTCAGTCGTGCGCACGCGTCCGCAATCCGAACCATGTATTCACCGCCACCGGAAGACTGCGCGAAGAACTGGCGGGACCTGTGGGGAATGTCCGGAAGAGGTTTTCGGTAGTGGCGAGTGCAGTCTCCGTCGCGGTGTGCTTTTCTTTTAACTGCATTGTACCCGGCCGTGACAGCATATACTTAGGTCTTCCTTTTTTCCCACTAGTACAGCTTCGAGCTGGGCGATTTATCAGCCAATGTGAAAAAAAACAAAACGACGAGAAGCGAAAGAGATGCGCACCTCGCTGAGTTCATGATTAGACGCCTCCCGTGCAGCCTCCTCGTTCTCGATGGCGCCCTCCCTAATCACTGCCTGGGCACGTAACTTGATCACGACCTTCTCAACTTCCTTGGCTTCCTCCTCCAACTGCGTGAACCTTCCACCCGTCATCGGCTCGGAATCGCGTTGCGTCGGCATATACTCACGGTTCGCCTCCGCGACACCAGCTTCGCGTGTCGCTCCTCCCTTCTGACGGCGCACCTGGTCAACTTGGTCCCGCTCGGTGATCTGGTCTTCTTTGCGTGCCACCTTGGCGCGGTGGTCCGTCCATTCATGCGTGCGAGGCGCTCGAGTTCGCTGGCATTTTTGGTGTTGCATAAAGATGCGACGCTCGGCGCGGAAGGTGCCCAGCTTGAGGGTTATTTGCTGAGCCGGCGGCGTGGTAATCTCGTTAGCGCGCTTATTTTTCTTTTCCATCCTCTTTTTGGCCTTGGCCTTGCTTTCTCCAGACATACATGTCCCAACGGCTTCTCCAACCATACTGAGAATTTCTTTCGGACGGATGTTTAGTACATATGGATGAATGAAAATCGGGTTGAAGGGGAGTAAGGGGATGCGAACTTTGGTGATACGACCTTGTATGATCAAGAAATCCGGGTCACTGATATTGAGGAGACACTCTGGAAGATACTCTGTTGAGTTTTGTGACGTTTAAAAGGCATTTGGAGATATTGGGGAGAGAGATTTGATGTGGGACGAGAGTGTTTAGAATCACAAACACACAAGACAAAAAAAATGAACGCACCTGTCTCGTTATCGTCATCTGAATGAAGTTCTCCATTCCAGGCGGGCTGTTTTTCATCGCTGGGTTGTCAGAAACGATGGGTGACAGGTGGGTACCCTGGTGATGCAGGCTTGTCCAGGTTTATGAATGAGATCCTGTTGATTGTGGGAACGCATTTGAGAGAGGAAGATATGATGAAAAGAAGTGTGTTGCAAAGGTGATGAGGAATGCGCACGGGTGACATGTTAGTGAGACCGTATTGAGGATATTTGACTTTCCGGAGCCATCGAGATCCGTGATGGGGTTGAAGGAGGAGGGGTCGTATCTGTGATTTGAGGTCTGACTGGCTAAGACCTGGAGCTTGGAGCTTGGAGTTTGAAGCCTTCGAGGATGAGGTCGTTCTTTTTTGCTCGATTTGGGTTAATGATCAGACACGACCACGTGATCCTCTTCCCTTTCGGGATGGGGGCCACAAATTGCTTCGACACGAACACGTGTTGATGTTATTCCACCACCAATGAAATTTCTACTGCTACGATATTTTCCTATACACACGTCGACACCGCGGCTCCTTTCAGTGCATTTCTGTGTCCAGAGCCAGCTCATGACAAATATTCGCCTGAGCTCCAAGCTCAGCCAGATAGACCTCACTCGAGGCATACCTTCGACTTGCGCCCTTACCACCTGACATCTGTCGTCAGTTTGTTAACATGTCCCGTATCGAAAGCCGGATCAACTCGCATGTCGGTGTACACATGGATTCTTTCCTGGTCCCACTTTTTCCTATGCTCCTGCTCCCTTCCTACGTCGGCCGGCGAAGGCGAGGAACGGACTCAGCGACGCAGCCCATGCATAAAGTGGCCTTGTATTCTGCAATAATCACTTCATTTCTCTCATTGCCGTGGAAGCGGCTGATTTCATATTGACCGGCATTGAGCATAGGACGATCTCTTTGGCAGTCATGTAGAAGTTAGAATCATAATAGGTCTAGAACATGTGTGTGGCGTGTAGTAAGTCGCGCGAAAATTGGTATTAGGCGAATGGTGCAGAAACCACTGAACGATCAGATAGCCAAGCTAGTTGAGCCCAGGCTGAACGGCGCATTACTGATAGTATAGTGGAAATGATCCCCAGTGTAACTCAAGGTCGTTACAGCCTTCTACGCCATACGAGAGAAGAGAATATGAGTCAGCCCAAAATTCCCCCATAAAGGTAATGTAGAAACATACCGATGAGGTCTGAGATAGCCATTCACGCTCCATAATGGACGAAATTTACCCACCGCTCCGTGCTCATCTTTTCCTTCCTTCGCAACTCCCTCAGAGCGTCCCGAAGTGCCTCCGCCGTTCTCTCATAATACGGCACCCCTTTCCATCTTTCAGAGAACACAGACGCATAGAAGTGCTTCGCAAGGTCATGTCCGTCGATGTCCGCCATCGCCCACATCGTTCCAACCACGCTCCGAAATCCGGCGAATTGCACTGCCGCAGTAAGGTGTAATCCCTCACCAGTGACGCTCTTTTCCGTCAGCTCTGCTGTGTGACAAGCAGAAAGGAAGGCAAATTCGGCAGAGGGAAGTCGAGACCATATAATTTCGAGCAGCGTAAGACGCTTGCCTTGATAAAGCTTGAAAGAAGTATCGAATGGCTTTCCCGCATCGAGTATTCCATGGCATGAAAAGTGCGCGAACCTGTGATCTTGGAGGCGCTTCATAACAGCAGAAGGTGTCGCCCTCTTGGAAACAAGCGTTATCACCGTCATTTTGAGGCCCTGGACCAGTGATATCTCATCCCAAGCCTTTGGCATATATTCATCGGGTTGTGCCACGAGAAGTATTGAGGGCTTCTCTGACGAATGCCCGCCAGGTTTGCGGGAATCGATGAGTGCGGAGAGAGTTGGAGTATATGAGGGGATGTACAGATCCGAGAAATATAACTTGTGAGGACCATCTGATCGAATAGGACCCATGGCATGCAGAGGAAGGGAGCAAAATGCAGCTGTCGGGCACCACCACACGCGAGATTGTTCTGGTACCTTGAGCTCCTGGAGGGCCAACAGCAAAGCTGCTACTCGATACCAAACGCATTGACCAAAGTCGCAGTCAGGGACACGCAGTGCCCTTGTCAACAGCCGGACCTGGAGAGCCGGTACCCATCCCGATGAGCGCTTAGAAACCGAACGTAATGGTGTAGGGTAAGTATGCCCGCGGGACGTCTTGCGAACAGTACCCAGTAGTGGATTTTTTTTGGAAAAAAAAAGGTATGCCGTACAGAAACGAACGAACACGTGACAGCCCGCCACGCCTAGCCCTATCTTCACTGCACATCTCGCCTCCGGACTTGTCTTCATCCACCCTCGTTACCATATGACCGACCCTTTCCTTATCGCAGCCAATTTTCCCCCTCTCGTTGCGCCTCAAAGCTCTCCGGCCAAAGTCACGCAGATCGCCCAAGCATCGTCGACTGACGCCACAAGCGTGTGCCAACTCGAAAATCCCGTCGTTCCATGTCACACACATCTTACACGACCCCTCGCAAGTCGGGTCTCGGTCTGGACCGTGTCTCTGTTGGGAACATTTTTATTGTATAAGGGCTCAATCAAGACACTTTTCGTACGTTCCTTCATCTTCTTTTTGCTTTCGACCTCCCGCCGTCCACTCCAGCCTTTCCCCTTTTACCTTAGCGCAATTGACCTTGAACGTTGCCGTTTCTGCCTCACGCTGGTCGACGGTGCGCCAGCTGTTGCGCACCTGCATATGATTCAATATAATTTCTTTCATTCTGGTCGCCATCTTCGTTCGCCATCGTCGCTGGCAGGACCGCAGTTGCCCTCCCTTCCTGTTCCCTCTCCCCCTCCACTCTGCTTGCGCGTAGTATCATTGTATTGCACTCGCGTATATAAACACCCTCTCCTGGCTTTATCAAAGGCAGGCAATCGAGCACACTTCATCCTTATTTCCGTTTGCGTGCCTTGGTCCTCGCCCGACCACTTGACAGCAAACTGAACTACCCGGCCGTCGTCCGTCTCGCCGGTCTTTCTCTCTCTTCCCTTACATCTTTTCTTCCCCCCGCCACGTTTTCACTTTGCGCGTTCTCGAAACTTCGGAATCGCGGCCGCAGGATTATCAGGATAGCTGGAGTGCCGGGCCCCAGCATGGAGCGCTTATTGATTCTCGACCTCCTTACCCCAAACCCAACGATGGATGGCAACAGGCTGACAATGTAGCTGTCGTGCAGCGATCGATGACCCCGACGGTTAGAAACCTTCAACTCGGTGTATGAGATCTCAAACATGGGGGTTGTGCGTGAACAATGTCCGAGAAAAAAGGGGCATCGATCGGGGTCACAAATTCTTCTAGGTCAACGCGTCTCAATAGCGACAGAAGGGTTCAAATGACCATCGCCTCAGATGAGATGTACCCGGAATGAGGAACCTTTGGTAAACAAAAGTAGTTTGAGTAATGCCAGAGGAGGAATTCTTTCCGAGATCCAAGATGGAGCAGAGAACGAGTCTGGGAGGACCAATAATATTGCTAATTTAGTTTTTGTATGGAGGTACAGGTGCGTCAGCTGGTGAATGACGGAAATGTGGATGACCTGACAGAGAGGTGAATAAGTAGCGGGTCTAGGTGAGATGATTATACCACCTGGCCCAAACACGAATCGACGGACATCGAATATCGTTCAACGGTTGTTGACGTTGTGCCTTATCCAACACATGTACGGTTTCAACGAGGAACGGGGAGTGTTGGTATTTAACAGGAGATTGCATTACAAGAGAAGTCCCGGGCCCGAAGACAGGGCAGGCTCCAAGATACTGTACGGTACATGAAAAAAAGCGTTTACTATGACAGAGAGATCAAGGTAAGGGAAAGCAAATCTACATTAACCAAAGTCAGAGAGTCTAGATCGAGAAAAAAAAATCGAGGGGGGTAGGAGTTTCAAGTCCAGGCACCAACCGCACTACGGGCTGTATGTGGTGAAGTTAATAGGAGAGGAGGTGGGTTTCTTCGGACGATGACGACCACGAATCACCTCAGCCGGGGGTGCCGTAAAGTTAGGATTGGCCAGCCGCTCCTTGACTGTTTGGAGGTCCGTAAGTTGGAACGGAGCACATTCCCACGGACGCTCAGGGCCTTCGCGGAATGGAGCCATCCACTCAGTGCTCGACGCCGGGAGTGTCTCAAGGTGGAGGACCTTCAGGGCTGCCTCCTTACACTCTGCGAACGTGAGGAAGTGGAGGTGGCGCTTGAGTGTCTCTTTGCGCGCAAACCAGCCCTCCTTTGTCGTCTGAGTCCTGCACGGGCCTGGGCAGCGCCAGCTCTGGGTGAAGTGGCACCTGCGGTGCTTCGCACACACGTGCGGGTCTTTGAACGACTCCAGGCAGGTGTCGACGCGGCAATATAGGTCCTCCTCCGCGACCCTTTGTCGTTGACGTGCGGGCTTGTACTCGGCCGCTTGTTCCTTGATCTCGTCCGGGTTTGTCTGAGAATCCGATGACTGTCTCGACGCAAGTGAGGCCTGATACGGGGTCCCATGAGCATTCACGTGGACGAATAGGATGAGCACATGTGGCGGCTTACCTCATCACAATGGCCCTGCTGCGCGGTATTTAAGTCGGCTTCCCCAGCGCACTCTAGGAATCCCAACCAGCGGGCAACACCAGGGTACAACTTGGCGACAAGGGGTCGCATCTCATTTGGCACAACGTCACGGCCCTCCAGTAATCTCGCGGCGCCCGCCAAGGCCCTGACGAGCGGGGCCACTTGGTCGAGTTCGTTTTTCACTTTCGCGACTTGGATCACGAACGTGATAATCTCCGAACCAGTAGTCCCGTTCGGCATGCCAAGGTCGGCAGCCAGTTGGGAGACTCTAGCGTGCCAGAGGTGCGGCGCGCCACGTGGCTTGAACGCAACGGTCTCGAGAATCTGTCGGTATGTCCAGCCGGCAGGTGTCTGCTTTCGTCGTCACGGCGGGCAAGGTCAGCAAACGGATGCTTGAAAGGTTGTTACTTTGAGAAAACGACGAACTCTTTGGGATTGCGTTGATGCACTTTGATGAGACATGACATGGGGCTCGAAGGCGACATTGTCTACCCAGCTGCATCCTGTGCTTGGCTCTCCTGTCGTCATGGACACCGTCGACGAGCCATCCATATACATGGCACTGTCTATCCCTGGGTACGTCGTGTTGCACTCTGGAGGCGTCGGGCTGTCCCAAAGGTGGGACGGACTGCCGGTGGTGGTAGAGGAGGTCGAGGCCAAGGGCGTGGGGTCTCCGTCTGTGGGCAAGTCTATGTCAGTCGATTCGAAGGGTGGGCTAGATGAATGCTGACTTTCGCTGTAAGCGCCATTCCACACGGCGCCATCGTCTTCTGGGAACCACCATTGAGTGAGCAGCGCCAGCTCCGGCATGAAGATCATAAAATCATCATTTTTCTCTTCTCCAGGACATCCGAATTGGAAAGACCCGGATTGCGTCGCATGCGCTTGGTCGGGAACATAGTCTGTTGCCCACGGCTCCAGACTAGTTTGCGATGCGTCAAGAGGGAAGTAGTGGGGAGCCGCCTTGGGGGTCAAATTAAGTTAGCCGTCCTTGACGGTGAATGGACTGTACGTGTTTTTGCCACTCACAGTGTTATCCATGAATGAGAACAAGCCGTCGTCAGTTGGATCTACTGCCATCACGTCCAGCACGTCATTGATCATATCGAGAGACGTTTCACGTTCAACGCGAGGTGGGAGGGTATAGGTTAGAAGGAAGGAGTTCTGGTGCTGTTAATGTTAACGTGGAGGGGAGGGGTTTACGATGGGAGGGTGTGTCCACTTCAGACCTCTTTTTATCGTGTTTGCCCGAAATGAAAATGGCGAGATGCCACACGAAAACACGCGAACTAAGCGCGAGCCTGTATTGTTGCGCCGCAAAAAAAAAAAAAGTAATTTGTGGAGGCGTCAGACCGCACAAAGCATGCCCGCAAGCTATTCAAGCGTCCACAGACGCATAACGTCCGCAAACCACAACAGCAGGATTGCTGAACCGACTGAACTGGATTGCTTTGTCAAATGTGGCATGTACGCCCTTGCGAATTCAGGGGCTGAGATAGTTTTTCACTTGGGTATGACCACAAGTTACGCATTGACAGAGTTTGTGGTTTTTTGGAGGCTCAACTTTTGGAACTTATTCCGGGTCGATGCCAGCACGCGCCGCGATAATTTAACAATCAACAAACCTTGTGTATACTGTCAAACAAACAAAAAAGCAGTACTAGAGGAGCGACAGACTCCCCCGTGTTTTTTTTATTTTCCCACACTCCCACCGCTCACGCCACTTGGAATGGCTAATGACGATGACGGGTCCACATGCAGCAGCAGAGTGCAAAGTGTCGTATGATGGTATCATTAGGAAGTTCTCAAAACCCGGCAAGGCTCGGATCCGCGCAATGAGACTATTGCGCTCATTCGATAGTTTTTGATGTTCCGCCAGGACGCGATCGAAGCCAATCTCCTCCCCATCATCGGCCTCCACAGAATTCATCAGCACACTCGGGGAGGTTGATGTTGTCAATTCCTCGGCTAAAAGCGAGTTAACCACCCAGAGCTGATCGATGGGACTGCGGAATCCCCGCATCTGCGACCATATCAGGCCTCTACCTTGTTCAAGAGTCTCGACGGCTTCCTTGAGCTGGCCTCGCTGGACCTGATACGATGCATAGTCTAAAGGCAGTTCCTCATACAACACATTCAATTGGATAAGACGGAAATGTTGTATTTCGAGGGTAGGAGCGAATACCAGAGAGTCGCTCATCAATGAGATGGCACGATTATAAATGACAGGTGTGAAAGGGTGCTGGAAAGCTCTGGAGTACCGGGCCAAAAAGGTCATGCCCATGAGTCGTCCGTGCGCCTTCGCATCAGGACAATCGGAGATGATAGGGAATAGTTGAATCATTTGGTCAAGGTCATTTCTGTCGTTGGACAGCTCGAGCCGGGTGGACAAGGACAAAGTAAGCTTTCCAACGATATAAAAGTGCATCCACTGTGCACGGCGCACTTTGAGTATGCTCCGGTATATGTCAATTGATTCGTTGAGATACTCGGGTTCGTTCGTAAGTTCGAACGCGTGACTGAGGAACTCGCCCAACTGCAACAGAGTGACGTCCCTTAATGGATCAGAACTTTGTTGAAGGGATGGACGTAACAGTCGGCAATATTGGACAGCCTTATGAATCTCTGCTTTATCAGTGATGCGACCCGCGGACACAATGGCTTTGAAATGCCGAAGGCATGATTCCGTCGCCGTTGAAGGGGCCTTGACAGTGTCCGACTCAGCAGGAGATGCGGCCAGCTGTGAGACCGGGGGGAGATCGTCGGCCACTGGATCGTTGAAATGCCCCTCTAGAACGCCATTGTCAAATTCCTTCGCGCGGCGCCTCACGAGTTCGGCGAGGGTTCGAATGATTTCGCCACGCTCGGGATCTTCAATTGATACAAAGCCAAGGTGAGCACGAGTGCGACTGATTGCCTCCTCTAAATGTTCTGGGTTTCTGTAAATGAGGGATCGGAGAACCGCAAGCGTTGCAGCTAGACTTAAATGCTGTCTCAAAGTTTTGTCCGGACCACATACAGGGAAGCGAGAGGCGATGAGCTTGTCTAAGTGCCCCATTGCGCACTCATAATCATCGTCCGACTTGGTTCCACGGAAGCGGAGGCTAGAAGCCAAGGAAAGTGCCAGGGAAACGGGATGTGAGTCTGGCAGCCGTGTATTCGCCTCACATAAGCATTTGATGACTTGTTGCGAAGGGTGATCAAATGTATCTTTCATATGGGCGAGAAGTGTCCCAGCAAAGCTTTCAACAGCGGGATTCAGGTCTTGCTCCAAGGCATCCGAAGAGAGGAGCTCACGGCAGAGTACCGACATCTCCTCGATACCATGCATCGCATTGCCACGTTCCAGATCCACCTGGAGAGCCAGTGCACATACAAGTGATGCTGTAACCCCACTGTGTGTGAACGGTGTGATGTCAAACCCTTCAACTTGAAGTGATCGATCTCGAAGGTAACGAAGGCAGTGGGCAGAGTACCTGACGTCGCTGAGTTGCTTTGACTTCCGCGAGCGAAGAACAAGAAGCATTGAGAGGCGAACCAAAATCGCTGTCACGGGGGCGCCTTGGCGATGTCCAGTCGGGTGGTGAAATGGTAGGAATATAGTGTGAGTATATTGTAGGATTGCCGCGTCGAGATCTTGCTCATCATGCGATGTTTTGAAGCGTTCAAATCGTAGATCAGCCAGTTCCACGAGCAGGACAGAGCGTCGACAACTGAATCGGGGTAATGAGGTGAAGGTTTCTTGGTAGTTGTAGATGCGTTTGTCGATTTCATAGATAGATGCTGTGAAGAAGGGAGAATAGAAGACAATTTACGCGTCAGACAATCGAAACGTATGTCTTTAGAAAGGCGGCAACTGGATTCGCGACTTACACTGCGGGGACGCCATGTTCGGACCTCGAATACGGAAAAGTGATCAGACGGTCAGTCCGGATCAGAAAGGTATCAGTGTTGTAGGAGAAAAGTGCAAAGAATGACCATCAATGCTTGGGTGGCAAGTGCATCCCATGCGGCACCGTGACGTGTATCAAGGTTGCGCTGTTGGGGCGGAAGGTTACGTTACTTACGTACCATGTCATGCCCCAAAAGAGGAGCAGGATTTTTTTTTTTAGAATCCATTACTGTGCGCCTCAAGGTGCAGAACCCCACGTAGCACTTCAGATACATATAATAAGCCGATAAAGGTATGCAGTATAGAGTGATATAACTATGTTGTCTTCCCATCATTGCGTAATGCTACTGCGGTGCCATCGACAAGCGCGGTAATAGCGAGCCAGAAGCCCAGAATGCCATCCTGGTATTGAAGGTAGGATCTCCAAGGTGATCGCGCAAGGACTTTATGCTCGCGTGGGCAATCCGTGTGTCGTTCTAACACTTGGGAGCAGGAATAGGTAGGTACCCAAGCAGAGGGAACGATATCGTGTATGCGGCCTGCGCGGGTCCCATGATGCACCCACAGCCACAGCCACAGCTTCTCAACCCACCGCCCTCCTCCCGCCCGCGCCCAGCGTAATTATGCAAGGAAGAACTGCTGCGCTGTGCAATTCATTCGACGACTCTGGTGCCATCGCGGAATCGCGTGCGGAAAAGGACGTTCGCGTTCATGAACAGACCCTCTTTGAGCGACGCCCCGCCGCGGAACCGTGTGCGGAAGAGCGGGCCGATATATTACGTGCGAGAGGTCGAGTGCTGCGTCGATCTCGTCCAGGATGTACATCAGCGCAGGCTTGAATTGCAGCAGCGCCATAATTAGCGATCGTATGACGGGCGACCTTTATACGTGCACGTGGGCCTTGGATACAAGAGAGTGGCTGGTTCATTCAATCACTGGTTTTCCTCCGCGATCCACTCGTACTGCTTCTCGAGGTTCCTCGCCGCCGTGACGTGACAGGCCTTTTCATTCACGAGGGCCTGTACCTTGTGCTCGAGCTTCTTGATCGCGACCTCCGCGTCAGAAGCCACCTGCTTCTTCACCATGACAACCTCTCTAGCTCGCGCAACTCAGTGTCGAACCACGTCAGCGTCACGCGGCCTTCCTGAAGACAACGCTCAGCCTTGCCATACTCAGCTTGTTGGATGAGTTGTAAATATTCTGTACCAGGTAGCTGACAAGCAATAGCGCAGGCCCCACTTTGCATGGGGCCAGGTGCTTCGCTACTTGCGGTTTCTGTAAGCAAGTAGGCTTTCGTACATGATCGTCAATGGCCTGGAGTAGGTGGGCTACGGCACGCACCTCGGCGGAAATCTTGAAACGCACGGATCTTATTCAGCGGGATGAGCATCACACGTTTCTTAATACCGCGCGCTCGAGGAGGTCCTTGCTCACGCGTTCATCCTCCTGCCACCTGCCGTGCTTTTCCCACGGTCCTCGGGCTTGAGCACGAGGAGCGACGAGGCCCTTGACATTCCGTGTGTCAAATCCGGGCGCTGGCGTGTAGTCGAAATCAAGCAGAGAAACCCGAGAACGCACTGCATCCTGCTCCTACGTCGCCAACCAGTGGTTGAGCTAAAATCTACATGTCAAGGAGAGGCTAAACACGCACCTGTGTACAGCGCATCGCATCATGCTTTGCTCTGCGCACGCCGCCTCATTCGCCTGCTCCTTCTCTACGCTCCATCCCATCGCGTCCGCTTTCTTCCGTAGACTCTCGACCCCGGCCCGCATCTTCTTGATGTCACGCTCACATTGACCCCCCGGTCCCGTCGTATTCCACCACCGCTTCTCGAGCTCCCCAAGCCCACCCTTAGTCATGTCGATCTTGCACGCGGGACTGTTCTTCCTCGACAGGCGCCTGGGCCAGTCGTGCGCGGGCGTCCACACTCTGGCCCAGGTATCCACAGCCATCGGAAGACTGTGCAGAGGAACCGGCGAGACCTGTGGGGAGTGTCTGGGGGAGGTCCTCGGCAGTGGTGATTGCCGTCTGCGTAGCGGCGTGCTTTCTTTAACGGCATTGTATCGGCCGCGACAGCATCTACTTCCTCCTTATTCGCCGCTAGTAAAGCTTCGAGCTGGGCAATATATCAGCCAACATGAAAACAAACGACGAGAAGAGAAGACGGGCGCACCACGCCGAGCTCACGCCCAAATGCCTCCCGCGCCGCCTCCTCGTCCTTGATGGCGCCCTCTCTAATATCTGTTTGGGCGCGTAACTCGGCCACACCTTCTCGAGTACCTTGACTTCCTCTTCCATCTGCGTGACCTTTCCACCCTTATTCAGCTCGCGATCGCGTTGCGTCTGCACATCAACCCGATTCTTCTCCACAGCACCAGCCTCGCGCGTCGCTCGTTCCTTCTAACGGCACGCCTTGGTCAACCTCGAGTTCCCGTTCGGCGATCTGGGATTCCTTGCGTGCGACCTTGGCGTGGTGGTCCGTCCATTTGGGCGTCGGACGCTTACATAGGCGTTCGAGTTCGGCGCTGGCCTTTTGGTATTGCATGAATGCGCGACGCTCGGCGCGGACGGTGTCCAGCTTGGGGGTTATTTCCTTGGTGAGCAGCGCCATGATCTCATAGACGCGATATTCTTTCTTTCCCATCCTTGTCATTGCGTTCTTACGAACATGGGCGTCCCAGCGGCTTCTTCAACCCATAACCGAGAATTCCTTTTAGATGCATGTTGAGTACCTGTGGGTAAATGAAAAAGAGGTCGAAGGGGAGTAAGGGTAGATGCGAACATGGTGATACGACCCTTATGATATGGAAATTTGGGTTATTGATGTTGAGAGGGACACTCTGGACGATAGTCTGGGTGATATTCTTTTTGGCTTCGTGACCGTTATAGGGTGTTTGAAGATATTGGGGATAGCGATCTGATAGTTTTTACAAAATGTGAGACGAGATTGTTCAGGATCGCGAACATTCTGGAAAAAAGGATGAACGCACTTGTCTCGTTACCGTTATTTGAACGTGGTTCTCCATTCTAGGCAGGCTGTTTTCTCTGGCTGAGTTGTCAAAGACGATGTGACAGATGACTTGGTGATGCCTGCTTGTCCATGTTTATACATGGGATCCTGTTGATTCTGGACACGCATCTGAGAGAGGAAGACATGATGAAAAGAAGTGTTGCAGAGGTGGTGATGTACACGCACGGATGACATGGTAGTGAGGATGTTTGATTTTCCGGAACCGTTGAGAGCCATAATGGCGTTGAAGAAGGGATCCATCTGGTGATTCGAGTTCTGACAGGGTAAGACTAGAATCCTTCGGATGGGTTTATCTTCGACCGTCACGCGTCATGATTGGATCGAAGGTCGAGTTGATTAGACGGACACGACCACGTGATCTTTTTTCCCTTTGCGTCGATCTGGATTCTGGAAATGCCGATTCAGTGCATGTTTGGCCCTTATCCCTGTTTTGTGCGTCCCAACTCGCGAAGCGATACAAAGAGAACAATTGCCAAAATGGCCAGGCCGAATTACCAGTCTCCACACATCGTCGCCCGCACAAGCCCCCGTACGCTTGTGCCACTACACACAACGTCTCACTTAACTGGGCAGAGGCTTGCCCGAGCGCCGACAAAAGTCCTACCATCACATGGATTTCTATACGCCTGCCCACTCCACAGGCACCCTAATTTTACTAGCCGAAATTGCGTTAAGTTTCTACAACGCGATCGAACGACAAAGGACCGAACAATACACAATCAAATCACGACTCGGGGTTGAGAACATTGTCTGAGGTTCAACCTTACTGGAATCAAGTAGGCCATCACGCTGTGGAAAACCGAAGCCGTGAGCACAATTTTAACGCAGAGACATGTAGCGTCCACGCTCACACAGTCAATCGACACCATTCAGGCACCATAATGAACGAAATTCACCCAACGCTCCGTGGTCACCTTTTTCTTTCTTCTTAACACCTGTACGGCGTCCCGAAGTGCCTCTGCCGTTCTCTCATAATACGGCACACCCTTCCACTTCAAGTTGTCGGAAAACACTGATGCATAAAAATGCTTCGCGAGGACATGCCCGTCAATGTCGGCCATCGCCCACATCGTCCCAACCACGCTCCGGAAACCAGAAAATTGTACTGCCGCAGAGAGGTGGAGTCCCTCATCAGCGATGCTTTCTTCTGTGAGCTCCGCCGTGTGACAAGCAGAAAGGAACGCAAATTCGGCAGAGGGAAGTCGAGACCGAATGATGTCGAGGAGCTTAAGACGCTGGCCTTGATAAAGCTTGAACGATGCGTCGAAGGGCTTTCCAGCCTCAAGTATTCCATGACACGAAAAATGGGTAAACCTATGGTCCTGGAGGCGCTCCACAACAGTGGAGGGCGTCGCCTTTTTTGAGATCAGTGTAGTTACAGCCGTGTGGAGACGTCGTATCAAAGATATCTCATTCCATGCGCCTGGCATAAATTCATCTGGTTGTGCCACGAGAAGTATCGATGGCTTCTCGAAAGAATGCGAGCCGGGTTTGCGGGATTCGATGAGCGCGGAGAGAGTTGGAGTATAAGAAGGGATGTAGAGGTCGGAAAAATATAACTTGTGAGGACCGTCTGATCGAATCGGACCCATGGCGTGTAGAGGAAGAGAACAAAAGACAGATGTTGGGCACCACCAGATGCGTGATTGTTCTGGTACATTCAACCCATGCAACCTCTATATTACTGGCCGGCCCACGAGGTCATAAAGGGTCTTGAGTACAGAAGTCAATGCGTCCTCGTACTCCTTCGAGTCAAGGCCTTCCTTTCGTGCTTCCAATAACTGGTCCTTCAAATCTCGGGCACGGTCATAGAAATTGTCGGCTGTTGGAATAAGGAATGGAGGAGAGTCACTGAGAAGAACGATAATGTCTGAACGCAACTTGCAATGATTTATTATAACAACCGGTCCATGTGCAGAAGCGGAGCGGAGCGCGTCGAAAGATGGCGCCATCAAGAAGTTCCCGAAACCTGGCAACAATCGGATCTGCGTGATCAGACTGCTCCGCTCGTCCAATAGTTTCCGTTGGTTTACCACAGCGCGTCCAAAAGGGTCCATATCCCCATCACCATTGACACCCCCGCCATTCGACCATACCATTGGAGAGACCGATGTTGTCAATGCCTCGAGATCTCCATTGAGAGATGCAAATTTCCTCGCCATAAGCGGGTCCACTCTACGAAGATAATCGATGGAGATCCGCAGACTGCGCATCTCAGACCACAGAAGACCTCTCCCTCGTTCCAAGGTCTCGATTGTCTCTTCGAGGTGACCTCTGTGTGCTAGATATGATGCATACTCCAGGGGTAGCCTTTCGATATCATTGCGCATCGTGACAAGATGAGAATGTTGGATTTCGAGGGTAGGGGCAAGGGTCAGAGCTTCTTGCATCAGTGACATGGCGCTTTCATATGCGGTAGACGTAGAGGAGCGCCCAGAAGCACGTGCGCACTGTGCCCATCGGCATGCGACCTCGAAGCGATCGGTTACCTTCGCGTATGTGTTGGTAGCGGCGATTGGGAATAGTTGCATTATTTCATCAAAGTCGCTTCTGTCCCGGGTTAGCCTGAAACGGGGGAACAATGACGAAATGAGTCGTCGAATGACCGGAAATTGGGTCAGGTGTGGACGTGATATTTTTAGTATGCGCCGATATACGTCAATTGATTCGTCAAGATATTCGAGGTTGTTTGTAAGTCTAAATGCGTGATTGAGTAAGTCGCCTGACCTGATCGTCACCAAGTCTCTCATTGTGAATGGATGAATGGGACTTTTCTGAAGTGATGCAAGTAGCAGTCGGCAATATTTGATAGCATCATTGATGTCCGTTTTATTGGTGATGCAATTCATGGAGTCCAGAGTAACAAAGTGCCGCAAGTAGTCCTCCATCGACATTGGAGGGAAATTGAGAACATTTATTTCAGTAAGAGATGCAGTCAGGGGCGAAAATGGGGGAAGGGGCGTCCCTGGATTGCTAGGATGTACGTCTGGAAGTGTATGTGAGACACCAAAGTCATCGAGGCGTCGCTTCTCCAGATGCTGTAATAACTGAATAAAGCCACCACGCTCGGGATCTTCAAGTGATGCCAAGATGAGATAAGCACGACTGCGAGAAATTGCCTCCTCTAGATACTCCGGGGTCTCATAATAAACGAACCGGCCATACGCAATCTTGGCAGCGCAAGCTGAAGCGTCTATCAAGTATCGATTGGGAGTTTCCGCTAGGGAATGAGAGGTGATGATTCTGTCCAAGGGGGCCATCGCGGCTTCATAATCTTCTTTTGAGTGGGTTAACCTGAAGCGAAGGAGAAAAGACCAGGACAGCGCGATGGAAACACCATGTGAATCTGGTAAGCGCGCATTTGCCTCACATAGGCATTCGATAATTTGTTGAGAAGGTGGGTCCCATATAGCAATCATATGGAAAGCTTGAGCA
>Ga0307510_10000372_pt1 | contig 42501 bp, 61 predicted proteins | sample 12_EM_MG_FD_207224 | JGI IMG/M metagenome (GOLD analysis project Ga0307510, IMG submission 207224) | Populus trichocarpa ectomycorrhiza microbial communities from riparian zone in the Pacific Northwest, United States - 12_EM | ecosystem: Host-associated > Plants > Roots > Unclassified | place... | reverse complement strand
ACACGGAAACCCCCCGTAAATGGGCGAAATCGTTTATCGTTTACTTAAACCACCCTTTTTTTTTTATTGCGCATAAATGCGCTTTCAGATCGCTCACTCCTGCGACCCATCCGCTCGACCGTCGTTCGACAATGGCAACTCGGAGATGCACCTCGTCGCGACGCGCGATATTAAAGCCGGTGACGAGATCACCGTGTCGTACATCGACACCTCGGTACGCGAGGACGAGGACGTCGTTCAGGCGAGGTATCGCCGTCGCAAGGAACTCGCTCGTGGATGGCGGTTCGCATGCCAGTGCGACCGCTGCGTCAGGGAGGCTCCACCCTCTTCCGCTGGAGAGAAGGAGCTCGAGATAAAGGACGAGTCTAAAGTAGAGCCGATCGTCTCTCAAATCGACCAAGAAGCCGCAGCCCAGGGCAACAGTCCATTCACTGCTGCCGATACGACGACTACTGTTGATTAATAGCATTAGCTGGTGCTGGCGCCGATGACGCGTCCACCCTCCCACCCACAATTTCCTTGCGTAGTTTTCTCAGCTAGGCGTGCAGTATTAATTATTATGATTAAATCCGTGGCGCCGACGAGAAGTAGAGTATTGCGTGTGTATACACATGACGAGCCGCAGGGCGTGGAAGTAACGTGTGAATGCACAGGATACAGCTGGTGGTGATGGCAATACGTAACATTAGATGAACAAGAGATGAATGCTATGCGAGCTGAGTATCATGACCAGTGCTTCAAGTCGCCAAGCTCCGCCACATACCCTCAGCAGGCAGCTCACTCCGGGCTTGAAGGATCTTCAATGCACGACGCCGGCCCCTACTAAGCGAGCCGGCGTCACCGTCATCAGCGTCAATCTCATCATCATCACCTCCAGATTCAAAGTCTAGTGCCCCAGGATCCAACGAGCGGCTGCGATCCCGTGCCGCGTATGACGCCCTGCGGTAGCTTGCCGATGGTAAAGCATGTTCTGGCTTGGCATGCTGGTCGTCCGGAGGACCAGCTTCAGCATGATCTCGTGGGCTGGGGGCAATGGAAATAGGCAATGATGCCGAGACACCAAGGTTGATCAAGGCTATGTTGACGGAACCTGTCAGCGGTGGCTCGGGACCAACGTTGATACGTACCGTGTTTGCCATTAGGTTCAACCTCTTGTGAAACAGCGGTGGCGTCAGTCTCATCATCGGGCGATTCGGGGGGGGTATCTCCAGCGTTGCCGGAACGAAAGAGCTTCCATGATTGACTGTCTTTCTTCCATGCATTTCGATGGCTTGGGGTGATCACGTTCACAAGGCGCGCCAACTCCTGGCCACGAGGGCTCAACGCCTCTTCGACATTTACTATATCTTCAGTGGCAGGGGGTGGAGCAGTGTCCTTCCTGGCCCGGGATTCGGGCTGCGGGAGGTCAGAAGAACGAAGGGCAACCGTAGTCGGGAGCGATGTCGGTCGAATCGTTTGTAGGGACTGAGGCAAAGTACGGCTTCCGCTAGCTCGTGGCTGTCGATGTGGACGAGTAGGGCTATCGATCGGGTCACGAAGAGTTAGTATTGGGCCGTCATAAGTATCTCTTTGGGATGCATCGGAATTGTCGTCCTCCAATTCAAAGACAGAAACTGCATAAAGGAGTCAGACCGACGACTCCAGACATTAACGAGAGCTTGACCTTCGCCCGACTCTTCGTCGGCCTTGGCTTCTCTCACTCCGCTCAGGACGACGGGCTTGATATCGAACGTTACTTTACGCTTGCCTTTTGATCCCGTCGGACTAAGTGGCTCTTCTGAGGAAGCGTTCAGTTTGGACGTAGAAGGGCCAGTCGTTTGCCCAGAATGTTCTGTCGTTATGTTCAAGGCGGCAGGGTTGGGGTCGCTCGTAATCCTCGTGTTCACTTGAGGTGATTTGGTATTCGAAAGAGATTGGTATTGCCTTGCACGCGTCTCCCTCTCTGCTTCCATGTCTACAACATACCTGAAGCTGGTAGCGATATCCTTGTTCTCGTTCATATCACGTCTAGTTGGATCTCGATAATTGATGCTCCCAACAAGCGTTGGGCTTGTAGGGAGGGGGCTGGACAGTGTCCCCGCAGAGGGGGACATGCTACGCCTACCCTCACCAGAAGTCTTCGGGTGGTGAAATGAAGAGGCTGCGAGGGATGTGGAGAGAGCAGAGGGGTACGGGTCATGAGTCGGTGAAGGTGTTCTGACTGTGGAGACCGGAATGAAGTCACCGATTGCCACCGGAGACACACGGTTAAATCCCTGACTAGCCTGCGATGGCGATGGCGACATTACGGCAGAGTCGCTAGCAGTATGCCGTTTATCCGGAGATTGTAGTTTTTTCGTTTCCTGCGTTAGAACGGCCTCTGCTTCTCGGGAGGTCACCCAAAGTAGCTGGACCTGACGTCTCAGCTCTTCCTCCTCTCTCTCGATCTCCAAAACGCGAGCCTGCACGATCTGCGAAAGTTGTTCTTCGGCATTCTTCCGGAGTTGGCCAGACCGCCGTAGTGCGACGGCCGACAGATGTTCGAATGCCGGATGGGAGGGAACAAATGGAGGGGGTGGGAACAATGGAGGTAAGGGGGGGAGCACTTTGGGCGAAGTGCCAGACGTCTGAGGCCCTAGTGAGGAGGGTTCTGAAGTAGATAGTGAGGGCGGTGGCGGAATAGGTATAGGTGTCGTGGGCAGTACTACGCAAAAAATGGGAGAATAGGCCTCAGAATTTTGTGAGAGGACGACTGCCTCATCTGTCTTTGAAGAGACTGACAAGTGAGCAAAGTCCTGCCCAGGAGAGACACGTTCTTGTGCCTGGAAGAGTACCAATGGACTTACCAGGCACTGTTTAGACAACTCGATCCAACCAGACTCGCTTTGTAGGACCTCGTGCTCAACCCATTCTTCCGTAGGCAATACGGGGCCTTCTGTAACGTCCATGTCGGGCGGAATAGACTGGAGGACGCGGTAGACGGGCAGGCGGCAGATAAGGCATGTCAAGGACGTATGTCTACGAAGAAGACGCTCAGAATCAGACTGGGGTTTGGAGTGTGTTCGACTCCTGAGCGTCAATTGGGGGTGAACCTGGAAGTGAAGAAATAAATAAAATAAAGACATAAGAGGGGGAAGGATGCGCACGATGATAATTCCATCTTGACCAACATAGACTGGTTGATAGTGAGGGTCACTGATTGGCAGAGGGGGGGACGGAGAGGGAGGATGATGGGTATGGATTTGCACGTTGAGGCAGGGACAAGTATAGTTGGTGGACATGGGTTTGTAAAGAAAGAAAGGACAAGAGATGCATTCCGTTGTTCCGTTGCCCTCGGTCCGATCCCGAACAACAATCAAATCTAATCTGATCTATCTACCTATCCTTCTTGCTCTCCTCTTTTTCTTCCACCAACACCTGTCCGTACTCATTCACCCGTTTGGGATCAATACGATATATCCAACGCTGCCATCCTGTGTCAAAAATATACTTGGACAGTGCGGACTATGACACACTTGCCTGGTATAAGAAGATTAAAAAGACGACGTCATCTCGGAAACAGGCCAGCCGATGCAAAATCGGCATCTTGATAATAAATCTATTCGGTATTTCATGTCATCATAATGCGTGGGCATCTGGAAATCTCCAACACTCACGCGAACAGGTCGTCAATCACTGTCGACAATGTCTTGTAGACCATCGCTCTCAAAGGCATATGTGCCACGCTCTGAAATACTATAATCAGGCTCTGCAAGACGCAAATGGGACCATCTCACCTTTAGCTTATAGTTAATTATGAGCTGGGGGACTAGCTGGGCCTAAAATAAATCGCCCTCGTCAGCAGATCAACCAGAGCTGTGAGGTCACCATTGGACATACAAAGCCAAACATGTATACGAAGGATGTCAAAGTCGAAATAACAAAGCTGTACCAGCCTCTGTGCGTGTCATAAACCAGGGAATAGAGTGCATAGATTGCGAGAGCAGGAATAGCGACGTATGAAACGTAGCGGAATGCTAATTTGTCGTACCTTTCATAGACAGGGTCAGGACCAGAGGCAATTCACAGATAGCAGACGACGTACTCCTGAGTTTTCTTTTCATCTTCACTGAGTACGTGCTTATCTGGACAGTTCGGTTACGAATACTGACGCATCACCAAAACATCGTAGGCTCACCCGCGAATATCACTTTCAAAGGCAGTATAGATCCTGGCTCTGAAGCAACGATCTTGATGTCGACGGCTTTCGTGATCTTATTTGTAAACCACAGTCAACTAGTCAAGTCAGTTCGCAGGCAGGCCAACCGCACCTTCCAGGCTTCTATGAGTAGCCCCATTCCCGAACCCATAAGGATCATCCAACTTGTGTCTGTGTTGTTGTCAATGAGGTATAATAAGATCACGAGTTGCACGAAGACGTTTGTGATGATCTAAATAAGGACGGAGTCTGGGCATGTGTGGTGTGCCACAGGAATAACAAAAACACACCGTCCTGGGATGTGAAGATCAATGGACATCATAAAACAGACGTCGAAAAACCGCATACCGGATGGAAACGCCTGTGAGTTCATCTTTTGTTCTCCAATGGGAGACATCTGACTTGAATGCTAACATCTCAAACCTAGAACGGCGTGAGAAACCGGGGAACTAAGACCTGGCCAACTGACACTACGTGAAGCACGCTCACGACACCAGTCAGAGCCAAGAACCATGGGTTTGTCTCTATCAGCATACGCTTGACCTCGTCGATCTCCGCGGCAGAACTGCCACCTTGTTGTTTAGCGGCCTCCTGGAAACCGAATGTCATAGAGGCGAACATCTGAAACTTAAAATATGACATCGGCTGGAATACGACTTGCAAAGGGAGTGTGGGTGTAGTGGAATTGACTTCGATGTATTGAGACTTCAAGTGCCAAAATTCATTAGGAAAGATGATTGGGTTGTAATAACCCTTTGTTCCGGTTTCGTCTCGTTGTCCAGGAACCAGATGAACATCTGTTCGAACGGTAAGTTTTGAAAGGGATTGAGTCGGTGTTCGGGAACATACGCTCTAAAATTGGAGGAGCCAATTGAGCATACTGCAGGGTGGCAGCATCTGATACGAGGGCTAAGGTAATGTTCTGGTGGGAAATACATCAATAACGTTGGGCATGGGACTTCTCGAAGAACGGACTTGGTGCCAATAGGACAGGATAGTGTCCGCGACCTATGCGCCACGTAAGAGCGAGCTATCAGTGACATGTCCCTAACCGCACCTCGGGTTCCTCTTGTTCGTCCGTCATGTCAGTCTTGTCCTGCAAGAGCTTCCTCTCTTTGCGAATCTTGGGCTTCGGGAGATAACGTGTCAAGACTAGATTTGGGTGAATGAAAAAGCCGCACAAGCAAGCGCGAGGAACGCACGCTTTTTGACATGATGAACGGAATCTTCTCTGTACGTTGGGCTGGACGGGTCTGGGTCTGCGTTATCTCTTGTCAGGTACATGTGCGCCCACAAGGAGCCGTTCCGTTGAACGGACTGGTGAAACGCGTTCAGCGTCATAGTCCAGTAGGTCATAGCCCACGCACCTCTGGTAGATGTACGTCATACTCTACCGTTTGTGCTTCGTTCCAATCCCCAAATGCGATGTCTTGCCAAACAAAATGCGGCAGATCTGCATCCTCTGATTTACGGGCGAACGTTTGTTCGCTGGTTGACAGGTGGAAATGAAGAGATAAGGGAATTCCCAATGGCCAAGCAAGATGTGCCTGGACCGGCGGGTGTAGGAACGGATTGACATCCACAGGTCCAGACCCGCCTTCAGGTATCGCCGCAGGGGATTCGGTAGGTACAACAGCCTTTGGCGCAAAGAATTTGGTTGCTGAGACGAAATGAGCTCTAATGAGAAACGGTGGCCCAGGGGGACGTACCGAGCTGTGTCACCGCATAGATGAGGAGGATTTGCTAAAGGCGAGTCGGTAAGTGAAAATTTTTGGGAATACGTAGGCACTTCTCTGCGCACCTGTGCTACAGAAATGAACTTGCGAAACGGCGTTTCATCTTCTTGGGGGTTCTGGGCTCCTGCAGGGACTGTCGCTCGACCTTGAGCTGACATGGCGCCGAACGAGTAGCAAGTACGATGCTGTTCAAGTGTGCTGTGCGTGTCTGTGCACCGGCCCGGTGGCGCTCGCGCAAGGCAAGGCAAGCCCGAGTCGGCCGCGGCGCCTCGGGGAACACGTGTGTGGGACCACAAAAAATTGCCCCGAAATCCGCATTACGAACGAACGAACGAACAGGACTGCACTGTTTCGGGCATCATCCGCCACTTGGCGCTTAGCAGGGCAGACAAACGGGCATACACGGTAAATCGATCAGTCGGGTCGGGGGGTGATCAGCCCCGGGCAGCTGAGAATGGTAACGGTAACGGTAACCACATGGCATACTTTGTTTAGGAGTGGAAAGTAACATGTCTCGACACTACATGAAATGTATGCATATAATGAGCGTCTTGGAACCACGGGAAAAAGAAAAGAAAAGAAAAAGGAAAAGCCTGTGGCAGCACGGCCACGGCAGTCACGGTGGTGGCGCGCCGCGCCGATGACTGCGCGGGCGGGGGATCAAAACAAACTCACTGCCTCGTTACAACTGAACAAAACGAGGCTGAGCCCAGCAACTGTCAATTTCACTCCTTCCTCCTCTCCTCACTACATCCTTCCTTCATGGCTGGTCGTCCCCAACTTCGTTCAGTCTCCCCTCACGATTCCGACCACTCTTCAGATCCTTTTGTCGACCGACCTCGCGTACTCCAGTTCCAGGAACCTCAACCCAACCCATTTGATTCCACCCTCTCCCTCCCTCAAGAGTACGGAGGTCAGGGCCGTCCATATGACGAAGAAGAGGTAGAAAAACAACCTCTTACTGGCGGTAACGTTCCTGGGGGCTTCTACCCTCCAGGGTAAGTGTAGTATTTTGTCCATCAATCCCCACTCTCACTTTGACCCACATCAGTCCTGGTCCCGATGCATATGGCGACCCTTACTCTCGCCCTCTCTCCGTTGCCTCTTCTATGTCTAATGGTGTCGAATCTGCATGGCGTCGCCGGCAGACCATCCGACGTGGTGTCAAGAAGACCGTCAAGTTGACGAATGGCAACTTCATCACAGAATACCCTGTTCCCACACCAGTCTACAGCGCAGTTGAGGACAAGTGGAAAACCGATGTCAGGACAACCGAGTTTTCGTGAGTAAGGCTTAACACCACCCTAATCTCGGTCTCACCCCCTGCCCAGGCACATGCGCTACAGCGCCGCAACTTGTGACCCCGATGAGTTTACAACGGAGAACGGATGGTCTCTTCGGACCAAAATGTATAATCGCGAGACAGAGCTCCTGATCGCTGTCACTTCTTACAACGAAGACAAGACTCTGTACTCCCGTACACTTCATGGGGTGATGCTGAACATCCGCGATATCTGCAAGACTAAGCAGTCGAAGTATTGGCGCCGCAGCGCGGAGGAGGGTGTTCCCGGCTGGCAGAGGATCACCGTTGCTTTAATCGTCGATGGCCTGGAGGCTATGGACAAGACGGTCTTGGATCTTCTCGCCACAATCGGGGTGTATCAAGATGGTGTCATGAAGAAACAAGTCGACGACAAAGACACTGTTGCTCATATCTTCGAGGTTACTCCCAATCTTTCGATTGTAACTCATTAGCTGATGCCAATCTTGGCCAGTACACGACTCAGATTTCGGTGGATGCGACTCCAAAGCTCATCCTGCCTCATGGCGACGATCCTAACAACCTTGTGCCAGTCCAAATCATATTTGTGTTAAAGGCTAAGAATCAGAAGAAGATCAATTCTCATCGCTGGCTGTTCAACGCCATAGGTCAAATACTACAAGTGCGTGTTCTCATTCCTTCCTAGGTTCCGCCCTAACCCGTTGGCGTCAACCCTGTTTTGAATACAGCCTGAGATTTGTGTCCTCATTGACGCTGGTACTAAACCGGGACACAAATCTATCTACTATCTGTGGGAAGCATTCTACAATAACAAGCATCTCGGCGGTTGTTGCGGTGAAATTCACGCCATGATCAATAAGGGTCGCAAGCTGCTCAATCCGCTCATTGCGGCACAAAACTTCGAATACAAGATGTCGAATATTCTAGACAAGCCACTTGAGAGTAGCTTTGGCTACGTGTCTGTCCTGCCTGGTGCCTTCTCCGCATATCGGTACCGCGCGATTCAGGGCAGACCTCTTGAGCAATACTTCCATGGTGACCATTCCCTTGCCGACCGCCTTGGTGCCAAAGGAATATACGGCATGAATATTTTCACCAAAAACATGTTCTTGGCCGAGGATCGAATCCTTTGCTTCGAGCTGGTAGCGAAAGCCGGTTGTAAATGGACCTTGACGTATGTCAAGCCCTCCAAAGCAGAAACAGATGTCCCTGAAAGTGCCCCGGAATTGATCGGTCAGCGGCGCCGTTGGTTGAACGGCTCGTTTGCGGCATCCATCGTAAGGGTAATATCCTGTCTTGTCATGCGTAGCTACTCACCCGGTGCCACAGTATGCTCTCGTACACTTTGGTCGTTTGTACAGCTCCGGCCATGGTATCTTCCGCATGTTCTTCTTCCACATCCAAGCTCTTGTACGTCAGGCTGTTGTGGACTCTTTGTTGCGATGACTGAGACGTCTGCAGTACAACGTATTCTCGCTTATCTTTACTTGGTTTGCCCTGGCAAATTTGTGGTTAACGTTCAGTATCATTATCGATCTCCTACCGAGCGACGGCCTGGTATTGTTTGGCGGCAATAACCACACCGGACTTCTCATCGTGAGTTACTCCCCCCCTCCGGTATATCATGCTGAAAGGGGGTTTCCAGACACATTGGGTCAACCTATCTTTGAAGTGGATTTACCTTGGTTTTCTTGCCATTCAGGTAGAGAAAAGCCCAAACACGAGCACCGAGCAGCGCTGACTATTGTCAAGTTTGTGTTGGCTCTAGGCAACCGACCAAAAGGCGAACGTGCCGCATATGTCATCACTCTATGGTGCGCCTCACTCACATGTTACCTTCTGGCCTCACTGAAAGTAGATACATTAGGGTATATGCTCTCCTGGCCATTTACCTGATTGTCTGTTCCATGGCGCTTACCGTTAAAGCATTTGCGGTGAGTTCTCAGAACTAGCATGAAGTCCAGGCACGTAATGCTGATTCCCCCCGTTCACAATTCACAAGGACATTCCCAACCAACTGAAAGACAAGACAACATCAGAAGTCATAGCGACATTCTTTAAACCCCCGGTGGGTGCGTTGATTGCAGCCAGCATATCGACGTTTGGCATCTATTTCTTTGCGTCATTCCTCTATGTGAGCCGCATCCAGCTGTACCCTATGCCACTGCCCACTCACTGGTTTATGAAGCGTGATCCTTGGCATATGTTCTCCAGTTTCTTGCAGTATTTGTGTCTGGCTCCCAGCTTCATCAATGTTCTCAACGTTTACGCATTCTGCAATTTGCATGATGTTTCCTGGGGTACCAAAGGCTCCGACAAGGCCGAGGCACTTCCGTCGGTTTCGTCATCCAAAGGGAAAGATGAAGGAGCTGCCGTGGTGCAAGATACAGAGCGTGTGCGGGAAGACTTGGACCGCGTTTTCGAAGAAACCGTAAAACGTGCTGTCACCAAGCTTGAGGTTAAGGAAGTCCCGGAGAAACCGTCCATGGATGATCAGAACAAAACGTTCCGGACACGTCTGGTGGTGTGTTGGATGCTCTCGAATGCGGGGCTTGCCGTTGCTATTGAAAACATGAACGGCTTGGCGAGCGATAACGCCTTATCGGACGAGAACAGCCTCCGCAAAAAGCAGAACATCTACTTCGCCTTCATTCTTTACTCTACATTCGGGTTATCTGCCGTAAGATTTATTGGCGTAAGTGGATTTTTGTTTTCTCCGACGTTGTTCCGGATCTGACAGGGTGTCACACAGTGCTTGTGGTACTTCTTCAAGCGCAACCTTTTCCGGTGTTGCAGGAGGTCGTGAAATGGTGGCTCTACGGCCATGTCTATTTCCTCTTTTCCTCTTCAAACATGCATTCCTCAATTTCACCATGGACGTTTTCCTGATTAGCTTTACTTTATCACATTGATCCCTACCCATCAGAGGTAGTATCGTAGGAGACGTTCACAGTAGATGATCATCTTCGGGTTCCTAGTATCAATACCATGAACGCTATTTACGAGTATGCTCTTGACTTTCATGAACTGTCCTCAATACCCAAAGTCTGTGGACCTCAACTCATCTCCATTCAAGAGATTTGTCTTTTGACGCGCCAAGCTCTCATGATGCGGTTCCGCGCTGCACTAACGGTCGCGCTATCCAACGATGACTTGAAAAGCCGTGCGCGACAGAGCGGACAGGCGGAGTTCTGGGGAGACGTAATGAATGAGCAATCCCTGTGCGCACGATTCGACATTCACCCTGTCACGTATCCAGGCCAAGAGACTGATTCGGTGCGGTTCGCGCAGGCGTTCAGCGACTGAACTGGTGAATATGGCAACTACAAGAGCACTCAACTCTTTTCGGCAGAATACGTGTCCGCATGTCTCGGCGAGGCGCGTGACCCCACGGTCTTCGACGGGTTGGGGGGGTGAATCCATTGCGTATGCAATCTCTTCTTCCGCGAGACAAGCGAGAAAGGTATTCAGGCAGTGCATCTTTGCGACCGAGACGTTCCAGATCAGGCTCGGTCAGTCAAGCGAGGGAGCTTTTCGATGATAGATTCGATCTGGCTGAAACAAGAAAAAAAAAAGCCCTTTCTCCTCGCGCCGCGCGATTTGGGCAAAGGCGATTATTTGATTAAAGTTACCCATACTTACTCATCTGTCAAACTAATAGTATTGCTCCTTTCCTCTGCTTCCTCTTCCGCGGTCGCTTGTAGCGAAATTGCAAGATCCCTCCCAAGTTGAGAGTTGGGGTCGACCGCCCTCAAAACGTTGGGATCGAATGGATTCCATGCGGGCCGTCTACGCTGAAACCGGGCTTCGGGATCAAATGCCTGTGAGGGGGGACGCTGCATGATGGGGAGGACGCGCCGCGTAATGATCGATGTGGGTCCCCTTATATAAAGAAAGCACCTTCCACTTTCGTGCACCGAAGCGCAGCCGAAAACAATGGATCATGTTCATTGGAGCCAGCCAATGAGAACGTTATCATTCACAGCGGAGCGTACACAGAACTAGGCATCATAGCAGGCGAGCTAATCAAAACACAGAATAAATCATGGCCTCAGACCTCATCTATACGGTGAACCTGTCGGCACCGATGACACAGTATAACTCAGAATGGGTTATCATCTGTGATCGCCACGTCGCTGGACGTTCCAGAACTCGCTGGAGGAAGTGCGTCTCCGTCTTCGTCGTCAGATGCGTTCGCGGTTGTATCGCCAAAGAGGGCGGGAATGGGCGCAGACTTGCCTCTGGAAGACAATCCGTTCGTTAAGCAGCGCGAGCAGGAAACCAAGGGCGAATACAACTCACGGGTTGAAACGTTTCTTCCTGGCGGCGCTGATCTTCTGCGTCACTGGTGTCACCAAGTTGTCCGTTGGTGAGACGTAGGTTGGGTTCCTATTCAAGCGGTTTTAGCCGACCACAACATCAAGGGAGAAAGGGGGTAAAAAGACGAGCTCACTGCGCCTTAGCCATGCGTTTTGCGAGAAAGGCCCTTGTGCCCATCCCTGGAGCATGATTCATTGGGCCATTTGTGGTGGCATTGCCGAGGTGTGCTTGAGGTATGGTGACGTGTGCGGCGTTTTGGGGATTGTGAAGAGGCTGGATATGGAGGGAGGCGGGAGAGTCGCTCGGGGTAGAAGTGGCAGACATGATGGGGCACGGTTGAAAGGGCGTCGACGCGCGCGTATCCTAAATATTGCAACTAAATTGAACATTCACGTGCAGACGCGACTGATCACGTGGATGGTTGGATGGGTCACGGGCAGCTAATCGAGGTTGCTGCCGTACGCCACGTCACTAACCGATTTCTCTGCTACTCTCCTCAGTGTCATGACAGCCATCTTCATCGCTTCACTGTACACATACTGCGGCGACATGTGCGGCTCGAAAAGGGCAGCAACTAGAGGCCCGTGAAATTATTGAAACCATGTGGCGCATATATCCTAAATTGTGAGCGGGCCGTGCGGGCCGTAGAAGGCCGAGGCCGCGATTATTGCGGGTCTGGATGGAGGATTCCCGAGTGGTGCCCGTGCCCACCGCTCCCCCAACGACCAGATTAATTCCCGTCTTTTTTCCTTACCTCTTTTCTTTCTTTTCTCTCATCCACCACCTCCCTCCCTCGACATGCCAGGCGACATTCTCAAGAAAAGAAAGATCGCCGTCCTTGGCTCCCGCTCAGTTGGTGATTGTGACCCGTCTGTATCATCCGATGGTCATACTCATCCCTACGTCACCACGACAGGCAAGTCATCCCTCGTGATACAGTTCACAGAGAACCAGTTCATCGACTCTTACTACCCTACCATCGAAAACACCTTCACTAAGAGTGTCAGCTACAAGGGTGTCGACTATGACTGTGATATCATCGATACCGCTGGTCAGGTATATTTATCCATGTCCTAAGCGCTACACTTGTACACTCACTGTGCCTCATTGGCAAGGATGAGTATTCAATCCTTAACTCTAAGCATGCCATTGGCATCCATGGTTTCGTTCTCGTCTATTCCGTCACCTCGAGAAATTCTTTCGACATGATCCAAATCGTGTACGACAAGATTGTCAGCTTTTGTGGAATCAAGGACATCCCCTGCGTCATCGTTGGCTCCAAGATAGACCTTTCACAAAGGTGAGGCGAACCACTCCTCCCTTCAGTCGCCCTGCCGGTCGCCTTTGTGTCTTCGCCTCACCTACTGGCCATAGACAGGTGCAACCGGCTGAAGGCGAGGACCTTGCGAAGGCAAATCGTGCGGCCTGGGTTGAGACAAGTTCGAAGGATAACGTCAATGTTGGTAAGTTGCCCTCGATTCGCGCCCGTGCCTAAAATGCTCCCTGGCGTCAACTAACATACATGCCAGCCAAAGTCTTCGAATTGTGTCTCGCAGAGATCGAGCGACAAGCCCCGACGAAGGCCGAACCGCCGGCTAGCCGTTGCCTAATTATGTGACGAACCCACCTCCTTTCCCGGAACTGGCTAGATTCTAATCGACCATGGACTGTGGACGGCGCTTCCATCCACTTGGTCTTCACATAGCTGTCCACTTTCTCGTACTCTCATCATAACCGCTACAGTCTATGTCGTGTGAGGTTTTCTTTGTTTCCATTTTAATCATTTTTTATTGGACTCGAGGGGACATTATCTCCCTAGAACCCCTTGGTGTTTTCATGCTTTGAGCTTGTATGTACTTCTAGGCATCATTCGTCCCAAGTCAGCGGGTCTGTTCCCGCACTACGCCCTCCACTGGTGGTTTCTAATATCATTATTATGTCCGTTCTGTCTGTTTGCGTCACCTGTAAAGTTCCATCACTTCTGCTGACCGCGCCGCATCGGAACACATGGTCATTATACCGGCACAAAGTCCCCAGTAACGACATTGATCCTATCTCCGACCCTATCGGCCGATTCATTCCGTCATCAGTAACATTAGCGCAACGAGAACAACTACGTGTGGTCCTGGCCTTCGGTCTATTCTACGACCGCCATCCACCAGCCACCTCAGGCAGTTCCATCACCAAGAAATCTAGCTTTCACCGCCCTTCCCTTCAATCCGATAGCCTTGATTATCTGTGGGTCTCCGGGTACCAGGTCGATGGCTTGATCACCCCACCTGACCTCCTCACCCTCGACATCAAGTACGATGCCTTTGACGGGACGCTGGGTGCTAAGAGCAACCGATTCGCCATCCCCAGTCGGCACGATTTCCAGCCCCAGGTCTTTTACGTCGGGGAAATGGATATACTTGAATGGCTCTGGCCTGATTCAATTCCTGCACGTCAACTAGCTGCCAAGCGAAGGTTGCAGGGGCCCCCACGACTACCCCACGCCACCGGCCGGGACAAACTTACCAGTTGGAATGCCGCCCCAATACAGCGCGGTCCTGCTCATCGAGTAAACGCGCGCTAACGACAATCGTTTTTGGCACTTGACTCTCCCGCGTGCGCACCAGCTGGCCAGGCACTTTCCCCCTCCAGAGCTCGGTGCTGGCATTGGGCGCCAACGTGACGTTCGTCTCCCACTGATCGCGCCAATCGGGTCGCTCGAGATCGAACGACATGACCTGCAGTGTGGCACGCTTCGGCTCGAGCGTGCTGTTGGCGCCCCATATTTCCAACCGCGACGTAATGGTGAGGTGTGCCAGCGTCCGTTCATCCGCGTATTCCTTATATTCCTTGCGTGTCATTCCCACCGTGTACGGCCGGAGCTCGCGCGCGATCGCGAAGTAAGCGGGCTTCGGACGGAGGAAATAATCGACTATTGACCAGGAGGTCACGGGCCAGCAATCGTTGATCTACCGAAAAGTCAATAATGGGGACAACATTGTGCCCGAAATGCTGTCACCTGCCACACAAGCGCACCAGCCGTATACTCCTTTCCAGGGCCCGCCCAGTTCCTTCGCCACAAGCGATAGGCAGCCGCGAGAGTCTCCGCCTGCATGATCTGGGTATAGTACACGTAACTGCTAGGGGTGTAAGAACACTCGATGCCAACCAGAATTGTCATGGTATGCCGGACCTCTCCATGTCAAATGCATGCTTGAAGTTTTCCATCAGGTACAATTCGAGGCGACGCTCGAAGCCCGCAGCTTTGTTGTGATTCACAGTCGTACTGAACAGGCCAAAATTCTAGAGATCCTGGCCTCCAATGATGCATACACGTACCGCGATTGTGGGTAGCGTTCAGAAACGTCTCCATCTGTCCAGTAGTCGACCGTACGGATGTTGGGATAGGCCTGCCTACAGAAAGAGTGAGCTACGTTGCGTGTAAGATCGCTCAAAACCTGTGTCACTAACATTCCGAACTCTGAAACAAACCGTCCAGAAAGGACGTCCCAGTTGTGCCAAGGCTCCTGCGAACCATGCCAAACATTCCACTGGTGCAAGTCGCCATACATCTGGTCCGTGGTTACCTTTGCGTGCCCACTGTATGGGGAGCCCCGGTGGTAATGGACATCCGAGTACTTCTTGACGATTGCGGGTAAGACACGTTCGTAGATGTGACGGGCAGGAAAGTTGGTCTTCCGAAAGTCGGATTCTTCGTCGTCATAGTCGAGGTCAAGTTTCGAGGACTCCGCTAACTGGTAGTCTGCGGGTCATGGCTAATAGATCAGGTGTTGTTGGTGTCAAGATACCGACGGGATCCCTGACCTTCGTTGTTCCCAGCAAAAATCACAAGTGAAGGGTGATGTCGCAACCTCCGAACATTTTGTTCTACCTCCAACTTCACGTTTGCAAGGAACGTGTCGTATGCAGGGTACTAGACTTTCTGAGTTGCGATTGTCCTTCGCGCAGAACGAGCAACTGACCTGACCACAGCCAAACATGAAATCCTGCCAAACGAGAATCCCTAGTTCTTGAGGACGGTTAGACAGGAAACGGCCTTTGGCATGCCAGTGCCAGGGTCAAGTACAAACCATCACAGATGTCATAGAATACATCGTCCTCATAGATGCCGCCGCCCCAGACCCTCACCATGTTCTGGTTTCCATCCTTCAACAATTGCAACCACGCACGATAGCGCTCGGGTGTAATCCTGAGACATGCTGTTCACGACCATAAAACCTGTCCGAAACGCACTCACGTCGTGACGAACGAGTCTGCAGGGATCCAGTTCGAGCCCCCGCAGAAGATACGGATGTTATTTATTTCGAAGAGCCAAGTGAGTCCGGGTTGGTCAACTAATTTATCTTCAACAACGCGCACGCGGCGGAACCCAATCTTTTGGGTCTTGGTATCCAGTAACTGGCCTGCCTGGGATGACTTGAATGAACATATTTTTCCCTGAGAATAAGGAACGTACATCATCGAACACATTAACCTGGACGTCATACAAAGGCTGTTCACCGTACCCAACTGGATACCACAATTTGACGTCTCCCTTCACAAAATGGTACACAGCCTGAGCGATACCACCCTTAATCCCAATGCTGCTCTGACGAGTCACAACAGAACCGGAAGGGTCTTTCAGCAGAACTTCTGCGACACCCGATATCTCTTGAGGGAACAGCGCAATGCGTACAATCAGGTCTGCGTCAAGGCTTTCATCCACTTGGGTGGAGATGTGAAGGTCAGAAATATGCGTATGGTATGTGTGGAGGAAGACAGGACGCCATGGTCCCACAGTCAAGAGCGTAGGGCCTGTTTGCTAGTCAGACTGATAATTCAGGGTGGGACAGAACACGAGCGAACCCCAGTCCCATCCGTAGCTTTAGCACCTAATCAGTGTTGTGCTCTGACGACCGGCCAAGGTACCTACTTGTATTGGGCCTTACGAACGTGCAGACGACTGGGATCCCCGTTCCAACAGTCATATCGACCGTTTTGCTTCTCTAAATCTTTCCCCTGAGGATAGGTTCAGTACCTGAAGGAATCGTTTCACGAAGCTTTGTGAGCCATACCTTCAGGAAAGTACTCGGAAATGAGATGACAAGTGTATTTGTCCCCACGATGAGGCGATCCTTGACAGATACTCTGTACGTTACGAACTGATTCTCGGTTCTGATAACCCATCGGTGAGGTGGACCACAGGTAGAGCAAACAGTCTGCACTTAATAATCTTCTGGCCATTCTGTGAAGGGGAGGTTTCAGTTCTCTCGCACGAGCATCGCGCCGCCGCGTTGTGGCTCTGGAATGCCAGTGCCGATGAGCGTTTTTCTCACCAGAGATATGACACTAAAAGTGTCTAGGCCATCAAATACTAGGTCAACGTTCGGCGCGGAGAGTTCCCAGTCACTAGCCTCGAAGGACACCTTGAAGGCCCAGTCCGCTTCTCCAATCCCTAAAGACCGTGACAATCAGACCGGGAATTCTGACATCGAGTAGCGTGGCGGGCAGACGGACGTACACTGTACATTCCACTCATGGAGCCCAAGGAACTAGAATAAGTGAGTACATTCCATCATGTTGATGCAATTACAGCTCGCTGAACTTACGGGATCTGGGATTTTCTTCAAATGGAGGAGCTCGAAATGCACTGATGTAGGGAAAGTGGATATCTCCAACCACTCGCTGTCTTCCGTCTCCTGATTTCCTCCAATTTGAGTGAAAGTCCAACCATCACCAAGTACGCGGGTAATGGCATGCATTTCTCAGGTCTAGCCATTAGGCGCGTTAGGACCACTGCAGAAGATGCGATATAGTGCCGATGATCTCGGTTAACTTGAAGGGACTTTGAATCAATCAGATAACGCGCTTTCTCATCACGATCGTACTGCGACTGATAACTTGTACACATGAAATCACTATTATACAACGAGAGGGGCTAATTTCGTGAGCTTTTGCATTCTGAACAGAAACCAGAAGAGGCCAGTGGACGAGAGTCAATTTATACCACGGCCGTAACTCAGCAGAAGTACATTAGCTTTTTCATGCGTTCATGCGTCGGTCTGAAAGCCTCAGACGCGATAAGGTCCAGACACCGTGGGTCGTAGTGGTGCTTCGAACGGCCGCGCACAAGATAGACGTCTGCAGTAAAGCCAATCAGTGATGATACATGGGGACTAAAAACAGGCATCACATTAGACCGGTGCAGCCTGAGGTATGGGGACGGGTGAGTGGTCCGCGCGTGGACGTGAGAGGGTAAACGTGAGGGATTATATCGATTATAAACCGTCAACACTGCGGACGGCGTCAGCACCAAGAATTCCCTAGCTTTCACATACATACGTGAATTTGTTCTCATCGATGAGGACGTTGTAATGGGTTGGATGGCTGGTACTACCAAGGATTCCCCCCGTAACTAACTTAACAGATAAAAGTCAAACTCGACAGGGTTCAGGTTGACCACGTCGCCGTCTACAACAGTGCCGGCGACGCAATTTCCGCTTCGGTCACCACCGTCACCTTCGTCTTCAATGCGGGGGAAGAAGCGAACGTGCTGCCTGCCAGTGGTAGTCGGTTTGAAACCAAGTTGGACACAAGTATCTATGTTGACATTGGGAGGCACAGGTCATAATGGAGGAGCATACGGCAAGTGGTTAACCGGTGTATACTCGTATTGAGCGCTTATTGAGCCTTCAGTACTTCAGTACTTCAGTTGCGAACTTGTGATCCCCGTTCCAATGCTGCACCTCCGTGCACCCTCACCTAGGCCTCTTCCCTCTTCGTCTTACACGCCTCGCCCCCAATCCCGTCTTCCTTTCCGCCCTTGTCTTGCATGCCTCGCCCCCAACTCATCTTCATCCACCCTCGTTGCTATATGATCTACCCTTTTCCCCTCACAGCCAAGTCTCTCCTCTCGTTGCGCCCCAATCCCTCCGGCTGAAGACGTGCGGATCGCCCAAGCCTCGTCGATCGATGCCACAAGTGTGCGGCGCCTCGAAAAGCCCGTTGTTCCACGTTGCACACGTTGTACACGGCCTCTTGCAAGTCAGGACCATGTCTCCATTGGGAAGGACTCTGACTGTACATAGGATTAATTGATCAAGCCCTCTTTTCGTCTGTTCATCATTTGTTTCCATTTCGTCTTGGACCTCCCGCTCCGTTCCACATGTTTCCCCTTTTACCTTAGGTCCTTTTCGTCAACGTCGCCGCACCTCCTTCGCCCTCATCGACGATGCGCCCATCGTCACGCACGTAGAAATGATTCAGTAAATTCTTCAGCGACTTGGACGTCGCCCTTTTCATCGCCATCGGCGCGCGGGTCTGTCGCCGGCAGAACCGCAATCGCCTTCGCCTTTCGTTCTTCCTCTTCCCACTCTACTCAACTTACTTGTAGAGTACTTGTATTGGACTCGCGTATATAAACTCCCTCGCCTGGCCTCGCAAAAGGCAGGCAATCAAGCCCCACTTTATCTCTTTCTTTCCGTTTGCATGCTTTCGTTCTTGCCCAACCGCCTGCCGACAAGCCGAGCTGCTGCACCATTGTTCGCCTTGCTGGTCTTGCGCTCTCTCGTTTCAAGACTCTCCTTATACCCCGTTACGGTTTCCTCTCGCGCGTTCTCGGTTTCTCGGGATCGGATCACGGTCTCATATCCTTATTTCTACCTCCGAACTCACAAGCGTGGACTGACCACCTATGCTACACCAAGAAGTTCGGCACCGGTAATTATCTTGAAAATTTTTGGGGACCATGCCTCAGGCTTCTAGAAAGCGCTCGAAATGAATGACAATTCATTCACTCGCGATCATGATAATATACCTGCCTGTGGCCGATACTCCGTACATTATGGATTGCTCCTTTGATTCTGATGATCGGTCTGCAAGTTGGACTGGACTAGGGAGAACCACGTCACGGGTTGGGTAACCATATGAGCAGGGGTTAATGCTCCAACTTTGGAATTGGTCTGTCATAATATTTTCCTGTTAACCGAGTGGCATGGATTATTGAACAAATATATGGCTAGGAGATCCTGAACTTTGAACGACGCTGCGGCTTCTGCAAAGTCAATAGATCCATTAGATCGGGCTCTACAGCGGTTGGGAGATTGATAGTCAGCTAGCAGCGCATCTCACACAATGTTTCCAGTTTCCATGTTCAAACTTGGTCGAAATCAGCGCGCGGCTAGGGACTCGTTCCAAACGTCCGAAGACAGGAGTTGGGTCATCTAGATCCCAGACTTGTCTCGGCCGTGCACACGCATGGTCATGCCACCAGTTGGGGCGGAGAGAGGTCACGACCACCTGACATCCTGGAAATCTTTTGCTTTCCGAGAATGTTCTGTTGTCAGTTGCAGCACGTCCCATTCTCGGTGACAATGTTGACCGATATGAGGAAAGATGATGGGGATGACCATCGTTGTGGAACTTGTCATGGTCACGCCCGCGGCGGTTGAGTGAGGGTAAACGTCAGTCTTTTACTCTCCCAGACCAGAGTGAGGTTAGTAGCATCCACTTTACACACTTCTCCACTTCGTGTTGACCTATTGTATATGGCACTGGTTCCTTCGCCACAACCACACTACACCGCGCCTTACGCTTCTTCACCTAATATGTACCCTCCTCGGTGACTCCCTCCACTAAATCAAACATCCTTGATCATCCACGCCGCTCTGGGCACCCCTCGACGTCTGTAGACACTCTCATCACTGTCCTGCAGTGTGTCGTCATGGCCGCCAACCACTTTGTCTGGCTCATTCATTTTTTCCGCCTCATGCACCACGCGACCATGCCGTACACTAGGCATATCCGGTCGTACCGAGAGCAGTGAGATATGGTAAGGTTCACTGTGGTGAGGGGTCAACGTTCAACGCTATCAATTGTGTACTACTAGTGCCAAGTCCTAAGTGGCTCTTCGGGAATCACCCACCGAAGCTGGGGTTTTCTCTTCGCCCTTCCTCAGCCCGCTCTTCTGCCATTGTCAATCCAACACTTGTCTGTGTATAAAGCCCATCCCTTATCACTAGCGTCGTCGGAGTCCTTACAATGATATTGATGAACCACTGCGAGTGCGATGGCATCATCGAATTCTTCTTTGCTGTCTCTTTCGCCGCTCTCACCGGTCTCGCTTCACCAGCAGCTCAGCCCCATCAGGTACTAGTAGACAATATTGGCATGATCTGCTTAGCCGATTTGGAAACAAACTTGATCACCCAATGTAGACTTCGGCCAGGTTCCTACCTTAACCTAATGTGACTGCCTATGTGAATCATGATGCAGTTCCCAGCTGGGAATTAACGAGGTGTCACTCATCCTCAAGATAGTGGCAGCAAGTTGGCAAAGAGCTTTTGTAGTTTTTATCAGTTTTCTGGCTTCCACAATTCTAAAGGGCCGAACGCCTATCAGAGCTCCACAGTGATTATTATCAAAGACTTAAGCGAATATTTAGCTTTGCTTTATCTACGGTTGTATAGGCGCTTCAGTCGAAAGACCTAAATAGCATTTCTGCCGGCTTTCCGCCGATTATCATGATGGATGTTAATAATATCCTCTGCTCTGATAGCTTAACGAAATGTGGGAAAGCTTGTGGGCTTGAACCATTACGCGAGCCAGACTCCAAGAGGGGACTCGGATAAGCAACCGCAGTATCAGTAAATTGGGCGCGTGGAGCGGATCGATTAGATACACCCAGTTTACACTCATTAGTAGCTACCATTTGGCGTGTTAGCATGCACTGAGGTGAATAGCTGTATATCCTCAATGTACCATAGTTCTTGTGTTAACCCTACGCATTCTGAGGCCCCGGCGCGTGCCCAGAACTCAAACCTTAGCTTTCACGCTTTCTACAACTCAGGCTATGGTATTATGAATTACCTAGTAAAAGCAAAACGCGTGGGGATGAACGAGGTAGCGCAGGCGGTAGAGATGCAGGAGAGCAAGATTTGAAGTGCAGAGGAATCGGACGCATGTACATAGTGACGTTAGAGGAAATGCAGATAGTATTTCTTGCCATCAAGGGGTGCAGTTACATCGTCCTGGACCTGGACCAAAGAAAACTTCTGGGGCACTCCCACTGAGAAAAGTGAATGGAGCGATGATCGCGCGGGCAAGCAAAGTGGAATGAGTGCAACGAGGGCATATGAGTAGTAGCAGTAGATGCACATCATGGAACAACATGAGCGAAATGTTCAGCAGCCATGGCCGCGGCCGAAGGTTCGACGCCAGGTTGGGATACAATCGACACCGCCTCACTCTAGTAGAAGCACAAGGTCATATTGAAGATGACATCGGGCCTGAGACAGTTGGCCGGCCGCCTTCTGTGGTGAGTGCACGTGGGGAGACAAAGAGCAGAGCAGCATTAGGGCTACATTGTAGGTCAAACGCACAACGGTGCTTCGACGTATATAATACGCCATACGATTTCTGAGGGCAGTAAAGATATCTCAAAGAAATTTTCTGGGCCATCAAGGTCCTCCTCATGCCTCACTGGAATGTGCGCAAACCGGGTGAGCTCGATCTCGTTCATCTTTCGTCCCAAAAAGTCTAGCATGATGGATTGTCAAATCTCCAGATTCGAATTTGAATAAATATGTATTTCTGAAATCATATCAGTACCGGTATTTTTTCGTGCGAAGCGGCCAGGTCATTCAATGGGGATCGGTCGTTTCAAGAATAGAAAATTAAGAGAAGGTCTTCAGCGATGAGGGCTCAGCACCACTAACCCTCAATGGGCAGGTAAAATTTAATGTATCCGAGTCGGGGGTTCAGTGACACCGACCGCAGAAGGCTCTCTGTGCTGTGGGACCACCCAATCAAAGGCTTCCCGGGCATGTCTTCGGCTTTTATCAAGATGGTTGTCGGCGTATAAAAGAGGGGCACTCTTACCTGTTTTTTCTCCCCAGTACCGCCGTATTCGCCACACTCTGCACATCTCAACCACTCTTGAACCACTGTGAACACGATGATGTTCATCAGATCCCTCTTTTTCATCTCTTTCGCCATTGTCGCCATCGCTGCCCCAATGGCTGATCCTGGAGGTTCGAAATATTGTGCGCCCTGCTTGAATCAACACCCGTTGATATAGGCTTGATCACTCACAAACCGAGCGTAGATGACGAGCGTAGCCTCAACGGAGCTAACTAACCTGCTGGCCGGCGCCGCGACTAGCCTGTTGTGAAACTGGGACGGTGACGGTGCCCAAGGCGGGGTTTGTGAGGGGAGAGATTTGTATAAACCAAAGAAAAAACAATTGACTATGTGAAGTCCGAGTTATCACATCTATGGAGTGGCGTGCGTGCACCGAACAGTGAAGTCCGTGAAAATCTGAAGACAATGGGGACACGGACTCAGACATAAAGTCCGTGGGAAAGCTGTGACCTGAGTGCAAGGAGTGTGCATGAACAGCGATAATGTCCCATGGCTACTTCAGTAAGGGATCAGCGGAGCTTAATAAAAACGGGCCATTGGGACCTTTTGGACAACAAATCTAGAGTCACGGGTCACCCTACTCTTCTTCTTCCTGAGGCTGAGCGTGAACGACAATATTGTAGCTAAGGTGGTTAGTCCACGCTGTGTGAGTTCGGGGGCGGTCTGAGATCAGAGGCGGGTCCGTGTGTGTGTGTGTGTGGACGTACGCGCACGGGCGCGAGGTGGGCCTGGGCCAGGTGGCATACGAAGCGGAAACGGGCAGAGAACGTGAACGATACTGAACGATGTGGAGCGAGTGATACAAGACGGGACTGAAGCTGAACGCAAATCGATGGGGGTAAACTATAGGCACGGCGACCTGCAACGGTGGAGCACTCGTGGCCCTACTACACCGGGGGCACGCATTGTCCGTCCGACCTCTGCACGAGGCTGCGCGCGGGTTTTTATACAGCTCGTCCGGTATCTGCTGGCAGTCTATAGAGTACTTGTCCTTAACAATAAGAAGAAAGGTCTGTCCTGAGAATAAGTGCACGACAACTCACTCGCTAACTTCCATCTCCTGGCCTCCGCCGATTAGAGTGAAAGTCCAACCGGAGGGAGCCAAGCACACGGTATAATGGTGCCGTGTCACGTGTATCCCCGGACGCATCAGAATCGGAACTACAATGGCCTAGTTTCGAGGTCTTTTGAGCCAATCAGAAAACATGCTTTCTTATCATTGAACAAATTCGTAGGAAGAAGACAACATGATGAAACCACTATTATACAACGACTCTTATGTTCATGGGCTATTGCATCCTGAACAGAGGCCAAACGAGGCCAGCCGCTAATTTCGAGGCGTCCACCCATCCTCGTCTTGGACTGTCATATCTGCGCCATGCTCAACAAGGAACTGTACCATTTCGAGGTGTCCATAATGCGACGCCGAATGCAAAGGGTATCACTCAGCAGAAATACATCAACTGTTTCATGCGCTCGTGCGTCGGTTTGAAAGCCTGGCGGAATCTCTCCAACGCCGACGCTGCCTCTGTTGTGTTAGTGGCAGTCTCTGACGCAGAGAGGTCAAGACCCGGATCATAGTGGTGCTTGGCGCGGGAGCACACAATATCGGCATCTGGGGTAAAAGCCAGTCAGTGGTAATATATGAAGACAATGAACAAGTATCACAATAAACCGGTGCGGGTATGGAGACGGAGCGAGTGGCTCGCGCATAAACGTGACAAAGGGCATATGAAAGGGATTGTAGACCGTCAGCACTGGGCACGGCGTCAGCATCGTGGGCCTTCTAGCCGGTGAGACATCCAGAGTAACATACGTGAATCTGTTCTCGTCGATGAGGATGTTGTAGTGGGCCGGGCGACTGGTGCCGAGAATTCCCCCGTGACTTAAGAGATAAAAGTCAAATTCGACAGGGTTGACCACGTCACTGTCGACAACAGTGCCAGCGACGCAATTCCCGCTTCGGTCACTGGTACCCTCGCCTTGAACGCAGGGGAAAAAGCGAACGTGGTGCCGCTTGCCGACTATGATAAGAGTGATCGTGGGCTTGAAATTCAGTTTAGCACACGCATCTATGTTGACGTTAGGAGTTAGGAGCACGAGACATATCGGGTAACTGGTATACTTCGAATGAGCGGAAGTTCTCGTTCGAGGACTATAGAAAATTGTCCTTCGGAGACGCCATCTGAAGAGGACGGTTTGTTTGTTGACTATTAGAGGGATCAAACGACTGACCGCGATAGAACAGAATGCGCTTGGGATATTTTCCCGTTGCCCCTTTGTATTGTTTCAGGACGTACTATCATTCAGTCAGTCATGTGTTCGTCTAGGAACGCTTGTAGACGCACCGTACACATAGACTCCATTGCTTCTATGATTTCATTTCGAGAAGTTTGCACTTCCATTGTAGAAACATATCGCACCCCGCTAGTGTCGATACTTCCAACGAGAGAAGTGTAAGACGGTCGATCATCCGAACCAGGGGCAGGGTGCATGACATCGGCACCTAATGAAACAGGAGTAAATCCAATTACTTGGAATCGGGCCAGAAGACGATGCCTACCCATGACCATCGTCGGATTTGCGGAATCTGTGAGAAATGAGACATCGCGGGCTTCGGGGATGGCATTGATTCCACCGAGTTTGACGTTCAGCCTGCACGGAAGCTGTATCAGACGAGCTATGGAGCGTCACAATGTACCCACTTGAGTGTTATATTGGCATAGTATTGCGGCTTTGCATGATTGCACTTCACCGACTTCATGCACTGTGTGACAACGCCCGTCTACAGAAAAAATAATGAATATGTTTGCAGTGCCATGATAGTCGGTGATTACCGCGACATCGCCAAAACTAGTGCGTTGAAGAGGTATGTTAGATCCTGGTCATAGACAAAATAAGTAATATGGATTTACTGTTTGACAGCGGTATAGATATCGTTTCCCCCTTCCGGGAGGACCACTACAATGAGAGCGGGTAGACTTTTTGTTTCACGCAGACATTCGGAACCAGCCGCACGGAGTTGCTGCGGAGACTGTCAGGCATCTTTCAAAGAGAAGTTAGCAACGAGGTGACAGACCTGACCAATATTGCCTTGTCCTGACTCCCATTTCATGATACCTGGCTGAGGTTTGATCTTTATTCCTGTTACGCCTGTATTAGGTGATGCGCGGAACATGCGATTAAGTGGGCGCACCAACAACTCCACAAGCCTTGACCAAATCATCAACCATCTGCTGCGCGGTCTGATGGTTGAACCGCTGCTGTCTCTCATAAATGATCACCATCCAGTTCGACACTTGAGATGCTTGTAACATCCGCTTGTCAATCCTTCAGGAGGGTGATGTCAGATCAGGAACAAACTACGGCAAGGAGACATACAGGTTCCATGCACCATCCCGTGGTCTCTGGCATAAATTCTCCGAATCATCTTCCCTCTGGAGAAAGGAAGAGAATGCTTACGGCACTAGGTTGCTTTGAGGATTGGTGATACTTGAGAGTGGGTGGACCGATCACTCGAGCCTGGGTTCTCAACGGCTGATCTGCGACTGTCATGCCAAACTGGCGGACATATTCTGATTGTCCGTAATCAAGGACCTTTAAATGGATGATCAGTAGGGTCACAGAATGCGCACACCATAGACGTACGCTTAGGCCATTGCAGATGCTCGCCAGACGATCATTCGGACGCTTTGTCGCGAACTCGAGCACGGCGTTTGTCTTGTCAGGAGGTACCTGTTTTCGCATGATCTGTCCTGGAGAAACCTGACAGAGCTCCAGTGGAATTAGAGCACCGGTCGAGAGCTGCGGGGTGCTGAGTCAATCGTAGAGAGAGGGCGCCCATGCAATCGTATACAAACCTCGACACATATGACGTCCGGGTGCCGCAAAGGCCTACCTAGGACCCCTCGGAAATACTCCGCGACCGTTGTCTGTTGACCATTGTCGAGTTGGAAATACAGATCACTGGCTCCCTCTTTGCTCAGCTTCTTGACCACACGCGGTCTCGGGCCCTGTCGACCTGGCTCACGCTGACCATGCGATGTCGTGATCTTGATGCCCGTGAGGAAGCGCTGGAGGCGGATCCGCTCCCTATCGGGAAGCCCTTTATGTGGCGCGAGCGCATCCGGTCTGTTGGGCGCAAGATTGAGGTGGGCCAGAGCAAGGGCGAGCAGTGGCCCAGGCATGTACATGGCGCCGGTCGATATGTCGACGTTGATGAGCATTCGACCGATAGCAGGCCGCACGGACTGGAAGTATCCGCGCCACAGCACAATCCCACCACCAATGTCCCTTGTCTCCCTATCCGTAAAGAACGATCGGACGTTGAAGGGATATCTCAGATTTGGTCCCATGCGGACCACTACGTTGAGTGCCTATCCAGAACCGTGTCAATGAAGGCATGACCATAAAGAAAATGTTCGTACCGTGATCGCCGTCAATACCGTGTTGTCAGTGCTCTGGTTGCCTTGCAAGAAACCCTGAAGGATTCTAGAAGATAGCTGAGAATCAGTTGATGCGGGGAGGGTGGATGGAAATCATACTCGGGATTTATCGAGGCGACGTGGGTCAAACGAACCTTGTACTCCAAAGGGCCACGACCACCTCGCGTAGCCTCACCCGGTGAGGGTGGAGGACCCATGGGGACCACGAACTGAAAACAGAAAACGAGTTACGAGGGACGATGATCAGGGACGTGAAGGACCAACCTCACGAGCGCCCGTCTCGCCGAAGGGGAGTTCAAAGGCAAAGAACATATTTTTACGCCCATCATAAGCTCCTGGCCTTGCGAAAAGTTCGGGCTCTACATGGGTTTGTAGGCGATTGATGATCTCGAAATTTCGTGCGGCGGGAAGTGGCTTTTCGGGTAAAATAACTAAGATCGGAAGTAATCAGTGGTGTACAGGTGCAAGAGGGAAATGATGCTCACCAACTGGACGGAAATCGAACAAAGGGGGAGGACCTGTCAGATACACCCTTCTGCGATAGAAGGGAGTGCGTACCATCGTAATGATAAATCGTGCCCTGGTCGAGCGTTGCCGCGAAATGGTTGGTGTATACATCGACGACTCTGCCAGCAGTCCCGTGTCCTGGACGTTTGACGCCAATGGCTTGAACATGGGAAGCGACAGCGAGAGTCCGACGTTCAGCCGGAGCACCGCCAGTTTGGAATGGCGGGGGGCCACCACGGGGAGGACCGCCACGAGGACCACCGCGAGGGGGGGGACCACCACGAGGGCCACCAGGACCACCACGAGGAGGGCCACGACCTGGAGAACTTCCGCGAGCGGGACTGCCACCGCGGTCATAACCACCGCGGCCGCCGCCACGGTCACCACTACCGCCGCGACCGCCGCCACGGTCACCACTACCACCACGACCGCCGCCACGGTCACCACTACCACCGCGACCGCCGCCACGGTCACCACTACCACCACGACCGCGATCGCCGCCACCACGGCCACGATCGCCACCGCGTCCACGACCGCGACCACGGCCGGAGTCATCTGGGGCACCTCTGGGAGGCATGGAAAATGCTCGATGAGGAACTGGGCAAGATAGATGGGAGAGAAGGGGAGAGGGGGAGAGGGGGGAAAAGGCTACAAGTGGATGGAAGCAACGACGTTCGATTTTATGTATCAGACGCAGACGTGACCGGGCCGTTCGCGGAATGTGGAATTGATTTGTTCTTCCTTCCCCAAAAGGCGTTGTTGCGGCCGACCAACAAGGAATGTACCTTGCGTAGTGTTGTTGTCGTTGATATCTTTGTGCGATAAGCGCTCTTTCCTCGATCAGGTTCCCTTTCACAAGCGCAGCAGTACAGTTGTGAACTGCAAAAGCTGTCGTTTGTTGTTACGTCTACGTCTGAAACCAAACCACGTGGGGATCCGCAGCGAATCTCAATTCAATTCAATCGTCATAGAAATTTTCCATAATGGTTTCCTTCCTGCCTTTACTGGACACTCGGGATCCAGACATTCTTACTGTCCTCTCTCGCGTCGGTCCTGTGATAAAACCCATTGATGTTCAATCAGATTGCGTCAATTCTTACATCCTCGTCGACAGCCACGCTTCCCTCAACCACGATGACCTCATATCGTGCTTAGATCGGGGTGCCGAAAAGGTCATCTTATCCCTTGCTCACGCCTCTGAGGTTATCGGCATCGGCATTATACCCTCAGATCGAATACTCCTTCTCCTCGATGTTGCCAATGCAAGTGCCGTCTCAGACAAGACCCGTTCAGGAGTCTCGGGCGTCCTTCTCAAGTCACCATCCCTCGAATTGGATCTCATCTCTTCTGTATCACACTTCTTTTCCGACTCATCGATATATGTTCTGTCCACCTCTCCCACACCACCCGCTCCACTCACCATTCGCGGACTCTGTTCGGTTGGCGCTGTGCCCGTCCTTCCGACCTCGCAGCTAACTCTCGGCCAATCTAGCCCCTCGCAGCTGAACATCACCGATGCATTCCTCGCACCTCTCCGCTCCGATCGACCCGATGGGCTTTTCCCCACTGTAGTTTCCTCTTTCGCTCAAGGCGGTCGCTCTCTTGGACTTGTATATTCCTCTCGTCAATCCATCGTCGAATCTATCCTCTCAGGAAAAGGAGTCTATCACTCCCGAAGGCACGGTCTCTGGAGGAAGGGCGAGACTTCTGGTGCAACACAGGACGTCGTACGCATCAATCTCGACTGTGACACGGATTCCCTCGAGTTCAGCGTCATCCAGCAAGGAGCCGGCTTTTGCCATTTGAATCGCCCTTCGTGCTTTGGCGATTTGAACGGACTGGCTGCGCTCGAAGCCACCCTCAAATCGCGTTTGGAAACTGCACCTGAGGGTTCCTATACGAAAAGACTTTTCAACGATCCTGATCTGCTCCGATCGAAGATCATGGAAGAGGCAGACGAACTGTGCGGCGCAGAGACAAGTGAGCAAGTCGCGTTCGAAGCCGCCGACTTGTTTTACTTTGCTCTGACTCGGTGCATCGCTGCGGGCGTGAGTCTCGTCGACATCGAGCGCAACCTCGACGCCAAAGCACGCAAGGTCTCCCGACGGTCGGGCAATGCCAAGGCACGGTGGTCCTCAAAGCCTACCTCTTCCGCCGAGTCGCCACCTCCTGTCCCTGTAAACGTTGCCCAACCACCGCCACCCGATCCCAACGCCACGATCCGCATGCGAAAATACAAGGCCTCGTCCCTTTCCTCATCCCAACGTGCGGAGCTCCTTCGACGTCCCGTGCTCAAGTTCGACGCCATGATGGTCAAGGTGAAGCCGATCGTGGATTACGTGCGCGCTCAGGGCGACGCCGCACTGCTCGAGCTGACGGCCAAATTCGACAAGGCGCAGCTCGACAGCACCGTCGTCTTCCCGCCCTTCGCGCCCGAAACGATGCAGCTCGACGACGCCGTTCGCGCCGCGATCGACGTCGCATACGCCAACATCCGCAAGTTCCACGAAGCGCAGGCGAGCGGGGACGCCCTCGTGGTCGAGACGATGCCCGGCGTCGTCTGCTCGCGCTTCGCACGCCCCATCGCACGCGTCGGGCTCTACGTCCCCGGCGGCACGGCCGTTCTCCCCTCGACGGCGCTCATGCTCGGCATCCCCGCACAGGTCGCCGGCTGCCGCGAAATCGTCCTCGCCACCCCGCCCCGCGGCCCCGACGGCAGCATCTCCCCCGAAGTGATGTACGTCGCCCACCTCGTCGGCGCATCCGCGGTCCTCAAAGCCGGCGGCGCCCAGGCGGTCGCTGCGCTCGCGTATGGCACGCAGACGGTGCCCAAGGTGGACAAGATATTCGGCCCGGGTAACCAGTGGGTGACTGCGGCCAAGATGCTCGTGCAGAATGACACCGACGCGTTGGTGGCCATCGACATGCCCGCGGGCCCGTCTGAGGTTCTCGTGAGTCTGACTACTGCGCTCTGCGTCATGCCCCCTTACCCCACCCCCGGTCTTTTTGAAAATCTTTTGGGGCTGATGGTGGTTGTGAGTCACACAGGTCATCGCAGACCAAACTTGCAATCCTGCTCACGTGGCCGCAGACCTGCTCTCTCAAGCCGAGCACGGCGTCGATTCGCAAGTGGTGCTCGTCGGCATCGATCTCGCAGAATCGGTCCTTTCGCAAGTGGAGTCGGAGGTGGACGCTCAAGCGCGCGCGTTGGAGCGCGTGGATATCATCCGCCAATCTGTCGCGAAGAGCATCATCGTGCAGGTAAACGACTTGGGCGCCGCGATGGCGTTCTCGAACGACTACGCCCCTGAGCACCTTATCCTGCACATTGCGAACGCCGCGGACGCGGTGGCGCACGTCCAGAACGCGGGAAGCGTCTTCGTGGGACCGTTCTCCCCCGAGAGGCAAGTCGTCCTCTAGCTTTTTTGGTTCCTCAGGAGTGGCGCTGATGGATCATTTGCTTCCCTCTGCCCTACCCCTTACCTTGTGCTTCTTTGCAGCTGCGGAGACTACGCATCGGGAACGAACCACACGTTGCCAACGAATGGCTACGCTCGCCAATTTAGCGGTGTGAACACACACTCCTTCCAGAAGCACATCACTTCTCAAGAACTTACTGCGGATGGCCTCAAAGCCCTAGGGCCTATAGTAGCCACGCTGGCGGACTGCGAAGGGCTGCAGGCACATGCAAACGCGGTCCGGATCCGACTGAATTCGGTATAAAGGCGCCGAGAACATGGAAAGAGGTGGAAAGAAGAAAACGCCTTGATGTATAACGCTCACAGCTGGGGGCACAAAACAATCAATTGCACGACCCCGTGATTTCCGCGGGTAAAGGGGGGATCTATAGCACTAGGAATAACATGATGTATGCTCGAACGTAATGTAGACTCAGTTGGTTCGGTACAGGGCTCGCTTGGCGACCTTGACGATAACAGAGGTGTCGGGGAAGGCTAAAGCTTCGAGATTTGTGGCATACTAAAAAACAGACGTTAGATGGGACAATAAGAACAGCGATCTGGCTGAGTTGAGGAACGCACGGGAGTGGGAACATCAGCACCAGTAACGCGCTCCACTGGCGCATCTAGGTAGTCAAACGCTTCGCTTTCTACAATTTGGGCACAGATCTCAGACCCTACGCTGAACGCGGGGAAACCACCCTCGACGGTAACCAGTCTTGGGACGGTGAGTGTTCCATTCGAAAATGCGGGATGACAGTTACTCATGCTCACCGGTTGGTTTTCTTTACTGAATCTTTGATCGTACCAATATCGAGAGGACGAATGCAACGGAGATTGATGACCTCCGCCTTGACGCCCTCTTTGGCCAGAATATCCGCCGCCTCAAGACTGTGAGTCACCATCTTGCTGTGGGCCACAATGGTAATGTCACTCCCGGCGCGCTCAACCTTGGCCTTCCCAATGGGGAGGAGGAAGTCATCTGACATGGCTTCCTTGGACATAGGGAACGAAACGCCGTAAAGCATTTCATTCTCAAGGAAGACTATTGGGTTAGGGTCACGGATGGCAGACTGATGATTATTTTATTTTATTGGTTTAGCGCCGTAGGTGAGAGTCCGAAATCTCACGCACCTTGAGTAGACCTTTGCAATCCTCCGCACTCCAAGGGCTAATAACTTTTAAGCCAGGAATCTGGCCGTACCATGCCGCGTAGTCCTGCGAGTGCTGAGCACCAACGCCGGCAGCGGCGCCGTTGGGCCCACGGAAAACGACGGGACATGGGACGTTTCCACCAGACATGTAGTAGGTCTTGCCAGCAGAGTTAACGATCTGGTCGATAGCTTGCATGGCAAAATTGAAGGTCATAAATTCGCATCTTGAATCATGTCAGTTCGCATCGGTTAAAAGTGATCAGTTTTGGAAAGAAAGTGACGCATACACTGGTCGCAAGCCGGCGAGAGCGGCACCAACGGCAAGACCAGCAAAGCCCATTTCTGTGATTGGGGTGTCGACGACACGCTTCTCTCCGAACTTGTCCAACAAGCCTTTCGTTACCTAGAGAAATAAAATTGAAGGCGCAACTATATACGCGGCGCCAGCGGTCCAACCGACCTTATAAGCACCGTTGTAGCGAGCGACTTCCTCACCGAGAATGAAGACCGTCTCGTCACGGATCATCTCTTCCTCCATGGCCGTGTTAAGTGCCTCGCGAACCGTCATCTATGAAGTCAATGTAAGATATGGCCCCATGAGAGTAAGCGTCGTAGGACACCGACGGAGGTACTTCCTGCTTCCGTGGCAAATGAGCGGAAGACATTCCTACGATGAGGAAGGGATCCGCCAGCGCGCAAATTTGCGAATGCAGGTGCTAGTCGGGAGAGAGCTCTAGAAGCCATAGGCTTTTAATTTTAAACGAAGGAGGAAAACAGGGAGGAAGGGGAAGAGGTGGTTGATTTGTTGGGACGATACAACACGAAATATTCGAAATTTCCCCATTTTTGGGGTAGAGCGCTTCATCCGAGGCTTACAAATAGGCATCAACAGCCTTTCCGCTGCCTCCGATCCGTCCGTCATGTCTGTCGTGGTCATCACGGGAGCTTCAAGGTCCTCTTGTCCTCTTGAAGCGCTACATAATATAAAATTCGTGCATTTTTTCTGAAGAACTAATTTTTTTTTTGTCTGCACAGGGGAATTGGCCTCGCAGCCACTTCGATTCTATTGAAATCATTCAAGGCGACCGTCATCGCCATCTCACGCACTCGTTCGGCCGAGCTGAACGCTCTAGCTGACGCACATCCCGAGACCTTGCAAATTGTCCAGTGCAACATGCCAGTTTTTTCGGCTGCGTCGTCGCTTCCGAGCCATTCGCTGATGGCCCACACAGAGCCGATGAACTCGCATTCACGAGGGCCATCCAATCCGCACCTACCAAGTATGGACACCTGGATGCCTTGATACTGAACGCTGGTATTGTGGATCCCCTCACGCGAATCACTTCAGCCGACACTCCCCTGGATGCATGGAGGACTCACTTCGAGGTTAACGTGTACTCTCTTGTCACTGCACTGAAAGCTGCTGCTCCGTCGCTCCGCGAAAGCCCTACCGGAGGTAAGGTTGTCTTCGTTAGTTCGGGTGCTGCCGTCGGGGGTATCGCGGGTTGGGGGCCCTACAACGCGAGCAAGGCGGCCATGAACTCTCTGAATCGGTAGGATTAGTTTCGGGCCTTTCACTCACTTTGCATTCATGTCCTGTAATCAGGACATTTGCCAACGAGGAGAAGGGCAAGATAGTCTCCATCGCAGTACGCCCGGGTAAAGTGGATACTGCCGTCGGTTTCATTTCGTGTTTCCGGTCGACGTCCTTCCCGACTCACGAGAGCGTAGATGCAAAGCGAAATCCGAGATGATGGCGGCGTCCACATGGCACCTGATGTTCACGAAAGCTTCATACGGGAGAAGGAAGAAGGCACGCTTTTGAAGCCTGAGGACCCCGGGCATGTCATCGCTGCCCTTGCAATCAACGGGCCACAATCACTGTCTGGCGAGTTTATCAGCTGGGATGACGAGAGATGCCGAGCGTTCAGACGACCGGTTTGACAAAAGTAGCCATATGCGTGGGTTCAAAATGAGAAAGTTGTATCCCCTTAGCGGACGCGAGGTCGGACGTGATCATCGGATGTGATCATGAAGCTAAAGCCCTCTGTCCTCCTTTTGATGACGACCATGACGACTGCACAGCGTATCGACATTCACCACCACTTCTTCCCACCCTCCTTGTCGCGCATTAAAGCGGCGCATTCCCAAGCCGTGGGCTTCCGTACACCCCCAGAAAATTTGCCATGGAATATGGATTTGAGCTTGCGTGCGATGGACTCGTTGGACATCCAACTTGCAGTCTTATCACTACCCTCGGGCATTGCGGAGACCTTTGAGGAAGCCAAGACGCTTAACGCGGCGATGCATGAAATTGTACTACAGCGCAGGGACAAGTTCGCGTTTTGGGGCTGTTTGGGCGACTGGCGTGATGTCCAGGGTAATCACCATGACTCTTCGCTGAATTTGGCCAGTCACTCTCCCGATGTTATGACTTTTTAGGTGCGCTCCGACTCATCCCATATATATTCGACGAACTCGGCGCCGTAGGCATTGCTGTCTCTTCATCTTACGGCTCTGGACGCGAGGCCAGTAAGTCCGTCACCATCATAAGTCTAGTAATGGGTGCATATATGCACCGGTGGTCAGAGTACATAGGTGATGACATGTACGACCCCATATGGTCTGCGCTCGACGAACGGGGTGCGATCATCTTCGTTCACGGCACGCAAACGCCTTCTTTGACACCAATCCCGCACCCGGCGCTTGGGCTTCCCATCACAGAGGTAACTTCTGCACAACGGGAGTATCTGAGTGTTGGACGCCCTCATGAACACGCAGAATACGAACAGGTACCCCACGAGACTTTCAAAGCCGCAGCCCACCTCGTTGTGAGCGGAAAGACTCGTCGCTTCTCGCGCCTCGACTTCATTCTGGCCCACATGGGTGGGAGCACGGTTGCACTCGCGCCCCGGGTCGCCGGGCTCGCCCGGTACATGGGTGCGTCACTTTCGGAGGACGAGACCCTACTCGAGTTTCGGAGATATTGGTGGGACACCGCCCTGAGCGGCATTTCTGCCGCAGCATGTGGCGCAGAAGAGTGGAGCGTTGTTGGGGATCGCATCCTTTGGGGAAGCGACTTCCCAGGTGGGTAAAATTACCCTCAACTGCAATTGAGAAGGTGCGGCTGACAAATCGATAGCTGTTTCGATAGACACCGTCCGGTGGTTCGATAGCCAGCTCGAGAAAGCGTATCAAGCCAATGCACCACAACTAGAGAAAATACGCCGTAAAAATATCCTAGCGCTCTTCCAGGCTCGTGGTATCAAGCTACTTGCTACAGAGGCCCAGTGAGGCTCCGGACAAATCGTTAACTTGACATGTTTGGCAAAGAGACGGTGGTCATGAGTATCCTAATTACTCTAGAAGATGATGTAGGAATAATGATGAGGATATTGGTATTGACGTTGTTCCATGCCCTATGAAGTCATTTACAAAGTACTGTAGTGCGGACAAAACAGGTCAAGAGTGGGACAAGAGTGACACACCGACCCTACCATCCTCCAGCACACAAACACATGGCATGCGGATCTATCAAAATGTCTAGTAATGTTCTGGCTCTTTTAGCCATGTCATGAATTCGTTGAAACCTTCAGTTCCAGGAATCAGTGCCAACCCATGTTGGCCCCCGGGATGATAAAATAGCCCTTTGCGGACGCCATGAGACACCAGGTACCTTTTGATTCGCTGTGGGGATGCATCCCTTCGTCAGGTATTATACGAGTGAGCGAGTTTTATGGTGGGCTAACCGGTGCGCTGAGAACTACATCGTTATTTGCCACGATGTACTTATTCCGCGAAGGGTCACGCGCGTGAGGTATTTCTTCAAAGAACAACGTATTCGCGGTCCAATCGAACTGCCTTTGAAGCAAGTTGACAATGCCTACTTCTGTACTGACGAAATAGTTCACAAAGAGTTGTAGACCCTACGTAGACGGAATGCAGGTGAGACATAGAGGTCAACTGTGCTCGGATGCAGGACTCACGGTCGTGGCAGGGTTGTAAAGGAACTTGAGACAGAGGTCTTAGTTGGATCGTATGTGAATATGGCAATGAGGAGAAGAATTACAGCAGTGACCACGTACCACCTTCCCAACCACAGAAGGTGACGGGATCGATGAATAACGACCTCGCAACAAGGTCCGGAGCGTCCTTCAGGAACCATGCGTGGACGTATGAACCATTGGAGTGGCTTGCCATGGTAATACCCCTCGGCTTTGAACCATCTGTGCCTCCTTTCCGGCTATCAGCTGGATTTGCCACCCAACCAAGATCAATGAGCAGCTGGCGCATGATGGTCATGGTCTCCTTTTTGGTTTTGGGGACGAGGAAGCGAGGGTGGAAGATCTGCTGACTCACGTGGGGCTGCAGGAGGATGAATAGCGGGCGATCCGACAGCCGAGTAAGGAAGCCATATATGATCGTGATATACTGGGGAAGGCCCATGCCCAAACCATAAGCAAATACAATAGGTGTCGGGCCTTTGCATGCGTCCCACTTTGGCGGGACGCGCACGAGATAGTCGAGACCATGACGGGTGGAAAGGGTCATACCCCAGACGCGGATGAGCAACTGCTTCACGACAAAGTCGCTGAGAGCGACAAGGAGGTAATATATCAATGGGCGCCACCAGATTCTGACGGGATCAAGGGTAAGGAGTCTTGGATGCGCGTTTGGATTTGAGCCTTCTGGGATGGTTGTGCCTGTACGCTTTTCGACTAAGTCAAGGCAAACTAGTAGTACTTTGAGTTGCGTGGGTGGGATCTTGTCAAAGTCAGGCATGTGTTCATAAAAGATAGACCAGTAGAGCCAAGAACACATCTCCTTCCGTCGGATTTGTGACCACGGGACTCCACCGAACCTGTGAAGCATAGATCGAGTCTACCGGGTCAACTGTCGCCGGCGCAGTTTGAGGTGGGTTCGGGACGCACCAATTCCTGAATTGATTTTGGAAGTCGATGGCGCGAGGGTCTGTGGGACTAAGTCTTTCAACAATCTCGGCAGGGCTTCCTGGGCGAGATACATCGAGGGCTTCTTCATCACAGCCGTCTTCGGATAGATTGCTAAGACCGGCCTGGGTAATACGTTTGAAGGCAAGGATAAGGTCCTCAGGATTTCCCGGGGGAATAGGGCAAGGGCCATCAACAAATTCGTAAAGAATGTAATAGTATATCGAGAATAACACCTAGGACACGGGGGTGGTTAGATGTCGTAGAGGCAACTTGAAGGATTGAATAGCAATCCAAGTTGAAGGTACCTCGGCGAGGGCATACGTGAAGAGCGCCTTTCCATACCATGAGAGGCCCCAAATATAACCCCCTCTAAGCTCGTAAATAACAAAGAACCAGGAGAGTATGGGGATCGACCATATAGGAAAGACGCAGAGGAGGAGAACGACGTAGAAGCTGAGGTCACGAGTCGGGGGATGGCGGGGCTGCTCAGAGATGGGCAGAGTCATTGAAAGGGAAAGGGATGGGGGGTGAGATGGTAGTCATTTTGACTGGGGTTGTGTCGTATTCTATATGAGCCTGCAAGAATGCCTGACCAAGGACCAAGACCGCTCGTACGCGGTTCAAGGACCATACCAAAGGGAATCATGTGAAATCGAAATTCTATATTTCCCCTTGGGGAAATCAGTTATCGTCACATCACGTGAGCTCCTTATCTCATTATTTTCTTCCTTCCCCTTCCTTCAACCCGAACCTTACCGTCGTCAAAATGCTCCGCAACGTTGTCCACTCTGCAGCGCGTCCCACCTTCGCCTCGCTGGTTTGACGTCTATTACTATCCCCAAAGTTCTATCAATTGATACTCCAATCCAGCGTACAGCATCCACACTTTCTGCCGGGTTTCCGAAAGTTGCGGAACGGGTACGTACACTCGGCGCCTGGCTTTATGTCCCTTCATGTCAGTTTGCAGCTCCCGACCAAGTACGGTGGCGTGTACACTGTAAGCCTCGCATGCATGTTATTTTTTTCGTGATTCATCGATCTGGAACCCCACCTTAGGTCACCCTCATCCCGGGCGACGGTATTGGCCAAGAAATCACTGAATCCGTTAAAGAGATATTCGAGTCTGTCAACGCTCCAATAGAATGGGACCAATATGACGTCTCCGGTGTGTCCTCCTCCGGTGAGGCTCTCTTCAAGCAGGCTATGGAGAGCTTGAAGCGCAACAAAGTTGGGCTCAAGGGTTCGTCGCTCATTCATCTTATTCTCCGATTTACTGCATAGCTTAACCCCCTTGAAGGCATCCTGTTTACTCCGATTTCCAAGTCCGGTCACATCTCCTGGAATGTCGCCATGCGTCAACAGCTCGACATTTATGCATCCGTCGTTCTGTGCAAGTCCCTTCCCGGCGTCCCCACCCGTCATTCCGATGTCGACTTTGCCATAATTCGTGAAAACACCGAGGGCGAGTACTCCGGTCTCGAACACCAAAGTTATCCTGGCGTTGTTGAATCTTTGAAAGTATCCACACGTGCCAAGGCGGAGCGTATCTCCCGCTTTGCTTTCGATTTCGCTCTCAGAAACGGCCGTAAAGTACGTACTCACCCACCTAAACGCCGTCAGTGCCCTAGTTGACGTGCCGTTCAGAAAGTAACCTGTGTGCACAAGGCAAACATCATGAAGCTCGGTGATGGCCTCTTTCTTAACACATTCCGTCGTGTTGCAGAGGAGTACAGGTCATCTGGCATCGAGTCTAATGATATGATCGTGGACAATACCTCCATGCAGCTTGTCGCAAAACCTAAACAATTCGACGTCATGGTCATGCCCAATCTATACGGCGCTATTGTGTCGAATATTGGTGCTGCCCTCGTCGGCGGTCCTGGTATAGTCCCAGGCTGCAATGTCGGTCGTGTAAGCACGTCACCAAAAGTCTTCATGGCCTCTGCTCATGGATCTCTCCATAAACAGGAGTATGCGCTCTTTGAGCCCGGATGTCGTCACGTGGCGAAGGACATCATGGGACAAGATCGTGCCAACCCAGCTGCGATGATTCTCTCGGCAACCATGATGCTCCGACACCTTGGGTCCGTGAATCATATGTCATTGTGTCTTTAGCCAGAAATTGACCTGTCTCGAATACAGCCTTGATCACATCGCAAACAACATTGCGTCAGCGACTTTCCAGGTTCTCAACGCGGGTCGGATCAAAACTGCTGACATGGGCGGTAAGTCATTGGTGCCCTCTAGCAAGCAACAAGTCACCTTCATTAATTCACTACGCAGGTTCATCAACCACTTCCGAGTTCACGGCCGCAGTAATCAAGAATCTTGAATAAGTTGTATGTAAGCGATCCGACAGCTAGAGCGAGCCCGAATTCCGGATCAGACCGCAGTTCGACTTATGATCTCGTTTCTTATGGGTACACTATTGTAGACATCCATACCACTACATCAATTATTGCAGGAACAACGTCACGGCAGAATGCTGAGCTCTTCTGCGGTAAATGCATCGAACGGAGCATCGAACAACTCTTCCGTATTGGACACCTTGCAAGCTGAGGCTCCGTCCGAAGCATCTGGCACTGAATGTGCAGCCCCCTTATCCGGTTCTTCGGGTTTCACGACCACTTGATCATTATCCTCGGATGCGGCCATTCCTGCCCCAATGTTCTCCCTATTTAGCCCGGCCTCAACCTTCGGTCCCTTCCGTAATCCAAGCAGGGTCTCGCACTTCAGCTCACCACGCTTACCCCACCCGCTCACATCGGGCCGAAAGCTCGCATAAAGTGTGAACCCCATGCGGTTCAACTCCATAGGATCGTCGTAACTTTCCGCGAGGAGACGCATGGCGCCCAGAACCGCCGGCACCGTCTGTCGTAGAGCGCGTGTGATATAGCCGAAAGCCGCACCTGGAGGAGCGCCGCCACCGCCGGGAGTGCTGCTACCGCTGCTATCCTCCGTGGTGAACGCGCGCCACGATCCGGATGCGGTGCGATAGAGTGGGACGCGGCGGCCGAGGAGGTCGACGTACGGCTGTGCACCACCGGTTGTGTGAGCAATGTTGAGAGCGGTTTCGCGCTTCTTGTCGTAAATGCCGAGTGAGACTCCTTTGGAGATCGCATTCATTTCGGTGTATACCGACGCTATATGGATGGTGGTTCGTACAGCGGATTGAAACGGGGTTAGAAAAAATAAATAGAGATGGATAGAGGCGGGGGTGTGAGAAAGAGATGACGTACCGATACTCAGCGCTTCCTCGCGCGTAAAACCCAGACGCTCTGCGACGACGCAGGACCACGCCATCATGACTGGCGCACGATTCACAACGGTGGACTTGTGCTTGAGCGCATCCTCGTCCAAAATCTCGTGAAAGTCGAGGCTGCCCAGTGCGACACCTTCGTCTGCAGCTTCGGGGCCTGGCAAGTACTCGTTCTTGTTCTCGTCAAGGAGCGACGATGACGGGTTGGCGGTGCTGGCGCGTTTGCGCCTCTTTTGCGGCGATGGCGACGCCGACGCCGACGGCGGCGGCGGCGGCAGTGGAGCTGGTGCCGCTGGCTTTGTCTGCTTCTGCTTCTGCTTTGGCTGCGGATTCGAGTCGAGTCGAGTCACCAATTAGTTCGCAGCTGCACCTCAAAACGCGAAGAGACGGGGGGGGGGGATAATCGATGATGACAACCTACCGTCGAAGGCTCCCCGTTCTTTGATGAAGGTGGTGTCACAGATAGATCATCGTCTTCGGCTGCTTCTTCTGGAGTTCCGCCGTTCGCGTCGCGTTGTCGCTTCTTGGCCTCTTGGCGCTGTGCGTTCGTGACGGCTATCGCACGATAACCTGCGCTTTTGAGCGCGGAGAGCACGAGCCTGCGATCTTCTTTGTCCGATACGCCGAGGGATAGGAGCTTCGAGTCTGTGAGCTCCCCTAGACGTGCTGGTGTATTGAATTCCTTGTAACTGAAAGATGGTTTCCTCGATTTAGTTTTTTTCTTTCTTTATATTTTGTAGACTGAGAGGACAGAGATACAGCACATCTTACTTGCAACGGTCATTGCGCGTGATATTGGGAGACTCTTTGAAGTCAAAACCTGGAGAAAGGCCTGGAGAGACAGTTTATTGTCTGCCATTACATGCACCACGAACAACGACGAGTGGTTTTTCTTCTCAAGAGTCACGTGCCCTACATGAGAGCGCCTGATTTGGGCGTCCGATTCTATATACAAAGTCGCATAATAACTGTTTAATTCACAATGGCTACTCCAGGAAAGCTCGGTCTTGATAACACAGGTCAATGTGAAACCATCTACTTGTCAAGGACAGTGGTTTGGACCATGATATCGGTGACCCTGTAGGGATCTACGCACCATGTGAGGTTAATATTGCTCCGTGTACTTCGAGTCGAATCGACTTACCAGCGTTGGAGGCAGGACGACGGTCCTCCAGGTATCCATAGCCCTTCTCATTGACATGTCTAGGAATACGAATCGACGCGCCGCGATTTGCAACACCAGCAGAGAAGTCGCTGATGTGTCCGGTCTCATGACGACCCGTTAATCGCTGTTCATTATCCTCGCCGTAAACGGCAATGTGCTGCTCGTGACGCCTCGACAGCTTGTCGATCGCCTGTTTGATAGCCTGTATACCACCAGGTTCACGCATCGCCTTGGTGGAATAATTGGTGTGGCAGCCAGCGCCGTTCCAATCACCCTGAAGAGGTTTCGGGTGGAAGGAGACCTTCGCACCCCACTGCTCTGCGACGCGGACAAGGAGGTAACGAGCCATCCAGAGTTCATCTCCCATAGAGATGCCCTCACATGGGCCGACTTGGAACTCCCATTGAGAAGGCATGACTTCTGCGTTGATACCGCTGATCCGAATGCCGGAATAGAGGCATGCACGATAGTGAGCCTCGATCAAATCACGGGCTACTACCTTGCCAGCACCTGATTGTTAATCAAATTAAAGAAGCAGGTGATGAGGGTCATGTGTAACGGGACGGGCCATGAGATCTCACCAGCACCGCAGTAGTAAGGTCCCTGGGGTCCAGGAAAACCACCCTTGGGCCAGCCGAGAGGCCTGTCGTCGAGGTCAATAAGGGTCCACTCCTGCTCGAGACCGAACCAGGGAATGGTATCTTTTGCCAGCTCCATGGTCTTCTCCGCATTGTGACGGAAGTTTGTCCTGTTGGGAGTGCCGTCGCTATTGTAGGTCGTCGCGAGAACGAGAATGTTGTCACCACCGCGGAACGGATCCTTGTAGAACGCAACGGGACGCAGATAAACGTCCGAATCGTGACCAGGGGCCTGGTTGGTGGAGGAACCGTCAAAGTCCCAGTTGGGTAGGTCGTCCAGCTTGGTGACTTTCTGTGGGATCGTCTGAAAGAAAATCGTGGGATTGAATAAGGGTGATCCTCAACGTCGACTCAGAGTTCCTACCTTGCTCTTGCAACGAAGCTCATTGTTCCCGCCGATCCAGACGTCTAGAAAAGAGTATAAGATGGCGGAACGGAGACAGCGTAAAGGCTAAAAGGCAGTACATACATTCAGCCTGGATGCTGGTTCCCTGGTC